>Ga0209640_10005267_pt1 | contig 11307 bp, 10 predicted proteins | sample RifCSP10_1_FD_184018 | JGI IMG/M metagenome (GOLD analysis project Ga0209640, IMG submission 184018) | Soil microbial communities from Rifle, Colorado - Rifle CSP2_sed 10_1 (SPAdes) (version 2) | ecosystem: Environmental > Terrestrial > Deep subsurface > Rock core/Sediment | place: Rifle...
TCGGAGCTCATAAACCGTGTCGCCGCCTTTGACGCTTGGGCTTAAACCTGGGCTTAAAGCTAGCGTAGTCTGCGCGTGTATCGATACGAGTCGGTCGCCAACCAAGGCGTAGAGATGATCACTCAGCAGACCCACTCACGCTCCTCCTTTGCCGAACGCGATCTGTCTTGAATTGTGTTATACGGCTGCGCAGTTCTGTATAGCACGATCGCCGCCCCTAGCGGGTGAAGCGTCGTCAGCCCCCGAGGGAGATCCGGCGCACCTCGGGCGCCGGGCCCGGGGCCGTTATCCGGGCATCGCATTTCCCCGCGCCCTGAGGTAGTATCCCGTCACCTTTATCTGCTGGAGGACCTATGCGCCACCTGAAACTGCTGGGACTCCTGATCCTGCTTCCGAGCGTGCTCGTTCTGCAGGCGGCGACCGGCTGGACCCAGGCGAAGCCGCCGATCACCGTCGCCCTCGTCGCCGCCATGTCCGGCGGCTCAGCGCTGTCGGGCGAGGCGATCAAGCGGGGGCTGACCGTCGCCATCGACGAGATCAACGCCCGGGGCGGCCTCCTCGGCGGCCGCAAGGTCGAGCTGGTCATCCGCGACGAGGAGGGCAACCCGTCGAAGGGCGTGACGGCGGCGCGGGACGTGATCGAGCGCGAGAAGGCCGTGGCCGTGTTCGGCGGGCTCCACTCGCCCGTCGGGCTCGCGATGCTGCCCGTGTTCCACGAGCTGAAGGTTCCCTACGTCGGCACGTGGGCGGCCGCGACGGCGATCACCCGCAACGGCCGGAGCCCCAACTTCATGTTCCGCGTCTCCGCCAACGACGACATCGTCGACCACTTCCTGGCCAAGCACGTGGTCGAGAAGCTCGGCAAGCGCAAGCCCGGTGTCATCCTCGAGAACACGCCGTGGGGCGCCTCCAACCAGGAAGGGCTCACGAAGTGGTTCGGCAAGCTCGGGGCGCCGCCGGTGGGCATCGAGAAGTTCAACTGGAACGACCCGGACATGAGCCCGCAGCTCCTGCGTCTCCGGAACGGCGGCGCCGACGCGCTCGTCATGGTCGCGAACGCGCCGGAGGGCGCGCAGGTCGTCAAGAGTCGCGCGAAGATCGACTGGAACGTCCCGATGGTCTCGCACTGGGGGATCAGCGGCGGCCGGTTCGCAGAGCTGACCGGCGCGCTGTCCGAGTCGGTCGTGTTCGTCCAGACCTACTCGTTCTTCGGCAAGCAGAGCGAGGTGGGCGAGCGGGTGATCGCGGCGCTCAAGGCCAAGTCCGGGATCAAGGGACCGGAGGACATCCTCGCGCCGGTCGGCACGGCGAACGCCTACGACGCCATGCACCTGGTCGCGCTCGCCGTCGAGAAGGCGGGCGCCGCCGACGGGGCGAAGATCCGCGACGCGCTCGAGAACCTCGGCGAGTACCGCGGGCTCATCAAGACGTACCGGCGGCCGTTCACGCCCGAGGAGCACGACGCGCTCACCGAGAAGGACTACATCCTGGTCACGTGGCGCCAGGGCAAGATCGTCCCCGTCTCGACGAAGTAGGCGCCGGGGGGCCGGCGCGCGCGCGGCGCCGTCCCGCCGCTTCCCGCCCCCCGACACCGCGATGATCGTTCAGCTCGTCCTGAGCGGCCTGGCGCTCGGCAGCATGTACGCGCTCGTCGCGCTCGGCTACAACATCACCTACGCGACGAGCCAGACCGTCAACTTCTCCCAGGGCCAGTCGGTCATGGTCGGCGCGGTCGTCGCCTATGCGCTCTACGTCGGCGCCGGCTGGCCCCTCGTGCCGTCCGTGCTCGCGACGCTGATCGCGCTGGCCGTGTTCGGCGTGCTGGTGGAGCGCGTGGCGGTGCGTCCCTTCCTCCGCGCGTCGTCGATCGCCTGGCTCCTCGCCACGATCGCGCTCGGGATCATCGCCGAGAACGTCGCGATGCTCGTCTTCGGCAAGGACGCGCGGGCGTTCCCGTCGAGCCTGGCCGTCAAGCCGTGGATGGTGCTCGGCGCCGGCGTCTACCCGCACGAGCTGCTCGTCCCCCTGGTCGGCATCGCCCTGATGGTCCTCGTGGAGCTGGCCTTCCGCCGCACGCTCGCCGGCCGCGCCCTGCGCGCGGTCGCGTTCAGCCACGACGCGGCCCGGCTCATGGGGATCGACGTCACCCGGACGATCAGCGCGGCCTACGCGCTCAGCTCGGTCCTGGCCGGGGTCGCCGGGATCCTCCTCGCCCCGCTCCTCAACGTCTCCGCGACCATGGGCACGACCATCGGCCTCAAGGCCTTCGCGGTCGCGATCATCGGCGGGATCGAGAGCGCGCGCGGCATCGTCGTCGCCGGCATCCTCTACGGGATCGCCGAGTCCATCGTCGCGGGCTACCTGGGCACGGGCGTCCGGGAGATCATCGGCTTCGCGCTCGTCGTCCTCGTCCTGCTCGCCCGCCCCTGGGGACTCTTCGGCGTGCCCACGCCCCGGCGGGTCTAGCCGTGCTGCGGATCGCCGGCGCGCTCGTCCTCGTGGCCGCGGGCCTCGTCCCGCTCGTGACCAGCAACACCTACTACCTCTTCGTCGCGATCCTGATCGGCATCAGCATCGTGGTCACGACCGGCCTCAACGTGCTCGCCGGCGCCTCGGGCCAGGTGTCGCTCGGCCAGGCGGGCTTCTACGCGCTCGGCGCCTACGCCGGCGCGATCCTCGCCACGCGCGCCGGCGTGAGCTTCTGGCTCGCGCTCCCGCTGGCGGCGGTCGTCGGGATCGTCGTGGGCGCCGTCCTCGGCCTCGCCGCGCTGCGCGTCTCCGGGCCGTACCTGGCCATGGTCACGATCGCGTTCGGCATCATCGTGGAGCACGGCCTGATCGAGTGGGACGCGCTCACGGCCGGCTTCGGCGGGATCGCCGACATCCCGCGTCCCGCGCTCGGGGGCCTTGCGCTCACGCTGCCGCGCTACTACTACGTGGTGGGGCTGGCCGTGCTCGCGAGCCTCGCGGTCGCGCGCAATCTCGGCCGGTCGCCGTGGGGCCGCGCGCTCGTCGCCGTCCGCGACAGCGAGATCGCCGCGGAGTCGCTGGGCCTCAACCCCTACCTCGTGCGGACGGTGGCCTTCACGCTCGGCGCGGCCTTCGCCGCGGTGGGCGGGTGCCTCTACGCGTTCCTCGCCGGCTTCGTGAGCCCGGACAGCTTCACGCTCCAGACCTCGATCCTCTTCCTCCTGATCGTCCTCTTCGGCGGCCTCGGCCGCGTGATGGGGCCCGTCGTCGGGTCGGTCGTGCTCATCGTTCTCCCCGAGCTGCTCCATGGGCTCGCGGACTACCGGCTCGTGATGTACGGCGCGCTCCTCCTCGGGAGCATCTATTTCCTTCCCGGCGGCGTCGTGGGCGCCCTCGCGCGGCGCGCGGGCCCGCGGCGCCCGGCGGACGACACGGCGGCGCCCGCGTGGCGGCCGGCGGTGACCGAGGCCGCCCCGCTGGAGGCCCGCGGGCTCGAGATGCACTTCGGCGGCATCGTCGCGCTCGCCGACGGCAGCCTCACGCTCCCGCCGGCGCGCGTCCACGGCCTCATCGGGCCCAACGGCGCCGGGAAGACGACGCTGCTCAACATCCTGAGCGGGTTCTACCGCCCGTCGGCAGGCGCGGTGGACTTCGGGTCCCGCGCGCTGGCGGGGCTCCCGCCCCACCGGATCGCGCGCGCGGGGATCGGGCGGACGTTTCAGACCGCGCATCTCTTCGAGACGATGACCGTCCTCGAGAACGCGATGGTCGGTCTTACGGGTGGCCGCCCGCATTCGCTGGCCGCCGCCCTCGCCGGTCTCCCGGCGGTGAGCGCCGGCGAGCGGCGACTCCGGGCGGAAGCTCGCGGGCTCCTCGCGTTCGTCGGCTACACGGGCGATCCGGACGCGGTGGCGCGCAATCTCCCGTTCGGCCACAAGCGGCTCGTGGAGATCGCCCGCGCGCTCGCGCGGCGGCCGGCGGTGCTGCTGCTCGACGAGCCGGCCGCGGGGCTCTCGACGGAGGAGATCGCCCGCCTCGCGGAGCTGATCGTGCGGATCCGGCAGGCGGGGACGGCGGTGCTGCTGGTGGGCCACCACATGGATCTCGTGATGAGCGTCTCCGACCGGGTCACGGTCCTCAACTACGGGCGTGTCATCGCCGAGGGGTCTCCCGCCGAAGTCCAGCAGCATCCCGCGGTCATCGAGGCGTACCTCGGCGAGCGTCGGGGGCGGGGAGCGGTGCTCGACCACGCCGTCCGGCCCGCCACGCCGGCCGGTGCTGCGCCACCGATGCTCGACGTGAGAGAGCTCCGGGCGGCGTACGGACCGATGGAAGTGGTGCACGGGGTCTCGTTCCAGGTCCAGCGCGGCGAGATCGCCGTCATCATCGGCGCCAACGGCGCCGGCAAGAGCACGACGCTCAAGACGCTCGCCGGGCTGGTGCCCACCTCGGGCGGCGCGGTCCGCCTCGAGGGGCAAGACCTCGTCGGGCGCCCCGCGCACTGGACGGCCCGACACGGCATTGCGCTCGTGCCCGAGGGGCGCCTCATCTTCCCGGACCAGACCGTCCTCGACAACCTCCGTCTCGGCGCGTACGCCCGCCGCGGCGGGAGCGTGGCCGAGGACATCGAGCGGCAGTTCGAGCGCTTCCCGATCCTCCGCGAGCGACGGCGCCAGCCCGCCGGAACGCTGTCGGGCGGCGAGCAGCAGATGCTGGCGATCGCGCGGAGCCTCATGGCGCGGCCCCGGCTGCTCCTGCTCGACGAGCCGTCGCTCGGGCTCGCGCCCCGGCTCGTCGCCGAGGTCTTCGCGGCGCTCGCCCGCCTGCGCGAGGAGGGGCTGACGCTCCTCGTCGTGGAGCAGATGGCCGAAGCCGCGCTCGAGATCGCCGACCGCGGCTACGTGCTCGAGCGCGGCCGCATCGTGCTCTCCGGCGGGGCCCGCGACCTGCTGAGCGACGCGCGCGTGGCGCGCGCCTACCTCGGGCGGGTGCGCCCGGCCGCGGGGGCCCCGTCGTGAACCTCGTCGTCCGCTCCGCCCGGCTTCCGAGCGGCGCCGGCCCCGTGGACATCGGCGTCGCCGGCGGCCGGATCGCGCGGATCGCGCCTCACATCGCCGAGCCGGGAGCGCACGAGATCCGCGCCGAGGGCCGGCTCGTCATCCCCGGCCTCGTCGAGTCGCACTTCCACCTCGACAAGGCGCTGCTCGGCGCGGGGGCGCCGAGCGGGGCGGGCACCGTCCAGGGCGCGATCCGCGCGACCGCCGAGGCCAAGCGCGCGTTCACCGTCGAGGACATCGCCGCGCGGGCCCGCCGCGCCCTCGAGATGGCGATCCGCCACGGCACGACCGTCATGCGCACCCCACGTCGAGGTCGATCCCATCGTCGGGCTCCGTGGCATGGAGGCGATCCTGCCGCTCCAGCGCGAGTACGCGTGGGCGATCGATCTGCAGATCTGCGTCTTTCCCCAGGAGGGGATCTTCAAGACGCCGGGGACCGAACCGCTGCTGCGCGAGGCCCTGACGATGGGCGGCGAGGCGGTCGGCGGCGTGCCGTACAACGACACGGACGGCCGGGCGCACCTGCGGCTCGTCTTCGACCTCGCCCGCGAGTTCGACCGCGACGTCGACCTCCACCTCGACTTCTTCGACGAGCCCGGCGACCTGCTGGTCGGCGAGGTCGCCGACCTCGCGATCGCGCGCGGCTGGCAGGGACGGGTCTGCGCCGGCCACGTGTCCGCGCTCGGCGCCCTCGAGCCGTCGGCCCTGGCGCCGCTCGCCGCCCGCATCCGTGACGCCGGCATCTCGATCCTCGTCCTGCCCGCGACGGACCTCTACCTCATGGGGCGCAACGACGCGCGCAACGTGCGGCGGGGGCTCGCCCCTGTGCGGCACCTGCTCGATGCGAGAGTGAACGTCGCGGTCGCGACGAACAACGTGCAGAATCCCTTCACGCCCTTCGGCGACGCCGACCTCCTGCGCGTCGCTAACCTGCTCGCGAATGCCGCGCACTTCGGGACGGCCGATGATCTCCGGCGCGTCCTCGGGATGGCGACCGAGAACGGCGCGCGTGCGATCCGTCGCGCCGACTACGGCCTGATCGAGGGCGCCCGCGCCGATCTGGTCCTCCTCGACTGCACGGAGCCCGCGGAGGCGGTCGGCGCGATCCCCGAGCGCCTGTGCGTCATCAAGGACGGCGCCGTCTCGGTGACGAACCGGGTGGAGACGACGTTCGCGCGGGGGAGGAGTTAGCCGGTCGTCGGCCTCAGGCCCCGCGGGCGCGGCACCGGCGGGCGGGAAACCGACGCCGGTCCTCGACTGCGATCGCTATAATGCCACCGTGATTCGCGAGAAGCCCCTTCCGCCGGACATCCAGGCGCGGCTCCAGACGCTCGGTCGGGCGCTGGAGGCCTGCCCGGCCGTGGTTTTCGCCTACCTCTTCGGCAGCGCGGCCTCCGGGCGCCTGCGCCCCCTGAGCGACGTGGACGTGGCCGTCTATCTCGATGAATCGGTGGACGCGACGGACGCCCGGCTGGAGGTTCTCGGACTGCTCACCAGGCACCTCGGCACCGACGAGGTCGACCTCGTGGTTCTCAACACGGCTCCGACGGCCCTGGCCGGACGGATTCTCGGTACGCGTCGGGTGATTCTCGACGGCGACCCGTTCCGCCGCCACCGCTTCGAGTCACTGGCGCTCCGCAAGTTCCAGGACTTCAGGTTTCTGGAGCACCGGCTCCTGTCGCGGAGGTTTGGTCGTGATAGCGAAGTCCTCCGTCAGCAATCACCGTCCCCGATCGCGCGTGACGTTCAGCCGCCGAGGAAGATCCGGCGAACCTCCGGCGAGCGGAGCAGCTCCACCGAGCGCCCTTCGAGCACCACGCGTCCCGACTCGAGGATGTAGCCGCGAGTCGCGAGCGAGAGGGCCAGCTCCACGTTCTGCTCGATGAAGACGATCGTGACGCCCTCCCGGTTGATCCGCCGGATGGCCTCCGCGAGCTCGGCGACCACGCGGGGCGCCAGGCCGAGGAACGGCTCGTCGATCATCAGGAGCCGGGGCTGGGCCATGAGGCCGCGCGCGAGCGCGACCATCTGCTGCTCGCCGCCCGAGAGCGTGCGCGCCGGCTGGCCCGCGCGCGCCTCGAGGATCGGGAACAGCGCCTTCACGCGCGCGAGCTGCGCCTCGCGCCCGGCGCGCGCGGCGGCCGGGTAGGCGCCGAGCCGGACGTTCTGCTCGACCGTGAGGTAGGGGAAGAGGCGCCGGCGCTCGAGGACGTGGGCGAGACCGCGCGCGACGATCCGGTGGGCCGGCAGCCCGGCGATGGGCTCGCCGCGGAAGGTGATCGCGCCGGCGCGCGGGCGGAGCAGGCCCGAGACGGTGTTCATCAGCGTGGACTTCCCGGCGCCGTTCGGCCCCAGGAGCGCGACCATCTCGCCCTCGTCCACGGCCAGGCGCGCGTCCCAGAGGACTTGATAATCGCCCAGCAGGACGTCGAGCCCGCGCGCCTCGAGGATCAGGCCCGCCACGCTTCCCCCAGGTACGCGTCGATCACGCGCCGGTCCTGCATGATCTCCGCGGGCGTGCCCCGGGCGATGACCTCGCCGAGCTGGAGGGCGACGATCCGCTCCGAGATCTCCATGATCACCCGCATGTTGTGCTCGATGACGATGAGCGCAAGCCCCCGGGCGTGGAGATCGCGGACGAGGCGGACGAGCGCGGGCACCGTCGCCTGATCCACCCCGCCGGTGACCTCGTCGAGCAGGAGGAGCCGCGGCTCGGTCGCGAGCGCGCGCGCCAGCTCGAGGCGCTTGCGCTGCCCGGTGGACAGCGCGCGCGCGTGCGCCTCGGCGCGGTCGGCGAGGCCGACGGCCTCGAGCGCGCGCAGCGCGGCGTGGCGGGCGGCGGCGACGTCGGACGTCTTCTGGAACGCGCCGATCATCACGTTCTCGACCACGGTCATCTCGGGGAACGGCCGGAGCTTCTGGAAGGTCCGCGCGATGCCGAGGCAGGCGATCACGTCGGGCCGCTGCCCGAGGATCGAACGGCCGTCGAGCCGCACGTCCCCCGCGTCGGGCGTGAGGAACCCGGTGATCAGGTCGAACAGCGTGGACTTGCCCGCGCCGTTCGGCCCGATCACCCCGATCAGCTCGCCGGGACGCACGTCGAACGCGACGTCGCGGTTCGCCACGACGCCGCCGAAGCGCTTCGTGAGGCCCGAGACGGCGAGCAGGCTCACGGCGCCCGCCGGAAGCGCCGCGCGAGGCCCATCAGGCCCGCCGGCTGGACGGTGGCGATGATCATGATGAGCCCGCCGTAGATCAGCAGGTCGAGCGCCTTGCCGCTGCCGCCGAGCCAGACGCGCGTGCCCTCGGAGAGCGGCACCAGCACCGCGGCGCCGAGCACCGGCCCCCACAGCGTCCCGACGCCGCCGAGCACGGCGATGAGGCAGATGAGGATGGACAGCGAGAGGGGAAGGACGGACTCCGGGTCGATGAAGAAGACGTACTGAGCGTAGAACGTTCCGCCGAGCGCGGTGAGCGCGGCCGACACGGCGATCGCCCGGTGCTTCTCGCGCGCCACGTGCACGCCGAGGCTCGCCGCGGCGTCCTGGTCCTCGCGGATCGCGCGGAAATAGTAGCCGTGGCGCGAGCGCTCGAGCCAGCGCGTCACCGCGAGCGTCAAGAGGAGCAACCCCAGCGCGATGTAGTAGTAGACGGCCTTCGACTGGTGGAACTGGAAGTTCACGACGCTGTCCGGCCGCTTGATCGGCACGAAGAGGCCGCGGGCGCCGCCCGCCCAGTCCCAGTTGATCACGAGCGTCTGCACGATCTCCCCGACGGCGATCGTCGCGATCGCGAAGTAGTGGCCGCGCAGGCGGAAGACCGGGTAGCCGATGAGCTGCGAGACGAGCACGGCGAGCGCCGCGCCGGCGGCCATGCCGAGCCACGGCGTCAGCTGCCCCTTGGCGACCAGGAGCGTCGAGGTGTACGCGCCGATCCCGAAGAACACCGCGTGGCCGAGGGAGATCTGGCCGCAGTAGCCGGCCAGGATGTTCCACGCGACGGCGAGCGCGCCGTAGAGGAAGATCATGATCATCACGTGCCGCGGGAACGGCAGCGTGAAGACGGCGGGGAAGGCGAGCGCGGCCAGGAGGAGCAGGAGCAGGACGGCGCGCTTCAAAAGCGTCCGAAGAGCCCCTGGGGACGCCAGAGGACGACCGCGAGGTAGAGGAGGAAGACGACCGCGTACTTCATCGCCGGCGCGATCACGAGCCCGGCGAAGACCTCGGTGAGCCCGACGATCACGCCCGCCAGCAGCGTGGCGGGGACGTTGCCGAAGCCGCCGAGCGCCACGGTCACGTAGGCGAGCAGCGCGAAGGCCCCGCCGACCTCGGGGAAGATGTAGAAGAACATCGCGAGGAGGCCCCCCGCCACGCCGACGCACGCGCTCCCGATCGCCCAGCCGAGCGCGAACATGCGGTCCGTGTCGATGCCCATGAGGGCGGCCGCCTGCCGGTCCTGCGCCGTCGCCTGGAGGGCCAACCCCGTCTCCGAGCGGGAGAGGAAGAGGTAGAGCCCGAGGAACGCGCCGAGCGCCAGGACGCTCGCGGCGAGCTGCGGGAGCCCGACGAACACCCCGCCCACCGAGAGGCGTCCGGCCAGGAGCGGCTCCTTGATCGTGCGGAAGTCCACGCCCCAGAGGAACTGCGCCCCGCTCCGGAGGAAGACGGCGAGCCCGAAGGTCGCGAAGATCTGGGCGAGCATCGGCCCGCCGAGCACGCGTCGGATCAGGCCGTGGTACGTCGCCCAGCCGAGCGCGGCGAGGGCCAGCGCCGCCAGGGGGAGCGAGACGAGGGGGTCGAGGCGGGCGAGCGCCCAGGCGAAGAACGCCACGTACATGGCGAGCATGAGGAACTCGCCGTGCGCGAAGTTGACGACCTCCATGAGGCCGAAGATGAGCGACAGGCCGGCGGCGATCAGGGCGTACACGCACCCCATGAGCACGCCGCCGACCGCCGCCTGGAGGACGACCTCGAGCGTCAGGAGCCTGCGTCCGTTACTTGCGGTCCTTCCACTGCGGGATCGGGTAGAGCACGTCCCGGGTCGCCGTGTCGAACGGGTAGACGGTGTGATACTTCCCGCCCTGCATCTGGAGGATGATCCCCTTGACGCCGGTGTTCTGGCCCGTCTGGTCGAACTTGATCGCGTCCCACGTCATGATGAGCTGGTCGCCGGGGATGTTGGTCGCGATCAGCGCCTTGCGGATCGCCTCGGGATCGGTGGCGCCGGCGCGGTTGATCGCGTCGAGCAGCGTCATCATCCCGGTGAAGGCGCGCGCCGGGAAGTCGTAGAGGTCCTTGCCCGCGCGCTTGGCGTAGATCGCGTTCAGCGCCTGCGCCACCGGGCGCTTGCCGATGAGATCGGTCGAGAACGGCGCCCGCGTCAACGTGCCCTCGGCCTCTCGGCCGATCTCCTTGACGAAGTCGGAGGAGATGTGGCCCGCGTTCTGCGCCATGATCATCTTCGGGTTGTAATCGAGCTCGCGGCTCGTGCGCACGAAGAGGATCGCGTCGGTCTGGTACGACGTCGGCATCCAGACGTCGGGGTTCGCGGCCTTGAGCCTCTGGACTTCCGACTGTAACGAGGTGGATCGCGCTCGATATTGCAGGTCGAGCACGACCTCGTAGCCGTACTTGGCCGCCAGCTCCTTCTCGACCTTCCCGCTGTCGGCGCCGAACGTGGTGTCCTCGTACGTGAGGCCGAGCGTCCTGAGCTTGACGCCGCGCTTGGCCTGGAAGTCGCGGAAGAAGTCGAACATCACCTGCGTGAAGTGGCCGTCGTGCGGCGAGCTCCGGAAGAACCACTGGAAGCCGCGCGCGGTGAGCCCCGGAGACGACGACTCGGCGTTGAAGAACGGCCTGCCCATGCGCTCGGCGGCCTGGCTCGCGGCCGCGGTCACGTTCGAGTGCCAGCAGCAGACGACCGCGTGGACCTTCTCCTGGGTGAACATCCGCTCGACCTCCGCCTGGCCGACGTCGGGCTTGCCCTGGTGGTCGGCGAAGATCAGGCGCACCTTCGCGCCCTTGAGGCCGGGCATCCCCTTGAGCCGCTGGTAGAAGGGGAACGGGAGGTCGGTGGTCCCGTTCGCGATCTCGGCGGCGATCTCGAACACCGGTTTGTTGTCGATGCCGGCCTGGGCGGCGGGGCCCGACATCGGATAGATGACGCCGATGACGACGTCCTTCGGCTGCGCCGGGGCCGGGCCCGGGACGGCGAGGATCAACGCGAGTGCCAGTGCGACGAAGAGTGTCATGGGCGGGTCCTCCGTGCGCGGCATGCTACC
>Ga0209640_10005268_pt1 | contig 11307 bp, 10 predicted proteins | sample RifCSP10_1_FD_184018 | JGI IMG/M metagenome (GOLD analysis project Ga0209640, IMG submission 184018) | Soil microbial communities from Rifle, Colorado - Rifle CSP2_sed 10_1 (SPAdes) (version 2) | ecosystem: Environmental > Terrestrial > Deep subsurface > Rock core/Sediment | place: Rifle...
TGGGCGCCGTGGACGGCCGGTCGACAAGGTTCCTGTACCAGAGCATTTCAAAGCGCGGCCACTTCGGCAGCGTGGCGTCACCGCCGGAGTTGTCGAGCAGCGCGACGTTGCGCACGGAAGTGAGGATGTCGGCGACCTCACCGAGCCGTTCGAGGAACTCGGTGTCAGCGATCAGCACCACCGAATCGGACTGCACGATCTGGTACGCGAGCCCAGCGCCCTTGAGCGCGGTGTTGATCGGCACCTCGACGGCGCCGATCTTGTTCGCACCGAACCACGTGTACAGGAACTCGGGGCAGTTCGGCAGCATGATCGCCACCTTGTCCCCCTGCTTCACGCCGAGCGCCAGCAGGCCGTTGGCGACCCGGTTGATGCCGTCGTTCAGCTGGCCGAGCGTGATCGGCGTGTCGCGGAACTGAAAGACGACGTGATCCGGGTACTGCCTCGCCTTGTCCTCGATGATGCGCGTCAGGACCCGCTCGTGCTGCGGGTACTCCTGCATCCGCCACGATGCCCACTTCCTCGCAGCCTTCTCAGCCTTGTCGTCCCAACGTCCCATCGCTGCCTCCCGGAAACCGCAACATCTCGCCCCGCCGATGCGAACCGACGCTCAGATGGGACGCGTCATCGACTGCATCTCGAGCTTGTGCGACTCGCCGAACCACACGCCCGGGTCGTAGGCCTGGACCATCTTGCCGAAATCCCAGGTCATGATCTTCTCGGGATGGACCTTGATGATCGCGCGCAGCGGCGTGTGCACCGCGGCGAAGGCCGCCTGGCGCTGAGCTTCGTCGCCCTTCAGCTCCTCCCAGTACTTGTCAATGATCGCCCAGTGAATCTCGCGCATGAGCGCGTCATCCGTATACACCTCGGCTTGGCCGATCATCAGGATCGCCTTCTGGTGGCGGAGGTTGCAGCCGTCATTGTGGATGCTGACGGAGATTTTCGGGTTCTCGATCAGGTGGTGGACCTTGTGCCGGTACTTCTGGATGCTGCTCATCTGCAGGAAGCCGTCGTGGATGACGTAGAACATCGGCGTCACGATCGGATAGCCCCGCTTGTCGACGTGAGCCATCTCGCAGTACGCGTTGTAGGTGAACAGGCGCTTGAAGTCCTCCGACTCCATGGGGTAATCCTTGGAGACGTTGAGCTGCTCGAGTTTCGTGGGATCGAATACAACACGCGGTGTTGCCGTCTTGTTCTCGTTCGTCATGTGACGCTCTCCGTCAATTGATGGGTTGATGGGTCGCTCGACCGGTGCTTTACCGCTATCGATAACTTCAATTGTCTGGTGCGTACTGCAGCGCAGCGGATCCGCGGCCCGCCGTGTCCGGCGCGATGCCGTCACGCCTTCCCACACCCCGGTGGGACTTGAACTTAATTCAAACTTTTCACACAATGACTTACTTGTCAAGATACAGCAAGTGTGCCCGGTGGCCGCACCGCGGTGCGCGCCCGGAGCAACGATCCGCGCCAATCGGCCCGACTTTCCAATGGGGTTCACAATGTCCGACATCACAACCGAGCGAAGGGGCGAGGTCGCCTGGATCCGCTTGACGCGACCGGAGCGCATGAACGCCTACGACGCTGCAATGGCCCAGTCGCTCATCGGTGCCATCCAGCAGGCGGCCGACGCCGGCGTGATCGTCCTCACGGGATCCGGCCGGGCCTTTTGTGCCGGTGGCTATCTGGCAAACCTGAGCAATCCGGATGCCGCCGCGTTGCGCAGCATGTTCTACGGTTCACTGCATCTCTACGAGGCGATCAGGAACAGCCCTCGCCCGGTCATCGCAGCCGTCAATGGCGTTGCGGCCGGGGGTGGCAACGAGCTCGTGGTGGCCTGCGACCTCGCGATCGCCGCGGAGAGCGCGACATTCGGCCAGACCGGCGTGAGGGTCGGCAGCGCTCCGGTCCTGGGCGGCACGAATTTCCTCGCCATGAACATCGGCGAGAAGCGCGCCAAGGAGGTGGCATTCCTCTGCCGGCGCTATCCCGCCAGCCAGGCGCTCGAACTCGGCTGGATCAATGCCGTCGTCCCGGATGCCCAGCTCGAGGAAGAAGTAACCCGGTGGGCCGACGAGTTACTGCGCATGAGTCCGCGTTATCTCGAGATCGCGAAGATCAGTTCGAACCTGTGGTGGAACCAATGTCGGGATGGCTACCTCAGCGGATTAGGCATGCTGGTGCAGGCGATCGGCTCCGCCGACATGATCGAGGGGGCAACCGCGTTTATGGAGAAACGGCGACCCCGATTCGAGGGACGGGCGAACAGGACTCCTCCGGATGAACTTTGAACTCGAACCGGCGTACCTGGAACTGCAACGCGAAGCCAGGGCGTTCGCCCAATCGATCGAGCCCCTGGCAGTAGAGGCCGACGAGTCCAGCGCGGTGCATCGCGGCATGCTGAGCGCCCTGCAGAAGAGCGGGCTCAGCGGGCTGATGGTGCCGGCCCAGTACGGCGGACGGAGCGCCCGCCCCGATCCTCTGGCCATCTGCCTCGTGCGGGAGGTGCTGATGGCAACCTCCTCCCACGCCGATTCGCTGTTCGCGCTGCAAGGCATCGGCAGTTATGCGATTACCGTGGCGGGGTCGCCGGAACAGCGCGCACACTGGTTGCCACGGGTCGCGAAGGCCGAAGCGCTTGCCGCGCTCGCCTTGACCGAGCACAACGCTGGTTCAGACCTCAAGGCCGTCGCGACCGAAATCAAGGCATACGACGATCGACTGGTCCTGCAAGGCTCCAAGTCATTCATCTCCAACGGCGTCAGCGCGGCGTTTTTCGTGGTCTTCGCCCGGGACGAATCCGGCTACTCGATGGTGCTCGTCCCAGCGGCGACGCCGGGCGTTTCGGTGACGCCCTCGCCGGAGCTGATCGCTCCGCACGTGCTCGGTGAAGTCGGCTTCGACAAGGTCGTGCTGCCACTCGATGCGCGCCTCGGCAGGGCCGGGGAAGGCCTGGAACTGGTGCTTGCAACGCTTGGCATTTTCAGGGTCTCCGTTGCGGGTGCGGCCGTTGGCCTTGCGCAGGCCGCCCTGGAAGAGGCGGTCCGGCACACCCGTACCCGCGTGCAGTTCGGCCGCCCGCTCGCGCAGTTGGGACCAGTGGCACAGATGCTTGCCGACAGCCATGCCGAAATCGAAATGGCCAGGCTCCTGACGTATCGCGCCGCTTTCCGCGCGATCAAAGATCCGGCCGCTGCACTGCACCACTCCTCCATGGCCAAGCTTGCGGCCAGCGAGATCGCATCCCGCGTAGTAGATCGCTGCGTGCAGATGATGGGCCGCTACGGCCTGATCCGTAACTCCAGGATCGAGCGACTCTATCGGCAGGCCCGCCCAATGCGGATCTACGAGGGCGCCTCCGAGGTGCTGCGCCTCGGTATCGCCCGCGAACTCGTCAGGGAGGTTCCGTGATCGACTTCGAGCTCGAGGGACAGGTCGCGATCGTGACCGGTGCCGGCCGCGGGCTTGGACATGCGATGTCCGTGGCGCTTATCGAGCAGGGCGTGCGTGTGCTGGCCGTGGCCCGGTCCATCGACGAATTGCAGAGGCTCAAGTCCATCGCGCCGGAGAGCATCCGGGTCAGTCAATGCGACATGCGGGATGCCGCCGCCGTCGCCCGGCTGCCCGACGCGGCGGTCGCTGCATTCGGACGGCTCGACATCGTCGTGAACAACGCCGGGATTGCGCCCGCCGGCGATTTCCTCGAGCAATCCGATCGAATCTGGAACGAGGTCATGGCGGTGAATGTGCTGGCGCCAATGACATTGACTCGCGCCGCAGGCAGGCACCTGCTGGCCCGCGGCTCGGGAAAGATCATCAACGTCGCCTCAACCTCCGGCATTCTCGGCAAGGCGACCTTGGTCGCCTACTCGGCATCCAAGGGTGCGCTCCTTCAGTTCACCAAGGCGCTCGCGGCAGAATGGGCCGGCAAGGGAGTGCAGGTAAACGCCATTGCGCCTGGCGCCTTCGCGACCGATGCCCAGCGTGCAGTGCTCGATTCCCCCGAGTTGCTGGCGCGTCGCACACGCAAGATTCCTGCCCAGCGCATGGGCCGGACCACGGAGATCGGGCCGCTGGTCTGCTACCTTGCTTCGGGCACGTCTAATTTCGTCACCGGGTCGGTGTTCGTCATCGATGGGGGCGAATCCTGCAAGCTATAGGCCGCAGATTTCCCGGGAATGTGAACAGGGACCGCGCGAGTGGATGAGCAAGTGAATGCCCCGCAGGCGGTAGCGCCGCTGGAACTGCGCGGCGACAAGCGCCGCCGCGCCATCCTCGAGGCGCTCCACCACTGCGTGATCGAAAAGGGCTACCCGAAGACGACGCTGGCAGACGTGGCGCGCGCCGCCTGCATGTCGCCCAGTCACCTGCTGTACTATTTCCCCGGCACGGACGCGATCCTCTTCCACTACTTCGCAAACGTCGCCCGGCGCATCGGCGAGCGTCTGGAGGACTTCCGCACCGAGACTCCAGAGCGGCAGATTCATCTCCTGACTGAGCTGTTCTTTGCCGCCAAGGGCATCACCAAATCCGAGATCGGCTTCATGCTCGAGTGCTTCGGAGTGGCCGTGCACGACAAGCGACTGCACGGCGAGAAGGCGGAGCTGGATCGTTTCTGCAAGGCGTACCTCAAGCAGCTCTTTGAAAAATCTCCATGCGGAGCCTCGAGGGCCAGGGATTCCGCCGAGGTCGCCTACGCCATGCTCGTCGGCCTGCGGACTGCGGCGTACTTTGATGAGCAGCTTGGGCCTCGCCACGCGCGCCGCCTCTTTCACGCGGAGATGCTGAATCTCGCGAACCTGCGCCCGGTTTCACAGTAGCAGCTGACCGATGACCGAGCAGGTCCCGTGGCTGGCGCGCACGACCGAGGATGCCATCGATCCCGAGCTGGTAATCTGCGATCCGCATCACCATCTCTGGGAGTACCCGCAAAGCCGCTATCTCGTCGATGAGCTGCTGGGCGATATCGGCGATGGACACCGCGTCGAAAGCACCGTCTACATCGAGTGCAACCGGATGTACCGCGCAGAAGGTCCGCCTGCCCTGCGCCCCGTCGGCGAGACGGAGTACGTGGAGCACATCGCCGCCGCCAGCGAGCGGCGCGCCGGTACAGTGCGTATCGCGGCCGGCATCGTGGGATTCGCCGATCTGACCCTGGGTTCGTCCGTGCAGGCCGTGCTCGAGGCGCATCTGCAAGCCAGTGGGCGGATTCGCGGGATTCGCTATGCGACGGCCTGGGACCCGAGCGACCAGATCCGCGAGGTGCATACGCACCCACCGAGAGAACTGATGCTGAGCCGGGATTTCCGCGAGGGCTTCGCCTGCCTCGGCAACCTCGGCCTCTCGTTCGATGCCTGGACCTACTACCCGCAGTTTCCCGAACTCGCCGACCTCGCCCGCGCGTTTCCGGGCACCACGATCGTGCTCGACCACATGGGCGGCCCGCTTGGCATCGGTCCCTACGCGGGCCGGCGTGAGGAGGTGTTCGCCGCATGGCGGCGCAGCATTGCAGAGCTTGCGCGCTGTGCGAACGTGGTCGTCAAGCTCGGCGGACGGGCAATGACGATGAGTGGATTCGGCTGGCACAAGCGCGCTGCGCCACCAGGTTCCGTCGAACTCGCGGCCGCCATGGCCCCGTACTATGAAATCTGTATCGAGCACTTCGGGGCGGAGCGCTGCATGTTCGAGAGCAATTTTCCGATGGACCGGGTTGCTTGCTCCTACACCATCCTGTGGAACGCATTCAAGCGCGTCACCCAAGCCTACCCGCAAGCCGAGCGTTTGGCGCTATTCCACGATACCGCCACGCGCGTCTACCGCCTGGATCGCTGACGGCGGCGCGTCAGTCGAGCCTTTCGATGATCGTCGCCGTCGCAAGTCCGCCGGCGCAGCAGATCGCCTGTAAGCCGAGGGTCGCATCGCGACGCTCCAGCTCGTGCAGCAGCGTCGTCATGATGCGCGCGCCGCTGGCACCGAGCGGATGGCCCAGGGCGATCGCACCACCATTGACGTTCAGGCGCTCATGGCCGACTCCCGTCTCGCGCATCCACATCAGGGGCACCGGGGCGAACGCTTCGTTCACCTCGAATAAGTCGATGTCGGAGAGCGCCAAGCCGGCGCGCGCGAGGACACGCCGCGTGGCGGCGACCGGACCGGTCAACATGAGGGTTGGATCCGAGCCCACCGTGGCGACGGCCCGGATGCGCGCGCGGGGCATCCGGCCCAGCGCGATCGCTGCTTCTCTGGACATGAGCAGCAGGGCCGCGGCGCCGTCGGAGATCTGCGAGGAGTTGCCGGCGGTCACGCGCCCGTCCGGCCGGAAGCTGGTCGTCAGCGTGGCGAGCTTCTCGGCGCTCGTATCGCGCCGTATCGTCTCGTCCTGCGCGAAAGTCACCACCGCCCCGGCGTCTCGGGTTTCGCTCCATTCGTGCACCGGGACCGGCACGATTTCCCGCGCAAAGCAGCCGAGATCCGCTGCAGCGGCTGCGCGTCGATGGCTGTGGAGGGCGTAGTCGTCGAGTTGCGCGCGAGTGAACCCCCAGCGGTCCGCCACGCGTTCGGCCGCTTCCCCCTGCGACACTAGTTCGAACCGCTCGAGTAGCTTCCACCCGAATGGCTGGCCATGCACGTCGCGATTGCCACCCATCGGCACGCGACTCATGTTCTCCGCGCCGCCTGCGACAACGACGTTACAGGCCCCGGCGGCGATCTGGCCGAAAGCCACGTGCACCGCAGCCTCGGATGATCCGCACTTGCGGTCAACGGTCATACCCGGGACCGCCTCCGGCCAGCCGGCGTTCAGGAGTGCGGTCCGCGCAATGTTGCCGCACTGTTCGCCGACCTGGGTGACACATCCGAAGACGACGTCGTCGACGCATTGCGCCTCGATGCCCGAGCGGCGCACAAGCTCGTTGAGGACGATCGCCCCGAGATGATCCGCCCGGACGTCGCGCAGCCCGCCGCGAAACTTGCCGATCGGCGTCCTGGCGGCTTCGACGATCACGACCTCGCGAGGCATCAGATCTTCAGGCCCGAGCCAGGGACGCGCTGCCCGTCCACGTACTCGTAGACCCCTTTGCCCGCCTTGCGGCCGAGGCGGCCCGCCTTCACCATCTTGATGATCAATGGGCACGGCCTGAATTTCTCGCCCAGCGCCTCGTGCAGGTACTTCAGCACCGCGAGGCGCGTGTCCCAGCCCGTGAGGTCGCCAAGCTCGAGCGGGCCCATCGGATGATTAAAGCCGAGGCGCAGCGCGGTATCGATGTCCTCCGCGGTGGCGGTCCCTTCCATCAACATGTACATCGCCTCGTTGCCCATGAGCGCCGACATGCGGCTGGTGGTCAGCCCGGGCGACTCATTCACGAGGATCGACGTCTTGCCGATCGACTCACCCCAGGCGCGCGCACGGGCGATCGTCTCGTCGCTGGTGGCCATGCCGCGCACGATCTCGAGCAACTTCATCTTGTGCACGGGATTGAAGAAGTGCATGCCGACCACCCGGTCGGCCCGGTTCGTTGCGGCTGCGATTTCCGTCACGCTCAATGCCGAGGTATTGGTGGCAATCACGGCTTCATCCGGCAGCAGGCGATCCGCCTCGCGCACAATGTCCGTCTTCACGGTGATTGACTCGATGGCGGTCTCGAGTAGCAGGCCGATGCTCCTGCTATCCAGAGATCCCGCAAGATCGGTGCTGGTTGTAACCCGCTCGATCGCAGCGCACGCATCCTCTTCGGTCACCTTGGACAGCCGGACGCCGTCCGCCAGTATCTTGCGGATGGATCCGGTGGCCGCCTCGAGCGCCCGGGAAGAAACGTCGACCAGCATCACCGCATGGCCTGCGGTGGCAAACGCGTGAGCGATGCCCGTCCCCATCAGGCCGGCGCCGACTACCACCATGCTCTCGGGAACTGACCGCGCCTGCATGCTGTCTCCCCTCCTTAGCTGCCGTCGAATACCGGTGCGCGCTCTTCCCGGAACGCCGCAGCGGCTTCACGGCGCTCCTCTGTCGAAAGCAGAAATACAAAGAGGTCCCGCTCGAGCCGCAAGCCTGCACCCAGCTCGAGCTCCATCGCGGCGCGTGCCGCTTCCTTGACGAAACGTATCGCCGTCGGCGGTCGCGCTGCGATGCGCATCGCCAGTTCACTCGCCTCGGAAACGAGTGCCTCGGCCTTCGATGCCAGCCGCGTGACCAGGCCGCAGCGGTATGCTTCGCTGGCGTCGATTCGATCGCCGGTGAGCAACAGGTCCAGCGCCTTGCCCAGACCGACGATTCTCGGCAGCCGCTGCGTCCCACCGCCGCCGGGAATCAGCCCGAGTCCGGTCTCGGGCAGCGCGAATACGGCATCCGGCGAGGCGATCCGCAGGTCACAGGCGAGGGCAATCTCCAGCCCTCCGCCCAGGCAATAGCCATGAATGGCCGCAATCACCGGTTTGCTGACGCGATCAAACGACTGAATCCACGTCGAGCGCCCCTGCGGACCGCGTGCGGCCAAGTGACGCTCGCCCGGCCGCTCCTCCTTCAGGTCTGCGCCGGCGCAGAACCCACCGGGACCAGCGCCCCGCAGCAAGATTACACGGACTTCCGGGTCCTCATCGAACGCGTGCAGTGCAGCGGGCAACTCCTGTCGCACCGCGTCATTGATCGCATTGATCGCCTGGGGCCGGTTGAGCGTGATGCACCCGACCCTGTCCTGCCGCTCGACCAAAATCGCGCCGCTACCCGGACTGTCCATGCTCTGTCACTCGGTTGTGAACGGGCAAGCCGGCACGCAGCCTTTCCCAGGGCTGCGTGCCGCTGCCAAGGCGGGCTCAGAAGCTCTGCGTGATCTGCAGACCGTAGGTCCTCGGCGGACGCGTTGTCGTGTAGGTCCACAGACCCGCGAATGTCCGGCTGGTGGCCACGTCATAGGCCTGCGACCACGAATCCTCTTCAGTGAGGTTCAACCCCCACAGGCTGATCGTGGTGTTGTTGTGCTGGTGGTTGATCGAGGCGTTGACAATGTACTGGGCCGGGTTGTGACCCTGCGGCGAGTTGTAAAACGTCAGCTCGAGCTCGTCGATGTAATGCCAGCTGGCCTGCACCGACATCTGGCCACCGAGCATGGGCCACTCATAAGCCGGGGTGAACGTCGCGGTGACTTCCGGGGCGCGGCGCAGCTTGAGGTAGCTGATGTCCACCACGTCGTTCGGATCCGGCGTCGTGTCGTTCAGCTCGGTGAATTCCGTATACTCGGAATCAAGCAGGCCCAGCGTGAAGGCCAGCGTCCATCCCGTCGCCGGTACCATCAGCAGGTCGACCTCGAGTCCCTTGATCTCGGCAGTCGACGCATTGAACACGATCGTCTGCTGGCCGGTGCCCTGCGTGGCTGGAACGCTCTGCTCCTCCTGCTTGTCCTTGTACTCCATGTAGTACACAGAGGCGTTCAGGCGCAGGCGGTCGTCGAACCACTCCGACTTGATGCCCACTTCGAAATTGTCTACGGTCTCCGGATTGTAGGGAGCCGAGGCCGCTTCGTACGAGTTCGGCCGGCCGGAGAAACCGCCGGCACGGAAACCCTTGGAGTAAAGACCGAAGACCATCAGGTCCGGTGAGTACCGATAGCGCAGGCTCGCTTTGGGCGTGAACTCGCTCCAGGACTCCTCGAACGGATTGCTAAGGCTGCCCTTGGTCGCGAGCTGCGGCATTTGCGGGTCGATCAGGCCGCTGTCTTTCTTGTCGTGCGTGTAGCGCCCGCCGAGTGTTAGCGTCCAGGCATCCGAAAAGCGGTAGTCGCCCTCGAAGAATCCCGCGTATGACTCCGTGTGCTGGGCCACAGTCTGGGGTACCGACAGGACGAAGCAGGGCGTGGGGAATTGCCCCGGAGCCGGTGGTGGGCAGGTCCAGAAGCCAATGGCGTCGCCGAAGCCGATGAAACTCAGCAGGTCGATCCGGTAGTTCGATTTCCAGTAGTACGCGCCCAGGGTGTAGGAAAGCGGGCTGTCCGTCACATGCGTCAGTCGGAGTTCATGGCTGCGCTGTGCGTACGTTGCCGGCCGGTCCGTGTGATACAGCGTGAGCGGCGTACCGTCCCAGTCCTGCGTGACTGCCTCCTCGGTCGTGAAGTAGCCGAACAGGTAATCGAGCCGGTAGCCCGGGGCGGCGTCCCAGCGCGCATTGAAGATGTGCATGTCCGAATCGAAGAAGGCGTTGTCGCCGGGCTCGTCCTGAAGCACGACATAACGATCCCCGGACTGCGGCGTGGTCAGGCTCGGGGCGCACTGCCCGTAGTAGAAACAGAACAATTGGTCAGGCTGCGCGAAGTTCAGGACGGTATTGGAGTCCTGATCCTGTTCATTCCTGTCGTAGCGATAGTAAAACTCCAGGTCCTCGGTTGGCCGCCACAGGATCGACGGGCTGATCGAGGAGAAATCCTGCTCGCCCGTGTCCTTGCCGAGTGTGCGGTTGTAGAAATAGCCATCACGATTGTGCAGCGCACCCGCCAGCTTGAACGACAGTTGATCGCTCACGGGAATGTTAATGTACCCCTCGAGCTGCATGTCGTCATAGTCGCCGTAGCCGGCACGCAGTTTACCACCCAGCTCCGAACCCGGCTTCTGCCGGATGATGTTGATGACGCCGGCGATGGAATTGCGGCCGAACAGCGTGCCTTGCGGGCCGCGCAGGATTTCGACGCTCTGCAAGTCGAGCGCCTTGACCATCGCGCCTGAATTCACCCCGATGAACACGCCGTCCACGACGACGCCAGCGGTCGGATCGAAGTTCTTCTCGACGTCCGTCGTGCCGATGCCGCGGATGGAGATGGCCGCCGGGCTGCCCGGACCTTGCTGCAGGTCGTCAATGATGACGTTCGGCGCGGCGTTCGCGAAATCCTGCAGATCCTTGTCGAAGCGGCGGCCCAGTTCCTGGGCGCTCACTGCGATCACCGCCGCGCCGACGTCCTGCAGGTTTTCCTCGCGCTTGCGCGCGGTCACCACCACTTCCTCCAGCGCCAATTGCTGGGCATAGGCCAGATCAGCCGCCGCAAGGCCGCCAAGCGCCAGCGCTGCAGTAACGACCAATCTCAAGTCCATTGATTGCTTACGCATTTCCCCCTCCCAGAGTTAACCGGAAATCCGGTAACTCGCCGTGGTGGGCAAGTAACTTCGTGCTCGGCAGTGTCGTCACTTTCCCGACTGATGAGAATCTCACTCTTGTCAGGGTCAGCTGTGCCTGCACGGTCGTTACAGCGACGCGCACGCAGGTGGCAGAAGTCCACTGCCCGGCGCGCAACTGTTAAAGCATCGAAATTCGCACAAAAATACTCG
>Ga0209640_10005269_pt1 | contig 11305 bp, 9 predicted proteins | sample RifCSP10_1_FD_184018 | JGI IMG/M metagenome (GOLD analysis project Ga0209640, IMG submission 184018) | Soil microbial communities from Rifle, Colorado - Rifle CSP2_sed 10_1 (SPAdes) (version 2) | ecosystem: Environmental > Terrestrial > Deep subsurface > Rock core/Sediment | place: Rifle...
GCGGCCCTCGGGTGGTCCGCCACTGGCCATCGGCAGCACCGGCCGCCGAGCGCCGACGAGTGCGAGGTGCCCGAGCATGTTCTGGCGGTTCTCGGTCCCGACGCAGACCATGTGCCGACCCTCGCGGTCGGCGAGGGTGCCGGTGCGCAGGTCGGTCACCCCGAAGAAGTGGTCCCCCCACTGCGTGGCCAGCAGGTGCACGACGTTGACCCCCTCGGCCGCAGCCTGGAGGAGGGCCGTGGACGGCGAGAGCAGGTGGACGTGGGAGTCGGCCGTCACCCAGCCGGCAGCGCTGGTGTCCAGAACCCGCTCGAGCGCGACGGTCAGCTCGCCTGGGCTGCCGCCACGATCCACCACGCCCCGGTGCGGCCGGTACTCGAAGCCCCGGACGACCTCGACGAAGACCGGCCCGGGCGGCAGATCGACGGCCAGGTCGCCGTCGACATAGGCGTAGGTGCTCGCGCCGAGCAGCAGATCCCCGCCCGCGTCCTCCCCGAGTCCCGGGTTCACCTCGTCGCGGTGTCCGAGCGGAGGAAGGTACCGGCCGTCCGCGGACACGAAGCGGATGCGGGCCGCCAGGCGCTCCCCGGTCGCCGCGTCCCGGATCGCCACGGCCAGCCGCTCGCTCGGCGGTGGCAGCGATTCGATCGTCACGCGCCCGTTCTCGCTGGCCGCGGAGCCAGACTCCGCGAGCCGGCGTGCGTCGAAGGTCGAGCCAGAGACCTCCAGGAGGGCATCCGGCGCCATCGCCACGTCGACGTCGACGACCGCGCTGCCCGTGCCGGCATCGGGCGGCCCGGCGCTCTCTCCCCAACCGGCCACGTCGCCTCCCGACCATGACCCCTCGTCGACCGGGACCGAGGCCCGACGGCGGCGGATGACGACCCCGAGGTCGACCGAGACCGCGGGATCGACGCCGGCGCTGACCCGGACGGTTCGCCGAGGCTCGTAGCGCAGCGGCGACGCTGAGCCCGCGTACAGCGTGATCGCCGCCACGACCAGGCCTCCACCCGGCTCGGCCGCGGCCGGGGGCTCGAGGCGGATGGCCTCGAGCTCGACCGGCCCGCCCTCGACCTCCATGGCGAAGAGCCAGTAGAGGGCATCGTCGTCCGGGCTGGGAACGGAGTCGACGACTCCGGTCTGGTCGGCAAACCAGGTGCCGGGCAGCGTGGTCAACGGCCCCGCGTGACCGGCACCGGCATAGCGCCCGAAGCCCTGGGCGGGATGCGGCCCGCGCCAGTCGAGTGGCTCGTCCGCCCGGTGGCTCAGGGCGGCGAAGGCGCCCTGCCCCCAGCCGACGATCCCCTCGTTCACCTCGAAGCGGCGCCGGACGTCGTGCGCCTGCTCGGCTCCGTCCCGCCGCTCGAGGACGTACCGGCCCAGTGGCTGCCCGGTGCCGACGACCCAGCCCACCGGCAGGCCGGCCGGGCGCGTACCGTCGGCGGCGCGCCAGGCATCGCAGAAGTGTGCGATGACCACGTGGCTGACGGCGTCGGCGCTGGGCAGCTCGATGCGGATGGGCTCTCGTACGAGCAGCCAGCGCCGCGCAGCGTCGCGCTCGGCGAGAAGGAAGGGCAGGCCCCGCAACGTCTGGGCGCCCGCCGGCAGGCGCTCGATCGCTCCCCGGTAGAGCGGGTGGAACGCCGCCCCGATCTCGTCCGTGGAGGCGTTGACGTATCGCGACAGGTCGATCGGCCGGCCGCGCGGGCTAGTCCGCATCGGGGCTCTGTCCTCCGACACTCCTCTCTCGACTCCCTTGACTCGGTCTGCGGGCGATGCTAGCGTCCCGTGCAATCGGTTGCAACGACCGCTTGCGCCGCAGAACCTGGGGACGCAGGGTGAGCAACCAGCCTGTCGAATGCGTGGTCCCTGCCGGGGCGCTCCTGGGGGAGTGTCCGGTCTGGAGCGAGCGCGAAGGGCTCCTGTACTGGGTCGACATCGAGGGCCGGGCGATCCACCGCTACGACCCGGCCAAAGGCGTCGATGAGCTGCGCTCGGTTCCCGGGCGCCCGGGCTCGATCGCGCTGACTGCGGACCCGGGGCGCCTGCTGGTGGCTGTCGAGCACCGGCTGGCCTTCTTCGACTGGGGACGCGACGCCTGGACGGAATGGGTCGCGCTCGAGCCGGAGGGCACCGGGAACCGGCTCAACGATGGGCGGTGCGACCGTGCGGGCCGGTTCTGGGTGGGGAGCATGTTCGATCCCGCGGCCGCCCGCCGGTTCACCGGGATCCTCCATCGGGTCGCTCCCGACGGCACCGCCCTGACCGTGCGCACGAAGGTCGGCGTGTCCAACGGGCTGGCCTTCTCTCCGGATGGCACGACGATGTACTGGGCGGACACGGCGCGGGAGACGGTCTGGGCATACGACTACGACGTGGCCACCGGCGCCGCCGTCCGGGAACGCGTCTTCCTCGACTTCGGGCCGCTCCCGGGCCGCCCCGACGGGGCCTGCATCGACGAGGACGGCTGCTACTGGGTCGCCTGCGTATACGGCTGGGCCGTGCTCCGGGTCACGCCGGACGGCACCGTCGATCGGCGCATCGACCTGCCCGTCGAGAAGCCGACGATGCCCGCATTCGGAGGCGGCGAGATGCGCACGCTCTTCGTCACCTCGATCGGCGAGGGGGGCTCGTATCCGCGGACCCCGGGTCAGCGCGATGCGGGAGGGCTGTTCGCCATCGAGACCGGCTCCGGCGGCCTGATCGAACCGCGTTTCGGCGTCGCCAGGTGACCGCGAGGGCACGAGACGTGCCCCCTGTGTGGTTCGAGCGGGAGGTGCCGTCCGCGCTGGTCGCCGAGGTCACCGCCGCCGTCAGGATGCTCGGTCCCGCGACCGATGACGATCCCTACGCCGGGCTCACCACGGCCACCGCCGCCGTGGTGTCGTCGGGCCGTTGTGACGCGGCATTCATGGATCGCGCCCCGGGCCTGCGCGTCATCGCGCGGACCGGGATCGGCTACGACCGGGTCGACCTGGCCGAGGCGACGCGCCGCGGGATCGCCGTCTGCAACACGCCCGACGGCCCCACGATCTCCACCGCGGAGCACGCCGCCATGCTCATGCTGATGGTGGCCAAGAACGTCAAACGCTCCGAGGCGGATCTCCGAGCGGGCGGCCGCGACCTGTACAGCCGGCACGTCGCGATCGAACTCCAGGGCAAGCTCCTCGGTCTCGTCGGCTTCGGTCGCATCGCCCGGCACCTGGCCGGGATCGCCGGCGGGCTGGGCATGCGTCTGTCGGCCTACGACCCGTTCGTCGCCGAGTCCGACTTCGTCCCGCCCGTGACGGGAGCGCCCTCACTGGACCTCCTCCTCGCCGCCGCCGACGTCGTATCGGTCCACGTGCCGCTCACGGCCGAGACGCGGGGCATGTTCGGCGCCGAGCAGTTCGCACGGATGAAACCGGGGAGCGTCTTCATCAACACCGCCCGCGGCGGCCTCGTCGACAGCGCCGCCCTGCTCGCCGCCCTCGACGCGGGCCACCTGTTCGGGGCAGGGCTCGACGTCACCGATCCGGAGCCGCTCCCGCCCGGTCATCCGCTGCTGCTGCGCCACGATGTCGTGGTCACGCCCCACGTCGCGTCGGGGACGGCGGAGGGCAAGGTGCGCATCTTCCGGACGGCGCTGGAGCAGGTCGTCCAGGCCCTGTCCGGGCGGCGCCCGACGCATCTCGTCAACCCCGAGGCCTGGGATGGCTGACCTCGAAGGCAAAGTCGCCATCGTCACCGGTGCGGCATCGTTCGTCGGCGAGGCGATCGGCGCCGCGCTCATCGGCGCCGGAGCGACCGTCGTGCTCGCCGATCGTGATGTGGAGCGCGGATCCGCCGCGGCCGCGCGGCTGGGCGACGCCGCCCGTTTCGTGGCCACGGATGTCGCCGACGACGCCCAGCTCGACCTGCTGGTGGCGGCAGCCGTGGGCGAGGCCGGTCGCCTGGACGTCCTGGTGAGCGCGGCCGCCGTGTTCGACGACGATCGACTGGACTCGTCGCGTGATCTGTGGCACCGGGCACTCGACATCAACCTGGTCTCGGCCGCCGTGCTGACACGCAAGGCGGCGGCGCACATGGGCAGGGGCGGTGCCATCGTGTACGTCGCCTCGGTCAGCGGGCGGACGTCCCAACCGGGCCGCACCGTCTACAACGTGACCAAGGCGGGGCTGCTGATGCTGGCGAAGACCGCGGCCCAGCAGCTCGCCCCCCGGGGCATCCGGGTCAATTCCGTCTCGCCCGGCTGGATGTGGAGCCGCAACATCGAGCGTCGCTACGGCACGCGCGAGCGGGCCGACGCGCTCGGCGCCGAGTTCCACGCCCTCGGTCGCATGGCCGACCCGGACGAGGTCGCGCAGGCGGTGCTGTTCCTCGTCTCGGACGGCGCCTCGTTCATCACCGGCGCCGACCTCGCCGTCGATGGCGGCTACTCGGCGCTGGGCCCCGAGGCGCTCGGCCAGCCGTTCGACAAGATCCGCACCATCGGGTGAGCTCTCCACTCCCTGAGCTCTCCACTCCCTTGACTCGGCCTGCCGCCGATGCTAGCGTCCCGTGCAATCGGTTGCAATGAACGCCGGTGCGCCGCAGAGGAGGCCCGCTTGCCCGGTCCGGGGCTCGAGCTGATCGGCGAGGAAGAGATCGCCGAGGTCGTCGGGGTGCTCAGGAGCGGCTTCCTGAGTCGCTACGGCCCGAACGACGACCCGGCCTTCGGCGCCCGCGTACGGCATTTCGAGCAGGAGGTCGCCCGGCTGACCGGCGTGGCCCACGCGCTCGCCGTGAATTCCGGGTCGAGCGGCATCTGGCTGGCGCTGGCCGGGCTCGGGATCGGCCCCCGCGACGAGGTCGTCGTGCCGGGCTTCACCTTCGTCGCGTCGATCTCCGCCATCGTGTATGCCGGGGCCCTGCCCGTCCTGGCCGAGGTCGACGAGACGTTCAACCTCGACCCGGTCGACGTGGAGGCGCGCATCACGCCGCGGACGCGGGCGATCATGGCGGTCCACATGCTGGGCAACCCGGCGCGGCTGACCGAGCTGCGGGCCGTTGCCGACCGCCATGGCGTCGCCCTGATCGAGGACTGCGCCCAGGCCTTCGGGGCCCGCTACCGTGGCGGCGGCGTGGGCCGCATCGGCGAGGTCGGGATCTTCAGCTTCAACGAGTTCAAGACGATCACCTGTGGCGACGGCGGGATGATCGTCACCGACGACGAGGATCTCTATCGGCGCTGCTTCGCCATGCACGACCAAGGGCACAGCCCGTTCCGACTCGGCATCGAGGTCGGCCGTCGCCCGTTCCTGGGCATGAACTTCCGGATGACCGAGCTGGAAGGGGCCGTCCTCATGGCCCAGTTGGGCAAGCTCGATGCCATCCGGGCGCATCTGCAGGCCAACAAGCGCATCGTCGAGTCGGTGCTGACCGGCCTGCCGGGCCTCGCGTTCCGGGTGCTCCCCGATCCGGATGGCGACCTGGCCACGCACTTCGTGACCATCTTCCCCTCGGGGGAGATCGCTCGACGCGTGGCCGGCGAACTCGGTGCGATCGTGCTGGCCGACTCCGGCTGGCACGTCTACAACCACATGGAGCACCTGCTCGAGCGGCGGACGATCACGGGCAAGGGCTGCCCCTTCGACTGGCCGTGCCAGGGGACTTCCGACGCGCGATACGAGGCGGGCATGCTGCCGCGGACCGACGCGCTGCTGGAGCGATCGATCAGCTTCGGGATCGGGGTTTCCGATCCGAACCTCGCCCCGTTCGGCCTGCGTATGCGCGACGGGCCCGACGTCGCCCGCGAACGGGCCACGCGGTTCCGCGAAGTCGCGCGTCGGCACCTCGAGGGCTGAGCACGATGCCGCCGCGCCCGCCGCTGACCGAGCCGCGACACCATCGCCGAGTGACCCTCGCGGATGTCGCACGAGCCGCGGCGGTATCGTCGGCGACTGCCTCGCGCGCCCTGGCCGACGACGCCCGCATCAGCCTGACCACGCGAGGACGGGTCCGGGCAGCGGCCGACGGGCTGGGCTACGTCCCCAACGCCGCCGCACGCAGCCTGCGCGCTCGGGCTACCCGGACGCTCGGGCTCCTCCTCGCCGAGCTGGACGATCCCGTCCATGCCCAGGTGGCGGCCGGCTTCGAGCAGGAGGCAGGCGCACAGGGCTACACGGTCCTCATCATCACGGGCCTGACCGAGCCGGCCCACGAGCGCCGGGCGCTGAAGGTCTTCGTCGAGCACCAGATGGATGGCATCGCGCTCGTCTCGACCATCCTCGCCCCGGCCGAGGTCATGTCCTTCGCCCGGCCCGACCGCGTCGTCTTCGTCCAGGCCGACCATCCCAGCCTGGCCGGCTATCGGCTCGATCCGCCCACCGGTTCCATCCGCGCCGACGAGGTCGAGGGCATCGAGGACGCCGTGCGCTACCTCGTGGCATCGGGCTATCGCGAGTTCGCGTACCTGGGGACCGGGGCGACGGCCACCAACCTGACCCGTCGCGCGGCCGTCGAGCGGGCCCTGCGGGGCGCCGCGGTGCGCCGGCCGCTGCGCCGGTTCGCGGTGGGGGCGCGTGGCTGGCGCTCCGGCGATGCCATCGCGCAGCGGATCGCACGGTCGCTGCCGGAGGTCCTCATCTGCTACGACGACAAGCTCGCCCTGGCGGTCATGGACGGGCTCCGGGCGCAGGGCATCGATGTCCCCGGCCAGGTCGCCATCATCGGCTTCGACGGGATCCCCTTCGCGGCCCTCTCCAACCCGCGGCTCAGCACGATCGCCTCGCCCTCGCTGGAGATGGGTCGGCGCGCGGCCCAGATGCTCGTGGCCTCGATCGAGTCGGGCCATCTGCCCGCCTCGATCGTCCTGCCCGTCCAGCTCCTGATCCGCGACAGTTCGCCACCGCGCAGGGTTGCGGCATGAGCGTGCCGGCCATCGAGCTCGTGGACGCGACCAAGCGCTACGGCACGAGCATGGCGCTCGACCGGGTCTCGTTGCGCATCGAGCGGGGCGAGTTCTTCTGCCTGCTCGGGCCGTCCGGCTGCGGCAAGACGACCACGCTCAACCTGATCGGCGGCTTCATCCCGCTCACCTCCGGGGAGCTGAGGATCGAGGGCCAGCGGGTCAACGACATGCCGCCCCACAAGCGCAACGTCAACACCGTGTTCCAGAACTATGCGCTATTCCCGCACATGACGGTCGAGGAGAACGTCGCCTTCGGGCTCCGGATGGCCCGTCTCGGCAGCGGCGAGACGGCCACGCGTGTCGACGAGTACCTCGCCCTGGTCGGCCTCGAGGCCTTCCACGACCGCCTGCCGGCGCAGCTCTCTGGCGGGCAGCAGCAGCGCGTCGCCCTGGCCCGAGCGCTGGCGCGGCGGCCGGCGGTCCTGCTCCTCGACGAGCCGCTCGGCGCACTCGACCTCAAGCTGCGCAAGCAGATGCAGGTCGAGCTGGCGCGGATCCATCGCCAGGTGGGCACGACCTTCGTGTTCGTCACGCACGACCAGGAGGAGGCCCTCTCGATGGCGACGCGCATCGCGGTCATGTCGGCCGGACGCGTCGTCCAGAGCGGGACGCCGCGCGATATCTACTATCACCCGGTGGATCGGTTCGTGGCCGACTTCATCGGCGAGTCCAACTTCCTCGAGGGAGTGGCGGTCCGCGACGGCGCTCGGTCCTATGTCCGCCTTGGTGGCGGCTCGACCGTCGACGCGCCCGCCGACGCGCCGCCCGGATCGGTGACGCTGATGGTCCGCCCGGAGTCGGTCTCGGTCGGTCCGCCCACAGCCGCCAACGGCGAGGCGTCGCTGAGCGGTCGGGTGATCCATGTCGCGTTCATCGGCAATCACACGCGGGTGACGGTCCGTACGCCGGCCGGCGACATCGTCGCTCTGCGACCTCATTCCGAGGGCTCCGCATCGTCCGCCCTCGACGAGCTGCTGGATCAGGAGGTATGCGCTTGGTGGTCACCGCGGGATTCGACGATCGTCGCTCATGGCAGCACGGAGAAGATAGATGAACGACTGGTATAGGGACGTCTCGCGACGCCGGTTTCTCCAGGTCTCCGCCGTCGCGGGGGCGGCGGTCGCGCTGGGAGGCGTGGCGGCAGCGTGCACCACCGGGGCAAGCAAGAAGACGGGCACGTTCAACTGGATGACCTGGTCCGACCACTACTACGACACCCAGCTCGACGAGATCAAGAAGGCGGCGGACATCGGCACGAACATCTCGGAGCTGGCCGACAACGCCGAGGGCTTCGCCAAGCTCAAGGAGGTGACGGGCCAGCTCGACATGCTCTCGGGCGACGCCCTGTGGGTGCCCAAGAACTTCGACGAGGGCCTGGTCGAGGCCTTCGACATCAACAGCCTCGCGGTCTCCAAGCAGCTCTACTCGATCGCCCGCGAGTTCGAGATCTGGACCAAGCCGGCGGGCTACCTCGGATATCCCTTCGGCTGGTCGCCGATCCAGATCGCCTACAACCCGAAGTTCGTCTCGCCGGCGCCCGACTCGTGGGAGGTGCTGCTCGACCCCAAGTACAAGGGCAGGATCGTGGTCGAGAACCAGCCGGTCGAGGTCGTCGCCTACATGGCCAAGCTGGCCGGCATCAAGGACCCCTACAACATGACCGACGCCGAGCTGGCCCAGGCCAAGGAGGCGCTGCTGCGGCTCAAGCCGAACATCCTCAAGTTCGCCCAGCAGAACACCGACACCGTGGCCGCCCTGGTCAGCGAGGAAGCCTGGCTGGCCACGTCCAACCTGGGCGCGGAGGACCGTGTCAAGGACGCCGGTGGGTCGGACGTGGTGACGTTCATCCCCAAGGAAGGGACGATCGGCTGGATGGACGCCGAGATGATCGTGAAGGGGGGCAAGAACCACGATCTGATCATGCCCTTCCTCGAACTGGCCGAGCAGAAGGAGTACATCGCGGAGAACTTCATCAAGTACGGCCGGCCGCTCTTCAACGAGGGGGCCTACAAGATCCTCGTGGACAAGGGCGAGCAGGAGCGCGCGGATCGTTACCTGTACAACAAGCCCGAGACGGTGCTCACCATGACCCTCAAGGGTCCAGGGGTGTCCACCGATGCCGCCATCCGCGTGTTCAATGAGGTCTTCGGGGCCTGACCCGAAATCATGGTGGACCCCATCCAGGCGAGCCACCAGCCCCGCGCCAGGTCGAACCTGACGCGGGGCTGGCCGTTCCTGCCGGCCGGCGTCGTCCTGCTGGTCCTGTTCCTGCTGCCCATGACCGTGATGGTCGCCTTCTCGCTGTGGCGGACGAACTCCGATCTCGACGTCGTCCCCGACTGGACCCTCGACAACTACATCTACTTCTTCAGCGAGGGAACGTACGTCCGCACGTTCCTCAAGACGCTCATCATGGCCGCCGCGGTGACCGCGGCAGGCATCGCCACGGCGCTGCCCTTCGCCTACTTCCTGGTGCGCTACGTGGGCCAGCGCTGGCAGCGCATCGTGCTGCTGGCCGTCATCGTCCCGTTCTGGACGAGCTACCTGCTGCGAGCCTACGCCTGGCAGGCCATCCTCGGCGAGAAGGGGGCGCTCAACCAGTTCCTCATGGGCATCGGCCTGATCGATGAACCGTCTCGCCTCTTCGTCTACAACGACCTGAGTGTCTGGCTCGTCCTGCTCTACGTCTACTTCCCGTTCGCGGCGCTGGCCCTCTACACGGCCCTGGAGAAGTTCGACTTCAACCAGCTGAACGCGGCCCAGGACCTCGGAGCACGACCGGACCAGGCCTTCCGCAGGATCCTGCTGCCGCAGATCCGGCCGGGGGTCATCACCGCCTGCATCTTCGTCTTCGTGCCCATCCTGGGCGAGTTCCTGACGCCGACGCTGGTCGGTGGGGCGCAGGGCGCGCTGATCGCGAACCTGATCATCAACTTCTTCCGCGGCCTCCAGTACACGACCATGGCGGCCTTCTCCTTCGTCATCGCCGGCTTCGTGATCGTGGTGCTGGTGATCTTCCGACGCTACCTGCGCGTCGAGGACGTGGTGGCTCGTGGCTGACGGGATCGATCCGCTCGAGCTGATGCCGGTCAGCCGGATGGCGCGCCCGCTGCGCGCGCTCCTGCGTGGCTGGGCAGGCGTCGTGCTCGGCTTCCTCTACCTGCCCATCGCCTTCATGGTGCTCTTCTCGTTCGGGGAATCGAGGACGCCGGGGCTGCCGTTCCGAGGACCGACGCTGCACTGGTACCAGGAGATGCTCTCCAACGGCGTCCTCATGGAGGCCGTCTGGACGTCGATCCAGCTCGCGGCCGTGGCAACGACGCTGTCCACGCTCATCGGCACCATGGCCGCCTTCCCCCTCGTGCGCAGCGGCTTCCGCTCCGCGGGGGCGGCACGCATCGTGTTCACGTTGCCCATCATGCTGCCCGGCGCCCTCATCGGGATCGCCCTGCTCATCTTCTTCCGGCGGGCGCTGGGCGTGGATCTCTCGTTCTGGACCGTGGTCATGGGCCACATCGTGTTCACCATGCCCTTCGTCGTGCTGATCGTGTCGGCGCGCCTGCAGGGCTTCGACCGCAACCTCGAATGGGCCGCCGCCGACCTGGGGGCGAGCCCGGCGCGGGCCATGCGGCACGTCGTGCTGCCGCTCATCGCCCCGGCCATCGTGGCCGGCGCGCTCATCAGCGTGACGCTCTCGATCGACGAGTTCGTGATCACCTTCTTCACGGTCGGGCCCCAGAGCACGCTGCCGACCTACATCTACACGCAGATCAAGTTCGGGGTGACGCCGGAGGTGAACGCCGTGGCCACGGTGCTGCTGCTGGGGACGGTGCTGTTGCTCGGGCTCGCCTGGGCGGCAGCCGGGCAGGCACGCCGCCTGTCGCGGATCTTCGGTCGTCGCAGGGCACGAGAAAGGATCGGGTGATGCGCGCAGCGGTCTTCCAGGGCGACGGACGCCTGGCCATCGAGGACCGGCCGGAGCCGGTCGTCACGGCCCCCGATGACGTGATCATCGCCGTCGAGGCGTGCGGCATCTGCGGCACGGACGTGCAGATCCTCAACGTGCCGCCGGGCCACCCGGCCACGCCGGGCACGATCATGGGCCACGAGTTCATCGGCCACGTGACGGCGGTCGGCAGCGCGGTCGGCGACGTCCGGGTGGGCCAGCGCGTGACCGTGGACCCCGATCCCAAGTGCGGCGCCTGCACCTCGTGCCGCGCCGGGCGGCCGGCCAACTGCCTCAAGCTCTCGGCGCTGGGCATCTTCCGCGACGGCGCCCTCGCCTCGCACGTGAAGGCGCCGGCGGGTGCCGTCTACGCCCTCGACGAGGGAGCGTCGGCGGAGCTGGCGGCGCTCATCGAGCCGCTGGCCTGC
>Ga0209640_10005270_pt1 | contig 11304 bp, 12 predicted proteins | sample RifCSP10_1_FD_184018 | JGI IMG/M metagenome (GOLD analysis project Ga0209640, IMG submission 184018) | Soil microbial communities from Rifle, Colorado - Rifle CSP2_sed 10_1 (SPAdes) (version 2) | ecosystem: Environmental > Terrestrial > Deep subsurface > Rock core/Sediment | place: Rifle...
ATCCTCTCCGTGCTCGCCGATGGCGTCCTGCTGGTGGTCCGCAGCGGCGAGACGCCCAAGGAAGCCTTTACCCGCGCGCGCGACCTGCTGACCAGCGTGAAGGCGCGGCTGCTTGGCGTCGTGCTCAACGCCGTGGATTCCACCTCGCCCGAGTACTACTACTCATATCGCTACTACCCCTATCACTACGGGTATGGCGAGAAAGAGAAAAAGAAGGCTGCGGCGGCGGGCTCCGGCTCGTAGGCCGTTTCGAGTTCACCACGTTTTCGAGGAGGGGCTTTGCGTTATCTGATCACCGGCGGGGCTGGCTTTATCGGGTCACATCTGGCCGAACGGCTGCTCGAGCGCGGCGACGAGGTCTTCCTGATGGACGACCTCTCCACCGGCAGCATGGAGAACATCCGCCACCTGAAGAAGTTCGAGCGCATGCACTACTTCCTCGAGCCGATCGAGAATCGTGCGTTGCTCGCCGAGCTGGTGGATGAATCCGATGTGGTGTATCACCTTGCTGCCGCCGTCGGCGTCCGCCTGATTGTCGAAAGCCCGGTGCGCACGATCGAGACCAATGTCCACGGCACCCAGCTTGTCCTCGATGCCGCCTGCAAGAAACGTAAGCTGGTCTTCATCGCCTCGACCTCCGAGGTCTATGGAAAGAACACCCAGGTTCCCTTCCATGAAGATTCCGACCTCGTTTTCGGCGCCACCACCAAGAGCCGCTGGAGCTATGCCGCGTCGAAGGCCCTCGACGAGTTTCTTGCTCTATCCTATTGGAAAGAGAAGAAGCAGCCCGTCATCATCGTTCGTCTGTTCAACACCGTGGGCCCGCGCCAGACCGGGCGCTACGGCATGGTGCTGCCAAATTTTGTCAGCCAGGCGATCGAGGGGCGGCCCATCACGGTTTACGGCAATGGACAGCAGTCGCGCTGCTTCTGCGACGTGCGCGACGCCGTCGAGGCGGTGCTGCGGCTGGTGGCGTCAGACGCTGCGGTCGGCGAGGTGGTCAACGTCGGCAGCACCGAGGAAGTGACCATCGAGGCGCTGGCCCGCCTGGTGAAGGAGCGCACCGGCAGCTCCTCTTCCATCGAGTTCATACCGTACGACAAGGCTTACGAGCCTGGCTTTGAGGACATGTTCCGCCGCGTCCCCGCGCTGGAGAAGCTCGAGCAGATCACGCGCTTTCGGCCGCGCACCCCGCTGCCCGAGATCATTGACCGCGTCGCCGCGCATTTCCAGTCGAAGCGAGAGCTGGTTGGCGTCGCCCGCGCGGTCGCCGGCAACGGCAACTGAGCCGCGCGGGCCGTGATTCGTCGCCGATCGCCAGCATGTTTCTTTCGGCTACCCCCGAATGACTGAGCCGCACCACCACAGTCCTCAAGCTCCCGATTTTCCCCAGCCTCTTTCTCCCCGCCTTGAGCGGCTGGTGGCTTCCCGCCCATTCCAGCTCTTGTTCCTGCTGTGGCTACTGCTGGTCAACGCCATTTACTACGCCCAGTACCGCGACCTGATCACCGCGCGCTGGCCGGTCGTGCGGAGCCTATGGCCCTAGTGAGCAGCCTCGCGTCATTGCTCGCGGTGGCTGCTCTGCTCGCCGTCGCTGCGGCCTTTGGCTTTCGCATACTGCGTGCGCTGAATCTCCTGCCTGAGAGCCGCCTGGAAGGTTTCCTCTACGCCGCTGCGCTTTCCTTTTCCGGCCTGCAGGTGGCTCTCTTTCTGGTGGGCATGACCATAGGCGTGAAGCGATCGCTCCTGGTGGCCCTGCTAGCGGCACTGGCCCTTGCCGCAGGGAAGGGTTGGCGCCAGCTCGGCGAGACGCTGCGGTCACTGGCCACGTTCGTCCGCGAGCTTCGAAATACGCGGGGACTGTTGCTGCTGACTGTGGCGATTGCTGCCGTGCTGCTGCTCGATGCCTTACAAGCGATGGCTCCCCTCAGCGGCTCGGACGCGCTGCACTACCACTTCACCGCTCCGCTCCTCGACCTCGGCCGCACGTTCGCTCCTCATTTCGATCTCGCCCAGAGCTTTGAGACTGGTCAGACCCACCTACTGATCCTCGCCGGGCTGACCCTGGGCAGCGACCACCTTGCCCTCGGGCTGATTTATCTCGGCGGTGTGCTGGCTGCTGGCGCGCTCTTTCTGCTCGCCCGCCAGTTGATGCCGGCCAGTTGGGCGCTCACCGTTGTACTTGTTTTTCTGCTAACGCCGCTCGTCTTCTGGCAGATGACCGTGGCCGGCGCTCCCGACGTCTGGATGGCTTTTTACACCACGCTCGCGGTGCTGGCCGCCGCGCGGGGTGTCGCGTCGCGACACCATCGCTGGTTCGTGCTCGCCGGCTGGCTGGCCGGAGCCGCGGCCGGCGCCAAGTACACCGGCTGGGCCATACCGGCCGTCCTCGTCCTTTTGATTGCAGCAGAGGCGCGCTCGCTGCGCCCGGCCGTACTCGCGGGCGTGGCCTCACTTGCCGCAGGGATCTATCCCCTGCTCCGCAACTTCCTTTGGACGGGCGATCCCTTCTTTCCATTTTTTGCGCGCTGGCTCGCGCCTGGCTCCGTCAACACTTACCTGCTGGCCAACTTTGAGGCCGATACCGGCATGGGCACCGCGCGCAACTCCATCCTGCACATGCTCGCGTATCCCTTCGTCGTCGTGCTCCAGGGCACTTCATACGGCGTCGGCCACTACCTCGGCCCGCTCGTTCTCGCCTTTGCTCCGCTGCTTCTGCTGGCGCTGCGCCGAACGCCTCTGATCCGCCTCACGGCATTGTTATGGCTGGGTGTGCTCGGTTCCAACGTGCTGACCTCGCAGATGGGACGCTTCCTCCTGCCCGTCTTCCCGCTGGCGCTGGCTCTGGTGTTTGCCGGCGTCGCGCGCCTCGAGGGAAAACAGCTCGCGCTCGCCCGCGTCGGCTGCCGCGCCACGATTGCGCTCTTTTTCCTTTTCGCGGCCAGCTCCTACGCAATCTATGCGAAGGACTTTCTGCCCGTCGCGCTGGGGCTCGAGTCCCGCCAGAATTTTCTTTTCCGCAAGGCGCCCGACTACCGCACCGCGGATTTCGTCAACCGCCAGATGGCCGGCCGCGACGGCGCCGTGATGGTTTTCTTCCGGCATGTGTACTATCTGCGCGTGCCCTACGTTCCCGCCGACCCGGACAAATCCTGGCGCATGGACCCGAACCGCTACCGCACGCCGGAGCAGTTGCTGGACCTTTTTCGTCAGCTCGGCGTGCGCTGGGTGCTGAAGGCGCCAGCGTATCCTGAGCCGATGGCGCCGGCCTTCGAGCAGCTCGAAGCGCAGGGCCGCCTCCGGGCGGCCGCTTCCGAGGAAATTGATGTGCTGCACGGCTGGCGAATCGGCGGCACGCGCGAGCCGGCCCGCGCAGTGCTTTTGCAGGTGGTGGACGAGTAGTCGAAAAAGGGTTCCGCGCGCAGCGCGGAGCAACGCGCCCGCGGGTGCTGATTTTTCTGAGTCGCGGTACACTTCATCCGGCCCGTCACTCGGCTTCTGGCGGGTTGTGGGGATGCTTCCATGTCCCAACCGATTCGCGTGGCGCTGGTGGGCTACGGCTACTGGGGGCCCAACTACGCGCGCATCTTCGGCGAGCTGCCCGGCTCCGAGGTGGCCGCCATTTGCGAAGTCGCGCCCGACCGGCGCCAGCGCGCCGTGCAAAAGCACCCATTGATCGCCGCCCCTCGCGACCTATCCGAGCTGCTGCGCCGACCGGACGTGGACGCCGTGGTGATCTCCACGCCGGCCTCCACTCACTACGAAGTGGCGCTGGCCGCGCTGCGCAGCGGCCGCCACGTCCTGGTCGAAAAACCTCTCGCTCTCAGTGTCGCTCACTGTGAAGAGCTGGCTGCGCTGGCCGAGCGCTCCGGCCGTGTGCTGATGGTGGCGCACACGTTTCTCTACAATGCCGGCATCCGCAAGATGAAGGAGTGCATCGGCGCGCCGGACTTCGGCCGCGTGTACTACCTGCACGCCACCCGCACCAACCTTGGGCCCATCCGCAACGACGTGAATGCCGTCTGGGACCTCGCGCCGCACGACGTCTCCATTTTCAACTACCTGCTCGGCCAGCAGCCCCGCTGGGCCAGCGCCGTCGGGTCGAGCGTGCTCAGCAACTTCCGTGAAGACGTCGCCTTCGTCACTCTGGGCTACGCCGATGGGGTGATCGGGAATATTCACGTGAGCTGGGCCGACCCGAACAAAGTCCGCAAGGTGGTGGCCGTGGGCAGCGGCCGCCGCGTGGTCTTCGACGACCTCAACGTCGGCGAGCACGTCCGCGTCTATGAGAAGGGCGTGGCCGTGGGCGAATCGAGCGCCGACTCCTTCGGCGAGTTCAAGCTGCTGGTGCGCGATGGCGACATCATCAGCCCGCGGATTGAGGCGAGCGAGCCGCTCAAGAACCAGTGCGCCGAGTTCCTTGCGTCCATCCGCACCGGCGATAAGCCTCTCTCCGACGCGCGCTTCGGCGCTTCCGTGGTTCGCACGCTGCTGGCCATTGATGCCTCGATGCGCGACCACGGCGCTGCCCGCGAGGTCTCCGCATGAAGCCCTGCGTGCCGCTTCTGCTCGGGCAAAACTGCGTTGTGGACCCCTCGGCCCTGCTCGGCTATCCCACCGGCCGGCGCATCGAGCTTCGCCCGGTGCGCATCGGCGATGGCGCGCGCATCCGCAGCGGCACGGCGATTTACGCGACGGTGGAAATCGGCGCGCGGTTTGAGACCGGGCACAACGTGGTGATCCGCGAAGAGAACCGCATCGGCGATGACTGCGCCGTGTGGAACAACTCCACGATTGACTACGGCTGCGTTCTCGGCCATCGGGTGAAAATTCACTGCAACGTGTACGTCGCGCAGTACACCGTGATCGAAGACGACGTCTTCCTCGCGCCCGGCGTGATCATCGCCAACGACCCCCATCCGCTCTGTACCAAGTGTATGCAGGGGCCGACGATCAAGGCTGGGGCGCGCATCGGCGTGAACGCCACGCTCCTCCCCCACCTGGTTATCGGTGAAAACTCTCTGGTCGGCGCGGGCAGTGTGGTTACGCGCGACGTGCCGCCGCGCGCGGTGGTGGTGGGCAGCCCTGCGCGCGTGGTGAGCGACGTGGATTCGCTGGAATGCCCGTTTGATATCGTGAAGCCCTATGTGGACGGCCTGGACGTGCGCCGCCGCCCCGAATGGGAGACTGTGGCTGCGCTCCAGCGTCCCGTCCGCCGTCCGGCGGGAGGCAAGGAATAAGGATGGCTGCCGGCGCTATGAAAATCCTCGCGGCCGCCTTTGCCTACAACGAAGGCGAAAAAATCCGCCGCGCCCTGTCGCGCCATCCGGCGTCGCGCGACTACGACCTGCTGGTGATGGACGACGGCTCCACCGACGGCTCGCTCAGCCATCTCCCCGCCGACGGCATCCTCGTCCTCCGCAACCCGCGCAACCTCGGCATCGGCGCGGCCATGAAGCAGGTCTTTCAGTACGCCCTCGACCACCACTACGACGTCCTCGTCATCCAGGCCGGCAACGACAAGGACGACCCTGCCGAAATCCCCCGCCTGCTCGAACCCATCCGCTCCGGCCTGGCCGACTTTGTGCAAGGCTCGCGCTTCCTTCCCGGCGGCGGCTACGGCAACACGCCCGCCTACCGCATCCTGGCTACGCGCTGGGTCCATCCCCTGCTGCTCTCGATGGCCGCCGGCAAGCGGCTCACCGAAACCACCAACGGCTTCCGCGCCTTCCGCACCGACCTGCTGCGCGACCCGCGCATTGACTGGCACCAGCCCTGGCTCGATAAGTACGAGCTCGAGCCGTATCTCCTCTACATGACCGTCCGCCTCGGCTATCGCCACGCCGAGGTGCCGGTCACAAAAATCTATCCGCCCCCCGCCGAGGGCTACACGAAGATGCGCCCCATCACCGGCTGGTGGAGTATCCTCCGGCCCATCTTTCTTCTCGGCCTCGGGCTGAAGAAATGAGCGCATCCGTGCACGTCCCCTTTGTTGATTTGAAAGCGCAGTACGCGGCCATTGCCGGCGAGGTAGAAGCCGCCATGCGCGGCGTGCTCGAGCGCGCCGATTTCATCCTCGGTGAAGACGTGGCTCGCTTCGAGGAGGAGTTTGCCCACTACACCGGCGCGAAATACGCCGTCGGCGTTGGCTCCGGACTCGATGCCCTCGAGATGGTGCTCCGCGCCTGGGGCATCGGACCGGGCGATGAAGTCATCACCGCCGCGAATACGTTTATCGCCACGGCGTTGGCCGTCGCCGCCACCGGCGCGCGGCCCGTGCTCGTCGATTGCGACCCCGTCACCTACAACATCTCACCGGCCGCGATCGAAGCCGCAATCACGCGGCGCACTCGCGCGCTGATTCCCGTCCACCTCTACGGCCAGCCGGCGGAGATGGAAGCAATTGCCGCCATCGCCCGCAAGCATCACCTATTGCTGCTCGAAGACGCCGCGCAGGCCCACGGCGCCTTGTTTGCCGGCCGGCTGGCCGGCTGCTGGTGCGATGCCGGGGCTTTCAGCTTTTATCCGGCGAAAAACCTGGGCGCTTACGGCGACGGCGGATGCGTCGTCACCAGCGACGCTGCCCTCGCCGAAAAGATCCGCCGCCTGCGCAACTACGGCCAGCGCGAAAAGTATTACCACGACACGATCGGCACTAATTCACGCCTGGACTCGCTTCAGGCGGCTGTGCTGCGCGTGAAGCTCCGCCACCTCGATGCCTGGAACGCCGCCCGCCAGGCGCACGCAGCCGCCTACCGCGAGCTGCTCACCGGCCTGCCGGTGGTGCTTCCAGAGACGCACCCGCTGGCCACGCATGTCTATCATCTTTACGTCGTTCAGGTGGAAGCGCGCGACGCCGTCCAGAAGCGCCTGAGCGCCGATGGCGTCTCCACCGGCATCCATTACCCCGTGCCCATCCACCTTCAGGAAGCCTGCGCCGACCTCGGCTATCGCCGCGGCCAGTTTCCCGTTACCGAGCGCGCCGCAGCCCGCATCCTTTCTCTTCCCATGTACGCCGAGCTTTCTCGCGCGCAGCTCGAACACACCGCCGCGGCCCTGCGCAAGGTGGTGAGCCAGGGACTTGAAGCTGCATGAAAACTCAGTTTGAATACTCAGGAACCGAACTGGAGGCCATGGCCCTGGCGCAGAACTATCAGCGCTGGATCCTGAGCCAGTTTGCGCCCTACCTGGGCCGACGGGTGATTGAAGTGGGAGCCGGCATCGGCACGTTTTCGCAGCTACTGTTGAGCAATGGCAGCGTCAGCGAACTCCTGGCCCTGGAGCCGGCGGAAAACCTTTTCCCTATACTCCAAGATCGGCTGGCACAATATGGCCGCGCGCAAACCCGCCGGGAATATCTCGAAAATCTGCCGGTGACTCAGTCCGCCGATTCGGTCATCCTGGTGAACGTGCTCGAACATGTCGCGGATGACATCCGGCTCCTCAACACTGTTCATCGAATTCTGGAGCCGGCCGGCACTCTCCTGCTGTTCGTCCCCGCGCTTCCCTGGCTGTATGGCACGTTGGACAAAGGGTTTGCACACCAGCGGCGTTATAAGAAGTCGCGGCTGGCAGAACAACTTCGCTTGACAGGTTTCCGCACGGAAACGCTCCGGTATGTGAACCTTCCGGGCGTGGTTTCCTGGTTTGTGGCCAGCCGCGTGTTGCGACGCCGGACACTGAAGCCGGGAGACGTCCGGCTGTACGACCGGTGGGTGGTGCCGTGGGCTTCCCGCCTCGAACGCCGCTGGGAGCCTCCCATCGGGCAAAGCCTGATCGCCGTGGCGCGCAAGCGGGAGCCGCATGGGATGGAGGGCAGCCGATGAACGGCCCAAAACTCTCCGTGGTCATCCCCGTGTACAACGAACGGGCCACCATCGAGGAGATTCTGAGGCGCGTCCAGGCGGTCTCGATCGAAAAAGAGATCATCCTGGTGGACGACGGCTCCACCGACGGCACGCGCGACTTCCTGCAGGCGCTTGGCAACGCGACCGCCGCAGGCCAGCCTCTGCTCTCCCTGTCTAATGGCAGCACGCTGCGCACGGATAACCTCCGCGTCATTCTCCAGCCGAAGAACCGCGGCAAGGGTGCGGCGCTGCGCCGCGGCTTTGAAGAGGCGCGAGGCGAGATCGTTCTCGTACAGGACGCCGACCTCGAGTACAACCCCGAGGAGTATCACGACCTGCTCGAGCCCATCGAGCGCGGCGTCGCCGATGTCGTCTATGGCACGCGCTTCCGCGGACGCTCGCAGCGCGTGCTCTTCTTCTGGCACTACGTCGGCAACAGGTGCCTCACCACCCTCTCGAACGCCTTCACCAATCTCAACTTCTCTGACGTCTGGGTCTGCTACAAGGTGTTCCGCCGCGAGGTGCTCGCGAAACTCAAACTGCGTGAAAATGGTTTCGGTTTTGAGCCGGAAATCACCGCACACATCGCCAGGAACGGCTGGCGCGTGTACGAAGTCCCCATCTCCTACGCCGGCCGCACCTACGCCGAAGGCAAGAAGATCACCTGGCGCGACGGCGTTCGCGCGCTGTGGTACATCGTGCGGTACAATCTCTTCGGCTGACGTCCAGGTCCGTCACCCTGTGGAGACGCAATCCCATCGTTCGCCGCTTTCCGGCTACGGAAGGCTGCTTGTGCTTCTGTTCGTCCTGACGCTGCCCCTGGTCAATCCCTGGGTGCGCGGCGATGGCGTGGGCTACTACGCGTTTGCCCGCGCTCTGCTCCTCCAGCACGATTTCCGATTCGAGAAAGACTGGCTGGCCGCCAACTCAACCTTCCGCATGGGCCGCGTGGACGCTGCCGGCAACATCTATCCCGATCAGTACACGACCACCGGCCACCTGAATAACCAGTTCTCCGTCGGCCCGGCTCTGCTCTGGATGCCCTTCCTCGCCGTCGCGCACATGGCCGTGGTCGCAGCCGATGGGCTGGGCGCGCGTGTCCCCGCCGACGGCTTGTCCCGGCCTTACGTCATCACCATGGCGCTCACGACGGCGTTGTATGGCTTTCTCGGCCTGTGGCTCTCCTTCCGCGTCGCGCGGAAGTACGTCGAAGAGCGCTGGGCCTTTCTATCCACGGTGGGAATCTGGTTCGCGAGCTCCGTGCCGGTGTACATGTACTTCAACCCGTCGTGGTCGCACGCCCACTCGGTCTTCGCGGTGGGCCTCTTTCTCTGGTACTGGGAGCGCACGCGCAGCCGGCCCGCGTCGCCACCCCTCGCTCGGACCACGACGCAATGGATCGTGCTGGGCCTGCTCTCCGGCCTGATGATGAACGTGTATTACCCCAACGGCCTGCTGATGCTCATCCCTGCCGTCGAAGCGCTCAGCGACTACCATCGCGCATGGGAGGGTGCGGTGCGGCGCGGCGCTGTACTGGTAAGTTTGCTGGCGCGACACGTACTCTACCTGGCCGCCGCCTTGCTGGTCTTTCTGCCCACGCTCATCGCCAAATGGGTGATCTTCGGCGAACCCACGCGCTTCGGCTCCTACACTGATCTGCACTGGAACTGGCAGGATCCGGCCCTGTGGGACGTACTGGTCTCAGCCAACCACGGAATGCTGACCTGGACGCCCATCCTAATACCCGCCGTGATCGGGCTATTCCTGCTGCGCAGGCGAGATTCGGGATTGGGCAACGGGCTCATTCTCACTTGCCTGGCGTTCTACTATGTGATTGCGAGCTACCCTTACTGGCACGGCCTTTCCTCTTACGGCAACCGATTTTTCGTTTCGCTGACGCCGCTGTTTGTGCTGGGACTGGCCGCCACACTCGAGACTATTGGCCGCTGGTTCGCCAGCGCCCACCGCGCGTTTGCTGCAACGGCCGCCGTCGTGGTTTTGTTCATTGCCTGGAACATCGGCTTCCTGTTTCAGTGGGGAACACACATGATTCCGGTTCGCGGACCCATCGCGTGGCGCGAGATGGTATATAACCAGGTGCGGGTGGTGCCCGTGCGCATCTTCCGCGCCGTGGCCGGCTACCTCACCGGGCGCCAGGCCATGATGGACGAGATCGAACAGCGGGATAAGCAGCGGCTGGAATCGCAGGAGCCGCCTCGCTGAGTTGGCAGGTGGCTGCGCGGGCAAGCCCAGCAAGTCGGACGGTAGGCAGGAAAGAAGAATGAATACAGTTCGAGCCGAAATCGAACTTCCGTCGCAACCCGTCGTGCGCATTGCGCCCCGCCGCGGCTGGTTGGACCTGCAACTGCGCGAGCTGTGGAGCTTCCGCGAGCTGCTCTACTTTTTCGTCTGGCGCGACGTCAAGGTGCGCTACAAGCAGACCGCCATCGGCGCGGCCTGGGCCGTGCTGCAGCCGTTTCTGACCATGGTGGTCTTCAGCCTGTTCTTTGGCGCGCTGGCGAAGATCCCCTCGAACGGCCTGCCGTACCCGATTTTCTATTACTGCGCGCTGCTGCCGTGGCTTTACTTCGCCGGCGCGCTGCAGAACGCCACCAACACCGTCGTCGAACAGCAGCGCGTAATCACCAAGGTTTATTTCCCGCGCATCCTGCTGCCGATGGCCGCGGTCTGCTCGGGACTGGTGGACTTCGCCATCGGCTTCCTGGTGTTTGTGGCGATGATGTTTTATTACGGCATCTTCCCGGGCGCTGCGATTCTCGTCCTGCCGGCGCTGCTGCTGCTGGCTGTGCTGACCGCGCTGGCCTGCGGGCTGTGGCTATCGGCGCTGAATGCGATGTACCGCGACGTTCGCTACATCGTGCCGTTCCTGGTGCAGTTCTGGATGTTCGCTTCGCCCGTCGCCTATCCGGCAAGCCTTGTTCCCGAGCGCTGGCGCTGGCTCTACGGACTGAACCCCATGGCCGGCGTAATCGAAGGGTTCCGCTGGGCGCTCACCGGACAGGGCCAGCCGCCGGGAGTGATGCTCGCCGCCTCCGCCGCCGTTGTGCTGGTGTTGCTCTTCGGCGGACTCGTCTTCTTCCAGCGCGCCGAAGGCACCCTCGCCGACGTGGTATAGTAAATTGACACTGCATATGGATCGTACTACTTATATATAGCGCCAATCGATCAGCTCTAATGAAAACAATGTCAGATACTACGGAACAGCTCCCTCTTTACGCTGATCACGCCGACCTGCGCACCGAGCTACCGAGCCCGTCTGACCTGTGTCTGGCCCACAACTTGGGCTCAATCTTTGAAAATTGCCATAACTTTATCTATGCCAACCAAGGACTTCTAACCCGCATTTCTCACAAGATTGTGAGTTAAAATCGAATAAGTCCCGTGTAATCGGTGACTTACGATAGGTTTCTTTGTCGGCCCGAACTTTGCACTGTGT
>Ga0209640_10005272_pt1 | contig 11300 bp, 11 predicted proteins | sample RifCSP10_1_FD_184018 | JGI IMG/M metagenome (GOLD analysis project Ga0209640, IMG submission 184018) | Soil microbial communities from Rifle, Colorado - Rifle CSP2_sed 10_1 (SPAdes) (version 2) | ecosystem: Environmental > Terrestrial > Deep subsurface > Rock core/Sediment | place: Rifle...
CCCGACCTCGGCGAAGGCGGGAGGACCGTCATGACTGCTCTCCTACCCTTCGTGCTCGTCCTCGTCGTCCTGGTCAACGGTGCCACAGCCCAGACACCCGCGACAAACTCGGGTGCGGCACCGCACGTCGCCGCGGCGAAAAAAGCGGCGGGCCAGGACCATCTCGTGTTGTTCAACGCCCTGTGCGTCCCGCCACCGCCGATCCGCCCGCAGCAGCCGGCCACCCAGGCCGCGGCGCCGCCCCCAGGTCCGCCGCCGCGCTCGGAGTGGTACGCGCCGCCGGTGAAGGTGTTTGACAATCTCTATTTCGTCGGCCAGAGCGCGTACACCGCCTGGGCCGTGACGACGTCGGAGGGGATCATCGTGATCGACCCGGCCGGCCGGCGACATTCTGGTACGACCATTACGCCAACTCGGCCCGGAAGCTTCGCGACGTCGCGGCCAAAGCGGGCGCCGACGTCCTCCTTTCGAACCATCCGCAGTACGACGCGTCGACGACGAAGCTGAAGACCGTCGCGCAGCGACCCGCGGGCCAGCCGCATCCCTACGTCATTGGCAACGAAAGCGTCAGCCGGTTTCTGACGGTCGCGGAAGAGTGCGCGAAGGCCGGCCCGCTATGGTGAGGTCGCGTTCCTGACGCTCGCCGGCACGGGCATGACGACATACACATTACCGGTCTCGGTCTCGACGGTCGTCAGGTCGCGGACGACGGTGCCCCTCTGTCTTTCCACCAGCCTGCCGGCATAGAAGGCCTCCACCTTGTTCAGGGGGTTGTTCCAGTCCTGATAGTCGGCGTAGCTGAATTCGGTGACGACCGTGCCCTGCCGGACTTCGATCCGTTCGGCCATGTACTGCGCGTTGAGCGTCGCGTACGCGACGGCGCCCGGCACCCCGGGAATCGGGTACGCGACGACCGGCTTGCCGGCGTCGTGCGACACCGTGGTCTTGTCGCCGCCCGCGGCGGCGGCTTTGGGCGCGCCTTGCGGGCTGACCCAGAGGCGAATGAGCCGCTCGTGGAGGGCGGCCGGCTTCGGCGTCGCCCGGCCTTTTCCCGGGATGAGCTCCGCGCCAACGACGTCCTCGTCCCAGGCGTACTGGCTGCTGACCACTTCGATCGCGTTGTACTCCTGACCGTTCGGACGCGTGCAGGTGTACTGGATGCGCTGGCCCGGCACCTGATAGTTCGTGCTGGCGCGGTAGCTGGTCAGCGTGCACGGCTGCCCATCCACCTGCGTGGTGCCAGTGGCCTTGTGCTCGAGCGTGGCGACTGCTTCGATTTCCAGGGGCCCGCGCAGCATCCCCATGTGCCAGAACCAGTTGAAGAGCACCGCTTTGAGATCTCTCGCACCTGGCGCCGGGGTATAGCGCGCCGGCGGTCCCTGCGGCTGTGCCGATGCCGGGGCCGGAAGCATGACGGCGACTCCAATCGCGGCAAGCGCGGCAGTGACGATCGCTGGTTTCACGGGCATGTCAGTGAGTCTGTCCTCAGTTGCCCAGCGGATCGCCAAACCAGAAGACGATTTCCCTCCCGTCGGGGAACACCAGCGTTCTGAGGAATCCCATCGGGTTGCCGTTCCTCGCCGCGTAGCCCTTCACTGTGTATGTCGCGCCCTGCTGGAGCGATCCGGGTCCGGATCGGGCTAAGCCGCGGCTCCGAAGCGTGCCGGCGTTGGTGGTCTGAAAGATCCACTCCGTCTTCGTCCCATCAGGATTGGCGACGTCGAGGTGCAGCATCGAGTGGGGATTGATGAACTCCATCTGCTTGAGCGTGCCCGTGATCTCGATGGGTTTCTTCATGTCGTACTGGGCCGATACGGCGTGATGCGCCAGCGCGGGCGCGGCAGCCAGCGTTCCGCTCACGGTGATCGCGGCGAGAAACCGGTGGATCATGCTCTTACCTCCAGGACATCAGTGGCGAATCTGGGTGACCATGTTCGCGCGGTCGTAATCACGGCACGGCTGCCCCTCGGGAAGGAACGCGTCGGGACTGGTATTGAGCCGCAGTTGCCGCGGCGTCATGACCCATGGCTCCAGGAGCACTTCCGGGTCCTCTACGGTGACTGCGTAGTGCAGGACGTTCCCTTCGCGGCGGAGCCGCTCGACGACGCGCATCCGATCGGAATGGAAGTAACCGCCGCGATCGAGCCACGTCAGGTCGTTGAAGGCGATCGACTCGATGACGAGCGTCTCGCCCTCCCACCGGCCGACTGAATGCCCGTAGAAGTGCACGTCCTGCGATCGCACCGGGTCGTGCTTACGGGCGTCGGTCGGGATCACACGATAGTCGGCCGGCTGGGTGCTGGCGCCGCCTCCCGTGTACAGGAAGACGACGTCATTGGCGGTCTGCAGGATTCTCACGGGCGGCCCGACGCGCGGCAGGCCGAGCGGCTGGCAGACGAACAGCGGGTCCTCGGTGTTCGTGTTCATGTCCAGCCACTGCACCCGATCCCAGTGCTCGGGCCTGTAGATCGGCCGGTTCGGATTATTGCGTCCCGTGAACTCGCCGTCGACCGATTGATTCGTATACCCGTCGCAATCGACCTGCGTGGGGCCGCATCGCCGCGAGGGGAAAATCTCTTCGAGATTGCCCTTCTCGTCGGCTTCTACGGAGCGGGCTACGCCACCGCCGGTGCCCCACATGCCGCTCAGATCGGGTGTGCCGTCAGGCGTGCGCGGCGTCGCCGCACCAGTCGCCGCCGATTCAGTTCTCTGAGATTCCGCCGTTGCCACGATGGCGAGCGCCGGCACGGCTGCCAGCGCCAATCCAAGGCCGGCCACGAGGCCTAACCGTCTGCGGCCCATTGCGGACCTCCTCTCGCTCACGCTTCGACGGATTCGTGTGTTCGAGGTGCTTATGAATTGGGCGGAGTCTACTCTGACGCCCCTGGGGCGTCAAACCGACGGCGGTCTCGGCGCGATGCCGATGCGCGGGTGATCTCGTCGACGGCCTGCGGGTTCTCCAGCGATGACAGGTCGCCCGGCGCTTCGCCGAGATAGGCAGAGCGAATCACGCGACGCATGACCTTGGCGTTGCGCGTCTTCGGCAGATCCCGCACGAACTCAATGGCGTGAGGCCGCATCGGCTTCCCGAGGCGGCTCGCTACCAGCGCCTTCAACTCGTCCGCCAGGCCGTCGCCAGGCGCGTACCCCGGCCGCAGCACGCAGAAGCAGACCAGCGCCTGTCCCTTGGTGGCGTCAGGGACGCCGATCGCGGCCGACTCGATCACGCCCGGATGTTCCACGAGCACCGATTCCACTTCGGCCGGTCCGAGCCGCTTGCCCGCGATCTTGATGGTGTCGTCGGAGCGTCCGAGGATGTACCAGAGGCCGTCCTCGTCGATCGCGGCCCAGTCGCCGTGGACCCACACGCCGGGAAACCGCGACCAGTACGTCTCCTGGTAGCGTTCCGGGTCCTTCCAGAATCCGTGCGTCATCCCCATCCACGGCACACGCACGACCAGCTCGCCCACCTGGTTGCGTATCGATCGGCCGGTCTCGTCGACCACGTCGGCGGCGATGCCCGGCGGCGGCCCGGCGAATGCGCAGGGCTTCATCGGCGTCAGGACGTTCCCGCCCACGAGGCCGCCACCGGTTTCGGTCCCGCCAGAGTAGTTGATGATTGGCACGCGGCGGTGTCCCGCCGTCTCAAACAGCCACCGCCACGATTCCGGGTTCCATGGCTCACCCGTGGAGCCGAGGATGCGCAGCGCGGAGAGGTCGTGACGGGCGACCGGCTCCGTGCCGTGGCGCATCAACGCGCGAATGAGGGTGGGCGAGACTCCAAGGATGCTGACACCGTGACGCTCGACGAGGGCCCAGAGCCGGTCGGGTCCGGATCCCGAGCTGCGTCCAGGTCGTGCCGGATGATCCATCGCGCCGTCATAGATCAGCGCGGTGCCACCGGCCAGCGTCATGCCGAAGAGTTCCCACGGGCCCATCATCCACCCGATGTCGGTGACCCAGTACATCGTGTCGGTGTCGTGGACGTCGAAGCAGTGCGCCATGTCCTGCGCGGCCTTGATCGGAAAGCCGCAGTGGCTGTGCACAGCGCCCTTGGGACGGCCGGTCGTCCCCGATGTATAGATGATCATCAGGGGATCGTCAGCGGCGGTTCTGACCGTGTCGCACGTGTCGGACTGCCGCGCCACCGATTCGTCCCACCGATGATCGCGGCCGGGCGTGATGGGGACGTCGGTGCCCAGCCGGGAGACCACAAGGACGTGGCGAAGTGAGGGCGCGGCAGCCGCGGCTTGGTCGGCGACAGCCTTCATCGCGATCGCCTGGCCACGCCGCCAGTAGCCGTCGGCGGTGACGAGGAGCGTCGCGTCCGCGTCGCGGAGGCGCGACGCGACCGCGTCGGCGCCGTAACCGGAAAACAGCGGCAGCACGACGGCGCCGCGTTTGATCGTCGCGAAGAACGCGATCACCAGCTCAGGGCACATGGGCATGAACAGCGCGACACGGTCGCCCTTGCCGACGCCCAGCGTGCCCATCGCGTTCGCACATTGATTGACCTGCCGGAACAGCTCGCCGTAGGTCAGCGTCCGCGTGGTTCCCTCTTCGCCTTCCCACCGGACTGCCGCCTTCGCTTCGACACGGGTGCCGATCCACTTATCCAGGCAGTTGTGGACGATATTGAGGACGCCTCCGACGCACCAGCGTGGCCAGGCGGGACCGCGGGAGGTATCGAGGATTCGCGTGTACGGTGTGTAGAACTCGATGCCGAGGTCGTCGAGGACGGCCGGCCAGAACCAGTCGGGATCCTCGATCGATCGCCGCAGGAGCGCGTCGTAATCCGCCACCGCGTGGCGGGTCATGAAAGCCTTCAGCCGGCTGCGGTCGCGGTATTCGGCCGTCGGACGCCAGGCGATCTCGCCGCCAAATTCAAACTGATCGCCCGCCATGAGTGAATATTACAGCCCATGAACATTCGCCCCGGGGCGCTCAATGCGATCAGGGAACACGCGCTGCGTGACCGTCCACGAGAGTGCTGCGGCATCCTGGTTGGCAGCGAAGACGAGATCGTCGAGGCGGTGGCCGCGGCCAACGTCGCGGCGGAGCCGCTGCGGCGGTACGAAGTGTCGCCGGCCGACCATTTCGCGCAAATGAAGCGCTGCCGCGCCTCGGCCGCGGCCGGCCAGCCGGCAGCACGAATCGTTGGTGTCTATCATTCCCACTCCCATAGCGCCGCCGCGCCGTCTCCGACCGATCTCGAACAGGCGTTCGAAGAGTACCTGTACGTGATCGGCGGGCCGGTTGACGGCTCCGCGCCGTTCGAGATTCGCGGCTATCGATTACGCGGAGGACGCTTTGTCGAGGTTCAACTGACGCCGGCGCCGGCAGGAGACACAGACTGACGAGGCGCGCGGGAGGTGCGCCGGTACACCTCGTCGAGCAGCGACTCGACGCGGGCAATCACCGTGGGCCAGCGATACTCGCGATCGATATAGGCGAGGCCCTGCCGTCCCATCGCATCGCGCTCCGCGCGCCGCGTGAGCAGGTAGTCGGCCGCCTCGTCGAACTCCGCGGGGAACATGTAGTACAAGCCGCCGTTGGCGCGCGTGACCTGGCCTGCCAGCACCTTGCAGCGGCCATTCACGAGCGCGGGCACACCGTAGTTCCACGCCTCGAGCAGCACGATACTGAGGCTTTCGTACCAGGAGGGGACCACGAGCGCCCGGGCGTGCGCGAGGAGCGCCGACCGCACGTCGTCCGGCACGTAGCCGAGCGCCCGGATCTGCGGATGCCCGGGTATCTGCATCTTCGCCGGTCCCGCCAGCACGAGCGTCACGTCCGTGCGCGTGGACGCGTACTCCTGGAAGTTCTCGAGCAGCGCGTCGCAGCCTTTGTTGCGATCGACGCGGCCCAGGTACAGAAGGTAGTCGGCCGGGATGCCGAGCCGATCGATCGGCGCCCGCGACGTCACACCGGGCGGCACCGGCTCGAGGCCGATGCCGGCGACCACCGAGTGCCGCAGCGGGTGCAGCGCGCGGCTCGACACGAGCTCGCGCTCCTCGGGCGTCAGGAACACGTAGCCGGCAGGCTTGTCGAAGAATTCGAGCAGGACGTCCAGGTCGATCGCCGGATCCTCCTCGGCGGTGGGAATGAGCACCGCGCGATCGGCCACCAGCGGCAGGCCGAAGTACGACTGGAAGTACCGGTAGGTCCAGAAGAGGACCAGATCGTAGTCGCGCCCATGGGCCCGGAGATGATCGAGCAGCCCCGGCGTGTCGGGTCCGTTCTCGCGGAACCATTCCTGCTGGCGGTCGGGCGGGGCGCCGCCGTCAAAGACCTCGTCGCTCAGGTCCGCAAACACTTTGATCCGCCGCTGGCGTGCCACCGGAAACCGGAGCACGCGCACGCCATTCTCGGTGGACGGCCCGGCAGGGAAGGCGTTTTCCCAGGTGACGTAGTCCTTGGCGCACGTGGTGAGGACCGTGATGTCGTGGCGCGGCGAGAGGCGTTCCGCCAGGTCGCGGCAGTGCGCCTCGGAACCGCCCGCGATGCCGGCCCCGTACCGCTGGACGACGAACGCCAGCTTCATTTGGGATCGCGGGACTGGCGGCGCAACTCGCGGCGGAGGAGCGCCGTCTCCAGCGCCAGTTCCTGGACGCACGCGAAGAGCACCTGGTTCGTGCGGCGCTGGCGCTCGAAGTTGTCGCGGCTGTACTCATACAGCCAGCGGAACATCGGCATGAGGATCTGGCGCTTCAGGAAGATCAGCAGAGAGGCGGGGCCCTTCGAACGATGCGACTGGTAGCGCATCGACGTCGTGAGGCGCCACGTGTCGGGCTCGCCCAGCAGCTCGGGAAGAATGAGTTTCGCGGAGTCCGGCGTGCCGGCGGCCGCATGGAGCAGCGCCTCGACGTCGGCAAAGAGCGCCGGGTCTTCAAACTCGAGAGAGCCGCCGCTGGCCAGGACCTGCGCGCGGAGCCGCTCGCGCACGCGGCCGTGCAGCTCGGTGATCACCGCGTCAACAGGGACGCGGGCGTCAGCGCCCAAAGCCATCGCCCACGCCGCCCCGAACCTGGACGTTGGTGCTGACGGCGGCGACCTGCTTCGTCTTCTGCTTCAGCTTGAAAACGACCTTGAACTGCCCCTGCTGCCGGAAGATGTGGTCGGCGGAAAACCGGCGCCTGATCGTGCTCTTGCCGGCCTCGTACGGATCGCAGTCGCTCGAGTTCTCTGAGATCGTGCCGTCGCCCCAGTCCCACTCGACGCCCGCGCAGTAGAAGTCGGCATAGTCGTCGCTGCCGTCTTTCACGTCGACGACGACCACCACGCGCAGCGGCGTAAAGCCGACGGGCGGCGTCGCCTTCAGTGATAGACTTGGCTTTTTGGGCTCCGCCTGCTGGCCCTGCAGTACAGCCATCAGGCACACGGTGAGCGCCGCAACCAGCGTGCACGTCGCGCGGCGTAAATCAGTCATACTTTGGCCCCAAGCGGTACGATTCTAAGCCGTGATCCCGCGGCCCCACAAGCCGCTCCCTCGTTCATTACGACTCATTGATGCTGACCGTTCACCAGACACCTGCGATTGCCCTCACGACGAAACCGTCCCGGGATATCGAGACGGACCTCCTGATCCTCCCGGTCTTCGAAGACGACTCCCTCACGGACGAGACCGATCTCGACACCGCCTCGGGCGGCGAGCTGGCCGCGGCGCTCAGGCGGCGGGAAGTGACAGGCAAGGCGTTCGACGTCTTCTTCACAGGATTGCGCGGTTGGAAGACCCCGCGCGTCCTGCTGGTGGGCGCCGGCCCGCGCGCCGAGTTCACCGCGGATCGGCTGCGCCGCGCGGCCGTCGCCGGCGGACTGGCGGCGCGCGAACGCGGCGTCACGAAGGTCGCGCTCGTCCATCGAGGCAGCACCACGGTCACGCCCGAACAGGCCGCGCAAGTCCTCGCCGAAGGTGCAGTGCTCGCCAGCTTTGACGGCGCCTCCTACAAGACCACGGATACGCGGCGCGTGTGGCTGACGGCCGTGCAAATGCGCGTCGGCGCGCAGTCGGCAGCGATCGACGCCGCAATGGAACGCGGCCGCGTCCTCGGCGAGTGCACCAACCTCGCTCGCACGCTGTCCAACGAACCAAGCAACGCCCTCACGCCGAGGACCTTTGCGGAGCGCGCGCAGGCGCTGGCACGAGATGCCGGCCTCTCAGTGGACGTCCTCGACGAGAAGCGCATCGCGGAACTGAAGATGGGGCTGCTGCTGGGGGTTGCCCGCGGCAGCGCGGAACCGCCGCGCGTGGTCGTCCTGCGCCACGAGCCGAAGAAGGCCGTCAAGGGGCCGGTGCTCGGGCTCGTCGGCAAAGGGATCACCTTCGACACCGGCGGGATTTCGATCAAGCCGTCCGACAACATGGACAAGATGAAGGACGACATGTCGGGCGGCGCTGCGGTGCTGTGCGCCATGGCGGCCATCTCGCGGCTGCAGGCGCCGATCCGCTGCGTCGGCGTGATTCCGCTGACCGAGAACATGCCGGGCGGGAGCGCCATCAAGCCGGGCGACGTCCTCACCAGCGCGGCAGGCAAGACCGTGGAAGTGCTGAACACCGATGCGGAAGGGCGGCTCATTCTCGGCGACGCCGTCTGGTACGCCCGGCAGCTCGGCGCCACGCACCTGGTCGACGTCGCCACGCTGACCGGCGCCTGCGTCGTCGCGCTCGGCAAGTACGCCTCGGGTCTCTTCGGGACGCCGGACGGGTGGCGGGATCGTGTCGCCCAGGCAAGCGAACGCGCGGGCGATCGCACGTGGCCGATGCCGCTGTTCGATGACTACTTCGACCTCTTCAAGAGCGACATCGCTGACTTCGCCAACACCGGCGGCCGCCCGGGCGGCGCCATCACGGGCGCGCTCTTCATCAAGCAGTTCACCGGCGACCTGCCGTGGGTCCACATGGACATCGCCGGCACGGCGTGGGCCGAGGACCCGAAGCCGTATCAGCCCAAAGGCGCAACGGGCGTCGGCGTCCGCACGCTCGCCGAGCTCGCGCTCGATGGGCAGTGGGGTAATCTGTAAAGGCAATCGACTGGAACGGTTCTGCCTTCTGAGTTCCGCGTTCCGGGTTCGTGTTCAAGGTTCGGGTTCCGGGTTCTAGCTTCGGAGTTCGGGGTTCGGCGTTCCGGGACCGCGAACGTCGGGAAGAATCCGATTGCCCGAACGAAGAACGACGAACGTAGAATACTGAACCGCGAACTCGAACGCCGAACACGAACCCGGAACCCAGAAGTCAGAACGCAGAACGGCAATGTTTTTTCAACAAGAGCCCATCGTCGTCGACGTCATCAAGCAGCCGCCGCCGGCGCATGACATCAGCGTCGACGTCGTCCTGGGCATGTTCCAGATGGCGGGTGTGCTGCTGCTCGCCGCAGCGATCGGCGGCCTGATCGCGGGGCTCGTCTTCATCGGGATCCGCAGGCTTCGCGACGCGTCGGGGCCGCCCTCCGACTCTGAACACGTCAAGCTGCGGATTTAGACCCAGCGCTCATGTGAGTCGAGACCGCGGGTCCTGGCGCCGGGTTTCCCCACCCGTCCTCGGCGCCAAAAGCACATATGACGAAATGGCGCCTGCGCGGCGGGCGGGGAGGCCCCTCCCGGCGCCACCCGCCCAGAAGAACACTCTCGACTCACATGAGCCGTGGTACGAAGCGCGGCCCGCGGTCGATCGAACAGCTGCAATGCGTGTTAGACCGTCGATTGATCGGCTGAAGCAACAAACCGATCGCGCGGACTTCGCCTGCCGCGTTTCGCCCACTGACCCGCAACGGCCCAGACGTCAAGCGATCGCTGTAGACCGAACTCAACCCGTAGCGACAGTGGTACTCCTCGGTCGCTGCGTCCACTCCGTAGATGGCGGCGAGCCGCGACCCCTTTTCGAAGCGGACCTCTCCGGATCGCTCGACGAGAACGAACGCCATCGCGGTATGGGCCGGGGCAGCAAAACGCTCGGAGCGGTGCGCAGGGGTTCGCCGCCACCGGCCTTCAGTAGTGGTCAAACGCCGTCATCGAATGTGGCGTGGCGCATCTCGTCGATTGTGGCGGTGACCAACTGCAGACCGTGGCGTGTGGCGACTGCGCGGGCGATGTCCTCACCATGCTGGAGAATGGTTCGCACGTCACGTTCAGCCTCTTCCGCGGTGGCACTGAACCTAAGTTCATGTGCAGATGACCTGTTTTTGCACGAGCCGTACCTGCGTGCGAGCATGTGAACCCCATTTCACGCAGCTGGGATAGGACTCGCATCTCGAAAGCGAAGTCGGAACCTTCCGCGACGAACCTCACGAGATCATCGTCGAGAATGGGTCGCGTTTGTCGCTTATCCATGCCTGCTATCCGGCTATAAGTAGACCGACCCACGTATTCCAGCTGTTCTGCGTGGCTCGCAGCATAAACCGGAAATCATTTGAGTCGGTCCGCGTATCGCGCCGTGCTAAAGGTTACCGAGCGATCCATCATCGCGTCAGAAATCGGGTTACTCATGAAAGGACGGCTAATTCATGGGAGCGACCCGGGTGGGACCACAGGCGACACGCGAGTATTTGGTACGGATGCGCGAGCGATATGAACGGGCGGGACGTGAGGCGAAAGGCGGTCTGCTGGATGAGGTGTGCGAGTTGACGGGCTATCACCGGAAGGCGGTGATTCGGTTATTACGGCGGCCGGCGGCGGGCGGGCCGTGCCGTCGCCGCGGGCGGCGCGTGACGTACGGGCCGGAGGTGGTCCGCGCGTTGCGCGCGATCTGGACCGCGGCGGGCTATCCCTGGTCGGTCCGCCTGACGGCGTTGCTCCCGATGTGGCTGCCGTGGGCGCGGCGCCGGTTGCGGCTGACGCCGGCGACGGAACGAGCGCTGCGCCAGATCAGTGCGCGCCAGATCGATCGGCGGTTGCGGCCGTATAAGCAGGAGCTGCGGACGCGGATGTACGGACGGACCAAGCCCGGCACGCTGCTGAAACACCACATTCCGATCCAGACGGAACGCTGGAATGTCACGAGCCCGGGATTCACCGAAATCGATCTGGTGTCGCACTCGGGCGACTGCGCCAGTGGTGAGTTCCTGCACTCGCTGAATGTGACCGACATCCACACGACGTGGGTGGAAACGCAGGCGGTGCTGGGCAAGAGCCAGGAGCGCGTGCGAGAGGCTCTCGAGACGATTCGCGGCGCGCTGCCGTTCGCGTTGCGCGGCATTGATTCGGATAATGGGTCGGAATTCATCAACGACCACTTGTATCGCTATTGCCAGGCCGGCGGGATTCAGTTCACGCGGGGCCGCCCGTACAAGAAAGACGACAACGCG
>Ga0209640_10005273_pt1 | contig 11299 bp, 11 predicted proteins | sample RifCSP10_1_FD_184018 | JGI IMG/M metagenome (GOLD analysis project Ga0209640, IMG submission 184018) | Soil microbial communities from Rifle, Colorado - Rifle CSP2_sed 10_1 (SPAdes) (version 2) | ecosystem: Environmental > Terrestrial > Deep subsurface > Rock core/Sediment | place: Rifle...
CGAGTCTACAAATCGTTGAAGTCCACGACCGAGGCAGGATGATCAGAGCTTACACCACATGGTTCATGGAGCAAGTTCAGAACGGCCGAATGTGGATTCGTCCCGCACTTCGGTCGGACATTGCTCAATGTTGACGACGGGCGTGGAAGGCCCGGGATGCTCCGACGGACGGCCGTCACCGTATGGGAGTCACCGTCAAGTCCCGCAAGTGGACGTCTTGGCCGAGTCGTACGGCGCGTATAACACGCGTGGCCCGCGAGCCGCGCGGTGTTGACTACCCGCAGCCACTCGGGCCTGCTGGGGCATTCGGGATGGTGTTCTTCGATGGATAGAGCAACGGGCGTGCCCAACGATGCCGGCTTCGATCAACAGCGAGTAGTGCGACCAACGCGGAGACCGGCCACGAGTCGCCGAGCTTCTCTTCTCTCATGCCTCATCGGCGCACGCGCTCACGTTGTGCCTCGCTACGGAGCAATCGTGGAGCCAAGCGACGCGGCCTGGTTTGGGGGACCGTGACCGTGCAGCGCTGGAGCGAGGAGCTGTATTCCTGGACCGACGTGGCCGAGGACTCCGGCACTTAGCAGGTCGCTGAAGAAATAGTCATGGACGCTTGCTGCGACCTCCGAAAGGTGTTGATCAGGTCATTGATGTCTGACTATGTGCTCTTCAGCTCGTGATCCCGTGCCGTGGGGGCGGTTTCTGCCCTCAACGGCCGGTCCAGACACACTTCGCCCTCGAGACCAGGCGTACAATTCGAAGAAGGTTGTACGCAGCGCTCGTGACCAGCGACTGCTGGCCGAGGTTCCACCGCTGCCCGTGACGACTCCGGCGAAACCCACCCGTGGTCTTCGTCCAGCCGAACCCTTCCTCGGTGAGTTTGCGCTTCCGTTGCGACATGGCTTATTCGTCCGTTCTCTGCCGACGCCGCGCCCGCTTGCGCGCGTCCGCTGCAGGCGTGCCCGATCGGATCGTGCCCTCTCGGATCGCTACCATGGGCTCCATACCCACGGCTTCGGGGTCGAGTAGGAAATCGCCCGCATCGTAGCCGCGGTCCCCTGCCACTGTCGTCATGCGCTTACGCCGTCGCTTCGTGCGTCTAATCATGACCATGGCGGCTTCACGTTCGGCGTACCCGTTCGCCTCGGTGACCTCGAGGTCCACGATCAGGCCATGGCAGTTCTCCGTCAGGTAATGCAGTGCATAGGCGAGGACGGCAGGTTGCCCGTTCGCCTTGCGCGCCAGCTTCGCCTCGGGATCGGTAAGCGATCGGTGCGTCTTGTTGCGGCGCTTCTCTCCCCGAAAGTTCACCGTCGGGTTGCCCGGGTCGTCGTCGTCCGCTCCGTCACTCACGATGCGATCCCGGGTCTTGATCGGGCGCAGGCTCTTCATCGAGGCGTAGCTCTGGATCAGGGTGCCATCCACGGCGAAGTGCTCCTCGCTCATCAGCCGGTCCACATACGCGCCCTCAACCACCCGGTCGAAGAAGGTCCGCAGCAGCCCATGCTTCTCGAAACCCTCCCGATTCTTCGTGAACGTTGTTGCATCCCACACCGGCGCATCCAGCGACAGATCCCAAAACCAGCGGTAGAGCAGGTTCATGCGGATGTCGGCCACCAACTGCCTCTCGGAGCGAATCGAGTACAGCGCCTGCAGCAGCGGCGCCTTGAGCAGCAGCTCCGGTGGAATGCCCGGTCGACCGATCACCGAGTACGCCTTGCGCAGTTTAGGCCGCATCGACTTCAGGATCTCGTCGGTCCGCTTCTTCACATCACGGAGCGGGTGATCGGGCTCGATCCAGCTTTCAACCCGGATCCTGCACATAGATCGATAGCATGATAGATGCGAAACACCGTCTGGAGCCGTAGATTGCGAGGACTTCTGGCGAGAAGTATCCCACACAATCGGAGGCACCCAGACGGTGCGCACACATCGTATAGGTTCTCGGCCGCACATTCAAGGGTTTGGTGCGCCGCTGCGTCTTTGCGGGCGAGCGGGTGGCGTCACCGATGGCGCGGGCCTGGTGCTGTGACGCCAGCTGTGGGATCGCCTTGGTGTGGGTCGATGGCTGGACCACGGCACGGGCGGGATGGCCGGTGTGTTCCGGCCCAGCCTGATGGTGGAGATCTGGGTGGCATTGCTCTGGTACGGCGGTGGCGCGCTGGATCACGTGCGGTGGCTGAGCGGGCGCAACGTCCGGCGCATCTTCGGTTGGATCACGGTCCCCGATCCGACCACATTCGGGCGGTGGTTGCGACGCACAGGTGAAGAGCTGGTTGCGCTGCTCGATCAGTTGCTCTGGCATGTCGTTGTGCTGCGCTGGCAGGTCGTGGGCGCGCCCGCGCGTGTCACGTTGCTGCTGGACTCGACGGTGTCGGTACGCTATGGGCGGAAGCAAGCGGGAGCCGAGGTGGGATACAACCCCCAAAAGCGCGGGCGTCCGAGTCATCACCCGATCGTGGCGTTCCTGCAGGAGACGGGTGACTGTGCGGGCGTGCGCTGGCGGCCCGGCAATGCGCACACCGCCGACGGTGCGATCGAGTGGTTGCAGCTTCTCGTCACGCGGCTGCGTGAGGCGGGCGTGAGTGAGATCACGGTGCGCCTGGACAAGGGGTTCTTCTCGCGTGCCATGGTGGACGTACTGCAGGAGCTCGGTGTCGGATTCCTGCTCAAGATTCCCGATCACACGTGGGTGCGCCGGCGCCTGGGTACGCGCCGTCAGTCGGAGAAGGACACAGCGATCTGGACGGCCAGTGGTACGCTGTACGGCGTGCGCCTGCTGTCGTGCGAATGGCGCAGGGCCCTGCCCAGCGAACCGGGGAGTCTGCGTCTGGAGACGTACGAGATCACGCAACGGGCGCACGTACTCACCAACCTTGAGGGCATTCACGTGATCACGGCGTGGCGCATGTACAATCAGGGCGCGGTGGTCGAGCAGCGCATCGCCGAACTCGGACAACTGGCCATTGGCCACACCGCCATCGACGATCTCGCAGGCAACGCCTTGCTCTGGCAGATCGGTGCCCTGGCCTATCAGCTCCTTCACTTCGCACGCACCACCGCGCTCCCGGGCGATTGGCAACGCGCTCAACCCGAACGCCTGCGCGCCGCGCTCTTTCGCATGCCTGCGAAGCTGGCCACGCATTCACGGAGGCACACCCTGCGCATCGCGTCCGACGAGCCGCAGCGGCACACGCTTCGATCGGCCTTGATCGAGCTCGCGAGACAACCGATTCCACCGCTTCTGTGGGCCGCGTAGCGCGTCGGCAACTCGAAGGGACCATGAACTTGCTGCGACGAGGACACGTGTCTTCAGCCTTCCCAAACAGCCCGTTCCATCCGCTGACTTCGCCGCCCACCAGCGCATAGATGACCATTGCGGGCAACTATCTTCTATTCGAGAGCCATCAATGAGCCCGCCACGTCGCTCACGACCTCACCGTGCAGGATCCGGGTTCAATGTCGACCGCGAAGTACATCTGCGATTGCGTATTCCGGTCGACCAAACATGAACTCGCTTCCCCGGTGTCGGAGGAGTGCCAAACGACACTCGTCCAACTTACCCATCGGGGACCGAGTAGACATCCCTCTTTTCAGCGACCTGTTAGGCCTTGGTCGATCTGGACGAGGACGGCTCGCGGACGTGTGGTTCGCTCACCGCGCCTTTTGCGGTATGGTCTCCGGAAGCGATGATGGTATCTGGTACGGCGTGCACGATCCTGAATGAGGACCGTGCCCGGACGGACCCACGAGACATCTTTCGGTGGGCCCGACGCGGAGGAGCTGAACGTGACGAACCTGCTCATCCACCAGTGGATGGCTGATGGCAGATCGAAGTGTCTGGCGCGCCGGATCAGTCCTCGAAGCACCCCGGCATATTTGTGCCATTGTCCGGTAGACCGACATGCATTACGATCTCTGCTACCAAGACTCGTGGACGGCAAGCGTCGGGATTCGAAGCACTGTTCACCTTCGACTCACTCCACTTCACATGATTCAGTATGCCTCAGCCTTTGGCTCAGTTGCTTCCAATGGCCGGCGCGTGCACACTACTCGTTGTGGTGAGCCCAAGTTGCCCGATCTGCGCCCGCATGCGGGTGACTTGGCCGGCCCGATTCGCGGCCTGGGTCGATTCTGTCGGAGGTGATGTCCGTCCCCTCTGGTTGAGCGAAGGGGGCAGAGACGCGCTAGTGGCGTTCATCGAGGGCTTTAGACTCGACGGAATCCAGTTCGCGTATCTCGCCCGTGGCCGAACGATACACGGATACAATGTTCTGGGAGTGCTGGGCACTCCCACGCTGTACTTGGTCGATCCTGGTGGCCTCGTCCAATCAGGACTGGTTGGCGACGCCTTTCCGCCGATCAATCTCTCGCGTGCGGTGTGCGGTTCATGATTCCATCCGCCGCTCGAGCACGGCTCGGATTCGCGTTCGCTGTCTCAGTCACCTCGCTCGCATGCGGTCAGCATGCAGTGCAGCCGATGTTGCTTCCGCCCGTGCTCGTCGATTCGCTTGCGCTTCTGCAGAAGATCGAGGCACCGGGATTCGTCGTTTCGGGTGTTGCCGCCACGGATGACTGTAAGGTGTGGCTCGCCGGAGCATCATGGGGACTGATCGTAGAAGCTGATCCCACATCGGGCGAAAGCAGAATCATTGGTCAGCTGCCTGGTCATCTGGCCGATACCAGACTGGAGTTGGCAGACGATCACCGACTCCTGGCGTGGTCCCAAGAGAGCAGGGTTTTGATGCGGATAGATACGCGGAACAATCGAATTCGGGAGGTGGCCCCACCGAAGCACCCATGTGTTGGGTCGGCCGTTGGCCCATCCGTGCCCCTCGGGGATGGAAGTATCGCCGTCGCGCCGCTCGGCGATCAGCGGATCGTGCGCACACCGAGGCCCTGGCAGGATGCGCCGATCGTGTGGCTACTTGCGGGCGGCGATAACCATTCGGTCACCATCGGAAACATGTCAGATAAGGGCGGCGAGTTCTTAACGGTGGCAGATGCACAGGTGAGGATCGGCAGTGCGGGTGACACCTTGCAGATCCTGTTCCTGGTAGACGGGGTTCTCGAGAGAACAATGCCATGGGGCGGAAACAGCCGGCTGAGCACAATCCACGCAGGTGAGCAGCGCAAGACAGATACGGTGTATCTCCCACGGTATTTCCAGGCTCCCGACACGTGGGAAGACGTATGGCATGCCGGTTGGCTGATCAATGGACTGCAACCGCGAGTGTATCAAGTTGCACAATTTGCCGACGCTGCTTTCGGGCCTGACGGGGCGTTCTTTGCCATTCGAAATGGCGAGGCCAAATGGAACGCAGCGGACACGCCGCTCGGCAAACGAATGTATCATGAGCCCGGCGGCTGGGAGATCACCAGACAATGGATTGAACAATACGCGGCAGACGGGCGGCCGCTGGGATGGTTCGCCCTGCCGTCTGCAGGTGCTCAGCGGCTGGTAGTCGATGGAGTGGGTCGACTCTTCATTTGGGGGGACGACGGTTCGGTCGGGATCTTCCGCGATCCATCGAGGAGCGGGCAATGCGGGCGCCCTGGCCCCGACATGCTCATTCCCTTTGTCGATGCCCCCGATGCAGCTCCAATCCTCGGAGGCGCTGATGCGTCTGCGAGTTCAAGTCCGGACTAGTTGCGAATGCGAGGGAACCGTCATTTTCCCGGATTGATCGGCCATCTGACTTTCGGTCGACTCATCGGGTGCTGCGCCTTGGTCCTTTCCTGCGCGCCCGACGGCCCCACGGAACGCGCTTCTCCGATACGTCGAGACAGCAGCGGCATCTCGATCATCGAGAGTCCGTCTCCTTCCTGGTCGAGCAATTCTGCGTCGGAGGTCATCGTTTCAGCGGAACTCGTCATTGGATCCCCGCGGCATATCCTACCGGCGGAAGACAGCTCGTCCCGTCGATCGGAGGAGACCACACTCGACCGCGTGGTCGATGTACGCGTCCTGCCGGGTCGACGCATTGTTGTAGCCGACGCAGGGCTGAATCGAGTGATGTTGTTCGACAGTACCGGCGCGATGGAGCGCAGCTTCCTGCGCCGGGGTGAGGGCCCGGGTGAGATGAGTAACATCGTTGGAATGGAAACATGCGGCGGCGGTGATTCCATTGTTGTGGCCGACCGCTTCCGAGTCGCAGTCTTCAACTCCGAAGGCGAGTTTGCCCGGGATGCGCAGTACCGGACCGGTGGCCAACTTCGATCGCTTGTGGGCGTGTCGAGCGATTGCCGGCGTCTGCTGGTCGTGCACACTGTGCAGCCCCCGCCGCAAGGCTCCGTCGGCCTGGTCGAGGACGCACTCAGTTGGCTCGATCCGCTCGGCCAGATCACCGATCCTGTTGTGTCAGCAAGCGCGTTCGAGGTGTGGACACGGCAACTGTATGGTGCAGAACGTCCATTCGTCGTTCCGTGGGGCACATTCAGAACGTACTCCCTGATCCGTGATACGATCGTTGCCGGCTATGGGAGGCTGCCAGAGCTTCGTCGTTACGATGCATCAGGCAAGATCTTGTCCATAACCCGTTGGGATCAGGAACCCAGGCCCGTGACCCATGCGAACCGAAGCCGTTACGAATCCATACGGCGAGAATGGCTCGCCAGCATGCCGGACGACCCCGAATCGCGGTTCCTTTTCCCTGATCTCCACGAGTACCCGGACCTCCCTGCAACGTTTCCTCTTTTCGACCGCATCCTTGTGGCCGACGATGGAACAACCTGGCTGCGAAGCTTCCCCGACAACTCGTTCGGTGCGTTCGATGCACGGTTGCGTCACCGACCGGTGTTCGCCGAGACCTGGTCAATCTTCGATTCGGAGGGCGTATGGCTTGGCGAACTCGCCCTGCCGGAGCGGTTCGAGCTCGATGCAGTCGCCGGATCGCGATTGTATGGCGTTTCCAGAGACGCCGATGAGGTTCAAACCGTCCAGGTGCTGCATTTCCATACGCCGAACGACACTTGAGGTTCAGCACGTGTATCTCAATACTGCGTAAATCCTCGCGGCCGTGCCTTTTAGAGAGAGAGATACCTGTCGTAGGGGATAGGCCCTCTCAAAATTGCGCTACATTTACAAATGGTCCCCCCGCATGTGGGTTCGGCCAACTGGATAGCGGGTGTTCTCGGCCAATCGGAGTCGTTGTATCTGACCGTGATGGATGTCGATGCCAGCAGGTAGCTCCAGTATCTTCTTTACGGTTAGCTTAGGAACCGGAAAAGAATAACCTTTACGTGTCGGACGCCCGTACGCTATATTGACGGGCATGCGAGAGCACGAACTGAATGTGTTGCGGGAGAAAGTTGCGCGACTGTGGCCGCATCTGGATGAGCGTGCGCGTCGACTGTTCGCCGCTGGCGAGGCTCGAGCTATCGGGCACGGCGGTGTGACTCTGGTGAGCGGTGTGTGTGGGCTTTCGCGCCCGACGATCACGAAAGGACTCCGGGAGCTGGATGAGCCGCCCCTGCCCCCGGGTCGGGTGCGACGTGCGGGGGGCAGGGCGTCCGCTGATCGAGGCGAGCGACCCGGAGCTTGTGGATGAGCTTGACACGCTCGTCGAGCCACTGAGTCGAGGAGATCCCGAGTCGCCGCTGCGCTGGACAAGCAAGAAGCACGCGCTTGCTTGCTCGTGAGCTGACGAAGAGCGGCCATCCGGTGAGTCATGCCACGGTCGGGGAGTTGCTCAGGGCGATGGAATACAGCCTGCAAGGCACGCGGAAGACCGTGGAGGGCAAGCAGCACCCGGACCGCGACGCGCAGTTCCGCTTCATCAACGAAGAGGTGCGTAAGGCGCTTGCGGCCAGGCGGCCCGTGATCTCGGTCGATACGAAGAAGAAGGAGCTCGTCGGTAACTACGAGAACACGGGCCGGACGTGGCGTCGTGCGAAGGACCCCGAGCGCGTCGACGTTCATGACTTCCCGACGCCCGAGGTTCCTCGGGCGTTTCCCTACGGGATCTACGACCTGGCCCACAACACCGGATTCCTGAACATCGGGACACATCATGATACGGCGGCCTTTGCCGTGGCCTCGATCCGCGGGTGGTGGCGCGCCGAGGGTCGTCGTCTGTTATCCGCGGGCCAGGAGTCTGCTGATCACGGCCGACGCAGGCGGAAGCAACGGCTATCGGCTCCGGCTGTGGAAGCTGAAGCTGCAGGAGCTCGCCGACGAAGCCGACCTCACGGTGTGCGTGTGCCACTTCCCGCCGGGCACGAGCAAGTGGAACAAAGTGGAGCACCGGCTCTTCTCCTTCATCTCCACGAACTGGCGTGGAGAACCGCTTCGGGACTACGAGACCATCGTGCGCTTGATCGCGAAGACGACGACAGCCAAGGGGCTCAAGGTCACATGCCGCCTCGATCGTCGCCGCTACCCCGTCGGTAGCAAAGTCACGGACGAGGAGTTCGCTACCGTGTGTCTGTACCCGCACCGCTTCCACGGCGACTGGAACTATGCTATCAAGCCTCACATCGAACCGTAAAATGTTATTTGTTTCCGGCTCCTTAGCCCGTCGGGCCTGTTTTTACCTCGAATGAAGGTACGCTCTCTGAAGAGAGAATCTACGGGTCAGCAGCGCGAAGTCCGTCGAGAGAAGGCAGTGTTGCCTGTCGGTGCGATACCGCCTGGTTGATCCTGGGATCGTACCGCGCGGGAATCGTCGTCGCGCGTCGCTTGCGCATATGGAGATGTTGGGAGGTCGACTATGAAATCCGGATCCGGTGGCCCCGGAACCGTTCTTCACCGAGGACTCACACGCGCCTGCCTCTTGGTCGCAGTTGTCCTGTGCAGCAGTTGCGGGGAGCTGACGCAATCGGAAGATGGGTGGCTGAACGCAGAGATTCGCGAAGCAGTCGTCGCGGGAGAGAACGAGGCGGTGTACGAGGGCACAGGCGATTTCCAAGTGGGTCGCGACCCGGGAGCCGGCGTGTCCGTTCGTTTCGGACTCTCTTCCTTCGGCGCAGGTGCGAGCGCCGGTCAGCTCTTCCAGCTCTATTAGCCCGGGCATGCGCGGCCGAGCCCGGGGCTCTACGAATTGCCGTCGCTGACCTCACGGGATGGGCACTTGGACGGGTTCACGGCATTCTATACCGGAACGCAGAAGACCGGACGGGGTCCTTCGAGGCGCTATCGGGATTCGTGTTGGTGCACCGGTCGTCCGATGATCGGGTAGCGGGCGAATTCCAGATGGGCGCGGTCCGTTATTGTCTGTTGCACCTGAGATCGGACCCGAACGATTGGTGCACGCCGCCCACAACGATCACGCCGCGATCTCCACAAGTCGAAGTGACGGCCTCTTGCGAAGCGGTTCCCATGCAGGCCAAGGCCAGTGACTCCCTCGCTGCCCTCCGTGCGTTGAGCAACGGCCCCACCACGGCATGGTCCCGCCGGCACGTGAGGTTGCCAGTCTCGCGGGGCAGGGGACGCGGCCGCTACAATGATCCCGTACGAAGCCACCGTTGGGCTCGCGCCGCACGCTATCGCCCTCGTCGAGGGTCTCCTTCTTCCATGCCTGCACACAACGGCCGCAACAAGCCTTTGTTCAGCCCTCGCGGTGCGACCGGAGGAATGCCGACGCCGCCCACCGCTGCCCGTCCCGCAATCCGCACGGCGAGACATCACCGTTACTCACACCAAACTCTTGAAATTCATAGCGATTGGATCTCGCAGTGACACGGCACCCAGCACATTCGCCCTTGTCGGCCCCGTCCGGCTTACGCTCACGTAGGACTCTTGCCTAGGTGATTTTCACCCATCCGCTGCGACGGCACGCGACGCATTCTTGAACTGAACCCTCAGGATTCACCTCGTTTCCTCCGACGTCGTAAGAACCACCTTCGTAAGGTCATGGACAGACTTCGTCCGGTCGAGCTGACCGAAATTGCCGCTCGCGGGGCTTCGATGATCATCGAATCGAGCGCAATGGATGGATTGGCTGCCGATATCGTCATCACACTGTTCTCGGCTGATCCGCCAATCCATGACGATGGCGAGCTCGAGGCGTTGCTCCACGTGCCACTTTCAACCATCCGGCCGTCGATTCAAAGGGCCTTGCGCGAATCTCCGGGTCTAACACTGCACCGGCTCGTTCAATGGGCACGCCACCTGCGCGCGATCGAACTGGCTGCGCGGGGCATGCACATGCTTGAAATCGCCTTCACGCTGCGCGTCGACGAGCGAACGCTGCAACGGCAGGCGGTCCGCCTCACGGGCCGTACCTTTCGAACCTGTGTCGAGATGGGGCCGCACGTCGCGATCGAACTGCTTCGTGCTCAACTCCGGGCTCCACCAAGAACCGGCACGTAAACGCTTCAGTTTGGGTCCATCGCATCGCGGATTCTCGCTCACGCCGAGGATTGGCGGGGCGCAGCGGGTTTACCTCGCGAGTCACCTCCGGGGGGAAGACGGATCGCATGGATCACAGGCCGGGCTGGTGATCCTCTACCTGATAAACACGCGAGGCGTGTTTGTTACCTTATCCTCGCTCCGTCTCTAACGTTCCAGTTTGAAGCCGGGATCGATGCCCGGACGCTCCGTCGTGTTCGCGACGAGCCAGCCCGTGGCGTACATCCAGCGTGCGATGCGAGTGAGCTTCGAAACATCGATGCGATCGGGATTATCACGCGGCGTGTGGTAGTCCGGGTGCAGGTTCGAGCTGTAGAAGAGGGCGGGCACGTTCTCGCGTGCGTAGGGCAGGTGATCGCTCCGGAAGTACCAGCCTTCCCGGTGCGTGGGCCGGTCCCACGTGCTGTCGATCGCGAAATGCGTGAGCCGGTCGTTCGCGCGGATCGCCATGTTCACGAGATCGGTCGAGTTGCGGTGGGGCGGGATCGAACCGAGGAGCGCGGCCGTGTCCGGCGAGTTGCGGCCGATCATGTCGCCATTGAGAACGGCCACGATCTGCGCCTTCGGCACGATGGGATGCGAGCTGTGCCAGCGCGAGCCGAAGAGTCCCTTCTCCTCGGCGCCGTGCCAGATGAAGAGCGCGCTCCGCCGCCCGGGCTGCTGCGCCCACGCGCGGCCGATCGCGAGAACGCCGACGGCGACCGATGCATTGTCGTCCGCGCCGTTCCAGATCGAGTCACCATCGATCGGTCAGGAGTGATCCAGACGTACGCTGGGTGGTGCGCGAGAATCTGAAGAAGCAGAGGTTGGTGAAGCTGGATCCGAACTGGACTGCGGCGATAAGGAAAGCGAGTCGCGTGATGGAGAGACGGGGCACCATCGGATAACACGCTATTTCACGCTGCGCCCCGGCCTTGCGGCCGTGGCTGGCCGCCGCAGATTCCGTCGGCG
>Ga0209640_10005274_pt1 | contig 11298 bp, 7 predicted proteins | sample RifCSP10_1_FD_184018 | JGI IMG/M metagenome (GOLD analysis project Ga0209640, IMG submission 184018) | Soil microbial communities from Rifle, Colorado - Rifle CSP2_sed 10_1 (SPAdes) (version 2) | ecosystem: Environmental > Terrestrial > Deep subsurface > Rock core/Sediment | place: Rifle...
CGCCTGATCCTGGCGCGCATCATGGCTAGGTCGACAAGAACCGGCGGTCCGAACCCTCGAGGACCAGACAGGTAAGCACGTTGGTGGCATACGCTCCGGTGTCGACGCCGATCCGGTGAGGCAACGACTCGGGCCGGTGCGTGGCCGAATGGCCATGGACGATCACCTTCTCCCAGCCGGCTTCCGCGGCCAGGAACTGCTCGCGAATCCACAACAGGTCCTCGGCACGCTGCTCGCTGAGCGCGATCCCGGGGCGTACCCCGGCGTGAACGAACAGATAGTCGCCAGCCGCATGGGTAAGCCGCAGTCCGGACAAGAATGACATATGCGTGGCCGGCATGCGTTGGTGCAACTCGTGCCATATGTGGGCCAGGCGGTCTTCCTGCGAGAGGCCCTTGGGCATCCCAACCCCATAGCTATACACCGTGGCATCGCCGCCGATGGCCATCCAGAACGGCCCTACGCTGACGTCCACCAGAAACCGCAGCATCATCTCTTCATGGTTGCCCTTCAGATAGACCGCCTCGAGACCCGGCGGCGGCGGCGCCAGAAGCTGGTCGATGACGCCCCGGCTTTCCAGGCCGCGATCCACATAGTCGCCCAGGTATACGATCGTTTTTCTCATGTTTGCCGGCGCTTGGGCGGCGTCATCGGCGATCAGGGATTGCAGCCGGTGAAGCAGGTCGGCGCGGCCATGGATGTCGCCGACCGCATAGACCCGGTGTCCGATGGGAACCGCCGGCGACGCCGGCAGCACCGCCGTGGCCGGCCCGTCGTGCCGCCGGCGCCTAAATAGCTCCTGTATCCAGCGGTAGCTCATACAGCCCTAATCTGGTTCCGTGAGGCTGGGGCCGCAAGGAGGGCCTCAACAGGCAGCGCACGGCGCCCGGTATCGCCCCCCTTGCGGGCCAAGAGTTGAAGCGGGCATTAGGCTCAATCCGGTGGCACATGGCTACCGGGCGCGCTTGCCGAAACGGCGCCTAGCGTCTAATCTTAGCGCGGAAGTCGTGGCAAAGCGATTCGACTGCCGCGAAGGTTAGCTCTTGACCGAGAGCGATGGCTCCCCGGCGGGTAGGCGGCGGGGGTGCCGATATCAGCAGGGGGGGCGTTGGTCCACATGAAAAAGCGACTCGCATTTGGGGTTCTGCCGGGCGTACTGATCGCTTCCGGACTCTTGGCTGTGGGCAGCGCGGCTGTAGCGCAAACAGGCATCGAGGTGCCGACTCGGGATACCGAGATCTTGCGCGGCGAAACCGTCACCGATCGGCCGCGCCCCGACTACGATCCCCTGGGGGCACGGGTTGGCAGCTTCGTCGTCCTGCCGAGCGTGGGTTTGCAGGAGCAATTCAACGACAACGTCTTTTCCACTGATACCGGGGAGAAAAGCGATTTCATCACCGTTCTATCCCCGCATCTGCGCGTGCAGTCGGATTGGGGCAACCACATGCTGCGCCTCGACGGCGGCGGCGATATCGGGCGCTATATCGACAACGACGGCGAGGATTTCGAGGACTACCGGCTCGGCGCCTCCGGTCGGGTCGACGTGACACGGCAGACGAAGATCCGCCCTCGCGTCGCCTACCGTCGCGGGCACGAGGAGCGGTCTTCGCCCAACGATGAACGCGGCGTGGAGCCGACAATCTATGACGTCGCTTCCGCCGGTTTGTCGGGTAGCCACACATTTAACCGTGTAACGGTGACCTTGGGCGGCACCTTCGATCGGTACAATTATGACGATGTGGTGACAAGCCTGGGAACCACGATCAATAACGATGACCGCGACCGCGATATCGTCGAAGGCTCGGCGCGGATTGGGTATGAATTCTCGCCGCAGTATCAAGGGTTTGTCCGGGGATCCTACAATGTTCGGAACTATGATAGCGCGGTTGATGATCTTAACCGCAACCGCGATTCGGACGGTTTCGAGGTCGTTGCCGGTGTAGGCATCGACTTCACCGGCGTTACGTTCGGGGATTTTTTCGCGGGGTATCGTTCACAGAATTACGACGATCCGTTGCTCGAAACCGCGAGCGGGCCGGTTGTCGGCGCGGATATAACTTGGAACGTGACGCGGTTGACCACCGTTGTGGGGTCGATCTCGCGAGAGATTCGGGAGTCGACCACTCGGGATCCGGCGACCCTCAAGTTCGCCTCCGGGCGGTTTTTCTCGACGGTCGGGGTGACGGTGGATCATGAACTGCGCCGGAATATCATCCTCGGCGCCAATATCAGCGCCAGCCAAGACGACTTCCAGGGTATCGACCGAACCGATGAGATCTATCGCGCCGGGGTTGGCGCCAAGTACTTGATTAACAGGTACGCCAACGTGGGCGGCGAGTACCGCTTCCGGATGCGTAACTCGGAGGCGACGGGCGGCGATTTTACGGAAAACGTATTCCTGGTGAATCTGCGCGTGCAGTACTAGCAGGCCTGGGACCGGGACTGGTTGGTATTGGCAGGAAGCACGATGAATCGGATGGACCGCGGCCCGCTTGACCGATTTTGGCGGGCCATGCCCGGCCTTGCGGCATTGTGTGCGGTTCTCATGCTTCTTCTGTCGGCGCCGGTTGCCGCACAGGCTCCGGTTTATCGTCTCGGCTCCGGCGATCAATTGCGCGTCACGGTGTTTGGCCAACCGGACCTGTCCGGGCAGTTCGAAGTGGGCAGCGACGGCCGCGTCGCTTTGCCCCTGATCGGCGAGGTCCGCGCGGCCAACCTGACTTTGCAGGAGCTGGAGGCGGCGATCACCGCCAAGCTGAAGCCGGACTACCTGAAGAATCCGCAATTAAGCGTCGAGATCGTCAATTATCGGCCGTTTTACATCATCGGCGAGGTCAAGAACCCGGGCAGCTATGCCTATGTCGGCGGCATGCGGATCGTCAATGCTGTTGCGATGGCCGGGGGCTTCACCTATCGGGCCAGGGAGAACGATTTGTTGATCACTCGGGCGGCCGGGGGCGCCAAGAAGGAGCCGGCGAACCAAGATACCCCGGTGCTGCCTGGCGACGTCATCGAGGTGCCTGAGCGCTACTTCTGACCGCTGGCACCAGTGGCGGCGGCGGCCGGTAGCCGACCGGCGGCACACCGGATTGCAACCGGTCCGGCGCCGGAACAAAGTTAATGAACGGTTAATGACGTATTATGTAGTATTCGCCGAGGTCTCGGCTGGCGGCGGTCGAAATGGCCGAAGTCCGGGAATGGGATAAGGCCGCTCCAAGCATGAGACCGATAGCGGGTTCGCAAGATTTGTCGCCCCTTTACTGTCATAATAGATAATCGTACAAAGCCGTTGTCCGGTCGTTGGCTATCGTCGGGCAGCCGGATTGCCGAGCGGCCGGGTCGTACACCCACTCCGGGGTCGGCGGCCGGCGATAGACGGTTTGAATGGTTGGCATCGTACCGAGGCACATCGCCATGGATTTAGCGCGTGATCTGAATCGCCCGACTGTTACGCTGGAAGATGTCAGCGAAAGCGAAACACGAACCCCGTCGGGGTCCATCGGGCAGATCGATCCCATTGAATTGGCCCGGATGCTGTGGCGTCGCAAGTGGGTCATGCTTTACGCCGGCTTCGCGGTCATGCTGATAGCAGTCATGTTCATTGGCGCATTGACGCCCCGGTACACGGCGACGGCGTATGTCGAGATCAATCCGCGTCAGACCAAGGTCGTGGATTTCGAGGCCGTTCTCTCGGGGCTTCCGGCCGATACCGCAACCATGGAAACGGAACTGCAAATTCTTCGTTCGCGCAAATTGGCGGCGAAAACCGTGGCCAAGCTCGGTCTTGAGCGGAATCCGGAATTCAACTCGTCGTTGCGGGCGGACGGAAGCGTGCTCGCACTTGTTGGCGATTTGATTGGCGCCGGCGACACGGCCGTCGATCCGGCGGACGCGACGGCGGCGGACGACGCCGGCGCGACGCCAGGCAATCAGTCCTTTCTCGGTCGCATCTTTTCGTTCGCAGGCTCCAAGCCGCGGCCGGTCGTTGCGGCCAAAGCGGCCGTGCAGGATGAGCAGGAAAGGATCGTCGAGGTATTTCTCAATCGCCTGTCCGTGCGGCCGGAGGGGCGCTCTCGCGTGATCGCGGTTTCTGTTGAATCCGAGGACCCAAGGGTTGCGGCCGCGGCGGCGAATACCTTGGCCGACTTCTACATCGTCGCGCAACTGGAGGCCAAGTTCGAAGCTACGAAAAGGGCCAGTGCGTGGTTGAGCGAGCGGGTTTTCGAGTTGCGCGAGGAGGTCAACCGAGCCGAGCAAGAGGTCGAGGCATTTCGGCAGAAGTTCGGCCTGATCCAGGGCGGCACGAATGCAACCCTCGCAGCGGAGCAAGTCTCTGATCTGAATCGCCAATATGTCATGGAGGGCACCAAACTCGCGGAAGCGGAAGCCAGGCTCCGCCAGGTCGAACGCTTGCTCACGCAGCCTGGCGGGATCGAGACCATGGCGGAGGTCCTCGACTCGCAGGTGATCCGAGACATGCGCCGGCAGGAGACGGACATTGAGCGCCTGGTCGCCCAGTTGTCGACCGACTTCGGCGAAAAACACCCGCGCATGATCAATACGCGAGCGCAGTTGCACGATCTACGCAGCAAGGTTCAGTTGGAGGTCGACAAGATCGTCCAAGGACTGCGCAACGAAGTTTCCGTGGCACGGGCGCGCGCCTCTTCCATGGGCGCCGCTTTGGAAAACTTGAAAGGTGAGGTTGGCCGGCTGAATGCCTCGGAAGTACAACTGCGCGCCCTTGAAAGAGAGGCGGCGGCTTCGCGCTCGCTCCTCGAGCAGCTACTGGCTCGATCCAAGGAAACCAGTTCGCAGGAAGATTTTCAACAGGCCGACGCCAGCATCGTCTCGGCTGCTACGGCCCCGGATTCGCCATCGTTTCCGAACAAGTCCCTACTGTTGCTGATTTCCTTTGTTCTGGCATCGGTGGCGTCGATCACCCTAGCCGGCGTGCTTGAGTACCTGGATTTCGGATTCCGCAGCATGGACCAGATCGAGCGGCAGCTGGGTGTTCCGCCCCTCGGCTTGGTGCCCTCCTTGAAGGGGGTGCGTTCGATGGGTAAGAGCCCGCAGGACTACATCCTGGAACACCCCACATCCGCGTTCGGTGAATCGATCCGCAGCATGCATACCAACTTGCTGCTCTCGGACTTGGCCAAACGGCCAAGGGTCGTTCTTATCACCTCGGCATTGCCGAACGAAGGCAAGACGTCAACGGCCGTTTCTCTTGGTCGGCTGCAGGCGCAGGTTGGCCAGAAGGTCGTGGTCGTCGATTGCGACGTGCGCCGTCCGACCATCCACAAGGCGCTAAATGTCGAGCCCGGCCCCGGCCTTGTGCAGTGCCTGTTGGGCGAGATCGGAGTGGAAGAGGCGATTCAGCGGGACCCGGATTCGGGCCTCTTTGTATTGCCGGCGGGCGGAACGCCGTCGAATCCCCCGGATTTGTTCGATTCGATCCCAATGCAGAAGCTATTAACAACGCTGGCGCGCAAATATGACTTGGTCATCCTGGATTCGGCGCCGCTCTTGGCCGTGTCCGACACATTGTTCTTGGCCCGCCTGGCCGACAAGACAGTATTGATCGTGCGCTGGGTTCGCACGCGTCGCGAGGCCGCGAAAATGGCGTTGAGCAAGCTGTTCGACGCCAAGAGCGACGTTGCCGGTGTCCTTCTGTCGATGGTCGACGTCAAAGGACATGCACAATACGGCTTCAGCGACTCTGGGACCTACCATGGGAAGCTGAGCAAATACTATTCCAATTGAGTTGTCTGCGACGGGCATGAAACGGCCGACCGTTGTGGGCCGTGGGGCCTGCCGTGGCCCCAGGCCCCTTAAGGAGCGAACGACGGGGCGCATCGAGGATGACCGGCCGTCGTGGCCCCCGGCCAGTTTGGCGCACAGGTCATCGGCGCGGGTGGAATAACTGATGAGTGGCACGGTGACCAGGGTCGAGCGGGTGGAACTGTGATCTGATGACTGCTCGCCGCCACGTGCACCGTGCAAGGTCTCTCGTCACACGAATTCGCAACAGCTCCTTCGTCAGGAACGTCGTTGTCCTGGTCTCGGGTACCGCCGTGGCGCAGGTGCTCGTCGTGCTGGCGGCACCGATATTGTCCCGACTTTATAGCCCGACGGCGTTCGGCGTCATGAGCGTGGTCCTCGCCGTGTCTGGCCCGGTCGCCATGATGGCGAGTCTCAAGTACGAACTGGCGATCGTCCTTGTCAAGGAAGACAAGGACGCCTCCAACCTGTTCATTTTGTCCGGCGGGCTGGTGCTTGTCACATCGCTTCTGACGTTGCTGACCATGCCGTTTGTGGGAAATTGGCTGGCCTACGAAATGGATAGGCCGACCGCCGCACCGCTGATGATTTGGATTCCCGCAATCGTCCTGCTCCGAGGCGTGTATGGCGTCGTCGCCTTCTGGGCCAACCGGCGCAGAGATTATTTTTGGACATCGACGTCAACTGTAGGTCGTTCCTTCGGAATAGCAGTAGTCCAAATAGCCCTTGGCCTTGTGGACAAAGGCGCGGCGGGGCTTATTGTTGGGCGGGTCTGTGGCCAGATCGTGGCCATAATCATTCTGAGCGTGCACACTCTTAAGAATGACTGGCGGCTGGTGCTGCGCTCGTTCAACCGTAAGCGAATGAAGGAACTCGCGCGGGAGCATGACCACTTTCCCAAGTACAACGCACCAAGAGAGGGACTGGTCGCATTTTCCGGCAGCATTCCATCTTTTTTTCTTGCTCTATTTTTTAGTCCGGCGGCGGCCGGTTTGTACTGGTTCACTGTTCGGCTGCTTGATGTCCCCACGGCTCTGATCGGTATTGCCGTACGCCGCGTATTCTTCGAGAGAGCGGCCAAGGCGTTTCACGCCGAAGAAAAAATCTATCCGCTGCTGGTGCAGGCAACCCTTGCACTCGCGGTGCTCGGGCTTGTTCCGGTCTTGGTCATATTAATTGAAGGGCCCGAACTCTTTGACATAGCATTTGGCGAGGAATGGCGCGGGGCTGGTGTGTATGCGCGCTGGCTGACCATTTGGTGGGTCTCGTCGTTTTGCAATGCCGCCAGTTCTGCGCTGATACCTGTCTTTCGCCTGCAACGCCTGTTCCTGGGAATCGAGATGGTTGGCCTGGTCTTGCGCGCCGGCGCCATCGGTGCGGCGGTTCTTTTCGGCGATGACGTGCTGGCGATCGCCCTGTATTCCATCGTCGGCTTCTTGCTTAACGTTTATCGCACGGTCTACGTGATCCAATTCGCCAAGCATCACCAAGGCAACGTGTCTGCGTAGAGCGATCAGTCGGCCTTTAACCTGGCGGTGCTTTTGCCTGGTGGGCGACATTGATTGGCGCACCGACTTGGAGGCAAGCCGGAACGGCATTCAAATCCAGAACGGCCACGGCAGCAAAACCACTCGCCGCCGAAATTCACCCCGGCATCGCTATTTGGATCAGCTGAACGGCTCTTTTCGCCGGTTTCCGAAATCCGCCGTGCACGAGGCCACGCGGCATCAAAACTTGAGCCTGACTTGCCAGGTCCGGCGCGAGTGATCGATGGCGGCGATCCACTCTCCGTCGCGGATCTGACACGCGTCCATGTGATGGATTCGATCGGCTAGGATACCGGTTTTCCTGCCTTTCAGAATGGCGCCGTCGCCGACCTGCACCTCACGGTAGGTTGTTGGTGTCAGCTCGAGGATCTCGAAGGCAAAGAGCTGGATCCCATAATCTGGATAAACGTCCTGAGCAATCCGATAAAAGCAACCTGCGCTATCTATGACCCGGCCGCCGGGGCGCGTGATGTGCGGATTTCCGTCCACCACGGGGCTCCGCGGATGTTCGCGCCACGGACCGGTCAAGTCTTCGGCGAGATAGAGGCGAAGCGTGCCGCGGCGGTCGGGGCTGGTTTCCGTGAACATCCACCACATGCCGTCATGTCTGAAGATCGACGGATCGCGATGCAGACCACGCAACAGCGGCGCCTGGAACGTCCAGCCCGCAGGAAAATCCATGGCTTTATAAAGCCTTACGAATCTGGTCTCGGCACTTTCCGGGATCATGTAGTAGGACTGCTCCCAGGCGAAAATGTACGGATAGGAAAGATGGAAGGGTTCTTCGAGCCGCACCCCTTGATATGTCCACGACAGTCCATCGGCACTGGTCGCCAGGCAGATAACGCCTTTGTTGCTGTTCTTGATCAGGGTCTCGAAAAACATGTACCAGGTGCCGTCGGCACGAATTATGAAGGGGTCGGCGACGAACTCGGCGACCACATCCGTTACATTCGCGGCCGTGAGCACCGGATTTGTCGTCCTGTCCATATCCTGCAGCGTGAACGGCGAGGTGCCGCGGTAGATCTCGATCTCCCAGGTCGTCTTGCGCAACCGCAGGAACGGCAACACGGTCCTCTTCAGCTTCTTCAATCTCATTGTTGCCGTATTCCGATGTTGCGGCTGACGGTCAAGCGGTCGTGTCGGGAGTCCCTAAAGCAAGCGCTGTGCGGCAATTGGGAAACCGCCCCTATCATGCCGTCTGCATAGGACGCGGATATTTCAGCGTGGAGCATGAACACGCGATCCAGCAAACCACCGGTGATCATGGGCGCATCAGCGAGACCATGGAAAACGCTGCTACAACGCACTCAGTACGCGCCGTGTCGCCGCGCAAGCGGAAAAGTCGTACTAGGTTTCGCGACATTGGGCAACCACAGCGATCGCTTGCCCGTGCGACGCGGAACATTCGCGCAACGCGTTCGCCAGCGGCGGACCAACCCCACAAATTCATGCGGCTACGGCAGTACGATTTCATGAGGGCGCACCAGCAGGATTTGAGCCCGGCATTCGAGTGCCGTTGGGCCATGACTGATCGCCTTCGGATAGGTGCTCAGCCCGTTCCTCGGGACGGCACAACGCATGGCCCATTTGCCAGTAGCCGTCGGTGGGGAGGTTTGCAGGGAGCATAATTAACAGAATTGCGTACTTGAGCGTGGCACAGAAAATGGATGCGTCAGGCGTTGTTTTCATGTAGAAAATCTTGCGACAACTCGGATAATGTTATGCGATTTCTTGCCGTCTGTGCCGACGGAGCAGAACGATGGGGAAATATTAATGAAGTTGCTTTGCAGGCATGCAATGAATCTCTGGCGGTATGGTGCTTTGGCTCGGCGCGTGCTGAGCAGAACTCCGGCTTTCACCGAGATACGCCATCGTGCTTACTTCAACTGGTGGGTAGCCGCAGCGGAGGAAATGGGGGCTGAAATTACTGACATTGGACAGCGTTACTGCCGGATCACCAAAGGTGAATTATCGACCATTATACAAGATTCGTCTGTAAATATTGATACCTATCTGAGCGCGATGCTCGTCGGCAACAAGCCGTTCATTCACGACATCCTGGAAAGCACGGGTTGCAGAGTGCCGCGGTACAGAGAATATGATTTCGCCGATCTGGAGACGGCTGCAGACTTCATGGCTTCGGTCGGCGGCCGATTCGTGGTCAAGCCCAGTGCCGGGTGGGCCGGATTTGGCGTCACAACCGGCGTCAACAGCAGAAGCCGTCTGCGGCGCGCGTCAATAGCGGCGGCTTCTGCGAATTTTCGCCAGAGACCCATGATCGAGGAGGAGGTCGAAGGCGACTCGTTCAGGTTGCTTTATTTGGACGGCCGTCTCATCGACGCGGTCCAACGTCGCCGACCAACCGTCATTGGCGACGGAAAATCTACAATTCGGCAACTCATCCGCAGAGAAAACGAGCAACGACTGGGATCGGGGCCAAGTCGCGCATTCTGGCACTTGGCGGTAGACTTGGATTGCGAGTTCTATCTAGAGGACATGGGGCTCAGTCTGAGCACGGTTCCGCCGGCCGGAGAGGTGCGGGCCGTAAAGAATGTGGCGAACCAAAACTCGAACAGAGATAACTCGACGGTTCGACGGGACGTGCATCCCTACTTCCACGATCTTGGGCGGCGCATCTGTTCATTACTTGGCGTCAAGTTTATCGGCGTGGATGTCATGGCGCCGGATCTAACGGTCCCCCTGGACGATAACGGCGGCATGGTCAACGAGATCAATGTATCGCCCGGTCTCCACCACCATGAGCTCATCGCCAATCCTGAAGAAGGGGCGAAGGTGTTTTCACAGGTCCTGAATTACATTTTCTCCGGCGCAAAGATTGACATCGCGCTGCCCGCGCCCGGGCATACCACGCATGATCGACGCGAAATCGCGTGAGGACGGCATTTCAATGCATTCAAGATCTCTAGCCGTCACCGCCGAGGTTGTCGAGTCGGATACTTCGCAGGAAGCCTTTGAATGCATCGTCATAGATTCGGGTATATTGTGCCAGTGTAACGCCGCGAATCTCAATCCCGAAGCGGTGGCTTTGCCCCTGCAGTATGTCGGCGACAACTGCATTGACAGCGGCACGGTAATGGTCGCCGTCATAGGTGTAATCGGGATCCATCGTGATTTCCGACGGCACGGACAGGTCATACAGGGCATCGAATCGTCCGGCGATGGCCTTCATGGCCACAAGGTACTCATCGATATGTCCGGTTAGATAGAGATCCTCGGCAGTGTTCCAGGCTGAGATTGGCGGCACGTATCCGACGTAACGGGCGTGCGGAAAAATCGCTCGCAGCTCGATGTAATACTCTTGTCGCGAAACGTCGAATTCTCGGGGCTTAACAACCATGTTGCCGAGCCTGGGCGGTACGTAGGTCGGCGCATCCTCGTCTACCCGGCCGATAAGGTTCTTGTCGTAGATACGGGGAAAGGGCGAATCGTCGACCAAAGTGCGTAGCGAAAAAGAAAGAGCGCTCATTGACAGGTACGTCGATATCCATCCGGGAGGTGGCTGACCGCGTTTGACGAAATCCGGCAGCGTCGGCTCCATATCGCGCCAAAAATTGAAAGCATCCACCCCAACGATAACGAGCTTTGGCGAGAAGCCCTGCGCCTTGAGATAACGCGCCACCGCGACGAACTCGGAAACCACACCGGCGGAAAAAGCCAGATTGGCACACCTGTAGTTCTCAATTTGAGTCTGGTCGAGAAGGGTCGCCCGCGAACTGCCGAAAATCAGGCAATCGTAGCTTTCGGGCGCGCGCAGGAATTGGTTGAGCTTGGCGAAGCGCTCATTGAAGGCGAAGTTCTCGCCGGTCACGATATTGCCGCGCCAGTACCAGAGGGGGTCGACCGCCGCGTTGATCGCCAAAACCGCGCTGAGGCCGATCAGTACCGTGGCAAAGAATAACGCCAGGTGGCGGCGGAAAGGCCGCGATCCGACGAATCGCGCCGGACC
>Ga0209640_10005275_pt1 | contig 11297 bp, 15 predicted proteins | sample RifCSP10_1_FD_184018 | JGI IMG/M metagenome (GOLD analysis project Ga0209640, IMG submission 184018) | Soil microbial communities from Rifle, Colorado - Rifle CSP2_sed 10_1 (SPAdes) (version 2) | ecosystem: Environmental > Terrestrial > Deep subsurface > Rock core/Sediment | place: Rifle...
CCCAGCCGATACCGTCAATCCACTCTTTATGAAATCCCGCCGGTTCATAGAGCCTCCCTTTGAAGCAAATAGTTATTTTCGATTGGCCAAATATAGCTCTTGGTGACTGTTTGTCAATCGGAACAACCCCCAACCTGCACGCCGGATCGGAGCGATCAGCGCGCTTTCAAGAAGGCCAGCACTTCGTCCGGATGAGCTTCGGCCTTCTTTACCGCAGGCCAGTGTTTGATCACGTCGCCTTTCGGGCCAACGACCACGGTGGAACGGATCGTTCCCTGCACTTCCCTGCCGTACATCATTTTTTTGCCGAACGCGCCGTATTTTTTCATCACCTCGGCCTTGGGATCCGAGAGCAAGGCAAACGGCAGTTTGTATTTTCCCGCGAATCGGTGATGCGAGTCGATGCTGTCTTTACTGACGCCAAGCACCACCACGCCCGATCTGTTCAATGTCGAGTTTTGGTCGCGAAACCCGCAGGCCTCCTTGGTGCAGCCCGGCGTGTCGTCCTTCGGATAAAAATACAGAACGACGGTCTTGCCCTTGTAGTCGTCGAGCGAATGCTTTTTGCCATCGTTGCCCTCGAGGCTAAAAGCGGGCGCCTTCTTGCCTTCCAAGGTTGCCATTTTCCGATTTCCTCCTCGGTTTGATTGAGCGGGCGTCTTGATGCCAAAGTGAGCCGTCTAACACGAGAGTCGATAAAGCGAAACTTGCTCGGCCTTCTTCGCCACCGCTCGAACCAGGTCGTAGTCGCGATCCTCCGCCGCAACGAACCGGTCGATTCGAGCACGATCAAGCATGATTCGCCCAAACGTTTCCGTGTGCATATGCAGAAGCAGAGCGCGAATGTCGCTGCGCAAGTTCGCCGGCACTTGCCGAGAAATCACCCACGGCTGGATTGGACTCGGTCCGAAAGTGTCGATTACGCGAATTTCATCGGCGAGCTGCTCGCGCTCCGCCATGAACCATTCCAACACAGTGCTGTCGATTGCGGAGCCATCCACTTGGCCGCACAAAACCATCTCGAGCGACGCGCTGTGCGCACCCGACTCGACGACCGTCGCGAAAAAATTTTCGACTTCCCCAAGCTCAGCGAGATGAGCCCGGACAACGTTGAAACCGGAATGGGAGCGCGGTTCATTGTAGGCCCACATCGCGCCGCGGAGATCGAAGAAAGATTGAAACGGACGATCGCGCCTGACGATGACATCGGAAAAATATACCGGTCTGTTTCGATACCGCTCGCCGCGAGGAATCGGTACCGCGAGTAACTCCAAACCGATCTCGGCCCTATCGGCTTTGTGCACATAAGGAAGTCCGCAGAGCCACAAGATGTGGATCTCGCCTTGATCAAACGAGCGCTCGCGCTCTTGCCATGGGATGCCCGTGACATAGTGTGTGGGAATACGGATGCGATTTTCGATAAAACGAGCCACGGCTTGGCAGAAACTTTCGCTGTTCTCCGCCATGCAGGATGCCAACTTCAACTGGAACATGGATGAACGAGGCTACTCGCTCACTTTCACGCCGCGCCAGAAAGCGACATGATTCTTAATCGACCTGACCGCTTCTTTAGGCTCGGGGTAATACCAGGCGGCGTCCGCGTTGGATTTGTCCCCGACCTGAACGTGGTAATAGCTTGCAATGCCTTTCCACTGACACGTGGTGCGCATGTCGCTCGGCGCGAAATATTGCCGCTTGATAGAATCCGGCGGAAAGTAGTGATGGCCCTCGATGACAATGGTTCGATCGGATTCAGCTAAAACAGTATCTTCCCAAGTCGCTTTCATAAAATCCTCCTTAACTGTTCGCCGCCCGCGCAAATTTTTCAAGTCCAAACTCTCGGCTTGCGATATTCCTCTCGCCAAGGCGCCAAAACGCTAAGCACGGGCAGGACCCGTCAGTACGAGAACGCGCGGGATCTGAAAAGATTTCCCCCGGAGTTTACCCTGACCCTCGCCGAACGGTCGAAATTGCACCTTTGCGCCTTTACCCGAGATTAATCCGACTTGGTTGCGGCTACGCCGCCCTGGGCTACTGCGACACACAGCGAAATTTTGCGAAAACGTAGGGGTAATGACCCTGATACCAGTTGCGAAAACTCGGCCGCAGCAAATCAGCCGCGGTGGCCCACGATGCGCCCTTGAGAACGAAATGCTTTCCGTCGAAAAAATCGCGCGAATAATCCGCGTAACTCTCGATGTAGGGCGAAAACCTTGGAAACGGCGCGAATACCGTGTCCGTCAGCTCCCAACCATTGCCGGCCAATTCCATCACGCCCCAGCGGCTCGTGCCGGCCGGGCGTGAACCGACCGGCATCGGCGACCAGGAAACAAAATCAAAGTTGCCGTGCTGCGCTGCCGGCGTCGAATTGCCCCAGGGATAAATCGATTCGCGTCCATCTGGTCCGTAATACGCGGCACGATGGAATTCTGCTTCCGTGGGAAGTCTCTTGCCGACCCAATTTGCGTAGGCGCGCGCTTCGGCGAGGCTGACGTACACGGGCCAACTGGCCACTTGCTCCAGCGGAAGCATGTCGAACATGGCGCGGTAAAACCAACCCGCATCCCGTTTAACCCAAAGCGCGGGAGATTTCTTTTCTTCGAGATTCTTCCAGCGCCAATCCTCCGGGCGCCAATAACTTTCTTGGTCATAAGCTCCCGAGTCCATGAACTCAAAAAATTGGCCATTGCTGACGGGAAGCGAGTCGATCCTGAATGACGGCACTTCGACGAACACTTCCTCGAATTCGTTGTCCCAACCGAAGAGCCCGTCGTTGAATTTGGCGCCTAAACGCGCCCTTCCCGCGGGAATTAAAATACTGCGCGAAGCCGGCGCTTTTTGAAACGAATATTGCGGCAAAGGCTTGGGCCGCCGTTTTTTGTCCAGCGGCAGTTGTTGCAGCATGTACATCAGGGTCTCCTGATGCATGAATTCATGCTCCAGCACCATCTGGAAAACCCGCCCTTGCTGCGCCATGACGTCCGTCGAACCGGACCGGCCCACCGCTTCCAAAGATTCCAATACCGCGCCGCGCACCCTGTCCCGGTAAACAATGGTCTCGGCCGCATCGGGCCACTCTTCCGGAACTTCCGGATGCCAATGACACTCGCCGCTGTCGACATCGGGATCGATGCCGCGGCAAAACAAATCGTCGAAGTAAGGATTGAAAGACTTCCAGTTGAGGATGGCGCCGCAGATCTGGTTCCAAAAAAATGCCGGCAAGTGCCCGACATAAAAAATAAACGGATGCCGCCAAACAATCGGACTCGTATCCCATTCGCCGCGCGGGACGATCGCGAAAATTTCATCCGTGCGCGCCCACGAGGAAGTAAAATTTTCTCTAAGGTCATCAATGTTGTTGAGAACGCTGCGTTGTAGTGGAAGCGGCATAGAACATCCCCGGCGATGAATTGATAAAAACTATATACTACATAGGGCAGGCCTATGTAAGGGGAAGACAGCAATTTTTTGGCTATTGAGCGGAAGGCGAAAAAAGTCAGGATGGCTTCAAGAATTCGCGAAAGGCCTGCGCGATCGGATGGAGCGGGCGGCGGCGGTGAAACACTTCGTAAATATCACGCTCCATGGCCAAGCCGCGGATCGGCACTTCGACGATGCTGCCCTCGGCCAGCTCATGCCTAATTGAAATGCGCGACAGGATCGACACGCCGAAACCCGCCAACAGGGCTTCTTTCACCGCTTCGGTGCTGCCGAGCTCCATCGAAATGTTGAGAAGATCGCCGCGTGAGTGCCGGCCCTTGGACAGAAGATGACGCAAAGAATCGAGTGTCCCTGAACCATGTTCTCTCGATATGAATTTTTCCGAGCGCAGTTCTTTCAACTGGACGAATTTACGCTTGGTCCAGGGATGATTCTTCGGCACTGCGAGGACCATTTCATCGGTCCACATTTTTTTGAAACAAAGCCGTGACTCATTTCCCTTGAAACCGACAAAACCGAGCTCGACTTTGCCGTCCAGGACGTCCTCGATAATTCCGGCGGAATCGCGGATGCGCAGGATCGGCTTGACCTCGGGAAACTTTCTAGTGAAGGCTCCGAGCTTTTGCGGTAGCAAGTATTCTCCCGGTATGTTGCTGCCGCCGACCCAAAGCTCGCCGCTCAGTGTGCCGTGGAACTGCTCGACGGCAGCCACCGTTTCCCGTTTGAAGGCGAGCAGCGTTTTCGCGCGTTCGGACAAAAGCTTGCCTAAAGGAGTCAAGCTGACCCGGCCGTGAATGCGATAGAGCAGCTGGCCTTCCAAAGACTCTTCCAATTCCTGGACATGAGCGCTGACCGTCGGTTGGCGCAACGAGAGCAGCTCGGCCGCTTGAGAAAAACTCTGCAGTTCGGCGACCCAATAGAAAATTTCCAGCTTGCGGAGATCGAGGTCGGCTTTTATTTTACCCATGGGGCCAAAAGCCTAACAAAAGCGCGCGCAAAGAGCCGCGTTGGCGAGGCATGCAACGACGGCGCCGGAAGAGCGGCAAGCGAAAGTTATCGCGCGCCTCTCTCCCGGCGTCATGCAAGATTTATTTCTTCAAAAATTCCAGAACTTCCGCTGGATGCGCTTCCGCGTTCGCGACCGGAATCCAGTGCTTTTTGATCGTACCATCCGGGTCGATCAACGCAGTCGAGCGGATCGGTCCCTCAACGGTCTCGCCCTGGGCGTTTTGTCTCGGCCCCCAGGCGCCGTAGGTCTTCATCACTTCGACTTGCGGATCGGAAAGGAGCACAAACGGCAAGTTAAACTTGGCGACAAATTGATTATGCGATTCGATACTGTCTCTGCTGACGCCGACAACGACAGTGTTGGCCTGTGTCACGGTTTGTATAGCGTCGCGGAACCCGCACGCTTCTTTGGTTCAGCCAGGCGTGTCGTCCTTTGGATAGAACCAAAGTATCACGTTCTTCCCGGCGTAATCGGCAAGCGAATGTTTCTTGCCGTCGCTCCCGGGCAACGTAAACGCCGGGGCCTTTTGCCCTTCAAGATTAGCCATGGTTACCTCCGTAAGTGATTATATCGAGTTTGTCTATCACACCGCTGCGCGATCAATCAAACACGACGTTGATCGCTGTCTGGGTGCGGGTATCCGAGAGGATTGGGATGATTGGAGTGATGGAGTACTGGAATACTGGAGGATTGCTTCAAAGGCGCGGGTCATGTCACGGTGATTCAGGCTAAGATGCTGTTTCCTCGCTCACTCCGTGCGTTGTCATCCTGATATTGAGAGGTTATATTTCTTGCCGATGGCCAAGCAATCTCCTTTGACTGATTTGCACCGATCCAACGGCGCCAGCTTCATCGAGCGCGACGGTTGGCTTTTGCCGGCGCATTTCGCCGACTCAGCCGCTGAATACCAGGCGGTGCGCTCGGCGGTCGGTTTCATCGACCTATCCCACCGGGGCTTGCTGCAGTTCACGGGCCCCGACCGAATGTCGTTTCTTCAGGGCATGTTATCCAACGATTTGCGCGCGCTGAAACCCTTTGACGGCCAGTATGCCACCCTTTTGACGCAGCAGGGAAAAGTGATCGCCGATGTGCGCGTGCTTTGCGCGATGAATTCGTTTTATCTCGATTTCTGGGAAAATCTTAAAGAAAAGATCCTGGCCCACCTCAATCGCTATCTGATCGCCGACGACGTCGAGATCGCGGATCGATCGCAGGAATACGCCATCATCTCGGTTCAAGGGCCAAAGACGCAAACGCTCTTGCAGGAAGTCGTCGTGCCCGGCGCTGAACTACCCACGCGCCCCAAGCAGCATGCCATAGTGGACATCGAGGGCGCCGCCGTGTGCGTCGTCCGCGACAGCCATACAGGCCAAGCCGGCTACGATCTGATTGCGCCGCTGGCGAGCATCGTTAAGATCGCTGGCGAGCTCGCCCAACGGGGTAAGCGATTCTCCGCGCTCTGGGTGGGCGAAGATGCGCAGAACATTCTGCGCATCGAAGCGGGCATACCGCGCTACGGCGTCGATTTTACCGAGGATCATTTACTTCTCGAAGTCGGCATCGATCATGCCTTCAGTTATACCAAAGGCTGTTATCTCGGCCAGGAAGTCGTCGAGCGCATCCGTTCGCGCGGTCATGTCAACAAGAAATTATGCGGCCTGTTGATCGACGGCGAAGACGCCGCCGAACGTGGCGATGTCATCGAAGTCGAATTCAAGGAAGCCGGCAGGATCACCAGTTCGGTCGTTTCCCCGCAATTGCGACGGCCGATTGCTTTAGGTTACGTCAACAAGGAGTTTTGGACGCCGGGCAGCGCCGTTTCGATCGGCCCGTCACGCCGACGCGCCACCGTGGCGTCGTTGCCGTTTCTGCAGTCCTCTTGAATCCCAACTTCAAGTCCGTATATTGGGCGGAACTTTCGCGCGGAACAGGAAAGGAAGCGACGCATGGCGAATTTCGTAAAGGTTTGCAAAACGAGCGAAGTTAAAGCCGGCTGCGGCAAGAGCGTTGAAATCGATGGCAAAGCGATCGGCGTGTTCAATGTCGACGGCAAATTTTACGCGATCAACGACGTGTGCGGTCACCGCGGCGGTCCGTTAGGCGAGGGCGAGTTGGAAGGCACCACCGTCATCTGCCCGTGGCATGGCTGGCGCTATAACGTGACCACCGGCGAAAACGAACTCGTACCAAGTCTGCCCACGGAAAAATACGAGGTTAAGGTCGAAGAGGACGACGTTGTGGTCGAGCTGCCGTAGTCACCGGCCCCCATAGGCACGTCTCGGTCCACAGCTTTTCCGCGACGTGGGCTTTTTCTTTCTAGACTTACGCTTTCAGGTAAGAATTAATGTAATCGTTGAGTGCGTGTCTGGTGCTGTCGAAGGCGAGATCGTGCCAAGGCACCTCCCTCGACGCGAAGATGCGCGCTTCAACGGATTCATCCGCAGCGGCCAGCTCGCCGCCGATGACATGTGCGGTATAAACCACGATCACGTTGGCCGATCGTGGATAGGAATAAACGTTGAGCAGCGGGCCCAATCGGACTTCGAGCTGGGATTCTTCCTTGGTCTCGCGAACCGCCGCCTCCTGAACGCTTTCGCCGCGGTCGACGTAACCGCCCGGGAAAACCCACTTGCCGATGGCCGGTTCAACGCCGCGCTTCAGCAAAACGATACCGCCATTCAATGTGAAGACGGTGCCGGCGACAACCTTCGGATCTTGATAAAAAATAAACGTGCAAGCTTGGCAAACTAAACGTTTAGGCTCGTTGATCTTAACCGTTCGTTGATCCAAACGACCGCCGCAACGCGGACAAAACCGGTATTCTATACGGTCGTGGTGGTGGCCATGAGGGTGCCGATCGTGGTCTGATGCCATACTTGTCTTTCTAGCGCATATTAGTTTGAAACAAAAGGATATTTCTGCAATCGTAAACCATGCTTCAAGCGCTCATATTTGACTTCAACGGCATCATCGTCGACGACGAGCCGATTCATTTCAGACTCTTTCAAAAAGTTCTCGGCGAGGAAGGCATCGTGCTGACCGAAGCGGCCTACTACGCTCGCTATCTCGGTTTCGATGACCGCGGCGCGTTCACCGCCGGTTTTCGCGAGAACCAGCGCCCGATTGAGGACGCCAAGCTCAAGCAATTGATCGAGCGCAAGGCGATTTACTATCAAGACGCCATTCGTAACCACGTTGCGATTTTTCCCGGTGTCCAGGGCCTGGTCTCGACTCTCGCGCAAGCCCTTCCTCTGGCCGTCGCGTCCGGCGCGCTGCGCCAGGAGATCGAAACGATCTTGAAAACAGCCGGGCTGTTGGATCATTTTCAAGCGATCGTAAGCGCCGAGGACGTTACCAAAGGCAAACCGGAGCCCGAAATTTTTTTAAAAGCACTCGCTGCCCTCAATCACCAAAAGCGGAACGGCGTTGCGATCGCCGCCGGCGATTGCGTCGTTATCGAGGACTCCAAGGAAGGCATCCGCGGCGCGCGGCGCGCCGGTATGAAGTGCCTGGCGGTGACCAATTCTCATCCAGCGGAATTGCTCCGCGAAGCCGACGCAGTGGTCAAAAGCCTCGAACAAGTCACCCTGCCATTTCTGCAAAAGCTCTGCGCCTAGCAACGCCAATTTCGTAGGGATCGTGTTTCGCTTGGCGGTCTTTGCGGCTCTGCGCGAGATGCTCCGGTTTTACCGATAGGGCGTTCGCTGCGGGCGGATGGTTATTTCGACCGGGCAGGAGGTCGTCGGAGAAGTCAGAACGTAATGAACCGTCTGCGCGACATCGGCGGCTTGAATCATCTTGCTTCTGTCCAACTGCCGATTGGGCGGGATCAGCGGCGTATCGACAAACCCGGGAAGAATCACGGCTACTTTGATGCCGCGCTCGCGCACTTCCTCGTAAAGCGATTGGGTAAATCCGATCAGGCCGAACTTCGTCGCCGAATAGGCGGCGCCGTTGGCTTCGCCCGTTTTGCCGGACACCGACCCGATATTGATCACCGCCCCTTCGTTCTTTGCAATCATATCGGGCAACAGCAGTTTCGCCAGCAGGATCGGCGCGCGCAAATTGAGGCGCACGGTTTGGTCCAAGTCTTCCACGTTTATTTTTACCACCGGAGACCGCTTACCCCAGCCGGCATTGTTGATCAGAACATCGACGGCACCGTAGGCGCGCCGGCTTTCAGCGGCGAGCGTATCGATCGCTTCATCGCGCGTGAGATCGGCCGGAACTATCGCCGCCGTGCCGCCGCCCTGTTCGATTTCTCGTTGAACTTCTTCGAGCTGTGCCGGGGTGCGGGCCGACAAGACCACGCGGCAACCGGACTTGGCCAGCGATAAAGCGACGGCTTTACCGATGCCTCGGCCGGCGCCGGTGACCACAGCGACTTTACCGTCCAGTCTCATCCCGCTCAGCAAATGGAACTATTGTCAGTGCACCGTGGGCGTCTCGCCGCGCGGCGGCGGAGGCTGCGCGACCGACGAGCCATGATGGTGAATCATGCGCCACCCGTCACTGCCCTTGCGGAAAATATTCGTCGTCAGGATGACGGCGGCGACGCGCTGTCCTTCCACCGAACTGTTGAGGTTTTCGTACAGAGTCAGCCAGGCGAGCTCGCCGCGCACTTCGATCGAAACATCGGTCAGTCGAAAGCTGATTTGCGGCGTGTTTTCAAAAATCTGCCGCCAGCTTTCCATCACCGGATTCCAGCCGCGTAAAATTCGCCAACCCGGATGGCCGCACTGGATCTCGACATCCCTGGCCCAGACGGCCTCCATCTGCTTCATGTCGAGGTTTTCAAAGGCGCGATAAAAGCCTTCGTTGATCTTTGCGACTGCCTGTTCTTCGGCGTTCATGCGTCAATGATGCGGCTTCGGCGTCACGAAGACGAGCGTCACCAGACGCTGCTCGCCGCGATTGGCAACGCCGTGGTTTGCGCCCGCCGGAGCCAGGGCGATTTCTCCGGCGCCGAGCTCGCGTTCCTCGTCGCCGACTTTGAAGACGCCGCGCCCCTCGATCACGTAATAGATTTTATCTTGACCGCCGTGCGTGTGCGGGGTTTGCTCCTGGCCAGGCTCAAAACAGTAGGTATCGCAAAAAAATCTGTCGGTCTCAAAGACGCCGTTCTTTTTCATTTTCTCCGGCGAGAACTGCATGGCTTCGGAAAGTTTCTTGAAGTGGCTCATGGGGCGGCTCCTCTTCATGCATCTGCGCTGATACTAGCATAGGGGTTCTGGCATGCAAAAGGCAGATGATTTTGCTATCAGTGAGACATGGACTCGGTCCTGGTCCGCTATCACGAAATCGCTCTGAAGAAGGGCAACCGCCAGTATTTCACCGAAATGCTCAAGCGCAATCTGCTTGCCGCAGTCAAGGACCTCGGCGCTAAGGAAGCGCGCAGCCTGCCCGCGCGAATCCTGCTGGCGTTCAAGCATGATGTCGATCCGAAAATCTTGATACAGCGCATCGGCGGCGTGTTCGGGGTCGCGAATTTTTCCATCGTCGAGCGCACCGCCCGAGACATCGATGTTTTGCGAGAGCGGATCTTGAGTTCACTCGACGGCAACCGCTTCGAATCCTTTCGCATCGAAACCCAGCGAGGCGACAAAACCTTTCCCTTCATCTCGCCGGAAATCAACCGGCGGCTCGGCGCCGCCGTCAAGGAAAAGTCCGGCGCGCGGGTCGATCTCGACGATGCCGAATTCACGATCACCGTGGAAATCCTGCCGCGCGACGCTTTTTTCGGTTTCAACAAAATTCCCGGCGCGGGCGGCTTACCGGTGGGGGCCAGCGGCCGAGTCGTCGCTTTGCTTTCCGGCGGCATCGACTCGCCGGTCGCGGCCTATCGCATGATGCGGCGCGGCTGCCGGATGATTTTTGTCCATTTTCACAGCGCGCCGTTTCTGGACAAGACTTCGCAAGAAAAAGTACGCCAACTCGTCACCTTGCTAACCCGCCATCAATTTGTCTCCCGTCTTTATCTCGTGCCCTTCGGTGAGATTCAGCGCCAGATTGTCGCCGCCGTGGCCCGGCCGCTGCGCGTGGTGCTTTACCGGCGCATGATGCTGCGCATCGGCGAAGCGATCGCGCGCCAAGAAAAGGCCAAGGCTCTGGTCACGGGAGAAAGTCTCGGTCAAGTAGCTTCGCAGACTCTGGATAACATGGCAGTGATCGAGCAGGCCGCACGGTTACCGATCCTGCGCCCGTTGGTCGGCATGGACAAGCAGGAGATCATCGATCACGCGCGCCGCATCGGTACCTTCGATATCTCTTCGATTCCCGACCAGGATTGCTGCCAGCTGTTCGTGCCGAAACACCCGGCGACGAAAGCGCGCTTTCGCGATGTGGAAGCGGATGAACTGAAACTGGATGTAAAAGAACTGCTCTCCTACGGCGTCGATAACGCCATCCGAGAAGAATTCACTTTCCCCGCGCAAACGACCTGAACGTTGAAACGGCGACAGGCTCACAATGACCCACCCTACCCCACACACTCATTAGTGTGCGATTGGCTCCATGCCAGTTTTCGTTATGGCATGGGCCGCCTCGGGTGAAGTGAGGAACTTGATCAGCGCATGAGCGCCGTCCGAATTCCTCGTGCTGAGGGCGACGCCGGCCGAGAACACAGAGACTTTCTGCACTTCCGGCGGCAGCGGTGTCACATGATCTATGCCCGGGACGGGAAGTAGCTCGCTGATCTGCTGAAAGCCGATTTCTGCCTCTCCCCGTGCGACCGCGGCGCCAACTCGTTCACCACCTTCGATGCGCCGGCTTTTGCTTGCCACCTGGTCGACTATTCCCAAGCGCTGAAACAGCTCGGTGGAGACGTAGTCGCCGCTTACGCTGGCGG
>Ga0209640_10005276_pt1 | contig 11296 bp, 13 predicted proteins | sample RifCSP10_1_FD_184018 | JGI IMG/M metagenome (GOLD analysis project Ga0209640, IMG submission 184018) | Soil microbial communities from Rifle, Colorado - Rifle CSP2_sed 10_1 (SPAdes) (version 2) | ecosystem: Environmental > Terrestrial > Deep subsurface > Rock core/Sediment | place: Rifle...
CGGGCGGCTGTTAACCGCTTGGTCGTAGGTTCGAGTCCTACCGCCGGAGCCACTCACTTACTGCGTCCGACCGGTTAACGCCCTGATCGGCGTCATGTTCCAGACGGCTACGGCCCTCAGCTCCCGGCTGTCGACGTCGACGCGCTCGAAGAGGTCCCTCACGGTCGCGACCCGGGTCTCGAGCGGGGCTCGTTCGAGGATCCCCTCGAACTGCGCGATCGCCTTCTCGCCTCGGGAACGCAGCAAGTGGCCGGCTCGGGCCCGCTGCGTTGTCAGGATGGCAGACGCCACATCGGACGCTGTGGCGCCGGCTGCCAGTCGCAGCGGGATCTCAAGGGTTTGCCGCGTGCCTGAAGACTTGAGCGCGGTTGCCACGCAGCCGATGCCTGTCACATTTCCGACGATGCTCTCGACCTAGAGACAGAGGACAGGCTCAGACAGAAGCCGTCCCGCAGTCCAAGGAGATCGACATGGCCACGGCGTACACGGCGCCCTACATCAACTTCCAGGGTCGAGCTCGAGAGGCGTTCGAGTTCTACCATCGGATCCTCGGCGGAAAGCTGACGCTCGTCGCGTTCGACGCGAGCGGCAGCATGAAGGCGGCCGGGCCATCCGATCCGATCGGCTACGGCCGGCTGGAGGCCGACGCGATGCGGATCATCGGCTCCGACGGCAACCCGGCCTATCCAGCGACTCCCGGCGACAACATCGCGATCCTGCTCGCCGGACCGGACAAGGCCGCGCAGACGAAGGCGTTCGCCGAGCTCGCGGAAGGCGGGACGGTCCAGATGCCGGTGACCGAGGCACCGTGGGGAACGGCCGGCTGGCTCAAGGACAAGTTCGGCATCACCTGGAACGTCGACATCACGAAGTAGCCAGAATCGCGTGCGCAGGACGATGACATCCCCAGTGACCCAAGGCGGCCTGGCGGAACGCTTCGAGCGCTACCGCCCGCGCCTGTTCGGGATCGCCTACCGGATGCTGGGATCGGTCAGCGAGGCCGAGGACGCGGTCCAGGATTCCTGGCTTCGGCTCGACCGTGCGGACGCCACAGCAATCCGAGACCTCGAGGGTTGGCTCGTCACCGCGGTCAGCCGGCAGTGCCTCGACGTCCTGCGCGCGCGTCGCGCCCGCGGCCCCGAATCGAGCCACCTGCCGGAGCCGCTGGTCGCCCCCGATGGACCACTCGATCCCGAGGCGGCCGCCATGCTCGGCGAGGCGATCGGCCTGGCCCTGCTCGTCGTCCTCGATCGGCTGGCACCGGCCGAGCGACTCGCGTTCGTCCTGCACGATGTCTTCGGGCTGCCCTTCGCGGAGATCGCGGCGATCCTCGGCAAGACGCCGGCTGCCGCTCGCCAGCTGGCAAGTCGAGCGCGCAAGCGTGTCCGCGGAGCCCCGCTGCCAAGCGGCGACCTGCAGAATCAGCGCGAGGTTGTCGCGGCATTCCTGGCTGCGGCCCGAGGTGGCGACCTCCAGGGCCTCCTCGACGTCCTCGACCCCGAAGCCGTGGTCCGAGCCGATTTCGGGCCTCGCGGTGGCTCGAGGGAGTTCCGTGGTGCACAGGCGGTCGCGACAGGGATCCTCGCCTACGCCCAGTTCACTCGCTACGGTCGCCCGGCGATCGTCAACGGAACACCGGGCATCGTCACCGCCTGGGGCGGCAGACCGAATGCGGTCATGGCGTTCACCGTGGTGTCCGGACGGATCGCCGAAATCGACATCGTTGCCGACCCGGAGCGGCTGACCCACGTCGACATCGGAGGCCTCGATGCCTGAGGCGACGGTCCGCCAGGGCGCCTCATTTGCTGCGTTGAGCAAAGAGATGCGTCTCAGCAGCGGATCGCGCCGGCAGTGGGCGGCTAGTCGTTGGTCGCCTCCCTCAATTGCGTCATTGCCCGTCGGCTACGCGCACGGATGAGCTCCGCCGCGCAGTTGGGACAATGCCGCTGGGCGGGGGACCGGCGCTCGATCACTTGATGGCAACGACGGCACTCGAGAAGCGCCGCGGCGAGCCACTCACGCGAACGAGGAAGGAAGCGGAGGGAGATCTCGCTGGCACTCTCGCCTCGCGAAGGCAGTAAGTGGCCGGCCCCGGCCCGCCGGAGCCAGCTGCTTCTGAATCCGACCCGTAAGACCCTGTTGGCTGCCCGGGCGCGATCGCTCAGTTGGGTAAGCGGTATGTCCTGGCTCAGCCGGTTCGGTTCGCGTTCTCGCGACCGTGCATCCGCGCGATGGCGGCGAGCGGGCGGACGATCGCCCGCTGCAAGGCCAGCGGAACAGCCAGAGCGTACGCGTCGGAGAAGTCATCAAGCAGCAGCGCGGTCACGAGCAGACCGGGCCGATGGCCGGCCCTCGCGATCTCCGCGTACAGGGCGCCGAACTGAACGATGTCCGCGGCCGGTCGCGGGCCGGGAGGCGCGAAGATGATCTCGACGTCGATCTCGGCCGGTCCGTCGCCCGAGTTCCACAAGGCGTGGGTCGTTCCGGAGGCCGCCCGACGCGTCTCGCCGGCGCGCAAGACTGAGATCTCCCGGCCAAGCCGGAAGCTGACCGTTCCCGAACGAACGACGAACTCCTCGGTCAACGCCGGATGGCGATGTCGTTCTGGCCCGGTGCTTCCGGGAGGGAGGGTGAGCCGGACGCGGTAGCGGTCGCCGGTCTCGGTGGGTGACGCGAGCACCTCCGAGCGTTCGCCGGTCTGCGGGTCATCGAAGAGGGTTCCCGCGCTCACGAACTCCACGTGTCAGCTCCCGCGGCTGGGCCGCAGTGCTTCGTGCGCGGGATCGAGGAACGTGGTCAGGAATTCGATCACCCACTGCTCCCAGCGGTCCATGCTCCAGCCCAGCGCGCGGAGCGTCGTCACCGTCGCCGCCGAGTCCATGGCCGTGCCCAGCGCGGCGATGTCGTCCCGGCTGAACTCCGGTCGCCGGATGTCGTCGGGGAACAGGACCTCGCACGCGGCGCGCGTGCTCTCGAGCTTGTAGGCCAGGCTCCGTCGCTGCAGCTCCTCCAGGCGCGGATCCCGGATCTCCGACCCGTTGAGCATGAGATCGAGCTCCAAGGCGCCCGACTCCCACAGCTCGCGCGAGCCGCGGGCGACCAGCCGAAACCGCTCGATCGGATCGGGCTCGGCTGCGAGCGCGGCGAGGAACGCCGCTTCGGTGCCGCCGCCGCCCGTCTCGATGTACTGGTCAGCGGCCACGCACAGGAGGCCGATCTTGTCGCCGAAGGCCTTGTAGATCGTCTGGTCCGATACCGACGCTCGTTCGGCCACCTGCCGGATCGAAGTCTCGGTAAACCCCTGCTCCACGAACAGCTCGAGCGCGGCCATGGCGATGGCCCCCCTCGTCTCGGAGGCCTGCTGATCTCGCCGTGGCGAACGGTAGGGGCGCTTGACTGCTTCCATCTCTCGGTATAGTGTCACATAATCGAATTGGTGTCACTCAACCGGATAGGAGAGTGAGGTAGGCCATGGTGGAAGGCGTCGCTCCGGCGGTCCCCGAGTGGACGGCATCGGCTTCACGATCGCGAGGGTCATGGGCCTGATTCTCGTCGTGATCGGGCTTGGAGAGCTCCTGTTGTTCGGCATCCTGAGCTGGCTGGATGCCGCCACCCTCGAGAGCATGTACCCGGGCGCCGAGGTCCACCGCCTGCATGGCCTTGGCCAGGCGATCATCGCCTGGGTGCTCGCGCTCTGCATCGCCGTCCAGGTGTGGCGACCGCGCGAGTGGTTCGCGGCGGCCGTGCTGGGCCTCGCTGCGCTGTCCTTCTACACGGCAGCGGCGATGGTGTCGGGCCTCGTCGACCCGCTGGCGATCATCGGCATCGTTGTCCTCGTGACCCTTGTCTGGCTCCATCCCGCGCGCCGCGGTGCGACCTTCATGCCGGTCAAGGCGGTGGTGCTGCTCCTTGCCGCCCCGCTCATCGTCGGCGCCGTCGCGTTCGCGGGCGCTGAGTTGCAGATTCAGCTGGCGGCGGACGCCGCCGACCCCCACGCGGCGTTGGGCCACTACGGGGCCTTGGCCGCGCTCGCCGCGACGATCGTTTCGGCAGTCATCATTGGGTCCTCGTCGTTGCCCGGGTCGACCCTGAGCGGCTGGCTGGGCGTCGCTGCTGCGGTGGCGTTCGGCGTGGCGTCGGTCGTGTTTCCGGCAGCAGCGTCCAGCCTCGGCATTGGCCTTGGGCTTGCGCTCGTCGTCGCCGGGCTGGCGTTCGGCGCGGGGCTCCTGGCGTCGCGCGGCGCCAGTCGCGAAGCCATCGATCGCGAGCCGTACCCGCAGCGCGCCAGCTGAACTGCGACGCCCAGAGCTCTCGGCCGCGGATCACCGACGATGGACTATCGCTTGCTGGTCCTGCTTCACATCCTGGCCGGGATGGCGTGGCTCGGCGGCGGCTTCGCACTCTGGGCCACCCTGTTCGTCGCGCGACGTTCGCAGGGACCCGAAGCTGCCGACCGCGTGATGCGGAGCCTTCAGTGGGCTGACACGTGGCTCGGGATCGTGGCGCCGCTGCTCGTCCTTGTGACCGGCGCGGCGATGGCGATCGTTGGTGGATGGGGTTTCGGCCAGACCTGGATTCTGGCTTCGATCGCCCTGATCGTCGCCTACGAGCTCATCGCCCTGACGCTGGGATCTCGACTCTATCGCCGCATCGAGGACGCACGACGGCAGGGACGCGTCGGGAGCGCCGACCACGCGAGGACGATGGCGGCGTGGGGCCGTCTGAGCGTCGTACTCCTGGGGTTCCTCGTTGCCGTCGTCACGCTGATGGTCGTCAAGCCAGGCGTGTGAGGCAGAGCGGGGATGGCGCGCCGCGTGCTCAAGCGCGTCGTCGTGCATTCCAGTGCGGATCGTCCCGTTGATCGGGCCCGGTGGGTCGTGCTCCAGTGTCGAGCAACGACACGCGGTCGCCGGCCGTGCCCTTGAGGCGCGGCGTACCCTAACGATGGACACTACAACGCTCGACGAGGCTCAGCGGAGCTTGTTCGGAAGATGAAGCGCGGGAAATCAAGGAGACCCGGCCGACCTCGCGAGGATCGCCTGCTCCGTCAGCGGGAGATCTTCCTCTCGGTGGCGCCGATCATCATGGCCGAGGGGGCGCGGGCCGTCACGATGCGCCGCGCGGCACAGGCCGCCTGTCTGAGCGTCGGTGGCCTCTACCACTACTTCCCGAACCGCCGCGCACTCTTGCTCCACGGCGCCCAGCCGGAAGCGACGATCCGCCTCTGCAACGATTTCTTCGACGGCCAGCCGCCCTACAGCGAGGACCAGAGCTCGTGGGCCATGGCGGCATCGTTTGTCGAGTTCCAGATGGAGGAGCTCCGGCTCGTCCGTCCGGCCGTCCGGGCGGCGCTCGAGTTGGGCGTCGAGGAGTTCGACAAGATCGTCGCGGCGGGTCTACACCGCGGGACGCAGGAGTTCGTCGACGCATTGCGTCGGGTCCTGCCCGATGCCGAGCAGCGGGACCTGGAGGGACTCAGCCGCGCCGTTCGACGACTCGAGCTCGCCTCGGTGCTCGATCCGGGCAGCAACGACGACGAGCTGCGAGCGGCACTCCGCGGTCTCCTCGCCCGTTCGTTCCGCCGTCCGGCGGGGGCTTCCGCTGCCGCGCATGGTGAGCTGCGCCCACGCGATGTGGCGGCGCGGCCCGCAGCTGGGGCTGGCGCGCGGTCCTGACCCGGGACCTCGAACTCGAGTCTTCTCAGCCACCGCCCCAGGGCGACGCACCGAGGCCTGCCCAACCGGCGAGCGTGACCCAGAAGCCGATGTCCGCGACGCGCTCCTGGCCGACAAGGCCGGCCGACAGCAGGAGGGCACCGGTTGCGACGGCTGCGGCGGGGATCGCGGGCAGGTCCCGGGCCAGGGCACCGACGATCACGAACGCGATCATCGCGACGAGGAGTGCGACGAATGTCGGGCGCAGCAGCCACTCGGCGATCGATCGGACGGGCGCCGCCTCGAGTGCGCTGAGGCTGCCCACTAGCGCCAGAACGCTCGCGCAGGCGGCCAGGGCCAGAGCGAGGACCCGCACGCCGCCGTGGAGCCGGGCATCCGCGACGGCTCCACCGACGACCCCGGCCGCGAAGCACAGCAGCGCGACCGGCAGGAGCGTGAACCCGAGCATCACGCCACTGCCGTAGCCGAGGCTCGCTCCCACGAGTGCGAGGAGCGCCGCAACGATCAGGAGGCCGCCCCAGATCGTCATCGCGCGAGGCCGATCCCGTTCTCCGGTGCGGCCGCATGCGTCGCCTTAGACGCTCCGACGCGTAGCCCGCCCGGCGTGACGAGCAGGAGCGCAGCGGAGACCAGGACGAACACCGGTCCCGAGTTCAACGGCGGAGGCAGGGGCGTGCCCGGAACCCGGTCGACGGAGAGGTAGACCGCGGTGACGAGGATCGACCAGATCGGCATGGTCCACATCGAGACCCAGGTCCATCGGTGACCACTGCGGACGCCGGCCACGAGCAGGGCGAGCCATCCGAGGCCCAGCGCGATCATCGTCGCGCCGCCGACGCGGACCGCAAGATCGGCGAGGCTCGCCACCAGGGGCGCACCGTCCCGTGTCGCGTCGACGGTCTTGCCGGTCATGCTCAACGTGATCGCTGGATCGGCCGAGATCCCTCCGGTCAGGTCACCGATGCCGAACACCACAACAATCGTGGAAAGGCCAGCGAGTCCCCACCAGGCGCCTCGCCGGATCCACTGGAATACCCGCAACATCGTCCGGTCACCTCCGCCTGACACTCGGATCGGTCGTGCTCGGCCCTGAGTCGCCGAGAGCCTGAGCGATCGTCAGGGCGCAAGCGAGTCCGGTTACGAGCACAGCGTCGCCACATCCTCGACCGGGCGGCAGGTCCCGGCAACGTCAGGGCGCATTGATCGGCGATCCTGGTCGCGATGTTCGGCAAACGCCGAACTGTTCGGCGCGTATCTCCGTCACGTCTAGCCGAGTGACTCGTCGGCCCGATAGCCGCGCAGGCGACCGGCGAGCGCGAGCGGCCCGATGAGCGCCCCGGTGAACCCCGGCAGGGTGTAGCCCCTGCGGTAGGCATCGCACAGGACGGCCATCTGGAGCAGCGGCGGCTCCCCGGTGCGTCGGTTGACGTTGCTCAGACGCCGCAGGCGCTCGTAGGTGGCCAGGAAGCCGACGATGTCGGCGTCGGGCCGGTAGCCCGGCTGCAGGAACACGACCTCGGTCTCCACGACGAGAGGCGTGTCACCCGCGTTGATGAACCCATGGACCGTGCCCGCCGGCACCTCGAGCCGCTGCCCGGGGGAAATGTCAAGCAGGTCCTTCCCGAAGCGAACCTTCATGGTCCCGGACTGGCAGACGAACGTCTCGAGCAGGACGGGATGGAGGTGCGGGCCGTCGCCATCGACCCCCGGTCCGCCACCGGGCTGGGCGACGATCCGTAGCCGGTAGCGGTCACCCGTCTCCGCTGGACTCGACAGGATCTCGGCGGAGTGGTCCCCGACGTCGACGACGGTCCCAGCCGGAAGGATCCCGGGAAGCCCGCTCACCGGTCCGGGCCACATGGTGCGATGCCTGTACCTCGTGGTTGCGCTCATGTCCGAGGGCTGACATAAGAGGGCGGGCAGGTGCTGTGCCGTACAAACGTACGGTATAACCGTACGATCGTCAAGTAGTATCGTGGGGACCATGCCTGCCAGGCGTAGGACGATCCGCGGCTCTGCCCGCAACGCGATCCTGGGCGCGACGCTGGAGATCATCGCCAGCCACGGCATCGACGCGGTGACGCACCGCCGGGTGGCCGAGCGCGCCGGCGTGTCCCCGGGGTCGACGACCCACCATTTCTCGTCCCGGGAGGACCTGCTCAGAGAGGCGTTCCGCTTCTACCTCAAGACGGGCGATCGCCTGCTCGCGGCGATCGACGAGGAGACCCGTGCCTCCGTCTCCGATCCCGAGGAGCGGGTGCGGCGGTTCGCCACGGAGATCATCCGCCGCGAGTTCATCGAACCCGGTGCACGCTTCATCCGGGCCGAGCACGAGATGCTCCTGTTCGCCTCGGCGGACAGCCAGCTCGCGTCCTATGTGCGCGCGTGGGAGGCACGCTGGGTCGCCTCCATCGCCGGCGACCTCGAGGCTGCCGGCTGGCCTCAGCCCGTCGAAGCCGCACGGACCCTCATGAACTTGATCCGCGGCTACGAGCTCGAGCGCCTGCTCAACCCCGATTCGGACGCCGCCGAGTTCCGGCGGCGGCTCGATTCGGTGCTGACCCGGACGGATCGCCGCTGAGCGCCAGCCACCCCTCCGGCCTCGGGCTCGTCAGGTCTCATCGCCTCGATCGCGCCTCTTCTCGTCCCGACGACCAATCAGCTGGGCTCATCCTCGTGGGCGACGCGGACCGCTGACGCGCACCTCTCGTCGAGTCCATACCCTTGGTGACGAGGGTCGGCGCCGTAATCCGGGCGAGGTCGTCGATCGAGCGCTCCGGACGCTCCATGAGCGGGCTCAGCCACGACAATGTGGCCCGGCGCTCGACCGATCGTCTCCAGCCCGATGAGCGGAGGCGCCCAGTCCGGGAACGTCAGGGCCCTGGTCCGCTGACGGGTCCGCCCGACGGGTGTAGGGTCTTGTCGATCCGGGGCCTGCCCCAAGGATGTTCGGGCCGGCCCCGACACCCATCCCCCTCGACGTGGGGGGACGCAGCAGGAGGACATCGGCCCATGGCCAACCTCGCACGCGCCCGTCGACTGCTCGGCGCGCTGATTGCGGCCAGCGCGATCCTCGGTTCGACCGTCAGCCCGACGCTCGGTGTGGGCGTCGTCGGTGATGGCACGGACGACAAGGTCACCGGCGAACAGTGCGTTCGCCACGACGGCGGGACCGACCAGGCGATCGACCACTGCAATGACGCCGGAACGGACTCCGCGGCCGACGACGTCGCCGGCGACGGCGACACCGACTCCAACGACGGCGGCAGCCGCCGCCAGGGCAACGAGCCATTCGTCGTCATCGACCCGACCGATCCCGACACGCTCGTCGCCGGCTGGAACGACTACTCCCAGACCGACCTCGGCGCCGGCTGGCAGGGCTTCGCCTACTCGCGCGACGGCGGCGAGACGTGGATCGACTCGTTCGTGCCCGGCTATCCGACGGACTCCTCGGTCGAGGGCCAGGAGTCACCACTCCACGGCCTGAACACGGAGGCCGGCGATCCGATCGCGGCCTTCGACCGCGACGGCAACCTGTACGTCGGCGGGATCAGCTTCAACCGCGCCAACGACATCAACGGCCACGTCTTCGTCGCGCGCTACGACGCCGTGGACGTGCCGATCGGAGGCGCCCCGGACTACCCGGCTGACTACCAGTTCACCCGGATCGTCGGCGTCGGGACGCCGTCGCGCAACTTCTGGGGCATCTTCCAGGACAAGCCGCTCCTCGAGGTCGACCGCACCGGCGGCGCCCACGAGGGCAATGTCTACGTCTGCTGGAGCCGCTTCACCGGCAACGGCCAGAACAAGATCTACTTCAGCCGCTCGACCGACGGCGGCGACACCTGGAGCAGGCCGTTCAAGGTCAGCGTCCACGGCTTCACCGGCTCGGTCCAGGGCTGTGACATCGCCGTCGAGGGCGACGGCGACGTCTACGTGACGTTCCGGACCTTCAACGATCCGTCCGCGGTCGGTGAGAACGCGCTGTACTTCGTCCGCTCGACGAACGGCGGGGCGAGCTTCTCGCGCGCCCAGAAGATCCGGAGCATCACGCCCTACGCCCCGAACGACGGGAGGCGGGACTGCGGCGACGGCCCGTTCGCCTGCCCGACGGGCTTCGTGTTCGCCCGCGTGCCACTCGAGCCGCGGTCGACGGCCGACCAGTCGAGCGGCGCCGACGGCGTCTGGCTCGTCTACAACGAGATCGACCCGGCGACGATCGTCCCCAGTTCGAGCTCCTACAGCTCGGCTGGCGGCGGCCGCGTCGGTCGCTCGGCCGTGTACGTCGTCCGCTCGACCGACGACGGGGCGACGTGGAGCGACCCGGTCAAGGTCGATGACGCCAGCGGCCTCGGCCATCAGTTCTTCCCCGACATCGACGCCCTCGGGGGCGTCCTCGGTGTCGTCTGGCAGGACAGCCGGACCGACGCCTGCTACAGCGTCCAGCGGCCGATGGGCAACACCGGCGGCGCGACGGCCTGTCCCGACGACAACGTGGTCAACACCTTCGTGGCCACGTCGACCGACGGCGGCGTGACCTGGTCGGCGTCCGCCAAGGTCTCCGACGTGGGTCACCAACCGCAGTACGAGATGTTCGGCAACCGCGACATCCCGTTCCAGGGCGACTACAACTGGATCGCCATCACCGAGACCGGCGGCGGCCTGGAGGCGTACGTCGCCTGGACCGACAACCGCGACGTCGTGCCCGGCATCGACCCGCGCGAGTCCGGCCCGGCCGACGGCTTCGACGTCTGGCAGTGCCGTGCCGAGACCTCGCCCGGGGTCTTCGGCCCGGACACGTGCCCCAATGCCGGCGGCGTCGACCAGAACATCTACGGCAACCGGGTGAGCGTGCCGTAGGCAGGAATCGCATCGAACGATCGGGGCGGCCAGTCGGCCGCCCCGATTTCGTGCACGGGCTGTGACCTGACGGATGCGCCTGGCACGCGCCGCCGGTCTGGTTCGAGGTGACGATGAGGGGCAGGCGTGGCGCCCCCAGCGCCGGACCCAGGAGGAGGTTCGGGACGGCCGGCAGTCCGGCGCCGCCGATGATGAAGATCAGGGCGATGATCGCGAGCGGAAGTCCGGCGAAGCGGCGGCCGAGACTCGGCCACCGCTTCGCGCCCCCAGACCGCCCCCTACGAAAAGCTCTCCGGTCACCGGCCGAGATTGCGGATCGGTGTTCAGGATTGGCTCAGAACGTGGCGTCGGCGCACCACGTCCTCGTGGGCTCAGGCCTTGGCCGTGGCGACGACCGGTGTCCGGGCCATCCGGACGATCGGCTCGATGACCTCGGCGAGCGGCTTCCCGCCGGCCTCGACGAGCTCGTAGCGAACCCGGGTCATCGGCTTCGTCAGGGTGAGGACGCGGGTCAGGTCGATCGGCGTCGCGCACAGGACCAGGTCGGCGTCCACGGCGTTGAGCGTTGCCTCGAGCTCCCGGATCTGGGCCGTGCCGTAGCCCATCGCGGGGACGAGCGGCTCGAGCGCCGGGTAGCGGTCCAGGACGTCGCGGATCGAGCCGACCGCCGCCGGGCGGGGATTGACGAGCTCCGCCGCCCCGAACCGCCGGGCCGCCACGACCCCGGCCCCGAAGGTCATGCCGCCGTGGGTGAGGGTCGG
>Ga0209640_10005278_pt1 | contig 11295 bp, 6 predicted proteins | sample RifCSP10_1_FD_184018 | JGI IMG/M metagenome (GOLD analysis project Ga0209640, IMG submission 184018) | Soil microbial communities from Rifle, Colorado - Rifle CSP2_sed 10_1 (SPAdes) (version 2) | ecosystem: Environmental > Terrestrial > Deep subsurface > Rock core/Sediment | place: Rifle...
CGTGCTCGCCGGCTCGCTTGCGGGCTGCGGCGAGGTGCGCGACTTCCTGACCCCGGCGCCGCCAGACGTAGCCGGGGAGTGGAAGGGGCTTCTGGACGAGGCGCGGGCGTTCGAGCAGCGCATCGGTTTTCGCGATACGGCAAACTTCCGCAGGTTCTCCGGCGAGCACGAGTCGTTCCCCTTCTGCGGCTATGTGTCGCGCTTCTACCTGCCGTATTCCTACGAGGATGCGCATATCCGGTGGATCGAGTCCGCTTCGGAAGCGGAGTGCGCCGGGGCCGGCGACGAGGCCGATACCTACTTCGGCGCGGTCGAGGCCTGGGGCGAGTCCGCGAGCCCCGTGACCCCGTCCATGATAGAGAGCAAGCTGGATCGCTTTCTCTACCTCGTGATCCACGAGGACTGCCACGATCAGTTCGACCTGCCATTCGGCATCGAGGAGGCGCTCTGCAATGTCATCGCATACCACGCGATGGCGGCGTTTACCGCGGAAAAGTTCGGCCGCTTTGCGCGCGCGAACCGGGCGGTGCGGCGCTACGTGGATGTCGAGGTTGCGCATACGCGCGCGACGGTGACCTACTACGACCAGCTCGCCGCGCTTTACGCGCGCTACGAGCGCGCGGAGATTTCATCGGATGCGCTGCTCGAGGCGCGCGCCGCGATCTTCATGAAGGCGGAGCGGGCGCTCGACCGTGAGCAAGGCGATCTCAACAACTTGACCCTCGCCAACGAAATGACTTACAGCCGCCATTACCCGTATCTCGAGAGCGTGTTCAAGGCGCTGGGGCAGGATCTCGCGCGCACCGTCGCGTTCTTCAGGCACGTGGACCGGACGAAGCCATCCCGGGCGGCAATCATGAAGCGTCATCGCATCGCCGCCGAGGAAAGTGTAGAGTCCATCCGTGCACACGAGGCGTCGGTCGTGGAGACCATCGCCAGGGCGCTCGCTGAATCGAGAACTGCCGGCGGAGCGCAAGGGGTGGCGTACCGGGATGCGCGTTGAGTAGTTTTCAGGGAGCGATCAGCATGAGCATGGGCGGGAGATTCAGGAAACTGCTGCGGGAGAAGAAGTTCATCGTCACCATGGGAATCGAGACCGCGGTGCACGCCAAGATCGTGGAGCGCGCCGGTTTCGATTTCGCCTACGTCGGCGGCTACGACGTGTCGCTTGCGTTACTGGGCCTGCCGGATTTCGGCCTCATCACCGAGCCCGAGATGGTGGCCAACGCGGGCAACATCGCGCGCGCCGTTGATATCCCGGTGGTGTGCGACGCAGACACCGGTTACGGCAACGCGCTCAACGTGATCCGTACGGTGCAGAACTTCGAGGCGGCGGGCGTCGCCGCGATTCATATCGAAGACCAGGTGAGTCCGAAGCGTTGCGGGCACGTCGCCGGCAAGATGATCGTTCCGGTCGATGAAGCGGTCGGGAAGTTGAAGGCCGCGCTCGATGCCCGCAAGGATCCCGACTTCGTGATCATGGCGCGCACCGACGCGGTCGCGGCGGTCGGCGGCGGGCTCGATGAAGCGATACGGCGCGGAAAGGAGTACGCGCGGATCGGCTGCGACATGCTGTTCTGCGAGTTTCCGTCCGCCGACATCGAGTACCCCAGACGATTCGCGCAGGAAATGCGCAGGGCCTACCCCGCGCTGCCGCTGTATTTCAACTACTCATCCAACCTCAAGTGGCACGAGTTTCCGCTCACCACTTTCGAGGCGCTCGCGGACATGGGGTACAAGGCGATGCACGTGTCGCAAGCGTGCCTGCGCCCGAGCATGCAGGCGGTGTGGGACTACGCCGTGGACCTGAGAGCGCGCGGCGCGCAGGCAGAAATCGACCTGGAGCGGCGCCTGCTCGGGCACCCGATGGGCGCGCACCACGAGTTCGCCGGCATTCCCGCGTTCAAGGAACTCGAGGCGAAGTATCTCCCCGCCGAGGAGGTGAAACGCAAGTACGACGGCGCGGTCGGGTTATAGCGGCCGCCGGTCACTCCGCCTTGAGGCCGGCGACGCGGATCGCCTCGCTGATGCGACCCCAGTCCTTTGCGATGAGCTGGGTGAATTCCGCCGGCGTACTGGTGAGGGGTTCCGCGCCGACTTTCTTCAGGCCGCCGTTCGTCGCCGGCTCGTTCACCGCCTTCACGAGCGCATTGCGCAGCTTGTCCTGGATCGCTTTGGGCAGGCCCTTGGGTCCCATCAGGCCGGCCCACCCGTCGGACACGTAGCCGGGCACCCCGGATTCGCTGATGGTCGGGATATCCGGCCAAAGTGTGGACCGCTTCTCGCCCCCCATCGCCAGGGCGCGGGCGCGCCCAGCCTTCACGTGGACCATCCATGCGGGAGCCGGGCCGATGGTTACGTGGGATTCGCCGGCGATGACACCGCCTACCATGGGACCGGCACCCTTGTACGGCACGTGCAGCACTTTGATTCCGGCCATGTGCGTCAACAACGCGCCCGCGAGATGGCTCTGAAACCCGATGCCCGCGTTCGCCCAGTTGACCTTGCCGGGGTTCGCCTTCGCGTAGGCGATCAACTCCTTGACGCTCTTGTAGGGCACGCCCGGGTTCACCACCAGCACGTTTTGCGTGACCGCGAACAGCGAGATCGGCGTGAAGTCCGTCCGCGGATTGTACTTGATGACCTTTTTGTAAACCTGCGGCCCGATGATCTGGGACGCGGTGGCGGCGGCGAACAAGGTGTAGCCGTCGGGCGCCGCGTGCGCAGCGATCTCGCCCCCAATGGTCCCGCCCGCCCCGGTGCGGTTGTCCACTACCAGTTGCTGGCCGAGAAGTTCGCCCAGCCGGGTGGCGACCACCCGGGACATGGTGTCGATCGAGGAACCGGGCGTCTGCGCGAGGACGAAGCGGATCGGCCGTTCCGGATAGCCCTTTGCTGCGTCGGCCGCGAGGGCCGGCGCGAGGTGCAGGTGGCTCGACGCGGCGAGCGTGATGACAAGTGCCGTTTTCAGCGTGTGTTGCATGGTGCTCCTCTTCGATTGATTGGACTGCTGCGGCGGCCCGCCCGCGGTTCACTGGCGTCGCGTTCTCGAATTCCTGTTGTTTGGGAGCCGGTAGACGGCATATTAGTGCCTCGCCAGCCGGCCTTCAAGCCCGCGCCCGCGGCCGCCATCCCGGCGGGGGTGGGCCCGCATTGACATCGCTTGCGGAAACGAAGGCATAATGCGCACGGCCAACTTCTCTGTGGCTTAACGTTGTTTTGGGTTGAACGAGGTTATCGAAATGCGTAAGTGGTGGGTTCTGGCAGTTGTCGCTCTGCTCGCGGCGTGCGCAAGCCGGCCGTCCGACTACAACGGCGCGAGCGCGCCGCGGGCGGCGCCCATCGTACCGCTCAAGTCGGATCGTCCGCTGATTGCCCTGGCGCTGGGCAGCGGCGGCTCGCGAGGCTTCGCCCACGTGGGGGTAATCAAGGCGCTGGAGGAGGCCGGCATCATCGCCGACATCGTGGCGGGAAGCAGTTCGGGCGCGGTGGTCGCGGCGCTCTACGCCGCGGGACACGACGCGAAATCCCTCGAGGAGCTCGCCGTCGGCGTGGACCGGGATGCGCTCGTTGATTTCACGTTGTTCGGGAACGGCTGGGTGCTGGGCGAAGCGCTGCAGGATTTCGTCAATGGGGCCGTGGGCAGCAAGCCCATCGAGAAACTCGCCCGGCCGTTCGCGGTGGCGGCCACCCGTGCGCGCGATGGCGCGCGGGTCATCTTCAACCGCGGCGATACGGGCGTGGCGGTGCGGGCGTCGGCGAGCGTGCCCAGGGTCTTCATCCCGCCGGTGATCCGCGGCGAAGAGTATGTCGATGGTGGGCTCACCACGCCGATCCCGGTGCGCACCGCGCGGGCGATGGGCGCTGACATCGTGATCGCAGTGGACGTGTCGTGGTCTGCCGTGGCGCGCGCGGCCGGCGCGTACGCTGCGTCCGGGGATACCACGCGGAATCGCCCCGAGCGTCACCAGCGGCTGGAGGACGAACTGTCGGTTGCGGATATCGTGATCGTCCCGCGCACCGAACGCACGCGCATGCTCGACTTCGACCGCAAGCTCGAGCATATCGCAGCCGGGGAAGAGGCGGCGCGCGCCGCCATCCCGCGCATACGGGACCTGCTCGTCCGGGTCCAGTTGGAGAAACCGTCCCGCACCCTGTCCGGGGATTCCGCGTCGCGCTAGCCCCGGGGTTTCGCGCATGCCCTCGTATTTATCGTGGGTATTCGTCATTCCTGCCGCACCGGCGCGCGACCGTTCATTCAAGATCGCGCGGCCTGCCGGGTGCCCCTTGAATGAGCGATAATCGCGTAGAGGTCAATCGGATGGGGACCAAGCCAACCGCTGCGGGGAGCCGGGCCGGAGGAAAACGGACGTCTGCGTCGCGTACGACGGTGGGGCGGGCACGCGCTGCAACGGCCAAGGTGAAGGCCTCGTCGGCGGACCTTGGGGCGCGGCGCCAGCGTCGCGGGCTTGCCGATCAGGCTCCAGTCTCCCGAAATGGCAACGGCCGCAAGCGCACCGAGCATCGTCTTGAGCGCGCGAACCGGGCGCGCCGCGTGCTCGTCGAGTGCAGCCACGCCCTGGTTCACGCCACCGACGAAAGCGCGATGCTGGCAAGCATGTGCCACATCTTTGTCGAGTCCGGCGGCTACCGCATGGCCTGGATCGGGCTCGCCACCGGTGACGCGGCGCGCCCGATCTACGCCGCGGCCCACGCGGGTTACGGCGAGGACGCGCCCATGACCGGGCCGCCCGGCTGGAGCGCCGACGGCCGCTACCAGGGTTTCATGGCGAACGTCATCACGACCGGCGAGCCGCATATCGCGCGCAACATCCTCGACGATCCGGCGCTCGAGCAGCGCCGCGCCCGCGCGCTCCAGCACGGTTTTCAGTCATCGATCGCGTTGCCGCTGAGAAGCGCCGGCGCCATCCTCGGCGCGATCGCCATTTACGCGCGCGAGCCGGACGCCTTCGACACCGACGAAATCGCGCTGCTCAACTCGCTCGCCGACGACATCGCGTTCGGGATTGCGAGCATGCGCACGCGCGTCGCGCGGGAGGAGGCGGAGGCGCGTTCGCGGGAGAACGAGCGGCGCTACCGCGAGACGTTCGAGCAGGCCGCGGTCGGCATCTCGCGCGTCGATCTCGACGGCATTTTCGTGGACGTCAACCAGAAATTCTGCGACATGCTGGGCTACGGCAGACGCGAGCTGCTGGGCAAGCACGTCAGGGATATCACGCATCCGGACGATTTCGGGCCGGGGTCGCAGCACCGAGTGCAGATGGCGCGTGACGCTGCGCACGCGGCGGTGGGCGAGAAGCGTTTCATGCGCAAGGACGGTTCGATCATGTGGGCGCGGCGCACCATGTCCACGGCCTGTGATGACGCCGGCAAACCGCAGTACGTGATCAGCGTGGTCGAGGACATCACCGAGCACAAGCAGGCGGAAGCCCGCCTTGCCAGACTGACGCGCGCGCGCCGGGTGGCGGCGGAGTGCAATCACGCACTGGTGCATGCGACTACCGAGACCGAATTGCTGCGCACCATGTGCGAGCGTCTGGTCAACGTGGGCGGCTACCGGCAGGCATGGATCGGTTTCGCCGTCGACGATGCCCGCAAGTCCATCGCGATCGGTGGTTCGGCGGGCTATGAAGAGGGTTACCTCGAAGCGCTCAAGAGGACTTGGGGCGCGGACGGCATACATCATGGCGTGATGGGCAGCGTGATCGCGACCGGCGAACGCCACGTGTCGCAGAACATCCTCACCGACGAGCGCCTGGAAGGCCGGCGTGAACGCGCGCTCGAGCGCCACTATCACTCATCGGTCACCTTGCCGTTGCGCGACAGCGCGCGCATCATCGGCGGCATCAGCATCTATGCCGTGGAACCGGACGCGTTCGACGGCGAGGAACTCGAACTGCTGGAGGGTCTCGCAACGGACATCACGTTCGGCATCGCCAGCATCAGGACCAGGCTTGCGCACGAGCAGGCCGAGGCGCGGCTGCGCGAGCAGGAAATCAAGTTCCGCCAGACCTTCGACCAGGCCGCGGTCGGCATCGTCCACACCGATCTCGACGGCCGGTACCTGATGGTCAATCAGAAGTTCTGCGAGATGGTGGGCTACGCCCCCGGCGAACTGATAGGCAAAAGCGCCACCATGGTCTCGCATCCGGATGACATGGACGTGGGGCGGGCGTACCGGGCGCGCCTCGTCGCCAACGCGATCGGCACCTTTTCGGAGGAAAAGCGCTACGTGCGCAAGGATCGCTCTGTCATCTGGACCAACCGCACCGTGTCGCTCGCGCGCGACGAGGCGGGCCGGCCGCTCTATTTCATCCGGGTCGTACAGGACATCACCGAGCGCAAGCGCCTCGAAGCTCAGATCGAGCGGACTTTCGAGCAGGCGCCGGTCGGCATCATGCACACCGACATCGACTCGGACCGCATCCTGCGCGCGAACTCCAAGCTGTGCGAGATGCTCGGTTACACCCGCGAGGAGCTGTTGAGCCTTACGACCGACCAGATTCTGCACCCGGACAACGTGGACTCGGATCGGCCCAGGTACCGCGACAAGCTGCTGAAGGGCGAACTGGAGTCGTTCCTCTCGGAACGCCTGTACCTGCGCAAGGATGGTTCCGTCATCACCGTGGACCGCACGGTGTCGCTGGTGCGAGACGCATCGGGCCAGCCCGAGTACTTCATCCGCATCCTGGAGGACATCTCCGAGCGCAAGCGGGCCGAGCGCCAGCGCGAGATGGAGTACGCGGTCACCCGCGCGCTGGCGCAGGCGGCATCGGTGGCGGAGGCGATGAGGGGCGTTCTGCGGACGATTTGTGAAGGCCTGGGCTGGGCTTGCGGTGCGCACTGGCAATGGGACGAGAAGGAGGAGATGCTGCGCATCTGCGAGACGTGGCATGCGGATAATGAAGAAGTCGCAGCATTCATCGCCGCGAGTCAAGGGAGGACAACCGAGGCGCCGTCCAGGCACGCCGCGGCCCCCGGCGCCCGGACTGGCGGCGTAGTTCGCAACGTGTGGCGCGCCGGCGCGCCGGTTTGGTTCGCGGATGTCGTGGGGCAGATGGATTTCCGGCGCGGCCAGCTCGCTGCCGGTGCCGGCCTGCACAGTGCGTTTGGATTTCCGATCATGGCGGACTTGCAGCCGCTGGGCGTCATCGAATTTTTCAGCCGCGAGATCAAGCAACCCGACGAAGCGCTGCTGCAATTCGTGGGCGCCATCGGCAGCCAGATCGGGCAGTTCGTCCAGCGCAAGCAGGCGGAAGCGGCGCTGCGGGCGAGCGAAGAGCAGTTGCGCCAGCTCGCGCATTACGACAATCTCACCGGCCTGCCCAACCGCGTCCTCTACCTCGATCGGTTGCACCAGGCACTGTCCCAGGCGCGGCGCAACCGCTGGACGATGGCGGTGATGTTCCTCGACCTCGATCGCTTCAAGAACGTCAACGACACGCTCGGCCACGGCGCCGGCGACCTGCTTCTCAGGCAGGTCTCGGAACGACTCGCCGGGTGCGTTCGTTCCGGCGACACCGTGGGCCGGCTGAGCGGCGACGAATTCGCGGTCGTGCTCTCGACTCTCGCCCACCCGGACGACGCCGGCCTGGTGGCGCAGAAGATGATGGCGGTGCTGTCGCGGCCGTTCGATCTCGCTGGCAAGGAAGTGTTTGCGAGCGCGAGCATCGGCATCACGCTCTATCCGGCCGACAGCACGGACCAGGAGGCGCTGCTCCGAAATGCCGACACTGCCATGTACCGCGCCAAGGAGATGGGGCGTAACCGGATCCAGTTCTACACGCCCGAGATGAACGCCCGTGCGATGGAGAAGCTGAACCTGGAAAACAGCCTGCGCCACGCGCTCCAGCGCAGCGAATTCCTGCTCTACTACCAACCCAAGGCGAGCCTGGCGAACGGCGAGGTGACGGGCGTGGAGGCGCTGCTGCGCTGGCAGCACCCGGAGCTCGGCATGATGTTTCCGGCAGACTTCATCCCGATGCTGGAGGAAACCGGGCTCATCATACCGGCGGGAGAATGGGTGATACGCACGGCGTGCGCGCAGATCAGGGCGTGGCAGAAGGCGGGGATCAGACCCGTGCCGGTCGCGGTGAACCTCTCGGCGCGCCAATTCCAGGCGAGCGAGCTCGGGGCCACCATCGCGCGCATCCTCGAGGAAGAGGGCATAGAACACCACCTGCTGGAACTCGAGATCACGGAGAGTTGCATTGTCAACAACACCGAAGAGGCCGCCCGTACGCTCGAATTCCTCAATTCACTGGGGGTGCGCGTGGCGATCGATGATTTCGGCACCGGTTATTCGAGCCTGAGTTACCTCAAGCGCTTTCCGCTCGATGCCCTCAAGATCGACAGCTCGTTCGTGCGCGACATCACTACCGACCCCGACGACGCGGCGATCACCAAGGCCATCATCACCATGGCGCACAGTCTGGAACTCGCGGTGATCGCGGAGGGTGTGGAGACCGAACAGCAACTGAACTTTCTCAACGCCAACGGCTGCGACGAGATCCAGGGCTACTATTTCTCGCGTGCGTTGTCGGCGGCGGATTGCACCGAGTGGCTCGCAAGCGGCTGCCACCTCGCTCGCCCCGCGCCGCCTGCGGAATCGGGCATGCTGCCGACGGCGGACCTCCGGCGGGGGCCGCTGGCGGCGATGGAGGCCGGGCCTCATGGGGCGCCGGATGCGGGGTCGCGCCGCGTCCGCTGACCCATGACCGAAGCCACACGTGTTCTCGCCCGCTTCCTCGCCGCATCCCGCTACGAAAACATTCATACCGCCGCGGTCGCGCTCATCGCGGGCGCAGGACCGTAGGTTGGGATAAGCGAAACGCATCCCAACAATCTTCATGACGCACGCGGGAGCGTTGGGGTTCGCGGTGCCCACCCCAACCTACGATGCTCTCGTGGGACGCGCTCGATTCGCCACTCCGAGAGTGCCCAGCGCCACAGGTCTCCGAGGCCGCCGGCCGCCGCATCAGGCGGCGGATGTCCGAGAAAGCGCAACACTCTGACGAGTGCGGGTAGCGGGTCGCGCGCCTCCACCGGTGCGGCAAGCGTCTGTTTGGAAAGTTTCGCCCCCTGGGTATCCACCGCGACCGGCAGGTGCGCGTACGCCGGCGTGGGCAACGCCAGCATGCGTTGGAGCAGAATCTGGCGCGGCGTGGATGTAAGGAGGTCGGCGCCGCGCACCACGTGCGTGATGCCCTGCTCGGCGTCGTCGACCACGGTCGCAAGGTGATACGCGAACACGCGGTCCGCGCGGTAGAGCACGAAGTCGCCGATCTCCGCGGCGATGTCCCGGGTGACGCGGCCCTGGATGGCGTCGTCAAAGGTGATGATCCGGCCGCGGGTGTCGAGACGCAGCGCGCGCGCCCTTCGTTGAGCGACGAGACCGTTGCGACAGGTGCCGGGATAGACGGCGCCCTCCGCGCCCGCGATCGCGGCATCGGCGATATCGCGCCGGCTGCACGCGCAGGGGTAGAGAAGATGGTCCTGTCGCAGCCGGTGCAGCGCAGCGTGGTACGCGGCCGAACGCCGGCTTTGCCAAGCGACGGTACCATCCCAGGTGAGCCCGCAGGCCTCCAGCGTGCGCAGGATGGCCTCAGCCGCGCCGGGAACTGTGCGCGGCGGATCCAGATCGTCGATTCGCACCAGCCAGTCGCCGCCGTGGCACCGGGCTTCGAGATAACTGCCGACCGCGGCAACGAGCGACCCGAAGTGCAGCGGCCCGCTGGGGGTGGGCGCAAACCGTCCGCGATAACTTTCCATCCGCGCAAGTGTAATGCGAAAAGCGCGGCCAACGCTGTTATTGCGAGCCCGTCATTGCGAGGCACGATTTCGTGCCGAAGTTGTAGGTTGGGATAAGCAGAGCGCATCCCAACAATCATCACAGCATACCGCGCGGTGTTGGGGTTCGCGGTGCTCACCCCAACCTACGATGGCTCTGTGATCTCTGTGGCTGATGTAGTATTGGATTCTCCAGATTTCGAGTCCGAGGGCGATTCATGAAAGTCAAAGCCGCGGTCGCGCGCAAGGCGAGCGCACCGCTTACGATCGAGACGGTCGATCTCAATGGCCCGAAGGCGGGCGAAGCATTGGTCGAAATCAAGGCCACCGGCATCTGCCATACCGACGAGTTCACGCTATCGGGCGCCGATCCGGAGGGGCTGTTCCCGGCGATTCTCGGACACGAGGGTGCGGGCGTCGTCGTGGACGTCGGGCCCGGCGTCGCGTCGCTCAGGAAGGGTGATCACGTGATACCGCTGTACGTTCCCGAGTGCCGCCAGTGCGAGTACTGCATTTCGGAGAAAACAAACCTTTGCCAGGCTATCCGCGTGACGCAGGGCCAGGGCGTGATGCCGGACGGCACGAGTCGTTTCTCCGCCGGCGGCGACAGGCTCTTTCACTACATGGGCACCTCCACCTTCGCGAATTACACCGTGGTGCCTGAAATCTCCCTGGCGAAGATTCGCGAAGACGCGCCGTTCGACAAGGTCTGCTACATCGGCTGCGGCGTGACCACGGGGATCGGCGCCGTCATCAATACGGCGAAGGTCGAGCCGGGAGCGAACGTAGTCGTGTTCGGGCTGGGCGGCATCGGCTTGAATGTCACCCAGGGCGCGCGGCTCGCCGGCGCCAGCATGATCGTGGGCGTCGATGTGAACGCCGGCAGGAGGGCGCTCGCGGAGAAGTTCGGCATGACGCACTTCGTCAATCCGAAAGAGGTCGAGGGCGATCTCGTTGCCTACCTCGTCAATCTGACCCGGGGCGGCGCCGACTACAGCTTCGAGTGCATCGGCAACGTCGAGGTGATGCGGCAGGCGCTCGAATGCTGCCACAAGGGCTGGGGCGTGTCGGTCATCATCGGCGTGGCGGGCGCGGGGCAGGAAATCCGCACCCGGCCATTCCAGCTCGTCACTGGCCGCGTGTGGAAGGGCACGGCGTTCGGCGGCGCCAAGGGGCGGCGCGACGTGCCGAAGATCGTCGATTGGTACATGAACGGGAAGATCAACATCGACGACCTCATCACGCACCGGCTGAAGCTCGACGAGATCAACAGGGGTTTTGATCTCATGCACGAAGGAAAATCGATCCGCAGCGTGGTGGTGTTTTGAGGAAGCCGTAGGTTGGGATAAGCAAAGCGCATCCCAACGATCATCACGGAATGATTTTTCGAGGATCAGGCGTGAGACATGGAAGCGGAAGCGCAACGGGTCCTGGATTTCTGGTTCGACGCGCCGGGCTCGCCGCAGGCGGGGCAGCGGCGCGCGG
>Ga0209640_10005279_pt1 | contig 11294 bp, 12 predicted proteins | sample RifCSP10_1_FD_184018 | JGI IMG/M metagenome (GOLD analysis project Ga0209640, IMG submission 184018) | Soil microbial communities from Rifle, Colorado - Rifle CSP2_sed 10_1 (SPAdes) (version 2) | ecosystem: Environmental > Terrestrial > Deep subsurface > Rock core/Sediment | place: Rifle...
CCGGCATCCGCTCCCCGCTGCCCGCTCTTCTCCCCCTCCCATTCCGATGGGAGGGGGCTGGGGGGAGGGCAAACCCCTGGACAAGTTTCACCCGGCATCCGCTGCCCGATGCCTGGTGCCTTCTCAGAGGTGGGTCGGGTGGGGGTCGAACCCTTCTCCGCGCAGTACCCCAGAGCGCTGTGGTCCCGTCAGCCTGATGCCACACGAGCCGCCCGGAAGAAAGAGACAACACGAGGCCAACGCCGTTCGAGGCCGAATAGGACTCGAACGGCGGCGACCACCACCGTGGGTCGGGTGGGGGTCGAACCCACAACCTTCGGGTTAAAAGCCCGCTGCTCTGCCAGTTGAGCTACCGACCCAGCACGAAGGTAGCGCCGCCGCCCCATCGATGAAACCGAATCGCCCCGCGGATCGTCTCACCCCCATGACTCGACGCCTTCTCGCCCTTCTCGTGATCACCACCCTCTCCCTCTCCGCCTGCGGCGACGACACGACCGCCACCACGGACGGCCCCATCTCCGGCAGCCTTCACATGAGCGGAGGCCTCGAGGGCCTCGACGAGACATGGAGCCTCGTCACCGACGGAACGATCACTGGTCCGGCCGGGGAGACCGGCCAGATCAGCGAGTCGGACCTGGCGACAGTCCGAGCAGCAATCGCCGCGGCCGACTTCTTCGACCTCGACCCCGAATACATGCCCGAGGACATCTGCTGCGATCGGTTCATCTATGTGCTGACGCTCTCGGGTGGCGATCAGACCAACACGGTGACGACGATCGACGCTGCCGACGCCCCGGAGTCCCTGTTCAGGTTGATCGGGGCGTTCCGCACCGCGGCCATGAACGCGCTCGGCTCGTAGAAGCGATCAGCCTACGGTCGGATCTCCGGTGACCCTTCGAACCCAGGGTCGGTAGAACAGCCGCCACTTGGCGACGTAGGCGGCGTAGTGCGGGCTGGCGTACATCCGAAACGGGGTCATGCGACTGTTCGCGGCCTGGAACCGGGTCAAGTCGTCGGTGAGGCCAAGCCCGTATTCGGCCTGCTGTTTGGGATAGACGTCGGTGGTGAAGTGATCCCAGAGTGCGAGATCATCGCGGTTGACCGCCTCGATCATCTCCACGGCGGCGCGATCGGACAACAGCCGCTTCTTGACGTCGTTGCTGGGCGCCACCCACTTCGAGGCATAGTGGATGTCGGGAACCCCGACGGCCCGCTGCATCATCACCAGGGACTCGTCGAAGCGATCGGCTCTGCCGACGAACGAGAAACGCGCCGTGAGGGCGATGGCCTCTTCGGCGGACCCGTTGGGTCCGGCGATTATCCGGGTCTGGCGATCACGCACAGCATCGTGGGTGATCCACTCCTCGAAGGAGAGGTGAACACCGCCGCGCTGCACGTCGTACTGGTAATGCGAGGCCGTGCGGACGATCGGCTCGCGAAGGAACGTCACATACTCGATGTCCGGCTGCTCTCGCTCGAGTCCCGTGTATACCCGCACGCCGTGGCCGAGGATGCTGCGCAGCCGCGGATACCAACGGCGGAGGTCGCGGAGCCCGTCGGGGGTGAGAACGTCGACGCTGGCGTCGGCGACCAACACGTCGCAATGCCGGCCTCCGAATGAACGCTTGAACACGCCGGCGAGGGTGGTTCCCGCGGTCTTGTGGATGTGGACGACCCCGATCATGGAAGTGCCATCGGTCGCTACCCCCTCAACGTTGAGCGGTGGTCGTCCTCCCGGGTGGGTCCGAGGTCATCCTGGCCCAGCCCTAGGCGGTACCCTGCCGTCCACTCGATGCGGAGGGACCGTGAGACGGAAGGCCATCGCCGTCGGCGAGGTGCTCATCGACGAGTTTCCCGACCGCCGGATCGTCGCCGGAGCCCCGCTGCACGTCCTTGCCCACCTCGTGGCACTCGGGTGGGACGCAGCGATGGTGACCCGGGTGGGTGACGACGCCGACGGCCGAACCATCGTCGCGACGATGCAGGCCGCAGGGATCGACTCCGCCATGGTCGAGGTCGATGACGCGCTCCCAACCGGCACCACCGCGATCACGCTGCTCCCCAATGGCGGCCACACGTTCAACGTGACTCGCCCTGCGGCGTGGGACGCCATCGTCGGCCCGAAACCGATACCGGATCACGATGTCCTGGTGTTCGGGACACTGGCTTTGCGCGACCAACGATCGCGGGTCGCAGTCGAGCGATTGTCATCCCGCGCAACCATGACCGTCCTCGATCTGAACCTGCGCCCCCCGCACTACGACGCCGCCACCGTGGGCGCCGCCGTGGCCCTAGCACACCTGATCAAGGCGACCGAGGAAGAGGAGGCGATCGTCACCGGTCTACTCGGCATCGAGTCGCTGTTCGCCCACCGCGCCGACTGGGTGTGTGTCACACGAGGAAGCCAAGGGGCGGCGCTCCGCAGTCGGAGCGGCAGATCGTGGAGCGTGCCCGCGGTCGCCACCGAGGTCGTCGATGCCGTCGGGGCTGGAGACGCCTTCCTCGCCGGACTCGTCGACGCGCTGGCGACTCACCGGGACCCGCAGGCGGCGATGGAACGAGCGGCCCACCTTGCGTCGGAGACGCTTCGTCATCGGGGCGGAATGCCCGCGACCTCCGGCCAGACAGGGGCCGCTCCAAACGGATAGGCTGCCGCCCCAACTACTTCCGGGAAGGGGACGGTAATGGATGCAAAGCAGGCCTCGGGCCTGACGCTCGTCGGCGGTTTGCTGCTGGCCCTCGGATCGTTTCTCGCGTGGGGATCGGTCCTGGGGATCAGCGTGAGCGGCATCGACGGGGGCGACGGCTGGTACACACTCATCGCCGGAGCGGTGCTGGCGCTCGTCGGGTTCATGGCGTGGAGCGGCAAGGCGCTTCCGGTATGGATCGGCTGGCTGGCGCTCGCAGTCGGTCTGGCGGTCGCGTTGATCAACTTCTTCGACATCATGGGGACCGAGGGCGTCAGCATCGGCATCGGCATGTGGCTGATGCTGGTAGGAGGTGCCCTGGGCCTGGTCGGCCTGTTGATGGGCCGGAAGAAGGCATAGCGCGGAACCATTGGATTGATGGGGACGGCCCCGGCGGGGCCGTCCCCATCAAGCGCCAAGATGGACGCAAACACCCGCGGCCTATACTCGCGCCGCCTCCAGGCCGGGATGCGGGGGGACGGGTGTAATCTCGCCCGGGCGATGCCCTCATCGTCCAGCGGCCTAGGACGTCGGCCTTTCAAGCCGGTAACACGGGTTCGAATCCCGTTGGGGGCACGTTGGGGGTGTGGTGAAGCCTGGAGTTCACGCCGGCCTGTCAAGCCGGAGGTCGCGGGTTCGAATCCCGTCATCCCCGCCAGTCGTCCGAATCGAGAGAGTCCCCGGTCAGGTAGCTCAGTCGGTAGAGCGCTGGTCTGAAAAACCAGAGGTCGCCAGTTCGATCCTGGCCCTGACCACGAGCATGCCGGCTCCCCGCGACTTCGCTCTACCCGTCACGCCGTCGGGTGAAGCGCACCGCGAGCAGCGCCACGTCGTCCTCAAACCCCCCTGGTGGACGCATCTGCTCCAGAATATGGTCGCACGCGTCATCGAGATCCTCGGGTGCCTCGTCGATCACCCAGTAGAGGCGGGCGATTCCCTTGTCGATGGAGTCGCCGCGCCGCTCGACCAATCCGTCCGTATAGAGAAACAGCCGGTCGTCTCGTCTGAAGCGCACCCGCGCAGGACTGATGCGGTCGACCGAACCCACGCCAAGTGGTGATCCACGCCCCTTGTTGAGCCGACGGATTCCTTTCCGGGTCACGTGGATCGGAGGCATGTGGCCTGCATTCGTGAGGCGCGCCTTGCGCGTCTTGGGATTGACGTCGACCATGCACAAGGTAACGAACCCGGGTCCGATCAACGAGTGAAGGTACTGATCGAGCTTGTACATCGCCGACCGCGGCCGACCGGCAGTCAGGAACGCCCGCAGCGCACTGCTGGCCTGAGCCATCGCCACTGCGGCGTTCACGCCGTGCCCGGCGGCATCGCCGAGTGCGATGAGCACCCGGCCCTTGGCCTGCATGACCTGATACCAATCGCCTCCGATACCCACCGCGGAAGTCCCCGGTAGATACCGGGCCTTGAATGCGAAACCGGGTATCTCGGGGAGCGAGTCCGGTGCCAGCCCACCCGCCAGCGTTTCGAGGGCACCCATGGTGGAGGTGGCACGGAGGGCTCGTGCGATCGCAGGTCCGCTCAGCACGGCAAGATCGTTCGCCCAGTCGATCCACTGTTGGTCGGGGGTCGCCCCTGGTGTGATGACGAGGCGCAGAGCTCCCAGAAGCTCTCCCTCCTGGTCATGTAACGCAAGGACTAGCCATGGTGAGTGCCCCAGGAGCCCCACGGCGCCGACGGTATACCGGTCAATGGGCTCGAATGTGTCCCATCCGATCACCACCGGCGCAAACGACAGTGCCTTGAGGAGCGGAGCGTCAGGATCTGCGTAGGCCTCCCCGAGCTCGTTGAGCCCACGCTCGACCCGATCGTCGGAATGACGACTGATGCGCGCCCGAAGGACCTGATCTCGGCCGCGCACGAACACCGTGCATCCTTCGGCGAGCACCGGTACCGGAGCGGCTGCAGTCGCCGCGATCGTCGATTCGAGGTCGAGCCGTGCGGTCAGCAGCTCCCTGGCCAGTCCCATCAGGTGAAGGAGCCGCACCGACTCCCTGTGCTCGTTGAGGTCCCGGTCGCCACGCCCCCCACGCGGGTTCGCTCGGTTGCCCAGGGCATCCCCGCCCCTATCCCGCTCGAAGGCGGTCATGACGGCGCGCAGAGAACCATTCGAATCGAGGCCGGGCCGCCCGAGGTCGATGCCTCGAACTGATGGGCGAGCGCCTTGATGACGCTGAGGGACATGGATTCCGTCGGAAGGCTTCCCGACGTCGAAGCACTGAGTCGCACTTCGATTCCGGCTGCGGTCGGCTCGAGTTCCATCCTCAACCGCTCGGACTCCCCGGCCTCGATCAGGGCGATTCCGGCTTCCTGGACCGCCAGAGCGGCGTCGTCGATGTCGTCGACCGTGGCGCCTCGTCCAGCACAGACGCTCCGAACCACCAGACGCAAAACCCCGAGATCCTCGGCGCGAGCCGGCACCGAGACCTCGATTCGCAACCGCGAGGCGTTATCCATGAGGCTGACCATATACTACGGGCCTCGTCTGAGGGGGCCGCTTGACCGGATCGACATCGCTGCGCATCGAAGCCGCCGTCAGCGATTCGGTCGCGACCATCACGCTGACCGGTGACGTAGACATCTCGAACTCGGCATCGGTGACTGCCGCGCTCGACGCTCAAGCCCCCCCTATTCGCAGGATCGTCGTGGACCTCAGGGGCGTGTCGTTCATGGATTCGATGGGGCTCGGCGCCTTGATCGATGGCCGCAACCGGCTCGCCCTGGACGGGATCGAGGTCGTCCTGGTGACGGGAAACGGCCCAGTCGCTCGGTTGCTGGAGCTGACCAAGCTCACCGGATCCTTCATGATCTTCGACTCGGTGGAAACGGCAACGAGCGCCGGGTAGCGCCCACGCCCTGGTCACGATCAGGACTCGAATCCCTTGCATCTGCGCACTCTGCGGCGGCGCGCCGGATGCCATGGACCACGCCCTGACGGTCGGATATCCGCTCTGCGGCTTCCCCATCGATACGGGCCATCGCAAATCCATGGCGCATCGGGTTCCTCCCGGCGGGTGTGCTGAAGGACCCAACCCCGGTTCCGGAACCTGGACGGGGCGCCTCGACTCGCGGTCGTCCATCGGATATCCGGGCCCGCGACGGGCGAAACAGAGGCGCACGGAGCCCTCAGCAGACTCCACCCGATATCGTTGCTGGATCACAGGAGACCGCGTTCGAACAGTGCCGACATGACCGACCGGGTGACTGAGCTGTTCGAGCGCCTGGCAATCGGTGACCGCGAGGCGCGCGACGAGCTCGTCGCGGAGTTCAATGGGTTGGCCAAGTACCTGGCATCGCGGTTCCGCGGAAGGGGCGAGCCGACCGAAGACCTCGAACAAGTAGCGGCGCTCGGGTTGCTCAAGGCGATCGACCGGTTCGAGCTCGGACGCTCGGTTCGATTCTCCTCGTTCGCCGCGGTCACCATTACCGGTGAGCTGAAGCGGCATTTGCGCGACAAGGCCTGGGCGCTCCGAGTACCCAGGGGATTGAAGCAAGACGGGCTGCGGCTGGGACGATTGGAACAGGAACTCACCCAGCGTCTGGGCCACCCCCCCACCGTCGCGGAACTCGCCGCGGAGGCCGATTTGAGCGAGGATGAGGTGATCGAGGCCCTCGACGCACGAGGGGCGTATGCGATCGCCAGCCTCGACGCCCCGATCGACGATGAGAGAGGCACGACTGTCGGCGAGGCCATTGGGTCCACCGACTCGATGCTCGAGCTGGCAGATCGCCTCGCGGTCGCCCGCGAGGCGATTCAGACGCTCTCGGAACGGGAGCGTCTCATCCTCTACTTGCGGTTCTACGAGGATCTGACGCAGACCGAGATCGGCGTCAGAGTGGGGATATCCCAGATGCACGTGTCGCGGCTGCTCACCAGGGCACTCGACACGATCCGGGCGTTCGTGCAGGAACGCTGAGCATGATCGCGAGCGGCCGCCGGCTCAACCCGGCTGCAGCTCGATCTCGAACCACGTGACAGTGGGCGGACCGACTTCGACCCCCCAGGCGTCGGACAGCAACTCCACGAGGTGGAGTCCCCACCCCGACGGATCATCGAGAGACGGTCTTTCGGCCTGACCGGTGAAGCCCGGCCCGCGGTCGGTGACCTCCACCTTCACGACAGCCCCGGATATCTCGACGACCACCTCGACGGTGTCGTCGGCGCCCATGCCGGCATGGCGGACGCTGTTGGTCACCAACTCGCTCACGAGGAGAAGGAGGTCATCGACGCGGCGACGTGGGAGGATCGAGTTCACGGCGGTACGTGCCGCCGCCGGCGCCTCGTGGTCGGCGCGGAACACCCAGTGGTGCGCCGAGCGCTGCGCCCCTGGAATGGCGATATCGCCATTCGACCGCTTGGAATGACCTCGTGCCATCGATCCACTCCCCATCCTGGCTGGTCCTCGGGCGACATCCAACAACCAGGGGAGTCGCCACGAGTGCGGCCATTTCATCGCCTCTGCGGGCGTGGCGAACATAGCAGTCGTTCCCTCCTCCACCCCCACCATTGCTACCCAGCGCGCGCCAGCGACAAACTGGTGGGCTGGTGGGACGCTCGCACAAGAACACCGAGGAGCTGGTCTCGGCGCTCCAGATTCCTCGGCTCCCGGCGAGGGTCGCATGTCGGGAATCCGACTTGTGACCGCGAGCTACCGGACCCGCAACCGCAGCTTTGCCTGCGGATGCTGCCACCCGGCCATCGGCTCGGCGATGTACCCGTGGCGGGCCGCCAGGTCGACGAGCATCGTGGTCGGGTAGAAGTAGTCCTCCCGCAGCTGTCCCCAATAGGTCCCATCGGCACTCTCGTTGTAGGTGAAGTCGAAGAACCCATCGGGCCGGATCACCCGGCGCACGCCGATGAGGGCGGCCTCGACCACTTCGACCGGGGTATGGGAGAACACACTGTGGGCATGCACTACGTCGAACGACTCAGCCGGGAGCGCGGCCAACGACAAGTCACCGATCAGCAAGAGATACGGCCGCTTGGCCTGCAGACCACGCTCGGCAAGCGTCTCCTGGGCGGCGATGAGGATCTCGGGTGAGATGTCCACCCCGGTGTATGCACCGACGCCGAGGTACTCGATGAACCGCCACCCGGCGCGGAGGTTTCCGCACCCGATCTCCAGCATCCGATGCCCGGGTCCAAGGCCGCGGTCGGCCAAATAGCGGAACTGGCGCTCACCCAACTCGAGCCAATCGTCCGGATCGGCGGTCCCGACGGCACCGCGAGCGGTCTTGCGGGCGATGTCGTCTGCCATCACACGCCGGTAGAACGCCATGTGGTCGGTCCGGGCCCCGTGGGCGGCGAGGCGGCGATTACGTAAGCGACGGCGGACATAGCCCCATGCCAATGACGGATGACGAACAGCCTTGGCGACCCGTCTGGGAAAGCCGCTGCGTTGTTTCGCTGCCACCGCGCGAGCGTACCGGGGGCACGGATTCCGGGTCGCCCGCTGGCGCTCCACAGATCCACCGCCGCCGGACGGGAACCGGACGACGACCTGCGATCATCTCATCGGGGCATCAGCACCAAAGGGGAAGAACCCGATGAAGTTCAGCACCCGCCTCCTCTCCCTCGTCGCCGCACTCGCCTTTGTGGTCACGGCTTGTTCTGGCGACGACGCCGCCGAAACGACCGCGGCCCAGGGTCGATTCGACCAGTCCGAGTCCGTCAGCACCACCGCCGCCACCACCACCACGAGTGCCGTCGGCGGGGCGTTCACCGACACCGAGGGCGATGAGACCAGTGCCGCCCCGGTCGAGACCTACCTCACCCCAGCCGATCTCGGTCGCTCGATCATCTACACGGCCACCATCGAGATCGAGGTCGACGACGTCGTGGCCGCCGGAGCGGCCGCCCAGCAGGCGGTGGCGCCGCTCGGCGGACTGCTCTTCGGCCAGGAGACCACCACCGGCCCGAACTCGTACTCCGTGCTCACGCTCAAGGTGCGCCCCGAGGACTTCCAGGAGGCGCTCGATCGCCTGAGCGGGATCGGCACCCTGGTGAGCCAGTCGGTGACTGCCGACGACGTGACGGAGCGGGTCGTGGACCTGCAGAGCCGGATCACCACTGCGGAGGCGAGCGTCGAGCGGCTGCGCACCTTTCTGTCCCAGGCCACCCTGCTGAAGGATGTGGCCGCGTTGGAGGAGGAATTGCTCCAACGCGAAACCGACCTGGAGCTCCTTCGCGGGCAGTTGCGCACGATCGAGACTGCCGTCTCGCTCGCCACGATCACGCTGATCCTCACCGAGCCGACGCCGGAGCCCGCGGTTGGCCTGATTCAGACGGCCTACTTCGGTCACGACGGCGGACAGTCCTGCCCGGGGAGCGGTGAGATCGTGTTCGACGAGGGTGACCTGGTCACCTTCTGCTACGAGCTCACCAACACCGGGGACACCTCGCTCAGCGACATCGACGTCCGTGACGGGGCCGTCGACGCGAAGGCCGAGGATCTGATCATCGTCGAGGGTGACCTCGCCGGCATCCTCGCCCCGGACGGCCGTCTCATCCTCGCCTTCGAGGCAGAGGCAGAGCCGGGTGCCTACCCGTCACCGGTGGTGACGGCTACGGCGATCGACACTGATGGCAACCCGCTGCGGATGTCGGTCGACGTGGAGACCGAACTCGGCACACTCGCCGTGGTCAGGGACACGTCGCTGCCCGGCTTCACAGACGCTCTGGAGGCGTCGTGGCACGGCCTGCAGCGGGTCGGCGGTGTGGTGATCGTCGCCGCCGGCGCGGTCCTCCCGTTCCTGTGGGTCCCGGTTCTCCTGATCCTCGCCGCCATCTGGGTGGGACGGCGAAAGACCAGCAAGCAGGCCACCCCCACGTCCACGGACGAGTAGGCGGCGTCGGGGGCACGACTTCTCGGATCCTCGAACACCCACCGCGACACAGGGCTCCCGGCGTAAATCAGCGAGCCGATACCCCTCGGGGCCTTGTTGGCATCACAAGGACTCAAGTTTCGGCGTCGGTCCTGCCGATCCGAGACAGCGTGACCCGATCCGTTCGTGGTATCGCGCTGACGCTCGCCCTGGCCATCGTGGTCGTCGGCGAAGTGGTCCCGTCATCAGGCGCCGCCACCGCCACTCGGAACTGGCACTGGTACTACGGCACGGTGACCCACGTCCGCGACGGTGACACGATCATCGTCGACATCACCGAGCCGGAACGCGCGCCGCACACCACTGACGGCTACCCCGGCTGGGCGATCAGAGCGTACGGCATCAACGCGTTCGCAGATCGGCGTCAACTGGGCTACGAATGCTGGGGTCCCGATGCGACGCACCGGATGGAACAGGAGGTCGGCGACCGAGCGCGAGCAGACCTGTACCTCCAGCGACGCTACTCCAACGCGCCAGGTGACCCATACGAGGGTCAAAGGGTCAAGCTGAGAGGCAACATCGACGGCTCGGCCGACGCCTTCGGACGCCTGGCAATGCGGGTCTTCGTCGAGGTCGATGGCCAGTGGGTCGACGTCGCCGGAAGGCTGCTGAAGGCAGGACTCGGCCTGCCCAGCCCTTCGAGCGAGCTGACCGACGCACAGAACCGGGCCTATCGCCGGAAGGCGTGGAAGGCCCGCACCGACCATCGCCGCATCTGGAGTGGTGATGGGTGCGGAGGCGGTCCGGCCAGCGACGCCAATCTCCGTCTTCGGGTGAGGTGGGAAGCCGACGGCGACGACGACGCCAACCTCAACGGTGAGTGGGTGCAGGTCATCAATGAAGGCGCGGACGCGGTGTCACTCGGGGGATGGCAATTGCGCGACCTGGCGATGCAGGATCCCTACGTTTTCCCGAACATCACCCTCGAGGCAGGCGAGCGGGTCACAGTCTTCGGCGGGGCCGGGACGAGCAGCGGCCTGACCCGGTACTGGCGCAACCAAGCGGGCTCGAGGGACGGCCAGCTCTTCTCCGGCAGCGGCGACGGGATCGTGCTCCTCGATCCTGGCGGCGACATCAGGGCCTACCAGGAGTTCCCCTGTCTCTTCGAGTGCCGGGACGCCCTGAGCGGGAAGGTGACCGTTTCGGCGATGTATGACCCACCCGGGGGCGACACACCGATGACGGAGTGGGTGGACATCCGAAACGTCTCCGACGGGCCGGTCGACCTCTACGACCACTACCTGTCCAACGACGGCGACACCTACCTGTTCGACGTGCCGACGGTGCTCGCTCCGGGCCAATCCGTACGGGTGCGGGTGGGTGGCAATCCCAACAACGACACGAGGTTCGAGCGGTTCTGGGGCAAGACCAGGACCATCCTCCAGAGCAGCGGTGATCGGGTCGAATTGCTCGGCCTCGACGGCCGTGAGGTGGCGTGCTACGGCTGGGGTGGCGAACGGTGTTAGTGGCCCGTCGCCCAAAGTGATGATGGCGTCTCTCCGCCCTCGACACCCCAGGCTGCGTCCTCCTCCTCGACGCACGCTCCGAGTGCGCCTTCGTCGTGCGTCCTTGCCGGATGACGCCGATGCCTCGGAGATAGGCGCACCCTATTCGAGCGACACATCACTCACAGCGTCCGCCAATAGGCGGGCGCTCTTGCGCAACGCTTATGGCTCTTCGGCCGGAGGCCTCATCGCTGTGCGGTTG
>Ga0209640_10005280_pt1 | contig 11293 bp, 10 predicted proteins | sample RifCSP10_1_FD_184018 | JGI IMG/M metagenome (GOLD analysis project Ga0209640, IMG submission 184018) | Soil microbial communities from Rifle, Colorado - Rifle CSP2_sed 10_1 (SPAdes) (version 2) | ecosystem: Environmental > Terrestrial > Deep subsurface > Rock core/Sediment | place: Rifle...
GCAGAAAGTGTGTGTCGCAACTGCTTTCTAACACGCGGAGGCTTTTGTGTCTCTACGAAATCGGCCCCTTCGTGAATTATCCGGGTTAGCGTGCGCGGTGCGCGGATCGCTAACGCGCCAACTCGACCAGCTCCAGCGCCTCGAGGCTCGGCCCTTCGATGAGGACGGCTCGCGTGTCGCCCAACCTGTAGGGCTCCACCATGATCTTCACGCTTTCGCCTCGCAGCTTCGCGATCCAGGCGTCGAGATTCGGCACGCTCAGCGCGACGTGATCGACGAGATGTCCGCGCGTGCTGACGAGCGGACGATCGCCCTGACGCATGTACCAGTTGACGGCGACCGAGCCGAAGACCACGCCGGCCGTCGGCGTGCGGTACATGCCGTCCACTTCGAGCGCGGGCCACGTCCTGTCGGCGCCGCGCGGCACTTTGCAGTCCGCCTCGGTGCGCGGCGGCCCGCCGCGCCCCTGCGGCACGGTCGCGTTCAAATGCCGGCGGTACCAGAGCTGCGCGCAGAACGGATCCTCCTGATACATGTGCACGTGATTGAACCGCTCGGCCGGCATGTCGCCCTGATACTCGATCAGGGTCTCGTCCGGGCCCCGTATGTATCCAAATCCGGCCCCTCCGTTCGGTTTGACGCCTTTGGCTTTTGCCTCGGCGATCTGCGCTTTCGTGAGCCCGAGGACACCGCCGGTACCTGGCCACGTATCGCTGTTGACCGCCACCGTGCCACCGTCGTCGCCCGTGTACAAGGGCGCCAGCGTCACGCCATCCCTTCTGAACCTTTCGAGCGTCTGTCGCTCGCTGGTGACGTGCCACCCGAAGTGCCACATCGCGGTCTGCGGCTGCGTCGCAGGCGGCTGATCGACCTTGCTGAACAGCACCAGCACGTCGTTCGGCGACCGCAGCGCTGGCAGCCCGCCCCACGTGGACGTCGAGGTACTCGGAAACGCCTTCGTGTAGAACGCTATCGCCGCGTCCGGGTTCACGGAGTTGAGATGGAGGTGGTGGAAGGCAGGCGCTGGCGGCGGATCGTTCTGACCGGCGACGCGCGCAACGCCCCACCCCTGGAACGCCGCCGCACAGAGCGCTGTCGCTGCGAGGAGCTTCGGTGTCATCAGCGGCTCGTTATTTCCTGAGTACCGGATTCACGTAGTCCCTCGGGAGAACACGATCCGGGTCGGGTCGCACGCTCAGGTAATCCACGTGGTCGGGAATGTCGGACCAGCCGTGGGGCACTCCCGCCGGAATGATGATCACATCGCCGGTCTTCACTTGCTTCCGGACGACATCGGGACCGGCAATGACGCCGCTGCAGGATGGCCCATTCAGCACCGTCGTCACGGCGCTGTCGGGCGCCGATCGGCGGCCGTTGACGATGCGGCCGCCCGTGACCAGCGTGCCGCCGCCCGAGACGATGACGTAGGTCTCGGTCTGTGCGTCGTGCGCGATGCCATTCGCGCTGTTCGCTGGAGGCGCAGTGGTCTGTTCGCCACATGGTTCCGCCGGCGCCGCCGCGCCGCGACCGGCCCCTCCAGCCGCAGCACCGGCGCCCGCGCCGCGCGCCGCGGTCCCGGTCGGCCCACGATGAATGATTCCGACGGCTTCGTTCAGCTTCCCGATGTCGACGCTTACGATTTGGCGATCGACGCCAGGAAGGCTGTTGACTTTCTTGATGTCCTCGTCGGTGATGTAGGTGGCAGCCTTCGGCGACTGCGCAAGGGCGATCCCCGGTGCGAGGGTGAACGCGAGAGCGAGCGCACGCAACGTGAGGTTTCGCACGACAGTCCTCCTGGGCCGGCTGAAGCCGGACACTACTGCGGCTTGAGCATATATTTATCCCTTGACAGTGGCAGCGTCCAGTGGTGGCATCCGGAGAGATCAAGTCACAAGTCACAAGTCACAAGTCACAAGTCACAAGTCACAAGTCACAAGTCACAAGTCACAAAGCCCAAGGCCGACGACGACTGACGAGAGATCAGAGACCAAAGACCAAAGACTAGAGACGATAGCGGGAAAGGGGAAGGGGGGAAGTTATGGTGACGAGGCGCCGTCTTGTTGCGGTATCCGTGCTCGGGATTCTCGTCTCCGTGGGTCTGGCGATGTCGGCGGCGGTTGCACAGACTCGAGCGTTCCTCCCGGTCACCGATACGATCCTCGCCAATCCCGACTCCGCCGACTGGCTCCACATCAGCCGGACGTACAACCAGCATCGGTTCAGCCCGCTCACACAGATCAACAAGGGCAACGTGTCTCAACTGCGCATGGCGTGGTCGCGCGGACTGCCGCCGGGCGTGCAGGAATCGACGCCGATCGTCTACCGCGGCGTCATGTACGTGATGGCGCCTGGCGCCAGCATCCAGGCGGTCGACGCCACCAATGGTGATCTGATTTGGGAGTATCGGCGCAGTTATCCGCCCGGCGTCCCAGCGGTCGCGGCGCGCAGCAAGAACCTCGGCATCTACGAGGACATGATCTACTTCGGCGCGCCCGATGGATTCCTTCTGGCGATCGACGCGCATACCGGGAAGCTGCGCTGGGAAACGAAGGTGGACAACGGTCAGATCACCGCCGGCGGATTGCTCGTTGCGGACGGCAAAGTGATCTCGAACCGCACCTGCGAGCAGGGCAAGCGCGAGTTCTGCTTCATTGCCGCCCACGACGCCCGAACGGGCAAGGAGGTCTGGAAGTTCTACGTCACGGCTGCGCCCGGCGCGCCTGGCGGCGACAGCTGGGGCGACCTGCCGGTGGACCAGCGGGCTGCCGGCCCGTGGGGCCTGCCCGGCTCGTACGATCCTGTCCGCAAAGTCGTTTACTGGGGAGTTGCCAACCCGAATCCGTACACGCGGTTCAAACGGTACGGCCGCTACGACACCACGCCGCCCACCTCGCCCACCGAGCTCTTCAGCAACTCGACGCTCGCGCTCGACGTCGAGACGGGCAAGCTGGTCTGGTACTTCCAGGAGCTCCCGGGCGATGATTGGGACGCCGACCACAATCAGGAGCGCATCCTGATTCGCACTCGCGTGAGCCCCGATTCGCGATTCGTCAAGTGGATCAACCCGTCGACGACGAGCGGCACGGAGCAGGACGTCGTGATCACTGTGGCGGAAGGGGGCGGCATGTTTGCCGTCGCGCAGCAGACCGGTCGATTCCTGTGGGGCCGGCCGTTCCCCTTTGACGATCCGAACGTCAACATCACCGTCGTCGACGTCAAGACAGGCCGGACGAGTGTCAATCCCGACAAACTGTTCAAGAAAGACGGTGACACGATCCTCGGCTGCTACCACAACACGCGCGGCTTGTGGCAGATTGCGTATCACCCCGGCAAGAATTCGCTCTACGTGCCGTTTCACGACCAGTGTCTGTCGATGCAGGCTGTCAATTCCAGCGCGACCGGCTACGGACGACGGACCGGCGTGCTGCGTCCGGGCGCCGACCCCAAGGCCTACATGGGCATTGCCAAGATCGACGTCGCCACTGGCGAGATGCGTGTGATCTACTCGCAACCCCAGGGGACGAACGGATCGGCGCTGACCACCGCTGGCGACCTGGTGTTCTTCGGCGATCTCAACCGGCGCCTGCGCGCGCTCGACGCCGACAACGGAAAGGTCCTGTGGGAGGCCGTGGTCGGCGGCATGATCGTCAACAGCACGATCACCTATGCCGTCAACGGCAAACAGTACGTCATGGTGTACACCGGCGGAGGGCAATCGGTAACGAGTGGGCCGCTCGGGGTGGCCGGCGAGGCGATGCCGCCCGCCGTCACCGGACACAACGCGATCTATGTGTTCGCGCTGCCGTAGAGGGCCGGGAGTCGGGATCCCGGCCGCAACACGGTATACTCCATCCCGCCGCCGAGGCGACCGTCCGCGAATCGCGTCGACATCTCTTGACGTTTGTCTTGCACCGCGTCGCGAGGAAGGACGTTCTGCGCAGTTGAACTGGAGGTCACCGATGAAATGCATCGTTACGATTGTTTCGATTGTGCTGGCCGCATCGACCAGCGTGTTGGCGCAGGAGGGCCGCGGCGCGGCGCCGCCGCCGCCGCCGCTGCAGCCAGGGGCGTCGCAGGCCGACGTCGACAAGGCCTTGCTCGCAGCCCCCGCCAACCAGCGCGACCAGGCCACGGTCGTCAAGTGGAAAGCCGATTTCACGTACGACACCCTGAGAAAAGGGACGAACCGTCTGCTCTGTTACGACCGATCGGGACAGCCCGGACAACAGCCGTTCTCGATTGAGTGCACCAGTATCGCCAACCTGGACCGTGTCGCGCAGAATCTGAGATTCGAGGCGATGGGCGACAAGAAGCAGGCGATGCTCGACGCGGCGGAAAAGGACGGCACCCGCGTCAAGCCCGAGTACGGGTCACCGTTCCACAACCTGTCGGGTCCCGACCGGGAGCGCGCGCGCGCACACATGACCGTCGCCGTGCCGGGTGCGACGACGCAATCAACCGGATTGCCCGACAATCCGAAGATGGGTGGCGCCTGGATCATGAATGCGGGCACGACGACTGCGCACATCATGATTCCGGGACATTGATGAAGCATCTGATCTTCGGTCTTCTCGCGGTGGCCTCGCTATCTGCAGCCCAGAGCACGCAGACGTTCACCGGAATCATCACCGACAGCGAGTGCGCCGGCGCTGGTCATGCCCAGATGCGCATGGGACCGACTGACGCCGAGTGCACCGTTGCCTGCGTGCTGGCACACGGCGCCCAGTACGTGCTGCTTGACGGCAAGGACGTTTACACGCTCAGCGATCAGCAGACGCCTGAGACGTTCGCCGCTCAGAGGGTGAGGGTCGTCGGCACGCTGGACGCCAAGACCAAGACGATCCGCGTGGAGTCAATCACCGCGGTGAAATGAACCGATGGAGGGGGAAGGGGTCAGGGGGAAGGAAAGAGGGAAGCGGGCAGGGGCGCCCGGCCACGATTCGGAGGGTTACCACCATGGTCCAGCGCGCGTTCGTGTTCGTTCTGGGACTGACCGTCCTTGCGGCGATCGGCTGCAGCTCTTCTAGTGAACCATCGGCCCAAGCAGTGGCCGCCACAAGTCCTGCCGCGGTGAACGCTGCTCGTCTCACGGCAGCCGACCGAGAGCCCGGCCAGTGGATGTCTCACGGCCGAACGTACGGCGAGCAGCGGTTCAGCCCGCTCGACCTGATCAACACCGAGACGATCGGAAAGCTCGGCCTGGCGTGGTTCGCAGATCTCGATACGCGTCGCGGTCAGGAGGCCACGCCGCTGGTCGTGGATGGTGTTCTGTACGTGTCCACCGCATGGAGCAGGGTGAAAGCCTACGACGCGGCCACCGGCAAGCCGTTGTGGGCCTACGATCCGGAGGTGCCGGGCGAATGGGCGGTCCAGGCCTGCTGTGACGTCGTCAATCGCGGCGTGGCTATGTGGGAGGGCAAGGTGTTCGTGGGCTCCCTCGACGGCCGCCTCATCGCACTCGATGCCGCAACGGGCCGGGAGCTCTGGGACGTCGACACCGTCGACCGCACCAAACCGTACACGATCACTGGCGCCCCGCGCGTCGTGAAGGGCAAGGTGCTCATCGGCAACGGCGGCGCGGAGTTCGGCGTGCGCGGGTACGTGTCAGCCTACGACGCGGAAACCGGCGCGCTGTCGTGGCGCTTCTACACCGTGCCCGGGGATCCCGCCAAAGGCTTTGAGAGCCCCATCTTGAAAACGGCCGCCGAGACCTGGAGCGGCGAGTGGTGGAAGCTCGGCGGGGGCGGCACCGTGTGGGACTCGATGGCCTACGACCCCGAGCTCGACCTGCTGTTCATCGGCGTCGGCAACGGCTCGCCCTGGAACCACTTGATCCGCAGCGAGGGCAAGGGAGACAACCTCTTTCTCGCCTCCATCGTGGCGCTCGACCCCGACGATGGCTCGTACGTCTGGCACTATCAGACCTCGCCGGGCGAGTCATGGGATCACACCGCAACCCAGCACATCATCGTGGCCGACCTGCACGTGAACGGCGCGATGCGGCGGGTGGTGATGCAGGCGCCAAAGAACGGCTTCTTCTACGTGCTCGACGCGAAGACGGGCGCGCTGATCTCGGCGAAGAACTTCACCGACATCAGCTGGGCCACGCACGTCGACATGAAGACCGGTCGGCCGGTGGAAACCCCAAATGCGCGGTTCTACAGGACCGGCAAACCCTTCGTCTCGCGGCAAAACCCCAACGGGGCGCATACGTGGCATCCGATGTCGTTCAGCCCCGAGACAGGGCTCGTCTACATTCCGATTCACATGCAGGACTACACGTTCGCGCATGAACCTGCCTTCACCCCATCGCCGCTGACGACGAACCTTGGCATCCGAAGGAGCGCGGCGCCGGCGGATCCGGACGCGCGAGCCGCGGCGACCAGGGCGACGGTGGCCAGCGTTGGCGGTCCTTTGATCGCGTGGGACCCTGTCGGCCAGCGCGAGGTGTGGCGCGTCGAGCGCGAGGGCGCCGCCAATGGAGGCGTGCTGTCCACTGCGGGTGGTCTAGTATTCCAAGGGACCGGCGCCGGCGAGTTCGCTGCGCTGAACGCCATGAACGGCACCGAGCTGTGGTCGGCCCAGACGCAGACCGGCGTCATCGCCGCGCCCATCTCCTACCAGGTTGGCGGCGTGCAATATGTCGCGATCATGGTCGGCACGGGCGGGTCGTGGGCGATGTCGGGGTCGTCGGCGAACGCCAAGGGCAACAGTCTTCCCAATATTTCCCGTCTTCTCATCTACGCGCTCGGCGGCGCTGCACAGCTTCCTCCGGCCCCGCCGAGGCCGACCAAGCCGCTGACGCCGCCGCCGGCCAACGCCGCGCCGGAGATCGTCGCGCGCGGCGAGGCTGAGTACAGGACTTACTGCGGACGGTGTCATGGCGTCGAGAGCGCCGTGAATCTGGGCATTCTGCCGGACCTGCGCTACAGCGCGGCGCTGCAGTCGAGCGAGACCTGGGCCGCCGTTGTCCTCAAAGGGGCGCTGGCGCCGAACGGCATGGCGTCGTTCGCGCCGGTTCTCGACACGAGCGAGGCCGAGGCCATTCGCGCCTACGTCATCGCGCAGGCGAATGCCGCGCTGCGCACGCCTGTTCCCGGCACTCGATAGCTGCGTTGACCTGGACGGACTTTTGGGACGCCCTGCAAAGGAACGGCGCGTTCCCGTCGGCCGGATTCACGCTGGTCGTCATCGGCGCGACGTTTCGCTGGTTTGAGCAGCTGTGCCACTTCCTGGGCCGAAGGAACTGGGGCCCCAATCCGTTCGCAACGACGCGTGATTACGTGGCGCGGCTCCACGCCGCGGGAGATGAACGGACGGCCCGTCAAGTGGAGGAGCGACTCCAGGACCAGCGGCGGCGCATGACGCGCTATGGGCGCGCAATGATGGTCGTGGGCGGCGTCATCGTGGTGCTGAGCGTGTTGCTGACATGAGGGATGGTGTCAGGCAGCGCCGGCCGGTGACGTAAGTTGCGCGCGCATATTCGCAGCGGCGACGTCGAGCACCTTAAACACTCCATCTCAGCCGGCTTCCGCTCGCAGCTCTTTCGCGGGAGCAGCCGCCCCACTGAATGTCCACCGCAGTTGCTAGAGTTCGTAGATACTTGAAGCGGCCAGTGAACGCTACGGCGTTTGTGAGGGACGTATCCGTAGCCCGACCGACTTCCTCGAGCAGGACTCTACGTCGGGCCGAAAGAGCGACCGGAAGGCGCCGCCAGGGCGGCGAAGAAGCGGTCTACGGCGAGCTTGGTCACATCGAAGGTCGAAGCATAGTCGGTCTCGGCGATGCTGGTGAAGTCGCTGAACTCGTCGCTTTTGCCGTAGGCCAGCATCCGCAGCGCAATGTGGTGGGCCATGTCGCAGTGATCGTTGAGCATCTCGAGATGGCGTTCCCGGCTGTCCTCGGGCAGACCGCCGACCTTCTCGCCCGGCTGGACGTAGTAGTCGACCGCACCCTGCATCACGGCGGCATAGGCGGCGAAGGCGCAGCCCGTGTCGTGGTGCTCGCCGATCAGCAGCGTCATGAAGATCCGCAACTGAATGTCGTTCAAAAAAAGCAGCAGACAGTCGATCCCGCTTTCGCGGCAGCGCGTCTCGATGCGGGCCTGCACCGCAGCCGAGAGGTCGCGGAGCTCTGTCAGTTTGTCCGCGTCGAGCGCCGGATGAAAGCGAAACTCTAGATGTGTCTCGCGGGCACCCGGTGCGAGACGGGCGGAACTCGCAGCGATTCGCCGCCGGTGCTCTTCCATGTCCTTCTCGAACCCGTCGCGCGTCGTCAGCAGGAACTTCCCCGAGAGCTGCTCGCGCAGATCCGCCACGCTGTGGGCCGGCGGTCGTCCTTTCTTTGACCAGATCAGCTTGTCGCCGAACTCATCCTGTATCCGGTTCTGGATGCCGAGCTGCGTCTCCTTGTTGGCGATCGCCCGTTCGTCGAAGACCACGGTGACGCGGTCACGCCTGTCGTCGGTGTCGAGCTGGTCGAGCTCCCACAGCACGCTTTCGGTAATGGATGAGACGTAGACCACGAAGTGGTCCATTCGGTCGATGAGGTGCGCGATGTCCTCCCTCCAGCGCAGCGCGTTGAGATACACCGAGCAAAACGGATGTTGCGCGAGACCGATCATGTCGGCGAAGTCGCCGTAGAAGTAACGCTGCGCCGCGAACGTTTCCCAGTACACATCCTTGGGACTCAGTACCTTGAAAACCTGGAAATGCGGACCGAGCTGCTCGCCCAACATCCAGTTGAACTGTGTCGTATCGAGCGAGGAGAACCCCACCGCCAATCTGCCACCGGAATAAACCGATCCTTCGTAATCGAAACCACGCAGATACAGCACCTGCTTGCCGTCGTAGCGGTTCATCAGGCGACGATTGGCGCCTTTGTGGCAGCTCAGAACGTAGTAGTAGATGCCGCTGATGTACGCGGTCTTCTCCATGTTGAGCGCGTTAAAATCGAACGGTACCGCGTATTTGCCGAGTTCGGTGGGCTCGGAGAGGTCGTTGATCAGCCCGTGCTCGTGCCAGCGCCTGATGTTGGCCGTGATCACGCTCAGATAGTGCGTGTACCAAGTGTTCACGAAGTATCCGAGAAGGGTCGCCGAAGCATCCCGGAGGAAGCGGAAATCGAGGAACGTCCGCCTTTCGTCCGCTGGCACGGGCAGGTCCACAACATACATGAATACCAGGATTACCCGCGAAAGGTTAGTCTGCGTGCCGACTTACTTTGGCGAGCGACCCCTCAACCTCCAGAGCAGTTGTTCCCGCCGCTCTTCTGGGTTAAGGTGTGGCCGCTATGCGCAAGATGCTCTTCGCCTCGGCCGTCATCGCTCTCGCTTCGATCGCTGCCATCAGCTCGGCTCAAGCGCCGACGGCACCCGATCCCCTCGCGATCGGCGGCAAGGACACAGCGTGGTTCATGGGCCGGGTCGGACGACCGGATACCGACAGCGAGCCGCAGGCCCCGTTCAAGATCATGGGCAACGTCTACTACGTAGGCGCCAACAATATCGCCTCGATCCTGGTCGCCACACCGAGGGGGCACATCCTCCTCGACACCGGCACCCAGAAGATGGCGGCGGTCGTATTCCCGAACATCGTCAAGCTCGGTTTCAAGCCGGCCGACATCACGGTGATGCTGATCTCCCACGCGCATTACGACCACATGGAGACCATGGAGACCATTCGCCGCATCACCGGCGCCACCGTGGCGGCGCTGGAAGCCGAGGTCCCTGCCTTGGTCAGCGGTCACGACCTTTCGTCGAACGAGACCTGGGGGCAGGAGCCGATCCAGGTCGGCCGTGTCCTCAAGACCGGAGAGGACATCAACCTAGGAGGGTCCACGGTCAAAGTGATTTGGACGCCCGGCCACACGCTCGGCGCCGCCGCCTACTTCATCACCACCCAGGAGGATGGGAGGACCTATCAGATCGTCTACGGCGGCCCGCCCGGGCCGATCGCTGGCGATCCGAGATACGACACTCGCCCGGAGGACGCCTTCAACTCTTACAAGGCCCTGCGCGCGATGACTCCAGACATCCTGATCTCCGGCCACCCGCAAAACCTCTTCAAGGGCAAGCTGGAGGCGCTGTGGATGAATAAGCGCCCGAGCCCGCTGGCGCTGGCGCCAGGGCAATGGGCCAAGATGATCGACGACTCCGAGGCGAGCTTCAAGAAACGCCTGGCCGCATCGACCGCTCCGGCGCGCTGACGCTCTTTCGACACTTTCATTCGCTTGCCTGAAACCGCGTGGACTGCACATCGGCAGGCGCCGCATTCTGACGACGATTGGGGAGCGTGCTGGCCACGCGCTACGGGGAAGGAGGCCGCATGGCAACCGCATCGGGGTGGAGCCGGAGAATCCCCCGGGTGGGGCAACGGGCGGAGCGCTCGCGACTCGTCAAGCCCGAGTACATCTCACTCTTCACGGAGCTGAGTGGCGACCGCAACCCGCTCCACTACGACGAGGCTGCCGCGCGTCGGTCCCGGTTTGGCGAGATCGTCGTGCAGGGCGGCGTGACGAGCGCCATTCTCAACGCGGTGGTGGCTGAGGACCTGCCCGGACCTGGCACCGTGTTCCTGCACGTCGATTGGCGCTTCACCGCGCCTGTTCGGCCCGGGGACACCATCACGGGGGCGGTCGAGGTGCTGGAGGTCCGCGAGGACAAGCCGATCACGAAGGTCGCGACGAGCGTTCGCCGCCAGGACGGGGTCGTGGTCCTCGAGGGAACCGCGGTGTGTTACACGATGCACATCGGAACGCCCTGATGTGAGCGCAATTCTCTAGAATGAGGATTTGGTCTCGAATCCGCTACGGCAGGGAGGATGTCGATGGACGCTATCATCGCGGAACTGGTGAATCGGTTCGAACGTGGCGGGCTCACACGGCGTCAGCTCATTCAGGGTCTCTCAGCACTTGCAGCGGTAGGCGGCACATCAGCGCTCTCCCTCGCTCAGAGCGGTGGGCTCAAAGCAACCGCCATTGACCACACGTCGGTGCTGGTGACCGACTTGCAACGCTCGGCCGAGTTCTACCGACGCATATTCGGCCTGACGCCGGTGAGCGAGGACAAAGCCAATCGAATTCTTCGATTGGGAGTGGGAGGTCGCGGCGTCGGCAGTACGATCGTGTCGCTCCGGCAGCAGAATCCTCCAGGCCTGATCGATCACTTCGCCATCAGCGTGGAAATGTTCAACAGGGACGTCGTCACGCAGGTCCTGAAGCAGCACGGCCTCACGCCTGACCAGAACGTCGAGTTCGGGTTCCATATTAAGGATCCCGATGGCGCGGTCGTGCA
>Ga0209640_10005281_pt1 | contig 11293 bp, 11 predicted proteins | sample RifCSP10_1_FD_184018 | JGI IMG/M metagenome (GOLD analysis project Ga0209640, IMG submission 184018) | Soil microbial communities from Rifle, Colorado - Rifle CSP2_sed 10_1 (SPAdes) (version 2) | ecosystem: Environmental > Terrestrial > Deep subsurface > Rock core/Sediment | place: Rifle...
GCAGCGATTTTCTGGAGGCGAGGCTGACCGCCGTCCAGGATTCCACCCCGGATGTCACAGGCGATCGCACCGTTCCTGTCATACAATAGATGGGCGCCCTGCGGAACGTCGGAACAAAATGAAATTAAGCGCAAAAGCATTCAAGGACTGGGACAACAAATGCATCACGCTCCTCGGAATGTCCGGGGTCGGCAAGACGCGCCTGGCCGCGAAGCTGCGCAAACGAAACTGGTTCCATTATTCCGGGGACTACCGCATCGGCACGCGTTATCTGGACGAACCGATACTCGACCACATCAAGCAGCAGGCGATGCAGGTGCCGTTCCTGCGTGAACTGCTGCGCTCGGATTCCATTTACATCTTGAATAATATCACCGTGGATAATCTGCAGCCGGTATCGAGCTTCCTGGGAAAATTGGGTGACCCGGAAAAGGGCGGTCTCGGCCTCAAGGAATTCAAGCGCCGCCAGGAACTGCACCGGCAAGCGGAAATCGCGGCCATGCGCGACGTCCCGGGATTCATCCACAAGGCGGGAGAGATCTACGGCTATCGGCATTTCGTCAATGACGCCGGCGGCTCGCTGTGTGAACTGGAAGACGCGCCTACGCTCAAAGTGCTGGCCGATCATACGATGATCCTGTATATCAAGGCGAACGAAAAAGATGAACAGGACCTGATTCACCGCGCGGAGGAGGATCCGAAGCCGCTTTACTACCGCGAGGCGTTCCTGGACGAACTACTCGAGATTTATCTGCGCGATAAAAAATTGTCCTATGTGGCGCAGATCGACCCGGATGATTTTGTGCGCTGGTCGTTTCCGCGCCTGTTTCAATCGCGCATTCCACGCTATCAGGCCATTGCGGATCAGCATGGCTACACCCTCAGCACCGATGAGCTCAAGGAAGTACGGGATGAGGCCGGCTTCTTGCGCCTGGTGGAAAAAGTGCTGGAAAGACAAGCGTAATTTCCGCCATGCCGCTGGTTGCCAATTCGAAACTGCCCACTTTTGATCGCCTCATGCAGGAAGGAGAGACTGTCCTGCCGGGTGATGTGGCGCTGCACCAGGACATCCGCGAACTGCACATCGGGCTGCTTAACATGATGCCGGATGCCTCACTGGCCGCTACCGAACGGCAATTCTTTCGACTGGTGGGTGAGTCCAACCAGATTGCCCAGTTCTACATGCATCCGTTCACGCTGAAGGAACTCCACCGCAGCGCGGAAGCCGAACGTTACGTTAACCAGTATTACGAAACCTTCGATCAAATGAAGGAACAAGGGCTGGACGCGCTAATCATTACCGGCGCAAACGTGACTCAGCCGGATTTGTCGCTTGAACCATTTTGGAAGCCGCTCATCAAGGTGATCGATTGGGCCCATGACAACGTTACTTCCACGCTGTGTTCGTGTCTGGCAACACACGCGGTACTGCAGTTTCGTTATGGAAAAAAACGCCGGCATCAGGGTTTCAAGCGCTGGGGGGTCTATTCGCATCGCGTGATAGACCGCAAGCACCCGCTGGTGAGTGACGTCAACACGCGTTTCGATGTGCCGCACTCGCGATTCAACCAGATTGACCGCGAACAATTCGAAGCCGCGGGATTGCCCATTCTCGTTGAAAGCGAAATCGCGGGGGTGCATCTGGCCGTGAGTCAAGATCGTTTTCGGCTGATTTTCCTCCAGGGGCACCCGGAATACGACACGATCAGTCTCTACAAGGAATACAAACGCGAGGTCAACCGCTTCATCCAGGGTGAGCGCGAAGATTATCCGCCATCTCCGGAAAATTATTTTACGCTCCGGTGCCAGGCGGTGCTCGACGAACACCGGGAACGGGTAATCGCGGCACTAACACGGAAGAAGTTACCGCCAGAATTGCCGGAATCCTACGTGATGGCCAATTTGGATAACACCTGGCATGACACGGCCGAAGCCGTGATCAATAACTGGATCGGCAAGGTATATCAGGTCACCAACATCGACCGGAAGCAACCATTCCAGGATAACGTGGACCTCAACGACCCGCTGGGGTTGAAAAAGTAATGACGCCCGGCCTCAAGCGGGTGGTTTACTTTTCTTTACGGCTTTTCCGCTTCAGGTCGGCGCGATGGGAACGCCCATAGGACTGTATGTCGACAAATCGTCCCTCCGCGTCACGGACCGCAACGTTTCAGATGTCAATCTCCAGAGATCTTCGAAACATACGAATAGTTTTACAAACGAACTTCCACGGCGGCACCGCCGAGGGGACTGCGTGATATCTCCAGCACACCGCCATACAGTTGAACGACCTCCTGCACCATGGCCAATCCCAGTCCATGCCCCGGCGTGGCCGCATCCGCGCGGGCGCCGCGGGCACGAACCAGGGACACCTGATCGGGCTCAATACCTGGACCATCGTCTTCAACTCGCAGCGTAAACCGCGGTCCCGATTTGTCTCCCGATTCATTATGCGCCTCGATGCATACGCGTGCCTTGGCCCACTTGAACGCGTTGTCCGCGAGATTGCCGAGTACCTCCAGCAAGTCGCCTTCGTCGCCGTGGAAAATCACGTCGGAGGATATGTCGAGTTCCGCGCGGATGGACTTCGATCCATATACCTTTCCCAGCGCGGAAAGAATTTTTTGTGCCGTGGGTGCGACCGGCAACGGGGCGCTCAAGGCGGTGCGACCGGCAACGGCCGCGCGCTGTAATTGATACTCGACGATATCGTTCATGTTTTGCAGTTGTTCCTGAGTCACCATGCGCAACTCCTCCACCGGTGTTTTCGCCTCGACCGTGGCACGCAGCACGGCGAGCGGCGTCTTGAGGCTGTGGGCGAGATTACCCAGCGCATCGCGGTAGCGTTCCAGATGCGCCCGCGCATTGACCAGCAGGGTATTGAGGTTATCTGCCAACGGCTGCAACTCAGCCGGATAGCGGCCATGCAAGGTTTGCGTACGGCCGGTTTCCATCTCGGAAAGGTCTTGCGCCAGCCGCCTCAGCGGTGCCAACCCCCAGCGCAAAATCAAAGCCTGGACCGCGAGCAGCAACAACGTGGCCGCCGCCAGCCAACCGAATAGAGTGCGGCGAAACTGCTGGATTTCCGCCAGGTGCTCATCGAGTCGCTCGCCCACGTGAAAAACGTAAGTGCGTGCGGGTTGTCCGCTGAGTTCCCAGCGGGTGGTAAAGCTCAATATCATTCGCTCCGGCGTGTCGCCGCGTGACGTTATCCGGAACACGCGCTCGCCCGGCGGGGGCTCGGCTACGGTGTCTAACGAAATGCCGAGGGCCGAAGGAGAACGCCAAACGGCCGTGCCGGTGGCATCGTGTACCTCGGCGAACAACCCCGAACCGATAAGATTAAAGCGCGGTTCGGGCAGTTCGACGGGCAATTCCAGCGCACCACGGGCATTAAGATCGGCCGCGGCCAGCAGGGCATAAAGATGGCCTTGCAACCGTTCCCGCAGCGCGCTTTCTGCGCTGCCACGAAACGCCTGGTCGAGCGCGAGGCCGGACAGGCCGAGAAATCCGGCCAGCACCACCGCCGACACCAGCAACAATCGCGCGCGCAGCGAACGCATCAGTTTTGCCCGCAAGGCAGCGTAAAGCGATAACCGCGACCACGCAGGGTTTCGATGGGGTTGAGACGGTCCCCGGGGTCCAGTTTCTTGCGCAAGCGGCCGATAAATACCTCGATAACGTTACTGTCGCGGTCGAAGTCCTGATCGTAAACATGCTCGGTGAGCGTCGTCTTCGATACCACTTCGCCGGCATGCAACATCAGATACTCGAGGATCTTGTATTCGAAGGCGGTCAATTCGAGCGGGCGTTTATTCACGCGCACCGACTGCGCTGCGGTGTCGAGCACGATCGGCCCGCAGTTCAGGACGGGTTGGGCGAGTCCGGCGGCTCGGCGCAACAAGGCATTGACGCGCGCGAGCAATTCCTCGATATGAAAGGGTTTAACCAGATAATCATCCGCACCCGCCTCGAGTCCCGAGACCTTGTCTTGCCACCGTCCCCGGGCGGTAAGGATCAGTACTGGAAATCGTCTTTCGAGTTTGCGCCAGCTACGAATGACTTCGATCCCGCTCAAGTCAGGCAGGCCGATATCCACCACCGCCAGGTCAACGGGATACTCTCGGCCCTGCACCAGCCCGTCTTTGCCGTTAGCCGCCATGTCGACGACATAGCCCGCGGCGCGCAATTGTTCACCCAACTGCCGGCGCAAGGCGTTTTCGTCTTCGATGATCAGGAGACGCACCGCGCTCAGTCCTTCTCGTGGCGCGGCGCGACGTCGAAGAAGCGCACCGAACCGTTCGGCAACAAAACCTTGATACGATAAGTGGTGTCCCCACGCCGACCGCGTTTCTCGGCCGACAGTACGCGCCCGCCGCTCTCGCGCCTGACACGGGCTACTGCCTCGTCAAGTGAATCCTCCTCATCACGGCGTGACTCACGGTGTTCATTCCGATCGCGACGTCCGTGGTCATTATCGTCGTCGCGGTCGGAGCGCCCACCGCGTCGCGCCGCGGCCGGATCCATGGCCATGGATACGACCAGGCCGGCCACGAGACAGGCCAAGAAAAGCCGTCGAGTCATGATCCGCCATTCCCGTCGTTTTTTCCGGTCGTCACCATCGCGTGTCCATCTTAGCCGACTGTCGTGTCAGACGCACCGGCAGAATGGCATGGCCCACGCGGCTGGCGTCCAATTTAACGACGGTGACGCGCGATGTCGTATCCGATGATGGTCCCGATTACCGCTCCGACCGCGGTATGACCCGGGTCGCCAGCGCCGACTTCGTGTCCCACCACCCCGCCAATCACACTGCCGAGAATGATGGGGGCGGCGGATGATGACCGACGGTGGTCCCGATCATGCTCGTCGTGATGGCGTGGCGGCGCCGATCTATAATAATGATGATTTGAATGACGCCTGTCCCGATGTCCGTAGGCCTTGCCCGGATTGTAGTAATGCCTTACCACGTGTTTCTCACGGTATACGGAACGGTGATGGCCATCGCCGTGATCGCGATCAGCCTGCGCAGCAAGCGGGGCGGCCAAGACCGTCGCCAATACCACTACTGCAGTGCTCAACATTTTGCGGTTCATCGTATTCTCCTTGGGTTGCATTGAAATTTTGACGGCTACATCTGTGATCGAGATTACGACCCGTCGGCTGAACCCAAGCTGAACAAAACTGAATTCTATCTTATTGATATAACTACTATAATTCTTTATCCACGGCCGCCCACGGCCGGAATTAAAATATTTTGTTAATGGAGTATCGTATGGCGCTCGACGCGAAGCAGAACCGCGTCATGCCCAATCCAGGAAAAAGACATGAATAAGAAAGCAGCCAAGATTAAAACAAATGCACCAAACCGATTCACACGACGCCATTTTATTGTCGGTGCCCTGGCCGCCGGCTTCGCGGCGGCCGTGCGGCCGATTGCTGCACAAACCGTGATTCACACGGATACTGCCGGACTGATTGCCGGTGAGGTGAAAATACCGGTTGCGGATGGCCAGATCCCGGCCTACCGTGCCATGCCCGCCACCGGGAAAAATTACCCCATCGTGCTCGTCGTGCATGAAATTTTCGGCGTGCATGAATACTTACGCGACGTCTGCCGCCGGTTCGCCAAACTGGGCTATCACGCCGTGGCGACCGAACTCTTTGCGCGCCAGGGCGACGTCTCAAAAATCACGAATATCGATGAGATACGTAATGTTGTCGCCCAAGTGCCCGATGCACAGGTCTTGGCCGATCTGGACGCAACGTTCGCCTGGGCATCCAAGAACGGAGGCGACGGCTCCAAACTCGGTATCACCGGTTTTTGCTGGGGTGGAAGAATCGTCTGGTTGTATGCCGCGCACAGTCCCCGTCTCACTGCCGGTGTGGCGTGGTACGGTCGACTCACCGGCGTCGTCGATGATTTACACCCGGTGCATCCGCTCGACCTGGTCAAGTCAATCAAGGCGCCCGTATTGGGCCTTTATGGCGCCGAGGACCAGGGCATCCCGGTCGAGATGGTCGAAATGATGCAGGATGAACTTAAAGCCGCGAAGCACCCCTCAGAGATCATCATATACCCCAACGCCCCACACGCTTTTCATTCCGATTACCGCGCGAGCTATCGTCAGGAACCGGCACAAGACGGTTGGAAACGCCTGCAGGCGTGGTTCAAAAAATACGGTGTAGCGTAATCCCGGTCCTCGCCCGTTGAAATCGGTAAACAATCCGCTGCCGTTTCTCCCGCTTAATCAGAACGCAACTAAAGCGGTACCCGATGCGGAACTCGCTCAATTATTTTGAATTCAACCAGCCCAGGTTTTGCCGGGAATGAGATGTGCGTTTTTCGTTCTGAAAAGGACGAGATCGTCAATGCCTGGAATACACCATTACCTTGCCGCGATTGTCAAAGGTGAGCACATCGTATGGCACCGGAGGATTACCCTGCTCCATACCGGGTGAGCCGTCCGGCATCCCAGGCACAATCAATCCGCTAACCTTGGGGCGCTGCTTGAGCAGTCGCTTGATATCGGCCGCCGGCACATGGCCTTCAATCACGTAACCTTCGACCAAGGCGGTATGGCAGGAGGCGAGATTCAGGGGCACGCCATATTTTTTTTTGTAAGATACGGGATCCGCCACGTTTACCGCTTTCACAGTGAAACCGTTCTGCTTCATGTGCGCAATCCAATTGTTGCAGCATCCGCAGGTAGCGCTCTTATAGACGGTGACCTCGCTGGCGACAGCGTGTGGCAGGCCACCGATAAACATGGCCACGATAAGGGAAATAACGGCGGCAGAGTGATTACTCATGGAAAGGGTCTCCTGCGATCATGTGGCGATACATTACTGGATTCCAAACTCAAATAATTTGACCCCGATCAATTTCTGATTCTTGCGTAATAATTCACGTGCTTAACCAGACCAGCGGAAGTCCATTTTGCAGGTAAATCCCGCTAAACGCGGTTATTCAGAGAGATAACGACAATAGGTTTCACGGACGCGCAGGGTGGCCAAAAATCCGAATACCACGAACGCAAAGAAAATCAGGATTCCCAGCCGGTATTGCATCGCCGCCCCCTGTCCGGAGCCGGCGCGGTCAATGGTCCAGCCTACCAGCGGTTGCAGTATGCCGGTACCGAGGAATACGCCGGTGTTGGCGACACTGGTGGCGATCCCCGAAAGCGCATGCCGGTTTACTTCTTTGACGCAGGACCAGCTCAGGGTGAAGCCCGCGGCACCAAGCCCCATGAGCAGGAACAACAGGAAACTCAACCACCGCGGCATCGGCAAAGAAAAGACCAGGGGGAGCCAACACACCAGGTGCAGCAAAGTGGCTGCAACAAGCACCGGCCGGCGCCGGCCCAGGCGATCGGAAATCATACCGATCGTCATGGCGCCGAAAGCGAACCCGGCCAGCAACAGGCTCGTGTGGATGGTGGCGGTGGTCCGACTCATTGCATAAACCTCCTGCAGAAACGGTACCGCCCACAGGCCCGCGAAGGCGAGGAACGAACCGCCCAGTCCGAGGTTCAACCAGAAGTTTGGCCAGGTCAGGCGATTTCCGAGCACCATCGTCAGGCCATCAAACCAGTGACCTTGATGCGGCGGGTGCGCCGCCTTGCCATCCAGTTCTCGCATGCTGGGTAAACCGGCTTCACCCGGATGATCGCGCACGAAAAACCAGGTGAGCAGAGCGAGCACAAATGACAGGCCGCCGATCGCGATGAACACACTGCGCCAGGAGGTAAACTGCAACACCCAGGCGAACGGCGCCGCCGCCATGACGGCGCCCAGGTTCCCCAGCAGGACCGTCAGTCCGGTCGCAGTACCAAAGTGCCGGTCGTGAAACCACGAGGCGTTGAGCTTGAGCATTGAGATAAAGGTCACCGATACACCCAGCCCAACCAGGAATCGTCCAATCGAGGCATCGGTCATTGACGACGCCAGACCGAACATGACGGAGCCGATGCCGGCCACGATACCGCCAAGCGTGACAATACGACGTGGACCGAGTGTATCCACCAGGATACCGGTAGGGACCTGCATCACGGTGTAGACATAAAAATAAATGCCCGCGAGCCCGCCCAGCGCCGCCGCGCTGGCGCTGAAAGCCTGTTGCAGATCGGTGGCGATCGCAGCGGGAGCGACGCGATGAAAAAACGAAAGCATATAGGCCAGCACCACGAGACCAAATGCGCTCCAGCGCAACAGCGAATAAGCGCCGTATTTCGGGTTATTTTTCAAAGAAGTGAGGCTCGTGTTGTGGACGGTATCGATCTGACTTATTGGCTTTTCACGCCAGCTTAAACTTTTGTGCCTGACGCGACAACAATGGTTGCCGAGATTCCGAGATGCAACGGCTTTGATCACAACCGGATTTACCCGGGCAGTAGTGAAGCCGCGGGAAAATCACACCGACGTGTGGTAGATTTGTCTCCCTGCCGGAAATCCGGGGACTCACCATGACCGCCATTCGACAACAAGATTTTATCCAGAGTATCGCTGACGCCTTCCAGTTCATTTCGTACTATCACCCGGTCGATTATATCGAGGCGTTGCACGAGGCCTATCGACGCGAGCAATCGCCCGCCGCCAAGGACGCGATGGCGCAGATCCTGATCAATTCGCGCATGGCGGCCGAAGGTCACCGTCCCATCTGCCAGGATACCGGTATCTGTATAGTGTTTCTCCGCGTCGGCATGGACGTGCGCTGGGAAGCGCGGATGACCATCCCGGAGATGGTAAACGAAGGCGTGCGCCGCGCGTATCTCGATCCGGACAATAAACTGCGCGCCTCGATCCTGTCCGATCCGGATGGGAAGCGCCTGAACACCCGCGATAACACCCCGGCGGTGACGCATGTCGAACTCGTGTCCGGTGACCAGGTGGAAGTCATCGTCGCGGCCAAAGGCGGCGGATCGGAGAACAAATCGAAATTCGCGATGCTGCTCCCCAATGACAGCGTCGTCGACTGGGTGCTGTCACAGGTTCCGATCATGGGCGCCGACTGGTGCCCGCCCGGCATTCTCTCGCTCGGCATTGGCGGCTCGCCGGAAAAGGCGATGCTCATGGCGAAATGGGGAATGATGGAACCGATCAACATTCATGAACTGCAGGCCCGTGGCCCCTCGAATCGCGCCGAGGAACTGCGGCTGGAACTGTACGACAAAGTGAATGCGCTGGGGATCGGCGCGCAAGGACTGGGCGGATTGTCTACGGTACTCGATGTTAAAGTTACCGACTATCCCACGCACGCGGCCTCGAAGCCCGTGGCCTTGCTGCCGAACTGCGCCGCCACGCGGCACGCGCATTTTGTGCTCGACGGCAGCGGACCGGTCAGCCTGGATCCCCCCAACCTCGAAGACTGGCCCAAGCTCACGCTCGATTTCAGCACCAGCCGACGCGTCAATCTCGACACGGTCACGCGCGAAGAGATCGCCACGTGGAAATCCGGCGACCGGCTCCTGCTAAGCGGCAAGCTGCTGACCGGCCGCGATGCCGCGCACAGGCGCTTGATGGAAATTATCAATAAGGGTGAAAAACCCCCCGTTGACCTGCGCGGGCGATTTATATATTACGTCGGGCCGGTCGATCCGGTGCGCGATGAAGTCGTCGGGCCCGCCGGACCCACCACGGCCTCGCGCATGGACAAATTCACCGGACCGCTGCTTGAAAAAACCGGATTGTTGGGCATGGTCGGAAAATCCGAGCGCGGCGCGGTGGCGATCGAGGCCATCAAAAAACACAAGGCGGTCTATTGCATCGCCGTCGGCGGCGCCGCCTACCTCGTTTCGAAAGCGATCCGCGGCGCGCGCCTGCTCGCATTCCCCGATCTGGGCATGGAAGCGATCTATGAGTTCGAGGTCAAGGACATGCCGGTCACGGTCGCGGTGGACGCCCTCGGCAATGCCGTGCACAAAACCGGCCCGGCCGAGTGGCGCGCCAAAATCGGCAAGATTCCCGTTATGGCCTCCTAGATTCTCACGGTTTCCCACGGTTTCCTGAGCGACGTGGTTTAGGTCTGCTGCAATCCGGGGCAGAATGCCTGCATGGAAATTGACGACTGTTGCCAAAGCAGTATTCATGAAAATTGACTTCGTGGCCCTTGACCGGATTGAGTCCGAAGCCGTGACAGATTTTTATCGCGCGGCACTGGACGGACTGCGCGCGTCGCATGGCATCGACGTGAACGTGGTCGCGGGCGCGGCCTGTTTCCGCTGCCGTCACTTCAACCCCGCACTCATTTTCCGCCGCGCCACCGGGTTGGGAGTTGATCGCGCCGCCACTCGGGATGACCTGTCGGCGGTTACCCAATACATGTCCCGGCAGCACGAATCGTATGCTGTAACCGTCACCCCATTTGCGAAGCCGGCAACCTTGGCGGACTGGCTCGAGACGCAAGGCTTCGCCCGCGGTTACGCCTGGATGAAATTCGCGCGCCCCTGCAATGAACCGCTCGATGCGGCCACTGATCTCGACATTCGAGTGGTCGGTCGCGAATCCGCGGCGGCATTCGGCCGGGTTGTCGTCGAGGGTTTCGGATTCTCCGCCGAGATGCAACCGTGGCTCGCGGCGTTGCCGGGAAGGAGGCAATGGATGTGTGTCATGGCCTTGGCCGAAGAAACCCCGGTTGCCGGGGGGGCGGCTTACGTAGACGGCGGGTACGCCTGGCTCGGTTTCGCGAGCACGCTGGCGGCGCATCGGCGGCAGGGGGCCCAGAATGCGATCCTGGCCCGGCGCCTGCGCGAAGCCGCGGTTCGCGGCGCCCGGACAGCGGTCGTCGAAACCGGCGAACGGGTACCGGACAAACCCAGTCATTCGTACCGCAACATCCTCCGCGCCGGATTCAAGGAAATGTATTCGCGGCAGAATTTCATTGCCCCGGCCTAATCCTCAATGAAAGTAGCAGAAATACTTTCGCGCCGTCGGCCATCGGTTTGATCCACCGCCGATCGCTTCATACCGCAACCTTGCTGGACCGGTGGCTGTATGATTTGGATGATTTGGTCAAATATGCTTGATTTGGTCAAATATGCTGTCACGATAAGAAAACGTATTAAAAAAACTTGAGCGAGGAGAACGTATTCATGTCATCCGTTGCCAATCCCAATCAGGATTTCATCGATTTCTGGAATTCAACGCTGGTTGATAAGTTCAACCGCTACCGCCACATCCTGCGCGAAGGCATGCGCCACCACAGCGACACCGCGTTCCAGAAACTGAAACTTCCACCCGGTTCCCGAGTGCTGGACGTCGGTTGCGGCTGGGGCGACACATCCCTCGTGCTTGC
>Ga0209640_10005282_pt1 | contig 11293 bp, 10 predicted proteins | sample RifCSP10_1_FD_184018 | JGI IMG/M metagenome (GOLD analysis project Ga0209640, IMG submission 184018) | Soil microbial communities from Rifle, Colorado - Rifle CSP2_sed 10_1 (SPAdes) (version 2) | ecosystem: Environmental > Terrestrial > Deep subsurface > Rock core/Sediment | place: Rifle...
GAGGAAAGGCGTCCTTGATTACTTCGATCCGTTTGGCGGCGAGTTCCGTGATGAAGAAGGTCGATCCGGTAATGTTTCCGCCAGGCCGCGCGAGGCTGGCGACAAGGCCCAAGGCAACGGGATCGCTGCCGGATGCCTGGACAATCGGGATCGTCGTGGTCGCCTGCTTGGCCGCACGTACGCCTCTAGCTGCCGTAACGAGAACATCAACGTTAAGACGCACCAACTCGGCTGCCAGCTCGGGGAGCCGATCGTTCTTCCCCTCGGCCCAGCGGAACTCGATGACGATGTTCTTGCCTTCCTCGTAGCCGAAGTCGCGCAGACCTGCGCGCACCGCGTCTACCCGGGTCCGGAATCCGGATGCGGACTCGGAACCCAGGAACCCGATGCGCCAGACTTTGCCCTGCTGTTGAGCGAAAGAGCCAAACGGCACCGTGAGTACGCCGGCGCCAAGCGCTGTGAGCAATTTGCGGCGATTATTCATTCACTCCCCCTTCCAATCTGCGCGTCTATTATGCTCGCTTGCGTCAATGTCTGCACCAAGGGTGCGCTCCGCGAGGCGGGTCGTACCAACACCGATGTACTCGCCGGTGCGCCGGCGCACCCTTCTACATGCTTTGCAGTAAAACTTCGGGCTTGACGCCTTCCAATTCGCTCCCGTTTCGTATAACATGTTAAACAGTTATACGGAGGCAGCAACCATGAATTTCAACATCTACCTCGACGATAAAACCGGTCGGCAGCTCAGCCAATTGGCGAAGCAGACTGGTGAAAACCGGAATGCACTGGTTCGCCAGGCTGTGAGCGATTGGCTGAACCGGCATGGCAAACCCCAGTGGCCTGATGAGGTGCTTGCCTTCAAGGGTATGGCCGGCATGCCGCGGTTTGAAGCGAGCAGAGGCAGGCTCAAGCCACCAATTCCCGATCCGCTGGCATGAAATATTTGCTCGACACTTGCACGGTCTCTGATTTTGTCAAAGGCCACCAAAATGTGCTGACGCGCGTCAAGGCCACCTCACCGACCCTGATAGCCGTATCGGCACTGACACGCATGGAGGTCGATTACGGTCTCGCGCTCAACGCCGAACGGGCAAGGAAGATCGCCCCGGTGCTTCACGCCTTCCTTTCGACTATCGCGACGCTGCCGTTCGACGTCGCCGACGCCCAAGCCGCTGCCGCCATCCGTGCCGCGCTCAAGACAAAAGGACAACCTATCGGAGCTTACGACGTGCTGATCGCCGGAACGGCGCTGGCACGGGGTTTGGTGGTGGTTACTTCGAACGTAGATGAGTTCAAGCGGGTGAGCGGATTACAGGTCGAGGATTGGAGATGAAATCGCCCCGAACGCTGAGTTTCGGCTGGTGTATCATTTCCTCTGTTCCGCATCGCATCCATCGTCTCCGGAGAAAACCATGACTCAGCGCATACGCGGCGTGCTGTCCCCCGTCGTCACGCCATTCAAAGCCGACCTCAGTCCCGACCCTCAGCGCTTCACCGCGCACTGCCGCTGGCTGCTGTCGCAGAACTGCGGGCTTGCGGTGTTCGGTACCAACAGCGAGGCGAATTCGCTCGCCACTGATGAGCGCATGTCGCTGCTCGACGGACTGGCGGCTGGCGGGCTCGACACCTCGCGCATGATGCCGGGAACCGGCTGCTGTTCGATCACCGAAACGGTCAAACTCACCTCGCATGCGGTCAAGCATGGCTGCGCCGGCGTGCTGATGCTGCCGCCGTTCTACTACAAGGGTGTGAGCGAGGAAGGCCTCTACCGTCACTTCAGCGAAGTCGTGCAACGCGTCGGCGACCCGCGGCTCAGGATCTACCTGTATCACATCCCGCCGGTCGCAGTCGTTGGCATCACGCCGGAACTGGTCGAGCGCCTGCTCAAGGCTTATCCGAATGCGATCGCCGGAATGAAAGACAGCTCGGGCGACTGGAACAACACGAAGGTTTTCCTCGACGGCTTCGCGAAAGCGGGGTTCGACGTTTTCGTGGGCTCGGAATCATTCCTGCTCGCGAACATGAGGAGCGGCGGTGTTGGCACCATTTCCGCGACCGCCAACGTCAACCCGGCCGCGATCCACAAGCTCTACACCGAATGGCAAAACGCCGATGCCGATGAGCAGCAGCAAAAACTGAACGTCACGCGCGATGCGTTCGGCAAGAAGTATCTGATGATCGGCGCGCTCAAGCAGGGGATCGCGATCTACGCCGACGATCCGGCATGGGCCAGGGTGCGCCCACCGCTGGCCGAGCTCACCGCCGCGCAGGCGCAATCGCTCGCGGCGGAGCTCAAGCAGATCGGCTTCACGATGCCGGGATTGAAACGCGCTGAAGCGAAAGTGACGGCCTGACTAACTGTTCATGTCCAGGCCGCCATTGATGTGGATGGTCTGGCCGGTGATGTAGTGTCCATCCGCGCTGCACACCAGTTTCACCATGGCGACCACGTCGGACGCTTGGCTTAAGGTAGTGCGATTGAGGTCAGTGATCTTCCAGCCTGGGAACGCTTTCCTCGGCGAGCTCGCCGGTCTCAGGATCGATCCAGTCGGAAATCCCGAGTTCCGCCTCGGCCTCCTCGACGGTTTCGCCCGGTCCGACTTCGGACTCATCCTGGTACTGCATGTCCTGGATCGCCTCGATCAAAGTCGCAAACGGCCCTGCTTCGCGGCCGTCGCTCTGGGACTGCCAGTAAAACCCGTCCGGGCGCTCGATGACGCGCGTCTTATCGTAATCGGGAGGTGTTTCTCGAATGATCTTGGTCATGTTCCAACTCCTGGCTCCGGTAGCTAAATGCTACCACAGAGTCAAGACCCCAGATCAAGCGTTATGTGAACAATTGCCGGCGGATTTTGATCAGCTAGGCGTATTGCGAGTCCGCTTGAAGCGGCGCGGGCGCTGCTGCGGCTGCGCGTAATACCTGATGCGAGGCGCGCTGGTGCATAGTGTGATGATTGCCGATCATCCGGTTCAAGCGCTCGAGGTCCTTGATCTCGACGTCTTTGTGCTGCACGGTAATCAGATGATTTTCCTGAAAGCGCGAAAGCACACGGCTGACGGTCTCCAGCTTGAGACCAAGATAGCTGCCGATTTCCTCCCGCCGCAGGCGCAGATTGATGCGCGTCGCCGAATAACCTCGCGCGGCGTATTGCTTCGAGAGGCTGATCAGAAACACCGCGACCCGCTCCTCGGCGCGCATGCTGCCGAGCAGCAGCATGACCCCGTAGTCGTGCGCGATTTCGCAGCTCATCATGCGGTGCAAGTACTGCTGCAGGGCCGGAATCTCGCGGGTCAGGCACTCAAGCTCGTCGAAGGGAACCGCACAGATGCTGCTGTCTTCCAGCGCGATCGCCTCGCACATGTATCTGCCGGTATTGATCGCATCCATCCCGATCAGCTCACCGGACATGTGCAGGCCGGTGACCCGCTCCCGCCCGTCGTCGAGCGTTATGGTGCTTTTCACGAACCCGCTGCGAATCACATACAGCGAGTGAAACGCAGTACCGGAACGATAAACAGCTCCACCGCGCCCGATAAGGCGGTTATGGACGGTGAGACGATCGAGCAGCTTCGCCTCCTTCGCGTCGAGCCCGGCGGGCAGACACCAGCCATGCGAGGCGCAATCGGCACATGCCTGGCAGGGCGGGGAGCCGGGACTCTGCTTTACGAGACGGGCGGTATTCATTGAATTGACCCTTTCGTATTTTTTTATGCAACCATGAATCCGTAGCTCCCCCGCGATGGCTGTGCAGCACGGGCGCTAGGGGCGACAATCCATAATCAGCACCGAGACGTTGTTGGCCGGCTTATGCTGCATCCGGTACTGCTGCAACGCCCGGTCGGCCAGGTCTTGCAGCGTTTCGTCTTCCTGCCTTGAGAACTGCTCGCCATTGATGCGCGCGGTCTGAGGCGAGCAGCCTTCGTTGGTGATGACAAAAACCAGATCGATTTCGCCGCTGGCCAGGTGGCGTTCAATCTTGTCGATGCGGGATTCAATGTGCACGCGGCCTCCAGAGTATTCCCGGTTTTGGCAGGGTTGGTTCCCTGGGTCGAATGATGCTTGCTTTTCCGGGATAAACAAATTCCCGGTATCCGGTAATTTCCGATACCGGGATTCAGGTAGTTGAATTTTTCAGAATGCCGCCGCCCGGCGGATGCCCGGGAAGCAGCGGGGAGAGCCGGGCGCGGTGGCGCCGCGCTCAGGGCGAGGTCAGCCCCTCGCGGATCGCGTATTTGGTCAGTTCGGCAACGCTGTGCAGATCGAGCTTGCGCATGATGTTGCGCCGATGGACTTCGACCGTGCTCGCTGCGATGTGCATCCGTGCCGCGATTTCGGATGAGCTCTTGCCTTCGGCAAGCAGCGCCAGCACTTCGCGCTCGCGCCGCCCCAGATGCACGGCAGAGTTGCCTGCCGGCGATGTCTTGTCCCGCGCCGCCTCAACGATGGCACCGGCGACTTCCGGGCACAGGTAAGTGCGGCCTTGCGCAATGGCGCGGATCGCGCGCGGCAGTTCGTCCCCGGCGGAGGCCTTGACCAGATACCCCTTGGCGCCGGCGTTCAGCATTTCCAGTACGAAGCGCTTATCGTCATAGGCCGACAGCGCGATCACTTTCAGGCGGGGCCGTCCGGCGAGCAGGCGCCGCGTCGCTTCGACGCCGTTCATGCCAGGCATACCGATGTCGACCACCGCGACGTCGGGCGTCGTCCGCGCGACGACTTCGAGCAGCGCCGCACCGTCGCCCGCTTCGCCCACCACGTCGATATCGATTTCCTTCTCGAGCATCGAACGCAGTGCCGCCAGGATCATCTTGTGGTCGTCCGCCAGCACGATGCGAATACTCATAGCCGGGGCTCCTGTCGCGCGGTCAATTTATCCGTTCCGCCGGCACGCGCCTGAGGCTGATCGGTACTGCGCGGTATCACGATCTCGATTGAAGTGCCCGCGCCGGGTTGGCTCTGGATATTCATCTCTCCACCCAGCATCGCGGCGCGCTCGCGCATCCCGATCAGGCCAAAAGACCTGCGCATGCTTTGATCGACGTTGCTGAAGCCCTTGCCGTTGTCATTGATGTCCAGCATGATCGTCCCGGAAGCATCACGATAAAGCGACACGATGACCTCGGTCGCCTGGGCATGGCGCGCAACGTTGGTCAGCGACTCCTGGACCATCCTGTAGAGCGGCGTGGCAAGCCCGCTGCCCACGGACAGGTCCGCCGGGTGAACGCTGAGTTCGCACTCGACCTTGGTTCGCTGCGAGAATTCTTCCACCAAGTCGCGCAGCGCGGTAGCGAGGCCCAGCTCGTCCAATACCACTGGGCGCAGGTTGGCCGCGATCTGGCCGACGGCGTGTATCGTCTCGGTCAGCAGCGAATTCACGTCTTGTATCTGTTGGGTCAAACCCGGTTCCTTGGCGGAAGCCGCCGCCATGATCGATGCAATCTGCAATTTGAGCACGGTAAGTTTCTGCGCCAACTCATCGTGCAGTTCCCGGGCAATGCGCTTGCACTCTTCCTCCTGGAACGACTCCTGCACGGCGATCAATGCCTGCAATTCCTGGTGCGACCTCTCGAGCTCGGTGGTGCGCAACTGAACGCGTTCTTCCAATTCGGTGTTTGCCAGCCGCAACGCCTCGTCCGCCCGCTTGTGCTCGGTGATGTCTTCGGCGATGCCTGCGACGCGGTAGATCGTGCCGCCCCGCCTTCGGAGTATAAATCCGTGGTCGGCAATCCAGCGGATCTGCCCATCCGGCCTGACGATCCGGTATTCAACGTCATAGCGCGCCCCGGGCGTACCCCGGACCCAGTTCCCGAAAGCCGCGGCGACCTGCGGCCGGTCTTCGCTGTGGGTGGCTTCTTTCCAGAGACCCGGATTGCGGTAGAGATCCTCGATCCCGTGCCCCCATATCCGTTCGAAAGGCGGGTTGACATACACGATCCGGCCGGGGGACAAGTCGAGAATCCAGAATACCTGGTCCGCTGCTTCGGCAAACCCGCGGAACCTTTCTTCGCTTTCCCGCCGCATGCGCACCCACGCGATGATCCTAAAGGCAGCGGCGAGGATGAAAATCGCGGTGACTGCAGCCGTTATGCCGGCGAGCTTCTGGATCGGCGCGAAAATTTCCGCGCGATCGACTTTTGCCACCATGAGCCATGGGGTATCCGGGATCGGCCGCAGAAAAGCCAGCACCTTCACGCCACGGTAATCCACCCCGGTCACGACACCCTGGTGTCCCCTTAGGCCCATGGCCTCGACGAGGTCGGGCTGGTCGAGAGGCAGACTCAGGTTGAATTGCGCGTCTTTCCGGTGTCGCAAATCAGTCAAATACCTCACACGGTTTTCGTCTCGCCCGACCAGCAGCGTCTCCGCGCTGAGGCTGGGTATGGGCCAGGATTCAATCAGCGCGTGCAGGGACGTCTCCGGGTCGATATCAAAGACGAGCACTGCAACAGGCGACGAATTGTTTTCGCTGGCGTATACCGGTGCGAGAATATCGATTTCGGGTTCCCTTTTGTCCTTATTGACCGAAAGATGAAAATCAGAAATGACGATATTGCCGGTACGCATAACCTCGGCGGCGGCCCGATATTCCACTGCGTTGATCTCGGGGGGCTCGTGGGTGCTCAGCAGTGGATGGCCTTGTGCATCGACGAGGGTTACTGTCCGGTAGCCGTACGATTCCGCAATCGATGCGAACCGGGACTTGATCGCCGCTGCCGTGCCGCCTGCTATCGCCCCGCGTTGCAGCCACTGCGCGATTTCGTTAGCCAGGAACGAGTGCCGGCCTTGCATCCTGGCGTTCGCCCGCCGTTCGCTCATCCACGCCGTAATCTGCTGAGCCCTGAGCTCGGCGACGACGCTCAAGCGCTGCTCTGCGTCACGGCTAATCGATTCCAGCTGGTAGTCAAAAACCAGATAGCCGACGCCGGCAATTGCTACGGCCAAAACCGCGAAGACCATAGCGATGAACGACCTGGCGCCGGGTCTGGGTAACGGAATCCGCATGGCACGTTTCAAACGTGAGTCCGGTCGAAGACAGTATACCTGTCTCGGCATGAAAAATATCGCCGTCCTGCCGTTGTGCCGCGCTGGCAACGCGATGCCGGCGCGGGTTCAAGCCGCAGCAATGAGCGCGCGGTACAAGTCACAATAGCGTTGGGCACTCGTCCGCCAGCTGAAATCAAGGCGCATGCCATTGCATTGCAGTTCGCGCCACTGCGCGCGGTCACGCCAGGTGCCGACTGCACGCTCGAGCGCCGCGCGCAGCGCCTGCGGCGTGGGCTCGGTGAACACGAACCCGTTCGCGGTGCCGGCGGCGAGCGTCGCCTCGTTGCAGTCAACCACCGTGTCGGCGAGCCCGCCGGTCGCGCGCACCACCGGCGGCGTGCCGTAACGCAGGCTGTACATCTGATTCAGACCGCACGGCTCGTAGCGCGACGGCATGACGAAAATGTCCGCACCGGCCTCGATCAGGTGCCCGAGCGCCTCGTCAAAACCGATGATCGCCGCGCAGCGGCCGCGATGCGTGCGCGCCAGAGCGGAAAATTGCCGCTCGAGCGGCTGGTCTCCCGAACCCAGCACTACGAGCTGCGCCGGCAGGTTCATGACGTCGCGCGCGGTTGAAATCAGCAGATCGAGTCCCTTCTGGGTAGTAAGCCGGCTCACCACGCCGAGCAGCGGTATTGCGTCGGTGACCGCAAGCTGCAGCCGCTGCTGCAGCGCCGACTTGTTGGCGGCCTTCGTCTCGAGCGTTGTGCTGTCGTAACGCCGGGCGAGGTGCACATCGGTCGCCGGATTCCACAGCTCGGTGTCCAACCCGTTGAGTATGCCGCTCAACCGCGGCGCACGTTGCCGCAGCAGCCCGCCCAGCCCGAACCCGAGTTCCTCGCCCTGGATCTCGCGGGCATGGGTCGGACTCACGGTGGTCAGCGCGTCGGCGTACTGGATCCCCGCTTTCAGAAACGAGAGCTTGCCGTGATATTCGACACCCTCCATCGCGAAAGCGTGCGCCGGCAGCGCGAGCTGCTCAAGCGCTTCGCGCGGGAACAGGCCCTGGAAGGCGATGTTGTGGATCGTGAACACGCTGCGCACTTTCGCAGCTTCGGCAAAATGCAGATAGGCGGGCGTAAGACCCGTGTGCCAGTCGTTGCAATGGACCAACTGCGGCGTCCACTCGATCCCGGGCAGGCCCAGCGCGATCTGGGCGGCGATTCTTGCCAGCAGGCCAAAGCGCAGGTGGTTATCCGGCCAGTCGCGGCCCCGGACATCGCAGTAAGGGTCGCCGCTGCGCGCATAAAGCGCCGGGCAGTCGACCGCGAACACGGGCACGCCCGCTGCCGTGGCGCCGGCCAGCACCTGCGCAGGCGGAAATGCCCCTCCCGGCTGCGCGATTTCGGCCGTGGCGCGCCCCGCGCGCAGCGCAGCGCGCACCCCGGGATAGGCCGGCACCAGAATGCGTGCATCGACGCCCGCTGCGCGCAACGCTGCCGGCAGCGTTGCGGCGACTTCGCCTAAGCCGCCGGTCTTCATCCACGGCGCAAGCTCCGCGACGGCGAACAACACGCGCGGTGACGAGTTATGAGCGCTCAAAAGAACACGTGCTGTCTAATGCGGCATTGAGCGCCGTCACAGCCACGCCATCATGCCCATCTCGAAACGATAGGTGAGCAGCTTATGGTGAGGATAGACGCGGATCCGATATTCGATTTTGCCGCACAGGTCGGGCTTGAGTTCGAGCGCGTAGAGATGCTCGCTGCTGCCGGCAATCTGCCCTTCGTCCTTGAAGTCGTACGACTGGGCCTTCCGCGGCTGGCCGCCATCGCCTGGCCGGCCGAACAACAGTTCCACCACCACATCATCCGGAGTGAGCCCGTTGAGGTTGACCGCCACCTCGAGCCGCAGGTTCTCGCCAAACGGCATACGCCGGCGCGGATTGTCGACGCGGCGCAGCGCGACGTTCTTCCAGGCCGCGCGGACTTTCGTCTTCCAGCTCGCGACCGCGCGCGCACCGGCAAAGTCTGACTGCGAGTAACGGCGCCACTGTTGCGCCGCCGGCTGATAAGACTTTGTGAAGTACTCGCCGAACATGCGGGTCGAATTGAAGTGCGGCAGGATCGACGCCATCGAGTGCTTGGCCATCGTCATCCAGCCCGGCGAGTAACCGGCCGGCCCGATGTTGTAGTAGAGCGGCACCACGCTGTCCTGCAATATCTCGTAGAGCGTGCGCGCTTCCTCCCGGTTGCGGCGCGCTTCGTCGACCGCGGCCGAGGCCGGTTTGATTGCCCAGCCGTTCTTGCCGTCGTAGCCTTCGCCCCACCAGCCGTCGAGCACCGACAGGTTGAGCACACCATTCATGCCGGCCTTCATGCCGGACGTGCCACACGCTTCGAGCGGATAGATCGGGTTGTTGAGCCAGACATCGACGCCCGACACGAGCCGGCGCGCCAGTTGCAGGTCATAGCCTTCGATGAGCAGGATATGGCCCTCGAATTCAGGCAGCCGCGCGACTTCGGCGACGCGGCGCAGAAATTCCTGCCCCGGTTGGTCGGCCGGGTGCGCCTTGCCGGCGAACAGGAACAGCACCGGCCGGTTGGAACCGGAGACGATCTCGCGCAGCAGGTTGAGGTCCTCGAACAGCAGGGTTGCGCGTTTGTAGGTGGCGAAACGGCGCGCAAATCCGATCGTCAGCACGTTCGGGTTGCTGGGATCGGCAAGCTTGAGGATACGATCGAGGTGCGCCTCCGAGCCATGATTGCGCGAGTGCTGTCGCGCGACACGGAAGCGGACCAGATGCAGCATCTGCGCCTTGATCGACTGATGCACGCTCCAGAACAAGTGGTCGGGAATCGCTTTGATTCCGCGCTGGCAATCCTCGTCGGCCACGCGCTGGCTCCACCCCGGGCCAAGCTGGCGTTCGAACAGCTCGTACCATTCGTCGGAGAGAAATGTCGGGACGTGCACGCCGTTGGTGACATAAGTCAGCGGGTTGTCAACGTGCTCGACCTGGGGCCATAACCCGCCGCAAATCTGCGACGACACGCCGCCATGGATGCGACTCACGCCGTTTTGGAAGCGGGAGCCTCGCACCGCCAGCGCGGTCATGTTGAATTCCCCGCTGTGTGGGTCGCGCCCAAGCGCGATCAGCTCGTTGCAGTCGGTCTTGAGATCGCGGCACCACCCCTCGAAGTAGCGCCGGATCATTTCCTCGCTGAAATGGTCGTGCCCGGCCGGCACTGCGGTGTGCGTGGTGAACACGGTATTGGCAGCCACCGCCTCCAGCGCAGTTGGGAAATCGAGCCCCTGCAGCGTGAGCTCGCGCATGCGCTCGAGCGCAAGGAACGCGGCGTGTCCTTCGTTGATGTGCCACGCCGTGGGCTTAAGGCCCATTTCGTTGAGCGCGCGCACGCCGCCGACGCCGAGCACGATTTCCTGCTCGATGCGCGTGGTGCGGTCGCCGCCGTAGAGCTGGTGCGCGATGTTGCGGTCGGCGGCGCTGTTTTTCCCGATATCAGTATCGAGCAGAAACAAGCGCACGCGGCCTGCCTGCGCCTGCCAGACCTTGACCGCGACGCTGCGTCCCGGCAGGTCAACCGTGACGTGCAACTCCGAGTCATCCTCGCGCGTGACCGGCCAAATCGGCAGGTCGTCGAAATCGGAATCCGTATACAGCGCGTGCTGGCGGCCCTCGTTGTCGATGGTCTGGGAAAAGTAGCCCTGGCGGTAGAGCAGAGAGACGCCGACAAACGGCAGCGCGAGGTCGCTCGCCGCCTTGCAGTGGTCCCCGGCGAGGATGCCGAGCCCGCCCGAGTAGATCGGCAGGCTCTCGTGAAAACCGAATTCGGCGCAGAAGTAGGCGATCAGATCGCCTCGCGCCAGGCGCTCGCTATGCTCGCTGCGCGACGCATGTTCATGGTAGCTGTCATAAACCGACAACACCCGGCTGTAACTGCTGAGAAATACCGGATCGGCGGCGGCGGCGTCCAGGCTCTGCTGGCTGATGCGTTTCAGGAACGCTTTCGGGCTGTGGCCGAGAGCGTGCCACAGCTCGGGGTGTAAGCGCGAAAACAGCGTGCGTGTCGGCCGGTCCCAGCTGTACCACAGGTTGTTGGCCAGTTCTGCGAGCCGCAGCAGCTGCGGCGGCAGGCGCGGATTGATTTCGAGTTGATATGCAGTACCGGGCATTCTGCCTCCGGAGGTATTCCCGACGATTTCAGAAAGGGATATTTTGCGTCATTTCCGCCGCTATGACACGCGCGCCGGTCGCCCTGCCTGCCCGCGCTCAGGCCGCGCGGCGCA
>Ga0209640_10005283_pt1 | contig 11290 bp, 10 predicted proteins | sample RifCSP10_1_FD_184018 | JGI IMG/M metagenome (GOLD analysis project Ga0209640, IMG submission 184018) | Soil microbial communities from Rifle, Colorado - Rifle CSP2_sed 10_1 (SPAdes) (version 2) | ecosystem: Environmental > Terrestrial > Deep subsurface > Rock core/Sediment | place: Rifle...
CGCGCGGAAGGGCTCGAGGGCGTCGTGCTCTTCGACTCGTACTACGTCCTCTACTACGCCGGTTTCGCGTTCGTGCCCACCGAGCGCCCGATCGCGTTCGTCCTCGGCGCCGACGGCACGCGCGCCCTCGTCGTGCCGCGCCTCGAGGTCGAGCACGCGCAGGCGAAGGCGACCCTCGACCGCGTCGAGCACTACGACGAGTTTCCCGGTGACCCTCGCCCGGAGACCGTGCTCGCGCGGACGCTGGCCGAGATGGGGCTGACCGGGAAGATCGGAGCCGACCAGGACGGGTACCCCTGGATCCTCGGCTACCGCGGCCCGACGCTCTCCGAGCTGTCCGGCGCGACGGTCGTTCGCGTCGTCGAGCAGATCGAGGAGCAGATGGCGATCAAGTCGGACGCCGAGATCGCGCTGATCCGGGAGAGCGTCCGCTGGGGCAACCTCGCGCACACGCTCCTCCAGCGCTACACCCGCCCCGGCGTGACCGAGACGGAGGTTGCGGCGCGCGCATCGGACGAGGCGACGTTCGCGATGCTCGACGCGATCGGGCCGATCTACCGGGCGCAGAGCTTCTTCTCGAGCGGCGCGCACGCCCGCTACCGCGGACAGATCGGTCGCAACGCGGCGATCCCGCACGCGCTCGCCGGGAACATCGTGTTCCAGGAGGGAGACATCCTCGTCACCGGCGCCGGCGCTCCCGTCTGGGGCTATCTCTCCGAGCTCGAGCGGACGATGGTGATCGGCGAGCCGTCAGCGGAGCAGGAGCGGCTCTTCGGGCACATGAAGGCGCTCCAGGAGGTCGCGTTCGACGCGATCCGTCCCGGCGCCCGCTGCTCGGACGTCGACAAGGCCGTGCGCACGTACTTCGCGCAGCACGACCTCTTCCCCCACTGGCGCCACCACACCGGCCACGCGATCGGCCTCCGCTACCACGAGGGCCCCTTCCTCGACTCGGGCGACTCGACAGAGATCAAGCCCCGGATGGTGTTCACGGTCGAGCCTGGCCTTTACGACCCCGAGCTCGGAGGCTTCCGCCACTCGGACACCGTGCTCGTCACGGACGGCGGGATCGAGATCCTCACGTACTACGCGCGGGATCTCGCCAGCTTGACGATTCCGGCCTGAGGCTCTCAGCTGCCGCGAGGCCCGGCCGCGAGCTCCGCGGAGAGGCGCTCGATGCGCTCGTGCAGCTCGCGGCGCTGGCGCGAGATCTCCTTCTCCTGCCGCACGAGCTCCTCGAGCGTCTCGCCCGACTGGCCGGCGTGGCCGCCCGCACGCAGGAAGTCGATCCGGGCGTGCAGCCGAGTCCTGCGGACGGAGAGCGAGCGCTCCTCTTTTCGCAGCTGCGAGAGCTGCGCCGCGCTGTCGTAGGGTGATGCCGCTTCCACCAGCATGGGTATCGGTTGGGCCGCGCGCGTCCATTAGCCCCGTGCGAGGGCGGTACGCTTGGTGGGACGGCAGACGCGCAGGAGCGGATCGGCAGGAGTAGGTCCCGGTAGTAGATCGCCTGGGAGGTGCGGGCATGAATGCAGCGGTGACGACGGAGCTCAAGCTGATCGGCCACTGGATCGGCGGCGAGCCGGTGGCGGGCGATTCGGGCCGGCGAGGCCCGGTCTACAACCCCGCCACAGGAGAACAGACAGGCGAGGTCGCGTTCGCGAGCGTCGAGGAGATCGACCGCGCGGTCGCGACGGCAAGGACTGCGTTCGCGGGGTGGCGGACGTGGTCGCTCTCGAAGCGGGCCGACCTCTTCTTCCGGATCTACGACCTCTTCGACCGGCACCGCGACGACCTCGCACGTCTCCTCACCGCCGAGCACGGCAAGGTCCTCTCCGACGCGTCGGGCGAGGTGCAGCGCGGCCTCGAGGTCATCGAGTACGTCTGCGGCATCCCGACGCTCCTCAAGGGCTCGTTCTCGGAGCAGGCCGCGACCGGGATCGACGTCTACTCGATCCGGCAGCCGCTCGGCGTCGTGGCCGGAATCACGCCGTTCAACTTCCCGGCGATGGTGCCCATGTGGATGTGGGCGCCTGCCGTCGCGTGCGGCAACGCGTTCATCCTCAAGCCGTCCGAGAAGGACCCGTCCGCCTCGCTCCTCGCGGCAGAGCTGCTCAAGGAAGCGGGTCTTCCCGACGGCGTCTTCAACGTCGTCCAGGGCGACAAGGTCGCGGTCGACCGGATCCTCGAGCACCCCGACATCGCGGCGGTCAGCTTCGTCGGCTCGACGCCGATCGCGCGCTATGTCTACGAGACGGGGACGAGGGCCGGCAAGCGCGTGCAGGCGCTCGGCGGGGCGAAGAACCACATGGTCGTCCTCCCCGACGCAGACATAGACATGGCCGCCGACGCGGCCGTGAGCGCCGGCTACGGCTCGGCCGGCGAGCGCTGCATGGCGATCTCGGTGGTCGTCGCCGTCGGCGACGCCGCCGACCCGCTCGTAGGCGCGATCAAGGAGCGGCTGCCAAAGGTGAAGGTCGGCGACGGCTTCGATCCCTCCTCCGAGATGGGCCCGCTCGTCACGCGGGAGCACCGCGACAAGGTGGCGTCGTACCTCGACTCAGGGCCGGCGCAGGGTGCGACGCTCGTCGCCGACGGCCGCGAGACGGCGCCGAACGGCGACGGCTTCTTCCTGGGCGTCTCTCTCCTCGACGACGTCACGCCGGACATGGACGCGTACCGCGACGAGATCTTCGGACCCGTGCTGTCGGTCGTCCGCGTGGACACCTACGACGAGGCGCTCCGGCTCGTGAACGAGAACCCGTACGGGAACGGGGTCGCGCTCTTCACCCGCGACGGCGGGGTGGCGCGGCAGTTCCAGTTTGACGTGAACGTCGGGATGGTCGGGATCAACGTGCCGATCCCGGTCCCCGTCGCCTACTACTCGTTCGGCGGCTGGAAGAGCTCCCTCTTCGGCGACCGGCACATCTACGGCCCCGAGGGGATCGACTTCTACACGCGGACGAAGGCAGTCACGAGCCGCTGGCCCGACCCGAAGACGAGCAAGGTCGACCTCGGCTTCCCGCAGACCCGCTAGGGGGCGAGGCTTGCCTCGGCCCTATCTCGAGCTGATCGACGAGGACGAGGCAGAAGGCCTCCTCAAGGAGGAGTACGACGCGGCGGTCGAGCGCGCGGGGAAGGTCTTCAACATCCTGAAGGCGATGAGCCTGCGCCCGGCGGTGCTCCGCGCGTCGATCGAGCTCTACCGCGAGATCATGTTCGGGGAGTCGGGGCTGTCGCGCCAGGAGCGCGAGCTCCTCGCGACCGTCGCCTCGGCCGAGCAGAGCTGTCACTACTGAACGCGGGCACACGCCGACGACCTCCGTGCCGAGGGCGCAGACGACGAGCTCGCGGAGCACGCGATGCACGACTGGCGGCAGGCCGACCTCTCGCCGCGCGAGCGCGCCCTCTGCGAGTTCGCGGTCAAGCTGACCCACCTCGCGGCGGAGATCGACCAGTCCGACGTCGACGCCCTCCGTCCGCACGGCCTCGATGACGCGGCGATCTCTGACGCGATCCAGGTCGTCTCGTACTTCAACTACGTGACGCGGGTCGCGGACGGGGTCGGAATCGACGACGAGCCGGAGTGGCGCACGGAACGGGGTCAGACCCCACGAGTCTGACCCCACGGGCATCGCGCACGTAGGGCAGCGACTCACCCAAATTGGGGTAGGCACTCACCCACGCCCCGCCGATAGTGGAACGATGCGGCGGCGCGAGGATGGGTTCACCCTGGTCGAGCTGGTGGTGGTGATGGTCATCATCGGGATCCTCGTCTCGTTCGGGCTCGCCATGCACTACGGAGCCCGCGAACGCACGTCGGACGCGACCGCGCGCTCGAACCTCCGCACTGCGGTGCCGGCGTTCGAGGCGTATCGCTCGGACAACGGCGGCTACGTCGGCATGTCGCTGGCCGCGCTGAAGAGCACGTACAGCCAGGGCATCGGAAGCATCGTCGTCGAGTGGACGGTGCCGGACGACTACTGCGTCTCGAGCACGCTGAACGGCCGCACCTGGTGGAAGCAGGGGCCGAGCGGCGCGATCACGATGACGTCGTGCTGACCGGCTGACCGCCGGCCGACCGGCGAAGGACGCGTGCGTCGCCGAGCCGGCGCGTCAGCCCGTCGAGGTCGAAGCGCTCGAGGAGGAGCTGCGCATCACGCCTCCCCGTTCCGACCAGGTCTCGGAAGCGGGCGAGCGTGATCCGGCCGCTCGCGTGGCATTCGGCGAGCAGCACCTCCTTCGCCGCCTCGTACGCCTTCGCCCCGATGGCATAGCCGTCGCCGAGGCGGACGAGCGCGCCGCTCGCCTCGAGGAAGCGCGCGAGCTCGGCATCGTCGACCTTCGTCGCCCGCCCCCCCGCCTCCTCGAGCAGGCGCTCGAGCGCCTCGGCGTCGGCGCGTCGCTCGCCGAGCGAGGGAGCGGACCCGGGGAGGTAGAGCTTCGCGCCCCGGCGCTCGAAGGGCAGGAGCGGGACCACATCCACCGCCCACGGCTCGGGAGGCGGAGCCACGCCCGGGTCGATCGGATCCGCAGCTGCGATGCGCGCCTCGAGCTCCTCCTGAAGCTCGACGAGCCAGGCAGGCGAGAGGAGCCAGGGTCCCGCACGCACGAGCCCCTCCGGCTCGGTGTCGAGGACGTGGCGGAGAGCGTCCGCCCGCACGGGCGAATGGACGGTGGCGGCGGCCTCGCCGCTTTCCACGAGCGCCATTCGCTCCGGGTCGCGGTGGCGCGGCGGCGCGGGGTCGAGCACGACGCCGCCGCCGAGGGTCGTCTCCCCGCGAAGGATCACCCGGTCGCCTCGTGCCGCAGTCGCCGGCGAGGCGAGCCGGAGCTGGGCCCAGCTCTCGCCTGCGCGAACGACCTGCCCGAGGACGTGCGCCGTCCCGAGATGCACCTGGAGGCGGGCGCCGTCGGGAATCGGCTCGAGCTCGTCGAGCGCCACGTCGAGCCGGTACGAGACGGGATACGCGCCGGGAGCGGCGAGGACGTCACCGCGTCGCACCTCGGTGCGCTCGACTCCGGGCAGGCTCACGGCGACGCGTTGCCCGGCCTCGGCCCGCTCGACCTCGCGGTCGTGGACCTGGACGCTCCGAACGCGGATGTCGCGCCCGCTCGGCTCCAGCCGGAGCTCCTCTCCCTCGCCGATCGAGCCGGACCACAGCGTCCCGGTGACCACGGTGCCGATTCCCTTCAGCGTGAACGAGCGATCGACCCAGAGGCGCGTGGGGCGATGCGCGCGCGCCTGCTCGACCCGGTCTGCGGCGGCGGCGAGTGCGCCCCGCAGGTCGTCGAGCCCGGCACCCGTCTTCGCGCTGACGGCGCACACGGCCGCGCCCGGGACGAGCTCCCGTGCCTCTTCGAGCGACAGCTCGAGGGTCTCCCCATCCACGGCGTCCGCCTTCGTCACGGCGACGACGCCCTGCTCGATGCCGAGGAGCCGCAGGATCGCCAGGTGCTCGTGCGTCTGCGGCCGCGCCCCCTCGCCCGCGTCGATCACGAGCAGGAAGAGGTCGATCCCCGTCGCCCCCGCGACCATCGCGCGGACGAAGCGCTCGTGCCCCGGCACGTCCACGACCGAGAGCCGGCGCCCGTCGGGAAGCTCGAGCGGCGCGTACCCGAGGTCGATCGAGATCCCGCGCCGCTGCTCTTCGGGCAGCCGGTCCGTGTCCTTCCCCGTCAGCGCCCGCACGAGCCACGTCTTGCCGTGGTCGATGTGGCCTGCCGTCCCGACGGTCAGCGCCATCAAGTCCTCTGATGCGCTACTTCGACCTTGTGGCTCAGAGCCACAAGGTCACCCTTTGCGGCCACGACTGACCGCGGCGGCCACTTCCGCCACGTCGGCGTCGGTGAGCGTACGGCAGTCGAGGAGCGTGCGGCCGTCGCGAACGACGGTGACCACGGGCGGATCGCCCAGGCGCAGCCGCTCGGCGAGCTCCTCCTCCACCGCACACGCCGCGCTCGGGAGCTCCGCGAGCGGGAGCGCGCCGCCACCCACCCGCGCCACGGTCTCCTCGACCTCGCCGCCCACGAGCGCGGCGAGCCGGGCGGCCCGCTCCCGGACGCGCTCGACCGGCTCGTGCAGCATGCGGAGAACCGGGATCTCGCCTGCCGACGGATCGAGAGCCGCAGCCAGCGTCCCCTCGAGCGCGGCGAGCGTCAGCTTGTCCGCGCGGAGCGCCCGCTGGAGCGGGTGCCTGCGGAGGCGCTCGACGAGCTCACGGCGGCCGACGACGATGCCCGCCTGCGGCCCGCCGAGCAGCTTGTCGCCGGAGAACGTGACGAGATCGGCGCCCGCGCGCAGGCTCTCTGCCGGCGTCGGCTCGTCGCCGACCGGAACGAGTGCCCCCGAGCCGAGGTCGTCAACGAGGGGCAGCTCATGGCGATGCGCGACGTCCGCCAGCTCGCCGAGACCCGGCAGCTCCGAGAAGCCGACGACGCGGAAGTTCGACTGGTGGACACGAAGGAGCAGCGCGGTCTCCGGCCCGATCGCGCGCTCGTAGTCGGCCGCTCGCGTCCGGTTCGTCGTCCCCACCTCGACGAGGCGGGCACCCGAGCGCGCGAGCACCTCGGGGATACGGAAGCCGTCGCCGATCTCGATCAGCTCGCCGCGCGAGACGACCACCTCGCGTCCCTCTGCCAGCGCGGCCAACCCGAGCAGGACGGCAGCCGCGTTGTTGTTGACGACCAGCGCCGCCTCGGCCCCCGTCAGCCGGCAGAGGAGTGGGGCGAGGTGATCCTGCCGCGATCCACGTTCTCCGCTCTCGAGGTCGTACTCGAGGTTCGAGTAGCCGGCTCCCACCTCGGCGACGCGGGCGAGAGCCTCCTCCGAGAGCGGGGCGCGGCCGAGGTTCGTGTGCACGAGCACGCCGGTCGCATTCAGCACGCGCCGCAAGCTCGGGCTGCGGGCACGTCCGAGCTCCTCGAGCACCGCGTCGGCGAGCGGCCCCGGTTCGCACCCGGCCCGGATCTCCTCCCGTGCCCGCTCGAGGACGGCGCGGGCCACCGCCACCGCGAGTGCGTGCGGCTCGGCCGCGAGCCGCTCGTCGCGCAGGAGCTCGTCGACCGACGGGAGATCGCGAAGCGAGCGCGTGCTCACGCGCTGAGTGTAGGCACCCTCACGCCGACCCTTCGGCCAGACGCTGCTCGTAGTGCGAGATGACGAGCTCGGCGGCCTTCTCCGGGTCCCCGGTGATCATGAGCAGGTCGAGGTCCTCGGCGGAGATGAGCCCGTCGTCGAGCATCTCCTCGCGCACCCAGTCGAGGAGCTCCTCCCAGTAGTCGGAGTCGAAGAGGACGACGGGGAAGTTGCCGATCTTCCCGGTCTGGATGAGCGTGAGCGCCTCCCACAGCTCGTCCTGGGTCCCGAAGCCGCCGGGGAAGATGACGAACCCCTCCGCGGCCTTCACGAACATCACCTTCCGCGCGTAGAAGTGGTCGAAGGTGAGGCCGAGATCGCAGTACGGGTTCAGCCCCTGCTCCTCGGGCAGGACGATGTTGAAGCCGATGGAGAGCCCGCCCGCCTCCTGGCAGCCGCGGTTGGCCGCCTCCATCACCCCCGGGCCGCCGCCTGTCACGACCGCGAACCCGCGCTCGGCGAAGATCCGCCCGGTCGCGTGCGCACGCTCGTAGGTCGGCGTGCCCTCGAGGACGCGCGCGGAGCCGAAGATCGACACGGCCGGGCGGTCGATCCGGCTCACGAGCTGGAAGCCGGCGAGGAACTCCGACGCGATGAGCGAGACGTCGCTGGCGAGCGTCTCCTCGGTGCGCCGCAGGAGCCGCCGGTCGAACCCGCGCCGCTCCGCCACTAGAACGTGCGCTCGACGTGCGTGGCCGACACCGCGAGGGCGAGCACGACGATGAGCCCGATGTAGACCGTCGCAACAGTGGCGCGCTGCCAGACGGCGAGCCGGTAGTACTCGGCCCGCTCGCCTCGCTCCTGCCAGCGGCGCCAGAGCTCGAACCCGCCGAGGATCACGATGATGATCAGGATCGGGTTCGGGCTCACGACCGCGAGGCCGACCATGATCAGCAGCCCGAGGAGCCAGATGGCCGGGTGCAGCGCGCCGACCGCCCGTCCTCCGTCGAGCGGCACGATCGGGATCAGGTTGAAGAGGTTGAGGAAGAACCCGACGAACGCGAGCGCCATCAGCAGCTCGGAGCCGTTCGCCTCCGCGGCGATCCAGAACACCGCCGCGCCGACGGATCCGAGGATCGGCCCCGCCAGCGCCACCTGCGCCTCCTTCCACGCGTCGTCGGGGAGCTGCTTCATCCCGATGACCGCGCCCAGGAACGGAATGAAGAGCGGCGCGCTCGCGGGCACGCCCTGGCGCCGGAGCTCGAGGACGTGCCCGAGCTCGTGGACGAAGATGAGCACGACGAAGCCGATCGCGAAGGGAAGGCCCCAGATCCAGGCGTAGGCGGCGATCGAGACGAGCATCGAGGCCCCCGTCGTGACCACCTTCAGCTTGAGCAGGAGCCCACCGAACTTGAGAATCAGGAGGCCGAGCCCGACAACCGGTGCGAAGAGCTTCCGCACGAAGTCGCGCGGGCCCCAGCGCGGGTGCACGGGCTCGTAGCCGCGGTCCCCGCCCGTCACCGGCACCGGGTTCGGCAGCGTCGCGGCCTCCGGCGCCTCCACGGGCTCGTACCGGCGATCGGGCTCGTCGCTCAGCTCCCGCGGCCGATCCATCAGCTGAGCCTCCGCAGAGAGACGGGCTCCGAGCAGCCACGAGCTCGCAAGGTGTCATCCCCCCGCTCGAAGGAAACGACCAGGTCGCGCATCGCTTCACACGGTACTGGTGAGTGCTGTTTGTCGTTCGAAACGCCGGCTCGCGTCCTCGGGAAGACAGGCCTCGCCGAGCGGGCTTGTCTCCCCAGGCGGGGGAGGTACGACCGTTGACGTCTGATGAACATGGTCACATGGGCGTCGAGGATCGGGAGTGGTTTCGTGAAGGTTCACTGGACCGGCGCAGCCTGACATCGAGCACGAGCAGCACGCAGCGTCGCCCGAGCCTGACCCAAGACCCGCGCTCGCTCTCGCATCGGGAAGTCGCCTGGGCTTTCGTGGCGGCGGGAATCCAGGCCGGAATCCTTGTCGCGGACTACGTCGGCTGGCTTGACGTGCCCTTCATCTGAGCGGAACCGCGCTCCGGTCAGCTTCCCCGTCCAATCCACTCTTCGCCTCCCTCGTACACCTCTTTCTTCCAGAGCGGAACGGAGACCTTCAGCTCGTCGATCGCCTCGCGGCAGGCAGCGAGCGCGGCCGCGCGATGCGGCGCGGAGACGGCGATGACGACGCTCGTCTCGCCGATCTCGACCCGTCCTACCCGGTGGTGGATCGCGACCTCGCACAGGTCGTGGCGGCGCTTGAGATCCGCCGCAAGCTCGGCCATCACCTCCTCGGCCATCCCCTCGTAAGCCTCGTACTCGAGGTGGACGACGTCGCGGTCGCGCGAGCGCTTCCGCGTCGTGCCGACGAACGTCGCGATCGCCCCGGCATCGTCTCTCCGCACCTCCGCAATCGCCTGCTCGACGGACAAGGGCGTCTCGGAGAGCCGAATCCGACCTTGTGGCTCAGAGCCACTTGGGCTCCCGCCCGAGACCGGCGGGATGACCGCGACCTCGTCGCCCGCCCTCAGGTCGTGTGTCCGCTCCGCGTAGGCTCGGTTCACGGCGAAGAGGATCCCCGGCGGCTCGTCGCCGAGCGCCAGCGAGGAGGCGAGCGCGGGCCAGACGTCGGCGACCACAGCGCCCTCGGGGAGCTCGACCTCGACGCTCCCGGAGCCTGCACGCTCGCGCAGCGCGGCGAAGAGCCTCACGTGCACCTTCACCGTCAGAGCGTATCCGGCGGTCGCGCGCGTACGATCCCTCCGATGGCGACCGCCGAGCCTGACCCTGCGCAGGAGCGGAATCCGCTAGCGCGGAATTCCGCTCGCGCGAAGATCGCTGGCCGGCTGAACGACTCCGGGATCGAGGTCAAGCCCGTCTACACGGCGGACGACCTCCCACCGGGAGAGCTCGAGCTTCCGGGCGAGTTCCCGTTCACACGCGGCCCGTACCCGACGATGTACCGGGGCCGGCCGTGGACGATCCGCCAGTACGCAGGCTACGGCTCCGCGGAGGAGACGAACGCCCGCTTCCGCTACCTCCTCGAGCGCGGGCAGACCGGGCTCTCGGTCGCCTTCGACCTGCCGACCCAGCTCGGCTACGACTCGGACGACCCGCTCGCGGAGGGCGAGGTCGGCCGGACGGGGGTCGCGATCAACTCGGTCGCGGACATGGAGGTCCTGTTCGACGGCATCCCGCTCGGCGAGGTGTCGACCTCGATGACCATCAACGCGCCCGCTGCCCTGCTTCTCCTCCTGTACGAGCTCGTGGCCGAGGGCCAGGGCGTGCCGGCGGAGAAGCTCCGCGGCACGGTGCAGAACGACGTGCTGAAGGAGTACGTCGCGCGCGGGAACTACATCTTCCCGCCGCGCCCGTCCATGCGGCTGGCGACGGACCTCTTCGCCTACTGCGCCGAGCGCCTCCCGCGCTGGAACACGATCTCGATCTCGGGCTACCACATCCGCGAGGCCGGCTCGAGCGCGGCGCAGGAGCTCGCGTTCACGCTCGCGAACGGAATCGCCTACTGCGAGGCGGCGATCGCAGCCGGGCTCTCGCCCGACCAGTTCGGCGAGCGGCTCTCGTTCTTCTTCAACGCGCACAACGACTTCTTCCAGGAGGTCGCGAAGTTCCGGGCCGCGCGCCGCTTGTGGGCGCGGATCATGCGCGAGCGCTTCGGCGCGATGAACCCGCGCGCAACCGCGCTCCGCTTCCATGCGCAGACGGGCGGCTCCACGCTCACAGCGCAGCAGCCGGAGTCGAATGTCGTCCGGGTGGCGATCCAGGCGCTGGCTGCGGTGTGCGGGGGAGCGCAGTCGCTGCACACGAACTCGTTCGACGAGGCTCTCGCGCTCCCGTCCGAGCACGCCGCCCGCATCGCGCTCCGCACGCAGCAGATCCTCGCGCACGAGGCGGGGACTACCGACACCGCCGATCCGCTCGGAGGCTCGTACTACATCGAGGCGCTGACGGCCGAGCTCGAGCGGCAGGCGCAGGAGCTCATCGACCGCGTCGACGAGCTCGGCGGCGCCGTGGCGGCGATCGAGCAGGGCTTCATCCAGGCGGAGATCGAGGGCTCGGCCTTCCGCTACCAGACCCAGGTCGAGGCGGGCGACCGGGTCGTCGTCGGCGTCAACCGGTACACGGAGGAGGAGGCCGAGCACGTGGAGCTCCTCCACGTCGACCC
>Ga0209640_10005284_pt1 | contig 11289 bp, 11 predicted proteins | sample RifCSP10_1_FD_184018 | JGI IMG/M metagenome (GOLD analysis project Ga0209640, IMG submission 184018) | Soil microbial communities from Rifle, Colorado - Rifle CSP2_sed 10_1 (SPAdes) (version 2) | ecosystem: Environmental > Terrestrial > Deep subsurface > Rock core/Sediment | place: Rifle...
GGCCGGGCATGACGGTGGAGAGAGATTGGCGCAAGCCAACTGGAAAACGCTCTAGACGGGTCAGGCGGCCCTGCCCACTGTCACTTGATAAATGTGCCGTTGCGCAGTTCGGCGACCGCCTGCTGCAGCTCCGCCTTGGTGTTCATCACGATCGGCCCGTACCAGGCGACCGGCTCCTCGATCGGCTTGCCCGACACCAAGAGGAAGCGGATGCCCTGGTCGCCGGCCTGCACCGTCACCTCGTCGCCTGAGTCGAACAGCACCAGCGAGCGGTTGCCGGTCTGCTCGCGCACCTGCATCTCGCGCCCCTCGACCTCCTTCTCGGTCAGCACGCCGAACGGCTTGGAGGCTTCGCGGAACGAGCCCGAGCCTTCGAAGACGTAGGCGAAGGCATGCCGCTCGGTCTCCACCGGCAAGGTCCTGCGCTTTCCCGGCGGAACGAAGATGTCGAGATAGCGCGGGTCGGCCGCGACCCCCTCCACCGGGCCGCGCCTGCCCCAGAAGTCGCCGCAGACCACGCGCACGCGGGTGCCGTCGTCATCGACGATTTCCGGGATTTCGGCGGCCTTGATGTCCTGGTAGCGCGGCGCGGTCATCTTCAGCGACGACGGCAAATTGGCCCAGAGCTGAAAGCCGTGCATGCGGCCCTGCGCATCGCCCTGCGGCATTTCCTGGTGCATGATGCCGCTGCCCGCGGTCATCCACTGCACGTCGCCCGAGCCAAGCGTGCCCTGGTTGCCCAAACTATCGCCGTGATCGACGGTGCCCGCCAGCACATAGGTGATGGTCTCGATGCCGCGGTGCGGATGCCAGGGGAAGCCGGCACGGTAATCGTCCGGCCGGTCGTTGCGGAAATCGTCGAGCAGCAGGAACGGGTCGAACTCGCCGGTGTCGCCGAAACCGAAGGCGCGGCGCAATTTGACGCCCGCGCCCTCGAGCGTGGGCGTGGACTCGACGATGCGCTTCACGGGGCGAATGGACATGGGAATCTCACCTTTTGGTCGCGTGGCACGGGCCTACCACGACAGATTTGCTCCATAGCACGAGGCGCCTTGAACTCGCAGAGGGCGCCGCTATTTTGGTTACAACTTGATACCGAGGCTAGATAGATGACTGTGAGGCGGCCGCAAGAAGGCACAGCGCTGTTACCGGGTAACCTGCACGTGCCCGAGGATTGCCGCGCGGTCAGCGAAGTGCTGGCGAGGGTCGGCGACAAGTGGACCGTGCTGGTCGTCGGTGTGCTGGGCGACGGGCCGAAGCGCTTCAACGAAATCCGCCGCTCGCTCGGCAGCATTTCGCAGCGCATGCTGACGCTCACGCTGCGCGCCCTGGAGCGCGACGGGCTGGTGACCCGCACCGCGTTTCCCACCATCCCGCCGCGCGTCGATTACGAGTTGACCCGGCTCGGGCGCTCGCTGCTCGAGCCGGTGAGCGGGCTCGGCCTGTGGGCGCGGCAGAACCAGGCGGCCATTCAAACCGCGAGGCTTCGGTTCGACGCCGGCAAGGGTGGCGGCCGGCGATGAGCATCCGGGCCGAGCTGCTGCGGCTTGCCATGCGCTTCATTTTCAAGCGCATGGACGCTCATCCCGACATCGCCGCGATCAGGCGGCGCCTGGATTCGGTCAAGTCCATCGTGCCGGGCCCGCCCAAAGGCACGCGGGCGGCGCGGGTCACGGCCGGCGGCGTTCCGGGCGTCGAAGTGGCGACGGCGCGGTCGCGTGACGACTGCCATGTGCTCTACCTTCACGGCGGCGGCTATGTTTACGGCTCGCCTTCGCACTATCGCGACTTCATCTGGCGCATTGCCGATGCGACCGCTGCCCGCGTCTTGTGCATCGACTATCGCCTTGCTCCCGAGCATCCTTTTCCGGCGGCGGTGGACGATGCCGTCAGCGCCTATCGCTGGCTGCTGGCCGAGGGCGCCGATCCGCGGCGGATCGCTGTCATGGGCGATTCCGCCGGCGGCGGCCTCGCCTACGGGATGCTGCTCAAGCTGCGCGACCTGGGCATTCCGCTGCCGGCGGCGGCGGTCGCCCTGTCGCCATGGACGGATCTGGCCCTGACCGGGGAATCGCTTCGGCGCAGCGACTGGGCCGATCCGATGCTGAGCACCGCGCAGGCACAGGTGTTCGCGGACAGCTATCTCGCCGGCGCCGACCCCAAGAGCCCCTACGCGTCGCCGCTCTACGGCGATCCGGCGGGCCTGCCGCCTTCTCTGATCCAGGTGGGCAGCGACGAGATTCTGCTCGACGATGCCACGCGGATGGCCGCGCGGCTGCGGAGCGCGGGCTGCGAGGTCGCACTCGAAGTCTGGCCGCGCATGCCGCATGTCTGGCAATTGTTTGCGCGCATCCTGCCGGAGGGCCGGCGGGCGCTCGAACGGATCGGCGACTTTGTGCGGCCGAAGCTCGCGGCAAGCTGACGGCGATGCCGGCGGCCGTATCGGGTCCGCAACGCAAGCTTGCTTTGCGATTATCAGCCCTTAAATTGCAGACTCATGAGCTACGTTGAGGCGGTTTCCGCACCGCTGCGAAAAACCGGCCAGATCAAGCTGCACGGCAAGGATGCCTTCGAGGGCATGCGCAAGGCTGGGCGGCTGGTGGCCGAATGCCTCGACATGCTGGTCGGCGAGGTGAAGCCCGGAGTGACGACCGACCGGCTCGACCAGCTTGTGCTGGAGTTCGCCTTCGATCATGGCGCGCTGCCGGCCACGCTGATGTACCGCGGCTACAAGAAGTCGACCTGCACATCGATCAATCACGTCGTCTGTCATGGCATCCCCGGCGACAAGCCGCTGAAGGAAGGCGACATCGTCAATATCGACGTCACCCTGATCCTCAATGGCTGGCACGGCGACTCGAGCAGAATGTTCCCGGTGGGCGAAATCCCGCGCCGCGCCGAGCGGCTGATCGAGGTCACCTATGAGGCCATGATGCGCGGCATCGCGGTCATCAAGCCCGGCGCCACCACCGGCGACATCGGCGCCGCCATCCAGAGCTTCGTCGAGGCGCAGCATATGAGCGTGGTGCGCGACTTCTGCGGCCACGGGCTCGGCCGCCTGTTCCATGACGAGCCGAACATCGTTCACGTCGGCCGCCATGGCGACGGCATCGTGCTGCGACCGGGCATGTTCTTCACCGTCGAGCCGATGATCAATCTCGGCCGGCCGCACGTGAAGGTGCTGTCCGACGGCTGGACCGCGGTCACCCGCGACCGCTCGCTCTCGGCCCAGTTCGAGCACACCATCGGGGTCACGCCGGGCGGCGTGGAGATTTTCACCACCTCGCCCAAGGGGCTCGACAAGCCGCCCTACCGGACCTGATCGCCGGCCGTTGTGCTTGAGCATGATCTTGTCCGAAAACCGGTTCCCACTTTTCGGGATCATGCTTGTTTGAGCATGATCTGATCCGAAAACCAGTCCCCATCCCGGATCAAGCCCGGGACGTGCTTTTCGGGATCATGCTCAGGGCGATTGCAAAGGTGCCGGACTACCAGCATCCTGACGGACATAAGCACCTGTCGAGTTGTCCATGCCCGCAAGGACCCGCAAGAGCGGCGCCAAGCCCGGCCTCGCCGAGGCTTCGCCGCACTACCACGGTCATCGCGAACGACTGCGGGCGCGCTTTCGCGAGTCCGGGGCCGACGCCGTCACCGACTACGAGCTGCTGGAGCTGGTGCTGTTTCGCGCCATCCCGCAACGCGATATCAAGCCGCTGGCCAAGGAACTGATCGCCAAATTCGGCTCGTTCGCCGAGGTGCTGGCGGCGCCGCCCCAGCGGCTGGCGGAAATCAAGGGCATCGGCGAGGCCGCGATCACCGATCTCAAGATCGTCCAAGCGGCGGCCAGCCGGCTCGCGCGCGGCCAGGTGAAAAAGCGCCCGGTGCTGTCATCCTGGTCGGCCGTGCTCGACTATTGCCGCACCGCCATGGCGTTCGCGGACAAGGAGCAGTTCCGCGTGCTGTTCCTCGACAAGCGCAACCAGCTGATCGCCGACGAATTGCAGCAGACCGGCACCGTGGACCATACCCCGGTCTATCCGCGCGAAGTGGTCAAGCGCGCGTTGGAGGTCAGCGCCACCGCGATCATCCTGGTGCACAATCATCCGTCGGGCGATCCGACGCCCTCGCGCGCCGATATCCAGATGACGCAGTCGATCGTCGAGATCGCCAAGCCGCTCGGCATCTCGGTGCACGACCACATCATCGTGGGCAAGGAAGGCCATGCCAGCTTCAAGGGCCTGAAACTGATCTGAGGCTCCGGTCTGCGGCAATTTGCCGGCCATGTTGACCTCGCTCTGCCCACATGCGGTTTGTTGCCTACCGCGGTGTTTGCTGCGAATATAAAAATGGGAGGAATCCCAACCTTTCAAGGAGGGACGTAACAATGAAGCGAATAACCCTGGCGGCGCTGGCCGGCGCGCTGATGTCCGGCCTCGCCCTTGCTCCGACGGCGGCGATTTCACAGGAGGTCACGCTGCGCCTGCACACATTCCTGCCGCCGGTCGCCAATCCAGTGAAGCATTTCATGGTGCCGTGGGCCCAGAAGGTCGAAAAGGATTCAAAGGGACGCATCAAGGTTCAGATCTATCCGTCGATGCAGCTCGGTGGCAAACCCGAACAACTGCTCACGCAGGTGCGCGACGGCGTTGTGGACGTCGTGTGGGCCCTGCCGGGATTCACACCAGGCGTAATGCCCAAGCTTGAAATCTTCGAGCTGCCGTTCCTGCACCGCAGCACCCGCGCGACCGTGATGGCGCTGCAGGACTACGTCGATATGCACATGAAGAAGGATTTCGAACCCTATCATGTCCTGCTCGTGCATGCGCATGCCGGCTCGCTGTTCATGACCAAGGACCCGATCAACAAGGTCGAGGATTTCCATGGCATGAAGCTGCGCGCATATTCGCGCACCAACGCCTGGATTCTCGAAGCCCTGGGCGTCGCCCCGCTGCAGGTGGCGCTGCCGGAACTTGCTCCGATGCTCAGCAAGGGCACCGTCAGCGGCTCGATTCTGCCCTTCGAGATCGCGCCCGCGGTCAAGATGCAAGACCTCACCAACTACTTCACCATGCTCGCGCCGCCGCAGCCGCGGCTGAGTACGTCCATCTTCACGTTTCTGATGAACAAGCAGAAATATGCGAGCCTCCCTCCCGACCTTAAGAAGGTCATCGACGACAACTCGGGTCGCAAGCTCGCGCCGTTCGCGATCGAGGTCTGGGATCGCATCGAAATCGACGGCGAGAAGGTGATGCGCTCGAAGCCGAAGAACAAATTCGTCCAGCTCAGCGCCGAAGAGACCGCCAAGTTCAAGGCCAAGGTGCAGCCGGTGTTCGACCGCTTCGTCAAGCTGCTGAACGATTCCGGCGCCGACGGAAAAAAGATACTCGCCGACGTCGAGGCCCTGGAGGCGAAATACTCGAAATAATCGGAACTCGATCCAATTGAGGTCCGTCGCCGAAAGCCCTCGATGGCCGACAACGCTGAAGAACGGGTCCGACCGACCGGTACGGTTGGTCGGACGCTTTTTCAAATCGCGACGATCCTGGCGATCATCGGCGGGCTGTTGAGCTGCGCCATGGCGGTCATCGTGACCGTGAGCGTCGCCGGCCGCTATCTGTTCAGCGCGCCGATTCCCGGCGACTACGACTTTGTCGGGATTCTGTGCGGCTCCGCGATCTTCGCCTTTTTGCCCTATTGCCAGTTGAAGCGTGGCAACGTGCTCGTCGATTTCTTCACGATCCGTGCGCCGCCGCGAATCAAAGCCGTCCTCGACGCGCTTGGAACGATCATCTTTCTCACCGCTGCGGTCATGTTCACCTGGCGGCTGTACTACGGCACGCTCGAAATGCGCCAATCCGCCGAACAGATCGCCGCCTTTGCCTTCTACCGGTGGTGGACAATGCCGTTCGATATTTTCTGCATGGTCGTTTTGATCCTCACGATCATCTACACACTCACGCATGACATTGCCGATGCGAGGAGCGGCGGTGCTAACTCCCAGCCGGGCACGACGCCATGAGCGATCTGGCCATTGGCGGCGTTGGATTTGGCTTCCTCTTCGTCCTCATTGCGCTGCGCGTTCCGATCGGCGTGGGCATGATCGCCGTCGGCATGGTCGGATTTGCGTCGATCGCCGGCATTGTGCCGCTTCTGAGCTTTCTCAAGACCGAGACGTACTGGCGGTTCAGCTCATTCGATTTCTCGGTCATCCCGTTGTTCCTGATGATGGGGAATTTCGCGACCCGTGCGGGCGTCACGGCCGCGTTGTTTCGCGCCGCCAGCGCCATGATTGGCCATTTCCGTGGCGGCCTCGCCATGGCCGCGATCGGCGGCTGCGCCGCATTTGGGACGATCAGCGGTTCATCGCTGGCGACGGCCGCCATGATGGGTCAGGTCTCGCTGCCAGAGTTGCGGCGATACAAGTATTCAGCATCCTTTGCCACCGGCGCGCTCGCGGCGGGCGGCACGCTCGGCGCGTTGATCCCGCCATCGATCCCGCTGATCATCTACGCGATCATGGTGGAGGGCAACATCGTCCAGCTTTTCCAGGCCGCTTTCGTGCCGGGTATTCTTGCCATCATCGGCTACCTGATCGTCATCTCCATCGTGGTGCGCATCGATCCAGCCGCCGGACCGGCAGCGAGTCGGGCGACCTTGACCGAACGCTGGACCGCATTGCGCGACATCTGGACCGTCGCGCTCGTTTTCCTCGTCGTGATGGGCGGCATCTATTCCGGCATGTTCACTCCAACGGAAGGCGCCGGCGTTGGCGCGACGGGCATGTTCCTGATCGCCGTGTTCCACGGCGGGATGCGAATGCAAGGCTTTATCGATGCGCTTCTCGAAACGGCGCAAACGTCGGCGATGATCTTCCTGATCCTGCTCGGCGCCGGCGTGTTCAATGCATTCCTCGGCTTCTCGCAGCTTCCGATCTGGACCGCCGATTTGTTGCAGAATTCCGGCTTGCCGCCACATGTCGTCGTGGTCGGGATGATCATCCTCTACCTGATCCTGGGCTGCATCATGGACTCGCTGGCCATGATCCTGATCACCATTCCGATCTTCTGGCCGATCGTTTCGGCGCTCGACTTCGGACTGCAGCCCGACGACGTGAAGCTCTGGTTCGGGATCATCGTGCTGATGGTCGTAGAAATCGGTTTGATCACCCCGCCGGTCGGCTTGAACGTCTACGTCATCAATTCTCTCGCCAAGGACGTGCCGATGCTCGATACCTTCCGGGGCGTCGTCCCGTTCCTCATGTCGGACGTGGTCAGACTGACGCTCGTCGTCGTATTCCCGATGATGAGTCTGGCCCTGCCGAAACTATTCGGCGGCTGACGGAACACGGCCCCCCTCGCCTCAGGGCTTGCGCTCACGTTCGTTGAGTTCGGGGGTCTCGATGCTAGCGAGCAGGCGGTCCACGGTGTCGTGAAACCGCTCCCACGGCGCCTCGCGGTCGCTCTGATTGCGCACCACCAGCGAATTTCCGGCGTAGAACTTCTCGTACAGCATGTGGCGGCCGGCGAATTCCGAACCGACGATGTCCCAGGCGAGCTTGTAAAGCTTGTGGCGGTCGACCGCCTCGATCGACGGCGTCTTCCACCAGCGCTCGAACGTGTCGCGCAACGGCGCGTCGGTCATCACGTCGATGCTCGCGGGCATCAACAGCGGGATGCCGCCCAAGAGCGTGCGCAGCATGTCGACGATCTCGCTGTGGTGCTCCTGGCACCAATTGAGCGCGGCGTACATGATGCGGCGGTTCGGTGTGGCGTAGCCTGGCGGCCATTCTTCCCAAGCCTCGATCTGGCCGGACACCAGCCCGCCGATCGTCGCCTCCAGCGCGGCGAAGCGGCCGAGCGTCTCGCGCACCGCGGGAATTTTGTCGATGCCGTTGGCCTGGCAGACGCGGCTCGCCACTCCGACGATCAGGCCCATCTTCGACCAGAAGCGGATGTTGGAGTGATGGTTCTGGTAGCAGTTCGCCGGCGTCTCGATGTAGATGCGCCGCGACATCGCCGCGTCGTCGTGCAGAAACACCCGCTCCCACGGGATCTTCACCCGGTCGCAGACCAGCACGCTGTCGGTCTCGTCGAAGCGGTACGACAGCGGATAGTCGGCTTCGTGCGCGACGTTCTGGGCGTAGGGCTGGCGCGACCACAGCGACACGCCGGGCGCGTTGAGCGGCAGCGCCGCGGTGATGGCCTCGCTTTTGAACTTGTCGGCGATCGGCGTGAGATTGCCGATCAGGATTTCGTCGGCGTAGACCGCGCTGGTCGCGAGCATCTTCATGCCCGACACGGTGACGCCCGCGGAATCCTCGGCGACCACTTGCAGATTGGGGTCGTCGCGCTCCTGGCCCGGGAACAGCTCGGTCGCGCGCATGCCGGTCGGCGGTGTCACCGCAAAGCAGAGGAACAGGTCGTTCCGGCGGGCGTGCTCGTAGTAGCGCAGCAGGTTCTCGCCAAAGCCTGCGTGCAGATTTTCCAGCACCGCGGGATTCATCGCAAGCCCGGTGATCAGGCCGGCGACCTGCTCGGGTGAGCGGCCGATAAAGCCGTAGGTCGCATCCGCGCTGGCCTTGAGCGCGCGCATGCGGCGCGTGAGATCATCGCGCGAGCGGCAGCGCAGCCACTGCAACGCATAGCGCGCGCCGTCCTCCTGATAGGTGAAGAGATCGGACTTGGCCGGATCGGCCTTCAGGTCGTAGAGCGCCGCGACGGTTTGCGCGCCCGCGCGGAAAGCCGGATGGCTGGTGACGTCCGCGACCCGCTCCGCGCCGATGTAAACGGCGCGGCCGTCGCGCATGCGTTCGAGCTTCTGTTGTCCGGAAACCAGCACGTGCTATTTCCGCACCATCAGCACGGGATCGGCCGTGGCAGGGATTCGGCGCCATTTCGAATCCTCGTCCTCCTCGAAGCGCCAAGACTGGCCGCCGGCCGATTTCAGCACCAGCTCACCGCGGTCCATCTGCCAGGTGGCCGGCGCGAAGCGCGCGACAAAGACGTCGCAGCGCGGCTGCACGCGGACGACGAACTCCTCGCCGGCCGCGGTGTCCGACAGCGTGAGCGTGCAGATCGGCTTGCCGGCGCGGCGCACGATGGTCCAATCCCCGGCCATCTGCGCGGCGCTCCGCGGCGCAGGCCCGACCGAAGCGGCGCTCTGGATGAACAGGATGCCTTCGCCCGGGCGCGGCGCCTCGAAGATACCGCTCTCCACCTCGCTGAATTCCAGCACCGACTGTCCCTTGGCGTCGAGCAGCCGCAGGAAGTCGTTGTCGGTGTGGCTCCAGCCAGCGATCTCCTTGATGAAGGGAAACCGGTCGCCGCATCCCGGGTCGAATTCGACCTTCCTGCCGGCCTTGCTGGTTTCCGCCCGGAACGTGACGGTGCAGATCTTCTCGCGATTGGCGTTGGAGAGTTCCCAGGTGCCGACCAGGGTTCGCGGGGTGCTCGGCGGCGGCGCCGGTTCGGTCAAGGTCGGCGCCTGCGCGGCCAGCGGCGCGGCAGTTGCGACCAGCAGAGCGAGTGCGAACGGGATGCCACGAACCATGCGGGGAAATTATCACGCCCGCTTCTTCGGCGGCCAGGGCGTTTCCGGCACCGGCGTCAAAAGCGGCTTGCCAGCCCCCCACGCGGCCAGATTGTCGACCACGAGCTGCTCCATTTTCTGGCGGGTGTAGGCGGTGGCCGAGCCGAGATGGGGAAACAGCACGATGTCATCCATTTCGAGATATTCCTTCGGCACCTCGGGCTCGTTGACGAACACGTCGAGGCCGGCGGAATGGATTCTCCGCTCCTTCAGCGCCTTGATCAGCGCCGCGTCGTCCACCACCGTGCCGCGCGCCATGTTGATGACGATGCCGTCCGGTCCGAGCGCGTCGAGCACCTCGGCGTTGACCATGTGCCGCGTCTCCGCGCCGCCGGGCGTGATCAGAATGAGCGTATCGACGTCGCGCGCCATGTCGATCAGCTTGGGGTAGTGGCGATAGGGCACGTCCGGCTGCGGCCGGCGGCTGTGATAGACCACGGGCACCTGGAAGCCATCCAGCCGTCGCGCGATCGCCTTGCCGATGCGCCCCAGGCCCACCATGCCGACGGTGCGGTTGCGCAGTGTCGCCTTGGTCAGCGGATATTGCGCATCCTTCCATTTGCCCGCGCGCAGGAAGCGCTCGGCCTGCGGAAACTCGCGCACCGTGCACAACAGCAGACCGAGCGCGGTGTCGGCGACTTCCTCGGTCAGCACATCCGGCGTGTTGCAGACCACGATGCCGTGCTCGACCGCGTATTTGACGTCGACGTTGTCATAGCCGACGCCGAAGCTGGAGACGATCTCGAGCTTCGGAAAACGCGCCATCGTGTCGCCCATCATGCGATCGGGCGCGCCAGTCACCGCGGCCGCGCGCACGCGCGGCCCAATCTCGGCGAGCATCGCCTCCGCGTCCTTGTCCTTGGGCAGCACATGCAGCGTGAACAGCGCGTTCAGCCCATCGACAATGACCTTCTTCGGCACCCCGATCAGCACCACCTCGGACTTCTCGCCCGCCATCGCATTGGCTCCCAATCCCGTGCCTGACATGCCCGCGAAAGGCGGGGCATCCAGTAACCACCGGCGGCACTAGCGTCGTGCCCAATTCACAACACGGTGTTTACTGGATCGCCCGCCGGAGCTTGTCATCGGGCCGGCCAAAGGCCGGACCCGTTGGCGGGCGATGACAGCCAGTTGTCATTGGGAAAGGTTCTTTGAATGTCCAATCGTACCGCGCTGATCACCGGTACATCCGCCGGCCTTGGCCGCGCCATCGCGATGGCGCTGGCGCGCGAGGGCTATGATCTCGCGCTGACCGAGCTCGACACCGGCATGCTCACGGACACGCTGGCCGATCCCGCCATCGCCAACCGCAAGGTCGTAGCCGTCGCGCTCGACCTGCGCTCGCAGGAGAGCATCAAGGCTGCGTTCGAGCGCGCGACCGGCGAACTCGGCGACATCGACCTCCTGGTGAACAACGCCGGCCGCGCGCTGCTCAAGCCCGCGGTCGAGGTCACCGAGGCGGAATGGAACGACGTGATCGACACCAATCTCAAGGGCGCCTATTTCCTGTCGCAGCTGTTCGGCCGCCGCTGCATCGCGCGCAACCGGCCGGGCATCATCGTCAGCATGGCCTCGACCCACGGCATGACCGGCATCGCCGGACGCTCGGTCTACGGCATCTCCAAGGCCGGGCTGATCCAGATGACGCGGATGCTGGCGATCGAATGGGCGGACAACAACATCCGCGTCAACGCCATCGCG
>Ga0209640_10005285_pt1 | contig 11288 bp, 19 predicted proteins | sample RifCSP10_1_FD_184018 | JGI IMG/M metagenome (GOLD analysis project Ga0209640, IMG submission 184018) | Soil microbial communities from Rifle, Colorado - Rifle CSP2_sed 10_1 (SPAdes) (version 2) | ecosystem: Environmental > Terrestrial > Deep subsurface > Rock core/Sediment | place: Rifle...
AAAAAAATTCGGTGAAAAGGTCATTGATATTAGCAATAAACTAGATACTGTTCCGCATTATTTAATGATTGTAATGAACAATGAAAGCGGTTTACGGGCGGACATTAAAAATCCAACATCGAGCGCATCGGGTTTAATTCAATTCATGGAAGCAACCGCAAAAGGATTAGGTACTACAACCGCAGATTTACGTACGATGAGCAATGTGAAGCAATTGGATTATGTATATAAATATTTAAAACCGTATGCTAAAAAATTTAAAGATGTATCCGATGTTTATTTAGCCGTATTCTTTCCGCTTGCATTGTATAAAGATGAAGATTATAAATTTCCATCATGGGCGGTGAAAGCAAATCCAATATTTGATTTGAATAAGGACGGAATACTGACAAAAGCAGAATTTAGAAACTATGTAAATAAAAAATATGCTAAATATTTACCTAAATCAAACGAGATTGAATTGATTAAAAAAAAAACACCTTTTTCCAACAACACAAAAAAGTAATTATAATAACCGGAGTTGCATTAACATTAATAGGAGCATACTATGTCAAGAAAAATTACAGTTCGTTTAGCAGATAGTCCCGATTACGGTTCTGCACTCAATAAGTTTGTTGATGTAGCAAGTGGAAAAGATAAATTCAATGTCCCTGCCATTAAAATAAAAACACCTCAATTAAAATTACCTACTGTAAAAATTGAATTGCAACCTGAAACAGCAAAATTAATCGATACAGGTATAAAAATATTAAGCGGTTCAATAGTTATACACGCTATCGCAATGACAATAAAATGTAAATAACTTAATCTAAATAACAATGGCAAAAACAGAAACAAAAACAGCACCGAAAAAGGAAGCTGCACCAAAAACATCAAAAAAAGAAAGCCTTTATGAAATTTTCAGAGGGGCAAAAGTTGCACAACACGTGTTGCAACCAAAAAAAGAAAATATGTTATACATAGTAATAGAGAATGAACAAGGAGAAGAGGAAACGCACTTAATGGATTTACGTGCAATGCCATTAGATATAGTAGAATCTATTGTTGATGAGAACGAATAATTATTACATGAAAGATAGATTTATTATAAAAAGCCCTGTATAATTACACAGGGCTTTTTACTTAATAAGCATAATTAGATTTTATTTCAATTTATAAATATGAAGGATTGCTACATCCTTACCTTCTGCATAGTTTTCGAAGGCATATACCCTGTTGCCGAAATTAAATACATCCTTAAAATATCCCTCAAAAATATCGGTTTTATTTATCAATTTATTCATCTCATTATCATACTGGAGTAGTACTTGTTTTCCCTTGGTAAGGCTTAGTATTACCATATTCATATCATCATACTTAAAGACCTTACTTAACCAAAAGTATTTATCCTTACTGGATATATCAAAAGAAAGAGGGTCTATGCCCAAGTTAGGCAATAACTTCTTTTCATTTGTTGACAGGTTATAGATATAGGGACTGGAGTGTAAAAATCCCTTTAGGGATTTATCTATGTAAACCCTAAATGGGTAATAAGTCGGATAGCCATGACTGCCTAGCTTAGGCATAAATGGCTCATAACTCCAATTTAGTGGTTCTATGGTATTATTTTTTAAGGAGTATAAGCCACATATTGAATCCCCTTTTCTCTCTACACTGGAGAGAGAGAAAATAATGCTATCATTATTCAATGGGATTATATCCATAAGGCTTACATATTTCCCTACGTATGGAACGCTATCCAATAGCTTATAAATGTGTTTTACGGTTAGGTTAGAATCTAGTTTAACCAATGCTTGTTTTGCTTCATAATTTATATGATTTTCATTTTCACCATAAACCATATTATAGACACATAGACCTAGGTAGATGGTATTATTTATACAAGTTACTTTTTTTATTGATATGATTGGGAAGGTTTTATAAAATTCGTTTGTCTTATAATTCTTTAGGTTATAAGCCAAGTTGATTGAATCGGTATTTAATAGTGTTAATAGGCTATCATACCTATCATTAAAATAAGTAAGTGATAGGGTATTTGTAACTATCTTTTTATTTATATCGAATATGTTAATTTCATTTGTGTATAGATTTTGAATAAGTGCCTTAGACTTATTTAACAAATTTAGGCTTAGTTTTTTTGTTCCGAACCTAGACTTTAAATCAATCGTATCAATTTCTTTTAAGTGAATTGGTGGTGTAATAGACTTAAATTGATGGATGGTTTTTGCTGTATAGTATTCAGTTATATTTTTGTCCTTAATTATGGTTAATGCGGTTACCCCCTCCTTATTAACACTGGAATAAAAATCATTATCAACTATGATAGTATAGTCATTTTTATTTAACTTAAGTCTGTATTTAAAAATATTATCAATTTCGCTTTCAGCATTCTTTTGAAATATAAATACTAGTTCTTTTTTATTCATTTCTTTATCATTCTGTATGAAGTTAGAAAAGCCATAGTAACAATTTAAACAGTCTTCGCCAAATACGGATAATACATTTACATTAATTGGTAGTTTGTATTTAACTAAGTAATAAGAAACTGGGTTATCAATTGCATGAGAAATGGATGCAAAGAGAATGGATAGCGAAAGTAATATGTATCTTGTCATGGGTAAATTAGTTAGATTAATTATAAAAAAATCTACCATAGTTATTAGTACTATGGTAGATTATTAATAAGTTAAAGATTATTTGGCATACCACGTAAAGCAATACCCAGGTCCAGCCGTACATTGGATATAATAGTATTCTCCAATATGGTTAATATTGGTGAGGATGCCTGGCACGTTGTGGGAAACAGCCTGCTGTTTAGTATACGGAATCTCTTTTACTCCAGTTAGAGTAGCGCCCTCTTTAGTTATTTCGGCACTCTGACATTCCAGCGCTATTCCCTTAGATGGTATTTGTACTACTACTACTTCTTCTTTGGTTTGTGCATTAACTGCAATAGCAGATAATACAAACCCAGTCATAAGAATTACTTTTTTCATTTAATTTAGTTATTTTAAAATTGATTAATAATTGATTTATTTTGCTCCAGTGCAAAAACAAGTTGTAGCTACACTTGAATCACAGTTAATTGTATGATTTCCGCCCCCTTCATCTTTCACGTCAATTACTGCGCCCTTATTACAAGCACTTGCACTCATAATTCTATCTTTCGTTGGTTCAACTTGAATAGCATCTTTAATGGTAAGGCTTAGCGTACTACCTTCTTTTGAAATACTTGTTGAACTTGCTTCAAAACAAGTATTTGTTTTAGGGATGTAAACAACTATCCCTCCTTTTGACTCTTGTGCTTTAATGGCAGAGCCAAAAGCGATTACGCAACCGAATGCGAACAAAATTTTTTTCATAAAATTTATAATTATTTTTTTATGCCTACTCTAAGTTTTCGGCTTCCCTTGTTTTAATTTTTTGTAAATATAATTTTTACATCCAATTAAAAGAATGATTTCAGGGGCAAATTTTAGCCGTTTTTCATCATTCCCAAACGAAAAAAGTCGCCAAAACAAGTTTTGAACTCGGTCAATCGACACATTTATTAACAATTCAGGGTAAAAAGTAAGGGCTAAAACATGGTTTTAGCCCTAGATTGGTGGGATAATCGCTAAATACAACCCAACACATTTAAAGATGTTTAAAACTTCAATAATATAAACATGGGACAAAGTTAATTATTTTAATATTTGTAACGCTAAATACAATTAAAATATTACTCAACACATGATTGTTCAAAAGCCCATTTACAGAAAAGACTTAGAGGATATTGATAAAGCAAGTTGTTTTGCTATCATAATATTTTGTCCTATAATTGATGTTATGAAAACCTCAATTTTAAAGGGGTTGAGCTTGATTTCATTGGTTAAAACTTCCCTCCTACTCCACTACAATAGGAGAGGGAGATTAATTTTAGCCATTACAACATATAAATTACAAATATTCAATAATTCATTTTTAAACGATTTAACGCAAAGTATTAACCACGAAGCCATCAATTAGCTTCGTGGTTTTTTATTGCACGAAACAGCAGAAAAACAACAAAAAACATAAATAGACCACAAGGTGTACAACTTCGGTTTATTAAAATTTCAACTAATTGGTGTAAGGCTCACTAATTGGGGTGGGAGGCAACCCCCTGAATTTTAATAAGCCGATTTTTTTTTCTCGTGCGAAGGTACTGTACGTACAGTTACGTACAGAACAAAAACAGAACAAACAGAACTCAGTTAAGCATATTTAGTAAGGTAACTAACCTCGAAAAATTTTATTAACCAAAAACCAAAATCGCTATGCAAATCGAAAGCACAAGAAACACGAAAGTAGATGCAACGAATTTATTTCAAACTGCATTAAGACAAAATTTCAACCCTGCATTGTACAGGAAAAGTCAAAAGCCTAAATGGTCAAGATTCAAATTGAAATTCAATTATCGAGATGGAAATGAAAGTACGCATTTCTCATACGATTGGAATCCAGACTATTCAACTGGAGTAAAAAAATATCGTGATGATGAACAAATGGGATTTTCAAAATTGATTTTATTGATTGGAAAAAACAGGGATAACGATACGTATAACATTGCAACGATTTATATGACTGTATCAATAAAAAAGGATACGAGCGTACAGGATTACGATATACCTGTGGCATACATTCAAAGGGGAAAGGATATAAAAATCGAACCACGTTTGAAATACACACCGGAGAATAAAGTAAGACTTGAACTTTTTAAAACCTTGTAAAATGATACAGATAATCGGAATAAGGCATTACAAATTAAATAATATTTGGAAATGTGTTTGTTTCAACGACCAAGAAACAACCTATTTTAAAATCGAAGAAGAGGATGCACGTTACATGATTGCTGGCAATGAAAATTCAGTTTATGAAGAAACCACAGGGAACACTTATTATTCATTATTAAAAGAACAAAAAATATAGAAATTTATTTTAACCTTATAGCCATGATACAAATAGATGTAATAAAAAAAATGCCTGATAATATTGTGGAATGCAATTTATATACAGGTGAAAGATGTGTAAAAATATTTATGAGTGAAAAAGATTATGAAAATTTGATACGTGATAAATTTTTTATACGTGATGGAGAAACAATAGATAGTGCAAATGTTTTAAACACAACTAATACATACGAAATGAAATGAAATGAAAACATATCAAACGCAAACATCTATTTTAAATTATACGGATTAATTTATATTTGCTAATGATATGTTTTTTGAGCCTCCATATACAAAGGATAGCATACGCAAGCAATATAAATTACTTGCAAAACAATTGCATCCTGATAGGGGAGGGGATACACAGAAATTTCAGCAGATGAAAAAGCAATACGATGAATTAAATAAATTCATTGATGAGTTGCCGACAAAAAAAGAGCGTAAAAAAAAATTAAAAGTAAAAACAGCGAAGCGAGCAAAGGTTAATGTTTATCATATTCACATCAATATCAATAAAATGATGGATGCAAAAAATATTTTAAATGACTTCATAAACTCAATTTTCAGATAAATGGCTGTACTTCTAAAACAATACAAGGATATTAATGATACGTTAAAACACATTAAAATACAGATAATTGACGGGATTGATTATGCAATAAACGATTGTCCAGAATTTAAAAATCCCGAACAATTATTTAACTGGTTAATGGATAGGGTGAAATATAAAAATGACCCATCGCAAAAAGAATTATTGCAGACCTTACCTACATTACTCGAAAACAATTTTCATGGAAATTCGGGCAAAGGTGATTGCGACTGTTTCACGATTGCAACCATTACACTAATGATTGCACAAGGTTGGGACAACATCAATATTATTTTGGCAGGTCGCTCTAAAAAATGCCCTGTACATATCTATACTATGATAGAATGGAATGGAAAGCGCATTGTATTGGATTTGACAAACAAACGATATAATGTAGAACGTTACTATCCATTGACACAAAAAATCCCTGTACGTTGGAAAAATTGGGACGCATAAAAATAAATTTGCTTAATTGATTTCTTTGTTTTTATTTTAGTATCCTAATTGCCCGCGAAGCATATTAAGAAAATTTAATATATTCTAATATGTATTTACAATTAGCGGAAAATAGAAGGCGCGGCAAAGTGTCCGTAAGCGGTTATTATAGAAGTCCTGGAGTATCCTCACATAAAAGACGTTATCCATCATTGAGCGAACCAGCTCAAAGTATTACAAGCAATCCTTATATTTTCGTTCCTGATTTTGAAGCTGAAACAGGAGGCGTTTATATCCGTGAGGACAAATTCGATTCCATGCCTGACAAACAATGGGCGGTATTTATGAAAACACTTGCACCGTATCAACCAGAAGTGCAACAACGAACTTTATCCGAACCCATGTTTTTGGCTTCACGTGCCGACCGCAAAGAAAGAAGGAAACGCAAAAAAGAGGCAAAAGTCCAAAAGAAAGAGGCAAAGGTTGAACGCAGAAAACAAAAAACAGAAAGCAAAAGATTGAAAGCCGAAAGCAAAGCAGCTTTGAGAAAAGCCAAAGGAGAGGCTAAAATGGCTAAAGCTACTGGAGGCGGTGGAGGGATTGATTGGGGGAAAGTTAAAGACGTGGGCGGTGGATTAATAAGCAAGTTTACAGGTAAGGGAGGGGAAGAAGAAACACCCGAAGGAGGAGGAGCAGAAACCCCATTTTATAAAAATCCTGTTGTAATAGGTGGGGCTGTGCTGCTAACAGCGGGTGCAATTTATATGGCAACACGTAAAACAGCTTAATCAATTGGGAATCTTTAAATACTTATATAAAATGGCAACAAAAAAAAAACGCAGAACACGCAAAAGAAGCATGAGCGAAAGCGGTTTATCTCGCAGAGTTAGCGGAACACGTACAACCGCACGCAGACGTAGAACACGCTCACGTTCAAAAGGTATGCTATCCGAAATGTTTAGTCCTGCTACCGCACAACAAACTGGTAAGGCAATGTTAAGCGGTGCAATAGCTGGTTATGGTGTCGCATCCATTGAACCGATGTTGCAAGGTCTGCCGAAATGGGCTAAACACGCAACTTTGCTTGGTGGTTCTTTCCTTACCGGTACTGTTTTGAAAATGCCGAATATGAGTGTCGGCATTGCTTCTGCTTGGGGATATTCGTTTGCAAAAGATATGCAAGCAATGGGAGAAGATGGGGACTGGGCGGATGAAGATGCAATGGATGAAGAACCTGAATATTTAGATGAAGCAGGCAATCCAATGTTTTTAGCCGCTGATGGTAATTTTTATTATTTGGATGAAGATGATGAGATGTCCGAGGACGATGAATTTATGGATGAAGATGATGAAGATGAAATGTCCGAGGAATTTTTAGCAGATGATAGTATTTATCCAGCGTACGTTAATACATCAAGGTACTAAGCAATGCAAGCAATAAAAATAAATAATAAAAAAATTCACTTTAATAATAAAATATAATGAGAAGACTGTCTATACCTCGCCCTCGCTCAGTAGTTAAAAAACAATTTTCAACTGCAAGCAATGCCATTCGTAAAATGGTTGCTACTGCTGATAAATTCGGAAATTCTGGAATTAAAAACCAACAGCTTACAACCTTCGAGATATTCGATTATTTGCCGTATGCTCCAGGAACAACATTGAAATTTTTTCAAAATGTTAGCACCCGCCAATTCCCATTTGCAAATATTCAAGAGAATCGTTTGCAAGTAGGTGAATCAATGGTTATCAAACGTATTTGGTTTACCGTTGCAACTCAAATGGGTGGAAATATTACCAATATTCAAACATTTGAACAAGCTGCATTGTCAGGTCAATATTTATCTCAATTGACTTGGAACAATGATAACAATCGGGTAATAAAGGATTTATCTTTAACCAATATGCAAGCGGAATTTAACCGTAAAGCATGGAGTACAGATAACAACGTATTTCATTTGGAAACTGATATTACCATTCAACCTTTGGTGAGATTTACTGCATCATTAAATATGGTTACTGGTGCGGAAGTTAAAAACATATTTATAGGTTGCCATGCGGGAGGAGTTGGAACATTACTTGCTCCTAAAGGAACTTTCTAAAAATATGCCCCTGCTGTGGCTGCTTCGCGGAAAATAAACAGCAACAAGGCTGATGCCGAAAAAAGCCGATTTTATTCGGCTTTTTTTTCAAACCATAAAAATTTTTACAATGAGAATAAATAAAAGAGTATGGATGAATCCACCACGTAGAACAGGAAGCATCAAAAACATTATACACGCTCAACGAAATTCAACAGTAGGAAAATCAGCGGTAGGTACACCACAATATCCGGGTGCTGCCAGTGGATTAACTCAATCGCAATCGAGGCAATTAATAAGGGAACAGCCGAGGGTTACAGGTATTCCTTTTGTTGCATCGGCAGGGAGTTTTACAATCAATAATATTGAAATCCCTGGGGATGCGACTTTATTTTTAGGATTAATGTTTACACCTACTGGGAATGCAATGGACACGTTTACAATGGCAATCAACAACAATAAAATTATTGATAACGGCAGCGTAAAATTACATTCCCCTGACAATTCGCAAAGCATCAAATCCCAATACTTCCCATATATGCAGCCATTGACAGGAAAAGACGTGTTGGCTTTTCAATTACAAACTACTAGTGGATTAACAGGCGTATTACAACTTCATTATATTTAAAATGATTACACAAAATTTAATTGACCTGATTGAAAAAGGAGATGCACAATATAAAACGTGGGTAATCGGTGCTACTGGAAGCAGTAGGATACCCGTTCCTAAAAACAATTATATTGTAATCACGGATTTTCACTATTCTCATTTTATGGATAGGAAAGATGAATTAGGCGCAGCCGTTGACTTTTTAGAATCATTGCGAAATAATGTGCATCATTTAACATTTACCAGTTTCGGACAAAGATATTTATATACTATCCGCAGCAGCTTTCAAATGAATGTTTGGGATGGCAATGAATGGGCTTCCCCTACTGTTCCCTCCACAAAATACGATACTTACCAAGTACATAAAACCGATGTCCATGTGGACGTATGGAGATTGTTAGATTTTAGTAAATGGAGTTTATCCGTATCGAAATTGGATGATAAAACAACGGAAGAACCAAACCCATCAGGATACGGTACTCAAAATAATGCCCCTAATCAAAATGTTTTAAGAAAAATTAATTTTGATGGAGTACAACAGGACTTTCTACCGTATGGGGAAAACCAAGGAATACCATTAACTAATACATGGAGAGAGCAATTCTATTGCGATATAGACAACCAATCATTTTTGCATCCTCCTGACACAAAAAAAATAGATTGTAATTACACGTATCCGATTATCAATGTCGGATATGTATTGATTAATAAAACCATTGATAAAACTGCACGATAAAAATCAAAAACAAAAATTAAACCAGCGAAGCAAAATGAAACAAAACATTTCAGAATTTAACCAAAAGTTCAAAGACGAACTTTTAGACGTAGGTTATAAACACGTTGCAATGGATAGCGCAGAGGGCGAAAGAATCGTATCTTACAACCAACCCGCACAAAAAATACAGAACAAATTTAATGAGATACAAAAACGATTAAGGGTTTTACCCGATGGGTATTACCGTATTTACTGTACCTATTCATACGGCTCTAAAGCCAAACCCGATATGTTTCTAATCAAAAAAGGAAAGGTATCCGATGAAACATTGCAAGAGCCTATAAAGCCTCAAGAACATGCCATTATTCCAATATCAAAAGAACAAATTAAACGTGAGGAAATTTTATCATTAGAACAGGCTCTTACACGCATTGAACAATTGAGCCGTTTGGAAATGGAAAATTCCGTATTGAAAGACAAGGTTAAACAACAAGCGGATGAACTATTGGAATTGGAATCGGAACTTTCGGAAATGGAAGAAAAACAACCATTAGCCGACAATGGAATGAATGGGATAGGAGGTTGGCTGAAGGAAATTGCCCCCGTACTTGCACCTATTGCCGACCAGTATTTTGAATTGGAAAAACAAAAAGTCGCATTAGCGGAAAAACGTTTTCACCATCAGCAAAAAAAGCAGCCTATCATTGTCCGCAACCAAAGGCAAAGACAACAACCAAAGAAGCCAACATTGCAAGAAATTATTATGTCCATTGATGTAAACAACGAAGACGTGATGAATCGTTTGTATGATGAACTGGATGAAATGGAGGAGGATAATTTTAATGCAACACTTAAACAGATAGAAAGTTTGCGCCCTGATGTTGCTGAATTAATCATTGATGAATTTGGACTTGTAGAAGAAGAGGAGGAAAGCAATGAGTAATTCAATAAAGTTGCAATTGTTTAAATCGGAATTATTCACTTGTACAACTATTTCACAAATGTTTGATGTGATTAAAAAATATTACGATGTATATCGTTGCAATGTAGGAGCTATAACGAAGAGTTTAATAATTTCGGGCGTAAATAATGCTTTCAATAAAAACACGCCAATAGAAGCCGTAAATCAAATGCGCTCAATTGATAATCTAGGTGATATAATAGATTTTTTTGAAAAATCGTACTCCGATGCAAAAATAGAAGCATCCAAAAAAAATAAAGTGATTGAAGGTTTTGAAAGCGTAATAAAAATGACAAGCTGCAAATTAAAATGAAAACGAAATTTGAAGCATTTCCAGCATGGGCGAAAGCCCTTACCGCAGTTGCTTTAGTTACTGGTGGAATATTTGCAGTCGTTCAAATAAATAAAGGGCGGGAGCGCAGAAGATTGAGAAAAGAGGGGCGTGAATTGATACAAGACGTTGAATCGGACATACAAGCTACCAATAAACCCGCATCGCTTACAAAAACAAATTACAAGCTATTGGCAACTAAATTATATAATGCGCTTAATCTTTGGAACATTGATGAAATGGCGGTTTATCAGGTATTCGCACAAATGAATAATGATAGGGATGTTTTTGAACTGATTAAAGCCTTTGGTATGCCATTAGATAGCAGTAATTTTTGGGATGCAGATATAGAAAAAAATTTAAGCGGATTTATGCAGAAATTAGATAGCGATGAAGTAGCAGCGGTAAATTTCGGTCTTGCACGTAAAGGGATTAAATACAGATTTTAAAATGGATTACAAGCTATTGCCATTTATTGAAAAAGTAAAGACGAATCAAAAAAAATTCGGTGAAAAGGTCATTGATATTAGCAATAAACTAGATACTGTTCCGCATTATTTAATGATTGTAATGAACAATGAAAGCGGTTTACGGGC
>Ga0209640_10005287_pt1 | contig 11287 bp, 8 predicted proteins | sample RifCSP10_1_FD_184018 | JGI IMG/M metagenome (GOLD analysis project Ga0209640, IMG submission 184018) | Soil microbial communities from Rifle, Colorado - Rifle CSP2_sed 10_1 (SPAdes) (version 2) | ecosystem: Environmental > Terrestrial > Deep subsurface > Rock core/Sediment | place: Rifle...
CGACATGAGCAAGGGCTCGGACGGCCGTTAGACCTGGCCGCTCCTCACCTTTCAACCATGATTTGAGCTCGTCCAGGTCCACACGAGCAGCTTCAGCAAGGGCCTCGGCAGAGTAGCCGGACTCGTCGATTGCCCACTGAAGCACTTCGGGCGTGATTGGTACTTCGACCTTGCTCATGGCGGCCCCTGAACGAATCTTAAACGGTAAGTGGACCTCATGACAGACTGGGTCACACCAGCGTTGAGACCGTGTCGTGCGCGGCGACGGCCGCCCGGATCGCCTGCTGGGCGTCCCACGGGTCGGTCACCTCGACGAAGGCCCAGCGTCCGAACCCGCCGTGGTTGTTCACGGCCGGTACCCAGAGCGTCCGGGCCGTGCTCACCTTCGCGGCCTTGTCCTTGCGCGCCTCGCCCGACACCTCGATGACGAGGTTCAGGTCTCCAAGTTTCGCGATGAAGTCGGGATAGTACTGCTTGTCCTCGCCGTTCAGCGTGTAGGGGATGGTGAAGTTGAGCCCCTGGTTCTTGACGTAACAGGCGACCTCCGGCATTTCCTCCAGCGACTGGGCGAGCTTCTGCTCCCACGACCCGGTGTCCGCAACGACGTGCGACACGTGGCACCTGGCGGCGTCGGTGGCATAGACGGCCTTCGTCGTATCGAAATCAACATAGCGGGTGGAGCCGATGGTGTCGTACGGGCGCAGCAGCGGGCGGAGCGCCGGGGTCCCCTCGGAGCTGGCCACGATCGCCTTGTAGATGCGGTCGGCAGCGTCGTGAGCGAACTCGATGAGGAGCAGCAACTGCGGAAAGGTGTTGTCCTTGCAGATGACGCACTCTGCGAGCCAGCGCCTGGTGATCGTCAGGAGCTGCGGAAAGAGCCACGCCTGCACCTCGGCATCGAACCGGTGTTCCGACGGACGATCCGTCCGCTGCTCGCCGTCCTGCCGGAAGTATTTCTCGAGCGTCAGCTTCGCCAGCAGAAACGCCACCTCCGCCTCGCGGCGCTTCCGCAGCTCGTCCAGCGTATGAATGCTCCCCTCGCCCACGATGGGACGGTTCTCCGTCTTCGTCGGGATGTCCGCCGTTGAGAGCGCCAGCTTCGACTCGTCGGAAAAGGCGGCGCGAAGCTTCTGAGAAGGGATCTCGTACCGATAGCCGACCAGACGCGGAAACGTGATCTCGCACGCCGCCCGGTCCTCGAGCGCTCGCACCCGCGTCGGCATGGCACCAGGCGCCGGCGCTGCGGTCGAACCGGACGTGGGAATGAACGAGAAGGGCACGCCGTACACCTCTGCGTACTCGGGCGTGAAGCGTCCTTCGTCGTTGACGGCATAGCTCATCCGGCGCAAACCGCGTCCCACCACCTGCTCGCAGAGGAGCTGCGTGCCGAACGCCCGCACACCCAGAATGTGGGTAACGGTGTTCGCGTCCCATCCTTCGGTGAGCATCGAGACCGACACGACGCACCGCACGTGCTCGCCGAGCTTTCCTGCCTTGCCGACGGTGTTCATCACCTCGCGCAGCAGGTCTTCGTCGCTCAATTCGTCGGCGCTTCGGCCCGGGAAGCGCTGCCGGTACTCCGCCTTGAACTCTTCGATCTCGGCGGCGGCGATCTTCTTGAACTCCGGCGACATCCCTTCGCCGGATTCGAGCTGCTCGGAATCGACCAGGATGGTCTTCGGTCGGTCGGACCAGCGGCCGTTCGTCTCATTGGTGAACAGCGCCAGCGCACCGGGCACCACCACCTCCGAACCGTCGGGCAGAGCCTTCGTCCAGCCGGCGACGTAATCGAACACCAGCTTCGACACATTCGTATTGCTGCACACCACGACGAACACGGGAGGCGTCAGTCCGCGCGCACGAGCATCACGGTTCTCCTCCCATCGCGTGAAGGCCTTTTCGTAGTTCCCGTACAGGCTGAGCAGCGCACCCTGCAGCTCCTTCGGCAGCTTGGGTTCGCCGCTCACGGCGTCCGTCTTCCGCCCCTTCCTGGGCAGGCCGTCCCGGATGCGCGGCCAGAGATCGCGATACGTTGGCTGCTCGCCCGTCATCGAGTTGTCGGCCACCGGCACGCGCGGCACCTTCACAATGCCGCTCTCGATGGCGTCGACGAGCGAGAAGTCGGAGACGACCCATGGAAAGAGCGTCCCCTCCGGATACCCGGAGCCCTTCAGGAAGAACGGGGTGGCCGACAGGTCGTAGATCGTCCGAATCCCGATCTTGTCCTGGACGGCTTCGAGCCCGGACAGCCAGACGCGCGCTTCCTTCTCGCGCTTCTCCGCCTCGCTGCGTTCGTCGCCAACCAGCACGTCGGTGTCCGCGTCGGGCTTTCGGCGATAGCAGTGGTGCGCCTCGTCGTTGATGACGACGATGTGCTTCTTGCCACCGAGGTCGCGGCACGCGCGGCGCACCACCTGCTCGGGTGTCTCTGCAAAGACGCCTGCGTTTCCCCGGCTGAGGATCGCTTTCGTCAGCCGGGCGGCGTCGCCCCGCTCGCGCGGAAGAAACGCGTGGTAGTTCGCGACGACGATTCGGGCCTGACCCAGCCGCTCGAGCAGGTCCGATGGCAGGACGTCGCGCTGCCGGTAGTAGTTGTCCGGATCGGTTGGCAGCAGCACCCGCAGGCGATCGCGGATGGTAATGCCGGGGGTGACGATGAGGAAGGCGTCCGAAAAGCGCGCGTCACGGCGATCCTCGAGCTTGTTGAGCGCCTGCCAGGCGATGAGCATCGCCATGACGACGGTCTTGCCGGAGCCGGTTGCCATCTTGAGCGCAAGGCGCGGCAGGCCGGGATTGGCGGTGTCGTTCGCCAGCCGCAGATCGTTCTCGATCCACGCATCGCCGTACTTCCGGGCCACCTCGGCGATGTAGACGGCAGTTTCGACAGCCTCGATCTGACAGAAAAACAGCTTCTTCTCGCGCAGGGGATCGGTCCAGTACGTCAGGAGCCGCGCGGTGGTTGCCGTGACGCCGACGTGCCCGCCCCGACGCCACTGCCCGACGCGCTCGCGGATGAGATTGACCAGCCGATTCTGCTCGAGGCGATCGCTCGTCCACTCGGTCTCGAACTGGAGCTGCTTTCCCTTCTTCTTCGGCTGCGCGATCGGGATGAAATACGAACTGGTGCGCCGCTCCTCGACGACCTCGTTCGTGATGCCTTCATCGCCGAACTTGAAATGACGCGTCGGCTCGTCGTATGGGGAGTTGAGAATCGGGTTCTCGATGACGGCCGGGGGCACGCGACGAATCTATCACTCCTCGGTTCCTCTGTGTCTCCGTGGCCCGTAATTTAGTCCGGCCGGGCGTGCTCGCGCCCCGGCATCACCACGACCTGCCCCGGGGCGTGCAGCGTCTGCGAACAGCGCTCGCCCCTGACGACGATCGTGCCGACGACGCGGCCGAGGAAATCTCGAGCGGTGCGGACCTGGCAGCCGCAGGGCAGCGTCTTGCTGGTGTTCCCGGGTGCGGGACCCGTCATGAGGGACACGGTATCACTGAAGACCCGGCGTGAACGATCAGGCAACCGTACCGGTTGGCTGCGGCGCCCGCCGATCACGGGCACGGAGACACAGCGGCACGGCTGACCGTGTTACTTCATCGGCGAGTAGTCGGTGGGTTCGAGGAACACCGACTCGACCTTGACGGGACCCACACCGGATTCCTTCGCCACGGCGGCCCACTCGGTATCGGCGCGGAAGGCATCCCAACTCCTCTTCGCCGCCTCACGGCTCTGGTGAGCCAGCATGTAGACCAGCGTGGTCTGCGCCAGGGGCGCATCCATCGGCTTCCCGTACCACACGTTGGTCATGCCGTGCCGCTGAAAGATTCTGAGCGTGTGGTTTCTGAACCGCGCGTGCAGCAGGTCGAGCTTGCCGTCACCGGGCGTATACGTCCGCAGCTCGAACACGCGCGAGGCGGCCTGCGCGTTCGCCACGGATGCTCCAGACACCACACCGTGGGCTGCAAAGCCAGCCATGAATGCCGCGGCGAGTCCCACCGAGCTCCACATCATCTTCTTCATCGCCATTCTCCCTTGCTCAATTGAGTGTGTGTGTGGTGTGCGGATGTTGCGCGTAGTGCTGTCGCAGCAAGTCTTTCCCGTAGTCGTTGCCGTTGGGGGTTCGCACGACGGTGTGGATGTGGTTCCGGCTCGGTCCTCTCGGCGCACCGGGACGCACCGGCGACTGATGGTCGAACTCGATGAGGATGACGGGGCTCTGAACGCGATAGTAGAAGACACCCTCCGGGTCTGCGGATCCTATCCACGCGAAATACGTGCGGTCGGTGTGTCGGCGGACCTCCTCCATCCGGATGCGGGCGTGCCCGTCCTTCTGGTTGTTCACGTACTCTTCGATGAGATCGAGTAGTTGCTCACGCTGGCGGCCGTCGAGCTCGGTCGCACGCACGCCGGCGTAATCGAGCACCAGGTTGTCCTTGTAGGCGCCTGCCAGCGTGTTCGCCCCACCCTTCTCGCTGCCGATGACGGCCTTTGCCCGCTGCGGTCCGTCGAGCGCGGCGAACAGACGCGATCCCTTGTCCTGCTCATCCTGCAACGCGATCGTGCCCTTGAATTCGCCGGCGTCCGCGCGTACGGGTTCCGACCCCATGAACGTCGGCGTCATCACGACCTGGTCTCCCAGCACGAAGTAGTTGACGATGCAGTGATGCCCGTCGAGCTGCCATCCCCAGGGCTCGGTCTCCGATGGCGTGCCCATGACCGTGATCCAGTACTTCCACCGGCCGAAGGCTTCGAACCTCCCGGACAGCTCCGCGAAGACCTCGTTGAGCTTCATGATGTCGTCCGTCTTCTTCACGCCCCTGGCGCTGAGACTGGCGCGGAGCAGGCCGAAGACGAGACCCCGCTGTTGGTCGGACATCTCCTGCAGCGACACACCCTGCCGGGCCGGTTGTGGCGTGTTGATCCACAGTCGCCACTCACGGTCATCCACGGGGAACGAAATCCTCGTGCGCTGATCTGCGTTCAGGCCGTTCAACAGTGCCTGCGCAGCGGTGCGGATCGGCGCTGTCGACACACCGGTCTGACGGATCGGAAACAGGCCCGCGTCCACCCGGCCGTCCGTCGTCACACCCATGAACGGCGTCTCCAGTTCCCGCTTCTGCTCATCGGTCAGACCGGCAAGCGGATCCGGGCCTTGCGCCAACCCATTGACGATCATGACGGCCGACCCGACCACAACGAGGCCGCACAGGACAGCAACGCGGATCCTAGCCAAGGTTGGCTCCTTTCTTTGATAGCCTCATCGACGCATCACCTTGGGCTACCGCTCCTCGAGGGGGACGACGCGCTGCGGATATGCGGGACCCGTGTACTCGGCGCGCGGGCGAATCAGCCGGTTGTTCGCGTACTGCTCCAGGATGTGCGCCGTCCACCCGGAGATGCGGCTGACGGCAAAGATGGGCGTGTAGAGATCGATGGGGATGCCGAGCGTGTAATAGGTGGACGCCGAATAGAAATCGACGTTCGGGTTCAGCTTCTTCTCGCCCTTGACGAGCGCCTCGATGCGCTCCGACATGTCGTACCAGGCGGGCTGGCCCGCGCGCCTGCCGAGCTCGCGCGATATCTGACGCAGGTGCGTCGCGCGCGGATCCTCGGTCCGGTACACACGGTGCCCGAAGCCGGGGATCTTCTCCTTGCGCGCCAGCTTCGCGCGGATGACCTGGTCCACGCGGTCGCCGGTCGCGGTGGCGCCCAGCTCGAGCAGCAGCTTCATCACGTCCGCATTGGCGCCGCCGTGCAGCGGCCCCTTGAGCGCGCCGATGGCGGCCACCACGGCCGAATAGATGTCGGTGAGCGTCGCCGCGGCGACACGCCCCGCAAACGTCGAGGCATTGAGCTCGTGATCGGCGTGCAGCGTCAGGGCCACATCGAAGGCGCGGACCGCCGCGGCGTCGGGCCGCTCGCCTTTCAGCATGTAGAGAAAGTTGGCGGCGTGTCCCAGCACCGGGTCCGGCGCAATGACGCCGCCGCCGGCCTTGAGCCGTCCCCACGTGGCGACGACCGAGCCGATCTGCCCGGTCAGTCGAACGGCCTTGCGGTACTGCGCGGCCGGCGAGGCGTCGGCGGCCTCATCGTCGTAATGCGCGAGCGCGGACGTCAGCGTGCGAAGCCCGTCCATCCCGTCCACGGGAGGGAGCGACCGCATGAGGCGGATGATCGGCTCCGGCAGCGGCCGCGCGGCGGCCAGCTGCGACTGCAGGTCCCCGAGCTCGGCCCGGGTCGGAAGCCGCCGGTGCCACAGCAGGTAGCAGACCTCCTCGAAGGTGGCCGACCGGGCGAGATCGTGAATGTCGTGCCCGCCATAGGCGAGCACACCGTGCTCGCCGTCGAGATAACAGATGGCCGAGGACGTCGCGACGACGTCCTCGAGCCCGGCCTTCGGCTTCTCGGTTGTGGTCATGACCGCACTTGTGACTTGTGCCTTGTGACTTGTGACTTGATTCAGGCCGCGACGCCCGCCGGCTTGTAGATGGCGCCGACAATCGCGCCGTAGATCGCCAGCTCGACGATCGTATCGATCACGATGGCGACGGCCAGCGTCCCGCTGATCGGGTACACGACGTACTGCCAGATGACCCCGAACCCGATGACGAGGAAGGCGGCGATGACGCCGAACCGGATGCCTTCCATCACGCCGTTTCCGCCCTCGTAGCCCCTGGCGTAGGCGTACGCGAAGGCAAAGAACCCGAGCAGCAGGAAGGCAAACCCCAGCGGCAGGTTGGCGGACAAGTCCGCTTCAGGGCGCATCGCCGCGGCGTTGGCGACCACCAGATCGGCCAGCAGCACTTCGTTGACGAAAAACCCGATCCCGATCGAGACGATCCAGGCGACAACCGCAGCGGCGGCAACGCGTGCGAAGTTCATCGGCGCCTCCTTTGTGAAGAGATCCGGACGGGATTGTCGATCTAGATTTCTTCCGGTTTCAGCACAACATCGCCGCCCGCGTACTGCTGGACGATGGAGAGAAGCCCGGTGTAGAGGAACCCGATCTGGAACAGCACGAGAAACGGGACGGTGCCGTAGATACCGTTGGCGAGCGCGTAGAAGACGGTGGCGGTGAAGTAGAGGCCGAGCGCCAGCTCGATCATCGGCTGCACGACGACGCTCTGCCGGTACTTCTTGCCGATCCACTCGTCGGCCTGCGCCTCGATCCGGTACTTCGGCGTGCGCGCGAACTCGGTTTCCTTCCTGAACAGCGCTTCGAGCACGGCCCGCGTGTTGTTGACGGTCAGGCCGATGCCAATCGACATCAGAAACGGCAGATACTTCAGCCGTGTGGTCCAGTCCTTGTGGAGCTCGCGCTGGCAGACCATGTAGAAGTTGGCCACCGACGCCGTGGCCGCGAAAAACAGCGGCACGTCGATGAGCAGCATCTCGTACCAGCCCATGTTGTAGCGGATGACCATCGACGGCGCCATCAGCACCGACAGCACGCACATCAGCAGGTAGTTGAAGTTGGCCGTCAGATGGAAGAACGCCTCGGCCTTCACGCCGAGCGGCAGGTTCGAGCGCAGGATCTGAGGCAATAGCTTGCGGCAGGTCTGAATCGAGCCCTTCGCCCAGCGGTGCTGCTGCGACTTGAAGGCGTTCATCTCGACGGGCACTTCGGCCGGCGACACCAGCTCCTGCAGAAACACGAATCTCCAGCCGCGCAGCTGCGCGCGGTAGCTGAGATCGAGATCCTCGGTGAGCGTGTCGTGCTGCCACCCGCCCGCGTCGATAATCGCCGACCGCCGCCAGATGCCGGCGGTGCCGTTGAAGTTGAAGAACAGCCCCGAGCGGTTGCGGCCGCCGTGCTCCAGCACGAAGTGGCCGTCCAGGAGAATCGCCTGGATCTTCGTGAGCAGCGAGTAGTCCTGGTTGATGTGGCCCCAGCGCGCCTGCACCATGCCGATGCCGGGGTCGGTGAAGAACGGGACCGTACGGCGCAGGAAGTCGGACGAGGGCGTGAAGTCGGCGTCGAAGATCGCGACGTACTCGCCGGCGGCCACGGCGAGCCCGGCCTCGAGCGCGCCGGCCTTGAAGCCCGTGCGATCCGTGCGGTGCAGGCAGCCGATATTGATGCCGGCGGCCGCATGGCGCCGGACCGCCCGCTCCGCCACGATGGTGGTCTCGTCGGTGGAGTCATCCAGCACCTGAATCTCGAGCAGGTCGCGCGGGTAGTCGAGCGCGCACACGGCATCGATCAGGCGGTCGGCGACGTACATTTCGTTGTAGATCGGCAGCTGGACCGTGACGCGCGGCAGCGTCTCGAACGCGCCGGCGGGCACCGGCTGGCGGTCCTTGTTCCTCATGTACAGGTAGACCAGGTAATACCGGTGCCACCCATACACGGCGAGAATGACAAGGACGAAAAAATACGTGGCGAGCGTGAGCGTTTCGAGCGGCGTCATACGGCGGGAATACCCGCAACAGACTCAGTTAGTGATTATACTGCCGAGATCCGCGAAATCAACGCGATCTCCACGTCATGACCGATTCCGAGCTGCAGGAGTTACTCGACCGCGTCCAGTGCGGCGAGCTTGATTCGTCGGCGGCCGCCGCCCGGATCCTCACGATGCTGCGCGCCGCGCCGTTTGTGGACATCGGCTTCGCGCGCGTCGACACGCATCGCGAGGTGCGCCAGGGATTTCCAGAAGTCGTGCTGGGTCTCGGCAAGACGCCGGGGCAGATTGCGGCGATTGCGGAAAAAATCGTGGCGCGCGGGCACACGCTGCTCGTGACGCGAGCCGGGCTCGACGCCTGCGACGCGGTGCGCGCCCTCGTCCCGGGTGTCACCTATCATCCCGACGCGCGCGCCATCACGCTGGCGCAGGGCCGCGTGGACGCCGGTCAGGGCACGATCCTGATCGTCTGCGCCGGCACGTCCGACCTGCCGGTGGCCGAGGAGGCGGCCGTCACCGCGGCGCTGATGGGCAACCGCATCGACCGCCTGTACGACGTCGGCGTCGCGGGCCTCCACCGGCTGCTCGCCGATCACGAGCGCCTTCACGGCGCGCGCGCCATCGTCGTCGTCGCCGGGATGGAGGGCGCGCTCCCGAGCGTCGTGGCCGGCCTGGTGAAAGTGCCCGTCATCGCCGTGCCCACGAGCGTCGGCTACGGGGCGAGCTTCGGCGGCGTGGCGGCGCTGCTCGGCATGCTCAACAGCTGCGCGAACGGCATCGCGGTCGTCAATATCGACAACGGCTTTGGCGGCGCCTGCATGGCAAGTGTCATCAATCATCTGACGTGAGCGAGCCACAATCATCGATGCGCACGGGCGCGCTGCGGGCCCTCGAGTTCGATCGCATCGTCTCGGTCCTGATCGGCCTGGCTGTGACGCCGACGGGGCGCGATCGCCTGGCGGCGCTCGGTCCGTCGGTGGATGCCGCCCAGGTCGCCGCCGCGCAGCGGGCGACGAGCGAAGGCGTGCGTTTTCTTGCGGACCACCCGGGATTCCCGCTGCGCGCCCCCGCCGACCTCGACGCGATCGTGGACGGGCTCGGCATCGACGGGCGCGCGCTCGAGCCGCTGCGCCTGATCGCGCTCGCCGACTATCTGGAGTCGATCGAGCAATCGCGCAACGCGGTCACCAGCCTCACCACACCATTTCCGATTCTCCGCGGCGTGGTCGGCGCCGTGGCGTCGTTCACGAGCGAAACCGCCGACCTCCGGCGGAAGGTGACTCCGTCAGGCGATGTCGCAGACGAGGCAAGTCCGGCGCTTGCCGGCATCAGAGAACGGCTGCGCAGGCAGCGCGCCCGCCTGCGCTCGACGCTGGAGTCGTTTCTGCGCGGCCGCGAGACGGCCAAGTACCTGCAGGAGCAGGTGGTCACCGACCGGAACGGCCGCTACGTGCTGATGGTGCGCGCCGAGCATCGGTCGGCGATTCCGGGCATCGTCCACGGCGCATCGACGAGCGGCGCCAGCCTGTTTCTCGAGCCGATGGAGACCGTCGAGATCAACAACGACATCGTGGCGCTCGAGGAGCAGGAGGCGGAGGAAGTGCGCCGGATCCTGCTGGCGCTGACCGATGCCTTCCGCGGCCGCAGCGCGGATCTGCACGGCACGCTCGATGTGGCCACGGAGCTTGACGCCATCCAGGCACGCGCCCGCCTCTCGCAGATTGTCGACGGCGTCGAGCCGGTGATTGCGACCGACGGCACTCTCGAGCTGCGGGGCGCCCGCCATCCGCTGCTGATGGCGAAGGTCCGGGGCCGGCTGGACCCGACCCCCGATCCCCGATCCCCGACCCCCGATCCCGTTCCGGTAGACATTCTTCTCGTCCCGCCTGTCCGTGTCCTGGTCGTCGCGGGGCCCAACACGGGCGGCAAGACCGTCGCGCTCAAAACCGCCGGGCTGCTGGCGGCCATGGCGCAGGCGGGGCTGCACATCCCGGCCGAGAAAGGCTCGCGGCTGCCTCTGTTTCGATCCGTCTTTGCCGATATCGGCGACGAGCAGTCGATTGCCGCGAACCTGAGTACCTTCTCCGGGCACATCACCAACGTCGTCTCGATGGATCGCGATCTGGAGCTGCCGGCGCTCGTGCTGCTCGACGAGGTTGGGGCGGGCACCGACCCCGCCGAAGGCGGAGCGCTCGGCATTGCCGTCATCGATCACTTTCGCGCGCGCGGGGCGCATCTGATTGCCACCACGCATTACGACGCGCTCAAGTCGTACGCCTCGACCACGGAAGGGGTCGCGGGCGCTGCCTTCGGCTTTCACCCCGACACGTTTGCGCCGACATATCGGCTTGTCTACGGATCTCCGGGCCGCAGCCTTGCCATCGAGATTGCGAGGCGCCTCGGCATGCCGGCGTCTGTTGTCGCGGCCGCGCGCGAGAACCTGACCGAACCCGAGAAGCAGCTCGCCGAGCACCTGGCCCGCGTCGACGACGATCTGCGCAGGCTGGAGGGAGAGCGGCGTCTGATCGCGCGGGAACGATCGATTGTCGCGGAGAGCGAGAAGAACGTGCGTGCCCGCGAGGAGTCGGTCGGCGTGCGCGAAGAGCGGGTGAGGCGCCGGCTCGACGCGAAGCTCGACGAGCAGCTGCGTGAAGCGCGCCGCGAGATCGATCTCGTGATCGACGGCCTGAAAGCGCGCGCCGCGGCAATGTCCGAACGTGCCGCGGTCCGCCTGAACGCCGGCGGGACGCTTCGGTCCGCCGGGGTGAGCACGGGCGAGCTTGGCGCCGCCAGGGCGGACGCGCGCGCCGGGCTGGAGGCTGTCGCGGATCGCGTCAGGAAGCCGGGTGAAGGCGAAGCGACCCCACCCGCCCTACCCGCCCTA
>Ga0209640_10005288_pt1 | contig 11286 bp, 9 predicted proteins | sample RifCSP10_1_FD_184018 | JGI IMG/M metagenome (GOLD analysis project Ga0209640, IMG submission 184018) | Soil microbial communities from Rifle, Colorado - Rifle CSP2_sed 10_1 (SPAdes) (version 2) | ecosystem: Environmental > Terrestrial > Deep subsurface > Rock core/Sediment | place: Rifle...
GAGCCAACAGCGCATCGCCGGCCCCCTGGTGCGATCCGGTCCTCAGTTGATCATCCACCCGGCGCAGTAGCTCTTGAATCTGCGACTCCTTTTGTGCGCTGGCTGTCCCCTTCTCTTTTTTGATTTCGACCGCCACCGCGTTCAGGTCACGGGCGAGCTCCGAAAGAGCGGGCAGCCGAGCCAATTCTCGGGCTAAAATCGCCAGCTCACTGGCGGTGCGCGCTTCTGAATTGAAAAAGAACCAGAGCTCCAAGAGGATTTGAAACAAAATGAAAACGATTAAAGAGGCGATCGCGGAGCCCATAAAAGAGCGCTTGAGCCGGTAAGGAAAATCCCTCCGCCAATCTATCCGGTGAAGGAGCCCGACGGCCTCTTCCTGCAAGCGGACCAGGAGAAAAGACCGGCAAGATAATCGATCCACGGATGCCAAAGTGAGAAAACGATCTTGCGCTTGAGCTTTGATATCCATCAGGCGGGCGGCGAAACGAAGGGAAAAGGAGCGCTTACGGTGCCGCAAAACCCCCAGGGCCAAAGCGGTCACAAGGACCGCCACGCCCGCGCCGATCACAGTCCCTCGGGCCAGGAAGGCCGACCAATAGAGGAAAGCCCCGAGGTAGACAAAGACTCCGAGCGGGGGGAGAAGCATCAGGAGAGAATCCCACAGCGCATGGCGCTTGAGGCGGCCGAGAAGACGCTGCATGAGCTTTTCGGGTAAAGCCGCTCCCCGCTGAGCCGGTGAGCCCGTCGTCCTCTCTCGATCTGGATCTCCAGCCATTATGTCCCAAAACGAACCCGGCAGCGTTCAAGGCCGGGAGTGATTGTGACCCTTGGTCTGATATTTCTCAACTGCCCGGTTGTGCTCTTCCAGAGTTCCAGAGAAGAGATGTGATCCGTCGTTTCTGGAAACAAAGTAAAGGTACGGAACACGGGCCGGAAAGAGTGCGGCCCTGAGCGAGGCGAGGCCGGGATTGCAGATCGGAGCGGGAGGGAGACCCGCGACGCGGTAGGTGTTGTAAGGGCTGGGGCTCTGGAGGTCCCGTCGCGTCAAGTGGCCGGAGTACCGCTTGAGCCCATAAATCACGGAAGGGTCGCTTTGCAGAGGGATTTTGCGCTTTAATCGATTATGAAAGACCGCTGAGATCAGCGGCCGTTCGGCCTCGTTCCCGGTTTCTTTCTCGATCAAAGAAGCCAGGGTGACCGCCTGATGTAGGCTCAAGCCCATTTCCCTGCTTTTGTACTGCATCGACTGATTGAAATTGCCTCGGAACTGACCCGCCATGGCGAGCAGGATCTCCTGCGCCGTCGTGCGAGGGGTGAAATAATAAGTATCCGGGAAGAGATAACCCTCGATGCCTTGGTTCTCGAGACCGAGGCGGGCGAGGACCAGCGGATCTCGGGCCTCGGCGAGGAATCGATCTTTACGCGTGATTGCCGCACCCTCCAGAAGCGTGGCAATCTCCATCACGGTTAGCCCCTCGGGAACGGTGATGCGCCGAAAGGCGCCCTTCCCCAGCAGCATCTGATCCAGCACTTCGCGGGGCGACTGGGGTAGCTCGAACAGGTATCGACCCCAGTGGATCTTCCTCTCCACCGACAAGAGGCGAGCCCAAACGATGAAAAGCCTCTCGTTGGGGATCACGCCCTTTTCCTTAAGCTCGTTCGCGATGGAAGCAACCGGTTCCCCTCGCTCGATCTTGACCTCCACTGCCTCCCGCCACCCCGGAAAGGGAAGCCAGAGGAACGAGAGAAAAAACCCAAACACCAGGAGAGAAGAGACGGCGAGAAAACAAGCGGTGAGGAGAGAATATTTCACGGTCGACAAGCCTTGGGCTTAAACGCCGGGATCGCTAGACTAACCCCCGGCTGGCTGGGGCTAGTTCTCGGTCAGGTTCACCTTCATCCAGCCTTCGATCTGCTTCAGGAAGCCGGCAAAGGGATCCTCGCCCGGCTGGGGAGCAAAGTAGGCCTTGCGCATATAGTCAAGGGCGCCCGAATAGTATTCAAACTTCTTGGAGAGTTCCTGAAAGAGAATGAAGCCGGTGCGGTAAAGAGAGAGATCCAGCTCGGAGACAGTCCAGTAGGACCGCCTCCCCTCTTGAAGATAGTAGTCGAGAAATCCCCGGTTCTCCACATAGGAGCGAAAGATGCCGCTCATAAAGAGCGTATAATCTCCCAGATATTTCCGCTGCGCCCTCTCCCTGAGCAAGCGGCCCTCCTCTGCTCCCTTGGGCTGGCTTTCCGTCAGAATCTCCACCACGCTGCCCGGCTTCCTTCCGGCGCGGGAGCGAATCCGATAGAGGTTATCGCTCCGGGCGAAATCAGTCAGCACGTCCGCCACGTACCCGGCCACGGTAGCATCGCAGATCCCCAACTGCCAGAAACTCTGACGAGTCAGCTCGTGGAAGAAACTCTGCAAACGGTTGTGCGAAAGGTTCCGTTCCATCACCAGAACAAAATCATACCAAACTTGGAGGGGTTTTTAAAGATTGTTCGCTCAGGGTGTTCGCTCAGGGTCTGCGTCAGACCCGAAAGACCCGATCGTGCTCACGCACCTTCTCTTTCACCTTGATACCGACGACTTTCCCCTTTTCCGCGCGGGTCACGTTTTGATGCTCGACCTGCATCGAGTCCACGGTTTGGGTGAAATCGGTGTGCGTGCCCTTGACGTGGATCGTGTCCCCGAGCTTCAGTTCCCCCTCGGTGAGCTCGATGATCCCCACACCCAGATGGGAAAAATAATGGGTAATGTGTCCGATCGGAATTTCCGTAGCTTGGGCAGCCATAGCCAATCCTCCTTCGCCACATATTATAGGCTAAAAAATCTTTGCCCCACAACACATTTCTGTCCTTGGCCATTTCCCAACGCGGAGGTATAATGGGACCGCTTTTTCACCCTCACCGAATGGCCCGCAATAGACTAGGAGGTGCCTATGGAAAAAGCTCTCAAAGAGGTTTTCTTTCGCCTGGACGGGGCGTGGGCCTCATTCGAGCTCATGTCGATTCGCAAGCGCGAGGACTACTTGAAGCCTTTTCGCGTGCTCAGGTGCAAGATTGACGATCAGGTAGACTTCCAGGCCGCCGCGGAGAATAAAAACACCACCGAAGCTACCGTGTTGATCGAGATTTTCGGGGACGAAGAGCTGGTAGCGGCGAGTGGGCGCGGACCGGTCCATGCGGTGGACAACGCCATGCGAAAGGTCCTGGAAAAGCATTATCCCCAGCTCTCCGAGGTGCGGCTTGAGGAGTTCGACGTGCGCTTGCTGCACCACGGCGAGACCGGCGCGGATGAGGAGGAGAAGGGGGTTGAGGCCCCGGTTCGAGTCTTGGCCATTTTTTCTGACGGGAACGAGCGATGGGGAACTGTTGGGGTAGCCGAGGACATCCTCCGGGCAAGCGTGGAGTGCATCATCGACGGGTTAGAGTGGAAACTCAGGGGCGAGCACAAGCACTAGGCCTCTTGGTCCCGTTGGTTCCTAGACGCAGGATCACTAACCCCTCTCTTTTAGTAACCCTGCTTTCCTTGCTCCTTTCCGGATGTCTGATGGAAGAGAGCTTCATTTTCTTTCCCGAAGCGCGGATTGACCAGACCCCGCGCGACGTTGGGCTCGCTTTCGACGACGTCTATTTTACCACTAGCGATGGAATTCGCCTGAACGGCTGGTTTGTCCCTTCGCCAGGCGCGCGCCTGACCCTCCTCTGGTCCCACGGCAACGCCGGCAACATCAGCCACCGTGTGGAGAACATCAAGCTCTTGCACGAGAAGGTCAAGATCAACGTATTTATCTTCGACTACCGGGGCTATGGTCGGAGCGAGGGAAAAGTCTCCGAGGAGGGAACCTACAGAGACGCAACGGCAGCGCTTCGGTACCTGCGCTCCAGAAACGACATAGACCCTAAAAGAATAGTTTTTTTCGGCCGCTCCCTGGGCGCGGCTGTCGCGGCTGATCTGGCCGCACGCGAAGAGTGTTTGGCGCTCATCCTCGAGACCCCTTTCGTCTCCATCCGCGAGATGGCCAAGGCGGCTTTCCCATTTTTACCCATCGGCCCGCTGCTCCGCACCCGCTATGACATCGTCGAGAAAATCGAAAAAGTCCACGTGCCGGTGCTCGTTTTACACGGCGACAGGGACGAAGTGGTTCCCTACGAGCAAGGGAAACGAGTTTTCGAAGCGGCGCGTGAGCCTAAGGAGTTCTACACGATCCGCGGCGCACACCATAACGACACCTTCCTGGCGGGCGGGGAAAACTACTTTGCCGCCCTGCGGAGTTTCATCGAGCGGGTGACGGCACGCCCGCCTGCAAGCTAGCCTCCCCTGGACAAATCCGCCTTCGTGCGCTAATGAGGGGCAAGACCAAAGAGTCTCTGCCGGTCAGAGTTTTCTTAGCGCCAGGATCTTCAAACGGCCCGCCCCCATGCACCGTCGAAGGTCTTCACTTTTGGCTGCGGAGAAAGACCGACCAAGAATCGCAGCAAGGGCAAGGAATCCGCAGCCCAAAAACATCGAAGCACTCAAGGAGGTCTCAAATGGCAAAGACAGCAACGAAGGCGCGAAGCGCCGGGCGAGGATACGCGGATCTCCGCGAGCACGTGGAGGCGCTGGAGCGAGAGGGATTGTTGGTCCGCGTCAGCCGCGAGATTAACAAGGACACCGAGATGCATCCGCTGGTCCGCTGGCAGTACCGCGGCGGGCTGAAGGAAGAGGACTGGCGCGGTTTTCTCTTTGAGAGGGTCACCGATGCCAAGGGCAGGCGCTACGACATCCCGGTGGGTGTCGGCATCATGGCGGGCTCGAAATATATCTGCGCTGTCGGTCTCGGCTGTAAACCCGAACAGATGTGGGACAAGTGGCAGCAGGCCTTCCGCAGCCCCATCACGCCGGTCCTGGTCTCTAACGGCTCGGTCCAGGAGATGATCCAAAGAAAAGACGAGCTCAAACGCGCGGGGGGGCTGGATCAGTTTCCGGTCCCCATCTCCACGCCCGGTTTTGATGGCGCTCCCTTCATTACGGCCGGTCACTGGGTGACGAAGGATCCGGAGACAGGAATCCGCAACGTCGGCAATTATCGCGGCCACCTTAAGGCTCAGGACCGCGTCAGCATCTTTCCCGGTCCGGGACAGCATGTCTTGGCCCACTGGCAGAAGTGCCAGGCGCGTAAAATCCCGCTCGAGGCCGCGATCGTTGTGGGCCCCCCGCCGGTAGTTTCTTACGCCGCCGTCCAGAAGGTCCCTTACGGCGTGGATGAGCTGGCGATTGCGGGGGGTTTGGCGGGCGAGCCGATCCGCCTGGTCAAGTGCCAGACCGTGAATCTGGAGGTTCCCGCGGAGGCAGAAATCGTTATCGAGGGGATCCTCTCCACGGAATACCTCGAGCCCGAAGGCCCGTTTGGCGAATCGCATGGCTATATGCATCCCCGCACGCTGAGCCCCTTCATGCAGGTGACTTGCATCACGCGGAAGAAGAAACCCATCTTGGTCTCTTGGACGAGCCAGGTAACCCCAAGTGAGTCGAGCATCATCAAACGGGTGGGCTACGAGCCGCTCTTTCTGCGATTCCTGCAACAAGACTTGGGCATCAAGAGCGTCGTGCGAGTGGCGATGCATGAACCCCTGACCAACCTGCGCAAGGTGATCGTCGTCCAGATGAGGAAGCCGAGCGAGGCCGAAACCTGGCGCGCCCTGATGGGAGCGGCCAGCTTCCACCCTGGTGTGGGCAAGTTTCTCGTCGCGGTCGACGAGGACATCGACCCCTGGGACATGGATACGGTCATGTGGGCGATCAGCTATCGGGCAATGCCCCACAAGGATGTCCAAATCCTCACCGGCAGAGAGCGCGGCCACGGCCCACCGTTTGGCCGCGATGACCGCCCGGTGGAGACACGCCAGGCCGACGAGTCTGCGCTTCTCATCAACGCGATTCTGCGCGAGCCATTTCCACCGGTTTCCCTGCCCAAGCGCGACTACATGGAAAAGGCGCGAGAGATATGGGAGGAGCTGGGGTTGCCCCGGCTCTCGCCTAAGCCCCCTTGGTACGGCTACTCGCTGGGCGATTGGGATACGGAATTGGAGGAGGAGGCCAAGCTGGCGGTGAAAGGGGAATACCTGCGCAATGGCGAAAAATTGAAAACCCGCCGCGTCAAACTCTGACGCCGGGCTTTCGCCGACTTTTGGTCTTGAGGCAGGTCTGGCCGTGGGACACCGGTCTCCGACCAGCTCAGGTCGGCAGCGTGACCGTAAAGATCGAGCCTCTGCCCGGCTCGCTTTCAACCTGAATCGTCCAACCGAGCAGCTCGGTAAGCCTTTTAGCGATATAGAGCCCAAGTCCGATCCCGCTGTGAGACCTGGTCTCGGAGTTGTTCGCCTGACGAAACTTCTCGAAGATGACGGGCATGTATTCTTGCGGAATGCCGATGCCGGTATCGCTGACTGTGAACTCAACCCTCTTGTCCTCGGGCAAATGGCGGGCCGAAACGGTCACCCGACCTCCGGGCGTAAACTTGATTGCGTTATGGATCAGACGCTGCAGGATCTGCTTGAGCTTGTCTTGATCGGTTTTGATGACAGGCAAATCACCGGGGTATTCCCAGGCGAGCGTCACCTCTTTATTCAACGGCGCCCCGTACGTCTCTCGTAACTCATGCAGTAAATCGGCCAGCCGGACCGGTTCGCTTTCCGCCTTGACCGTCCCCGCCTCAAGGCTCGTGGCCTGCAGGATACCGCTGATCATGATGAGCAAATCTTGAGAACGGGCCGTGACCTTCTCCAAGGATTGCTCCTGCGCCGGGTTGATTTCTCCCAGGATTCCATCCTTGATCATCCCAGCGTAACCCACGATGACATTGAGGGGCGTCCTAAGCTCATGGGACATGGTGCTCAGGAAATTGTCCTTGACCCGGTTGGATCTCTCTAGCGCGATCGCCTGCATCTTGGTCTGCTCATAGAGCTGGGAATTGTGAATCGCGATTGCGGCCTGGGCGGCCAGCGCGGAGAAAAACTCGACCTCCTCACCGGTGAACTCATGCTCCACTTTGGTGTAGAAGGAAACCACTCCCAGCACCTCGTCTTTAACCAGCAAGGGGAGGCCCAGGAAGGAAACCAGGCCGTGGCGCCGGAACCACTCAGGATTCCAGGTGCGCCGGTCTAACAGGAGATTCGTGACCACCAGCGGCTCCCTACTACGGAATACCCCAGTGGTAAAACCCCGACCTCCCCATGGATAACTTCTCCATTCCCGCTCATCGAGACTGCGACAGGCCACGGGATTCAAATCCCCGGTTTCCCGGTTCACCAACCACACAGCGGTGGCAGCATCGGGGAGAAGGAGATCGACTCGTTCCTGCAGGACTGCTAACACCGAGTTGAAGTCGAGGCTCGACGTAATGGCTAGATTAATCTGGCTCAAGGTGCGGATCCGCTCCAGCTGACGTTGAATCTGCGCCTGAGCTTCCTCGCGCTGAGCCACGCGCTCGGCATCCTCCTCTATGCTGCGGGTAAAATTCTCAATCTGGGCAAAGTAGCCGTAGAAAAGCGCGACCACAAACGGGAAGGGAATACGCAGGTAGAGACTCGGGTCCAGGCGTTCGGCGGATTGAAAAAGGTAATAGCCGTAGACAAGGGGAGATAAAAACGAAACCACAATCCATCCGCGAATGTCCTTGCATATGGCGCACAAAACAATTGTCAGGAAGTAGGCAAGATAAAAATCCGCGCCTATTTGGCCGCTCAAGCTCAAAGAAGCGGTAAGGAAGAAGGTGTCGAAGAGGACCAGCGGAGCATAAAAATAAGAGGAGCAGAATAGCTTTTCCTCCACCCAGTAAAGAGCGGCATTGGACAAAAGGTAGAGCAAAAGGAATCCCTGGACCATCGCCGGCTCGATCCGGCCACCGTCCGAGTAAAGGAGCAAGTAGGAACAGATAATGACCCAAGGCCATCTTAGCCTGATAATCGCGCTCTTCCTGGGGACGTCCAGGATCGCCGCCGGCTGGGAGATAGCAAACAGAGACGAGATAGTTGAGATGCTGGCGCTCATCAAACCCGTAATCGGACCCGCTTTTTATTCCCCTCGGTCCTTCCTTTTCGCGCCACGATTCTCTCGGGAGAGGAGATCCGCCAGTTGGCTTTGGCTGAAGCGCCAGCTCCGGCGGCTCCAATTTCGTGCCAGAGTGCCCCCTCTAGCGAGCTTATAGACCGTCTTCACATGAATCCCTAGTACCTCTGCGACTTCCAACGGTGCCAATATTTCCTCCACGCCAAATCATTCTCTCTTTGGCTAAAGTTTTCCGAAAATGACCTTAAGCGCACAAATCATGCCAATTAGGTCGGATTCGCAACCGCATTATAACCTGTTGTTTTTAGGAAAGAATTATCATTCCAGAGGTGGCTGAGAAACGGCCTCGCTACAGACCAGAATAGAACTTACTGACCAATCCTGTCCAGCAAGACCAGAATTGTCCGGAGATAGAATCCGCCTCTTTGCAGAGTTCTGCATCCCTGCCGTTGACCGGAGCAGCGCATACTGGTAAACGGATACGGCAGCTTCCCTGATCGATACCAGCAAGGAGGTACCTATGCACACAGGTTCATATGTCAACGGCCAATGGTACCACCCGAGCTCGGAGCGGCTCGTGCGCAACACCAACCCCGCCGACCTTGACGACGTCCTGGCGGAGTTTCCGAGCGCCACGGCCGAGGACGTCAAGCGCGCGATCGCGGCCGGACAGGCCGCTTTCCCTGAGTGGAAGCGGACGCCCGGACCCGAGCGCGGGCGGGTAATCTGGCGCGCGGCTGACATCGCCCGGCGGCGGGCGGACGAAATTGCACGGACGCTAACGCGGGAGGAGGGCAAGATCCTCAAAGAGGCCAAGGGCGAAGTCCTCAAAGGCATATCGCTTTTGGAATTTTATGCCGGGGAAGGCTTCCGCATGCACGGCAAGACGCTGCCGTCGGAGGCTCGCGACACCTTTAGTTATACGATCCGGCGGCCACTCGGTGTTGTTGGCCTCATCGCGCCATGGAATTTTCCCTGGGCCATCCCGGTGTGGAAATCAGCCCCCGCGATAGTGGCGGGCAACACAGTCGTTTTCAAACCGGCGGAGCTCACCCCAGCCACAGCAGCGCTTCTAGCGGAAATTTACGAGGAGGCGGGAATGCCCGCCGGCGTCTTCAATATGGTCGTAGGCTCCGGCTCCGTGGTCGGGGAGGCTATCGTCCATTCACCCGCGATTCGGGCAGTCTCGTTTACCGGCTCCAACGAGGTTGGCGGGGCGCTCTATGCCAAAGCCGCAACGCGGGGCGCAAAAGTGACCTGCGAGATGGGCGGGAAAAATGCCGTCATCGTGATGGCCGACGCCGATCTCGATAAGGCCGCCGTGGCGATCCATGGCGGCGCGTTCGGCTCCACCGGCCAGCGCTGCACCGCGACTTCCAGGGTCATTGCCCTGCCATCGGTTAAGGAAGGCTTACTCGAGCGGCTCGTCGAACAGGCAAAGAAGATCAAAGTCGGTCCTGGACTTGATGAGAGCGTCGATATGGGGCCGGCAGTCGACGAGAAGCAGTGGAAAACCGATGTCGAATACATTCACCTCGGTCAACAGGAGGGGGCCCGTCTGGTACTAGGGGGCAAAAGGCCCGAGCACCTGAAAACGGGCTATTTCGTCGAGCCAACGATCTTCGATAATGTCGCGCCGAATATGCGCATCTTTCGCGAGGAGATCTTTGGCCCCGTGCTCTCCGTGGCCACGGCCAACAGTTTAGAGGAGGCGCTTAAGTTCGCTAACTCGGTGGAGTACGGCCTGACAACCTCGATTTTCACGCAAAATATAGATTGGGTAATGAACTTTGTCGAAGAGGTCGAGACTGGTATGGTCCACGTCAATGAGCCCACCGTCGGCGGCGAGGCCCAGCTCCCCTTCGGCGGCACCAAGGCAACAGGCGTCGGCGAGCGCGAGATGGCGGAGGAGGGCCTCAACTTCTTTACCGAGCTCAAAACGGTCTTTATCAACTACTCAGGCAGGGCCGAGCGGCTGATGATCCGCTAGTAGCCACGCTCAAGCGGAACCGCCCCTAATTTCGCCGCCAGCGGGGAACCAGACTGCCGATCAAGAATCCAAGGATCCCGAGACTGGTAATGGCCAGGCCCGCCGAGACCATAGCCGAATTAGGATCGGTCGCGTATGCCGAGCCGGCGACGAAAAGACCAAGCGCCGCTACGAGCGCGGAACTATGCCTGACCGCCGTCCAAACCTTCATTTCTCTTTACCATCCTTCCATTGTTCTTGATGCCCGGCGAGCAAGCGCACCCTCACGTTGCCACTTTGCCATGTAGCCCCGAAGGCACAAGAGCCCAAGCCTCCCAATTGCCCTACTAATCTCAGCACGTTAGGAGACCATAACAGAAAGCTAAGGCTCAATCTCGCGCTATTTCAGAGAGTGGGTTTTGGTATCACGATTCGGCCCAAGCGTCGTTCAGTGCAATGCTGGCCTGAGAAGGCCGGTGCAAGTTCCCGAAGTTGGCTGGTTTTCCTTACAGTTTACCCCTTGACGGCCAGCCACCGTTTGGAATAAAGCTCCGACTGCTAAGCCGACTTCGGTAGTAAATTGGAAAAGAGAATCCGTTACGCTGATCACCTTCAATTCCGACTCCGAATGCGGCGAATTCCAAGAAAGCTGCCGCGGAACGTGTTCAAGCGGGCAAAAGAAATTTTTTATGATAAGATAACCGGGAACTTCATAGCCGTGGCCAGGGCTCGCTATGGTGGGAAAACGCGGGAGATGATGGTTGCTTTTTCAGAGAAAGACGATGAAATCACATTGGTTACAGTGCATCCCTTAAAGCCCCAGCAAAAATCTAACAGGATCGCTTCAGGAAGGTGGATTCCCCATGACAGAGAGAAAAAGAAAGCCCCTCGTTAAATACGACCCCTCCAGTGATGTGCTGTATATCGCGACACGGGAGGGAGCGGAAGAGGAATTTACGGAAGTTGCTCCGGGGGTCAATGTGGAGCTGGATAGGAAGGGCAATGTTTTGGGAGTAGAGATATTGAGGGCCTCACACACTCTCAGAGATTTTCTTAAGTCCTTAGGTAAGGGACATGAAGTGGCGTAGGCCTTAGCCTGCTTTTAGCACCTTCACCGCTACTGGCGAACGTGCACGAACAGTCGTTAGTCGTTAGGGTCAGGTCTTGTATCTTGCTATCCGCCATCTATTTTGATAGTTCCGATAAGTCATGGCTCGCCCTCTCAGAGTGGAATTTGACGGTGCGACCTACCATGTGACCTCCCGAGGCAACG
>Ga0209640_10005289_pt1 | contig 11283 bp, 11 predicted proteins | sample RifCSP10_1_FD_184018 | JGI IMG/M metagenome (GOLD analysis project Ga0209640, IMG submission 184018) | Soil microbial communities from Rifle, Colorado - Rifle CSP2_sed 10_1 (SPAdes) (version 2) | ecosystem: Environmental > Terrestrial > Deep subsurface > Rock core/Sediment | place: Rifle...
ACATAGCGGTCGGCCATCTCGATCACATGTTGCTATCGACCATCTCCATCGAGGCCAATCTCTACCGCGCCGTGCGCGCGATGGTTCCGTCCGTCAAGGCGGTGCGCGTGCCCGCCCCTTTCACCTGCTATGTCTCTATCAAACAGCGCGTTTCAGGCCAGGCGAAAAATGCCATCCTGGCCGTGCTTGGCGCCGATCTCTACATGAAGCGAGTGGTCGTTGTGGACCATGACGTCGATATCTTCAACGACCGACAGGTGAACTGGGCAGTCGCCACCCGCTGCCAGCCCGACCGGGACATCACGATCATCACCAACACGCGCGGCTCGGATCTCGATCCCTCGACAAAGGAGGACGGTTACACCTCGAAGTGGGGGGTGGACGCCACCGCCAAGCCCTCGCTCGAGGCCTATGCTCCCCGCCACCGGGTACCCCGTGAGGTCTGGGAACGCATTGATCTCAAGGATTTCTTCCCCTAACGCCGGAGAAATTCGCCTGCGCCATAGAGGCAAATTCCCTTTAGCTTGCAGTGAGAGGGGGGTCCTAAGTCGTGGTGGTCGCGGGAGGCGCAGAAGGGCAACGGGCGAGCGAGCCAGGTCTCCGCCTAACCCGACTTCGCGGATTCGGGGGGGTCAAGACTCGTAAGTGGTTGAAAAATCAACCCGTGGGTCTCAAAGGTCTGCACTACAGAGCAGTGGCTGAGGCGGCTCTCTCGCAGCGCTGATCTTGGGTGGCGGTTGTGCCGGTAGTTTGAGCTTGAGCTCGTCCAGCAGCAATTCGAGTTCAGGCTCAGGCTGGGTGTAGCGGGTGAGGATCAGTTCGCGCCCGTCGGTGGTGGGCAGGTGTACGTCGATCATTTGCATTGCGGCGAACTTCTCCAGCACACTGCGTGCGGTGAGTCCCGGTGCCAGTGTGCGCAGCCGCTGTCCCAGGGTTACGTGCAGACAATAGGCGAGGAACGAAACGAAGATGTGGGCCTCGATGCGTTGTTCATTCTGATGAAAGATCGGCCGGATCGCCAGATCGCCCTTGAGGTTCTTGAACGCCTCTTCCACCGCCACCAGTTGCAGATAGAAGCCCCACAGCTTGGCCGGATCAGTCTCGGTCAGATTGGTGCGCAGCAAATAGCGGCCTTCGCGCCGTCGCGTGCTACGCAGTTTCTCCCTGTGCAAGCGATAGGTGAATGAGGCCTGTGGGTTGGCCACCTCGATCTCGATCAGGCGCCAAGCGCTTGGCGCCTTTTGTTTTGCGGCCCCCAGTTTCATCAGTAGCTGCTCGCGCGTGAGGGTCATGGCGCTTAGTTGCTTAAGCCGTGCCCACAGCCACTTCAGTTGGCGGCGGCGCATCGAGCGTTCCTTGGCAATCCGATCGGCACTTTGTGCCAGCACATACAGCTCGCCTTGTTGCGGTAACAGTTTCACCTCTACCCCGGGCCGCGCCACCTGCCAGGGGCGCTCTAGCAGCGCCTTCTCCAACCGATTGAGACGGCCCTTGGGGGTGCCCACCAGATACTGCACGGGCGGGTCGGCTTGGCGCATCACCTCGAGCACTTCCTCGGTCGGGATGCCCCGATCCATCACCCAGATGCGCCGCGCCTTGCCGTACTGGCGTTCAATCTTGTCCAAAAACTCCCGCAGGGTGGTATTGTCAGCCGTGTTGCCCGCCAACACCTCATAGGCCAGCGGAAAGCCCTGCGGCGTGACGATCAGGGCAATCACCACTTGCACACAGTCCGAGCGCTTGTCGCGGCTGTAGCCAAAGCGCCGCTTGTCCTTCTCGTCTCCCGGCGGCTCGGACTCAAAATACGTGCTGGTTAAGTCATACAGCAGCACCTCGAAGCTGGCGTTGAACAAATCCCGCCAGCGCTCCACCAAGTGATCAAACAAGGCCTGCTTATGTTGCAGCAAAAGATCGTGACAAGCATAGAGCTTGTGGGAGTCGGCCAGCGCAAATTCCGCCCTCAGTAAATCACCCAGCGCGCTATTTCCAAACCACTGCCGATGCAACTGCCACTCGCTGCCGGGCGCGATGAGCCGATAAGCTACCAGCACCAACAGCACCTGATCCCAGCGCGTCCCTTTGCGACTGGCAGAAAGACGCTCTGCCCAGAATCGATCCAACTCCAACTCCCGCCACAACTGCACCACCAGCCAGCACGCGCCCCACTGCCGCGGCCGGCATAGCCGCAACTCCGACAACCGTACTCGCACGATCGACTCATCGGGGATCAGCGCTGCACAGTGATCTTCGGGAAACAATGCCATCGTGCTGGGTCGCTCCTGACCGTCTTGGAACACTTCGATCGATTTGCGCCAAGCCAACTCCTGCGTGGAGTTGATCTCGCCCAGATACAGCACGTGCCGCTGCACCACCCGCCCACCGCCCACACGCTTGTTCTCTACGATGCTCCAGTAGCGGTGCTCTTTACCGTCCTTCTTGCGTGATGAGGAGCGCAGGAACATGACGGCTTCCGATTATCCACATCGAACGCCGGATCACAATAGGGTTGGTCTGCACTACAAGCCGTTTCGGCTGATTTGGCTCACCTCACCCTTTGCAATCCAACCACTTGCGCGAACGAAATTTCTTCAACCGGGGTTGAATCCGCGAAGTCGGGTTAGCTCAGCTTCTGTTTGATCCACCGGGTGATCATGTCCAAGACCTCATGACTGGGCTTGCCGGGTTGCCGGCCCATGTGACCCGCTTCGGGGTAAATACGGACCTCTTTCGGATCGCCGTAATCCAAGAGGAGATAGAAATCTTCAATCGGATGCTGATCATCTTTCTTGCCGTTCACCAGCAGCAGCGGAGCATTCGGCTTCTCTAGCCAGCCCTGGTCCTTGAGCGACAGCTTGGCAGCCAAACGGAGTACCTCTTCGAGCGTCTTGGCGCGGAACATGTAGGCCCGAGCCTCGAACAAGCTGGCCGGGCCCAGAAGATACTGGGACGCTGTTTTTGTGAGAGCAGGTCTCAGCCACTCCTCCTGGAAGGTGCGATGGACCCCGGCGCCCCAGTTGACCACTCCCCGAAGCCGGTTACACTCCACGTAAGCCATTTTGCTTGCCCAGTAGCCGCCGAAGCTTGCGCCCAAAACCGCGATTCTCGATCCATCGATATCGTTCCTTCCCACCAGGTGATCAATCGCAGCGGAAAAAGTGCGCTCCGCGCGTGGATCGCTGCCCAGGACAGGATTCTCGCCGGTCCCCGGCATATCCACCGTGAACGTCGCCAGGCCATGGCGGTGAAAAGCCTCACTGGTTTGCCGTCGATCCTCTTTCCAACCGTCGACCCCTCCCCAATGCATCACGACCGGAGGGCGAACGGCGCCGCGCGGAATCTGTAAATAACCTACCACCTGTTTGCCTTCGAACGGGATGGCTACCCGCTCGACGGGGGGATCGAGGTACCGCGCCGCCTTTTGGAAGCATCTGAGAGCCCCCTTGTAGCAGTTCATTTTCTCCGGAGTGTTGGGAACGGGATAGCGGCCGATGCGGCAATACTCGTAGGCCAGATAAAAGGACTTCCCGCATGCCTCTGTCTGGCCCCGCGACTCTTCCGCATCGCCTTGAGCCTCATACCTGCCGGCGATCCTTGCCCATTCGCTCCCCCACTGATCCGGATCGAGGCTAGTAAGCCGCTCAGCCGCTTCCGCGACATCTTCCTTCTTCACCCACTCGAAGGGGTTGATCCGGCCGGCTCGATCTAAAATTTCCGCCTTCACGCCCTCGAGAGTTCGTTCCGCGTATTCCATATCTATTTACCCCCCTGACTTTAAGACTGGGTGAAGACTTTCCACGCATCCGCGGGAAAGTCAAGACGAAAAAAGTCTGCGACCATATGGGGGAAGGGCTCGGCGGCCGGGAAAAATGAAGGCCGGGGTTTAGAAGCTTCTGAGTGTTCCCGAAAGCCAAAAGGAATGGTGGGTCTTACCGGCCAAGTTGACACAAGAAGCTTATATCGGCTACTTTTCTGGTAATGGGAAATACAACGATCATTTCCGAGCCCACGCGCGAGCCTTCGGCCGAGTATCTCAGACCGACCGAATTTCTCGACTTTGACAACCCTTCGGTTCAGGAATTCGCCGAGGAAACTACTCGGGGGGCAAAGGATCCCACCGAGCGCGCGGTCCGGCTTTTTTACCGCGTGCGGGATGTCATTCGCTACGATCCTTACCGCATCGGTCTCGGCCGGGAGACCTACCGGGCCAGCCACGTCCTCGGCGTCAGGGCCGGCTTCTGCATCCCCAAAGGCAATCTCCTGGCGGCGTCGGCCCGGGCCGTGGGAATAGCCTCGGCGATCGGCCTCTCCGACGTGGTGAACCACCTCTGTACGGAAAAACTCCGGCGCGCGATGGGCGGAACCGACCTCTTCATCCATCACGGCTACGCGCTCCTCTATCTCGACGGCCGCTGGATAAAGGCCGCGCCCGCTTTCAACATCGAGCTCTGCAATAAATTTGGCGTCCTCCCCACCGAGTTCGACGGCAAGTCGGACGCCTTGCTCCAACCCATAGACTCTCAGGGAAGAAGACACATGGAGTATGTCACGAACCACGGAGTCTGGTCCGATTTTCCCTACGAGCGCGTCGTCCGCGACTTCCGAGCCTTCTACCCCGAAACCCTTTTTCAACAGGGAGGCGAGGGAGTTCGCTTCGAGGATGAGCGCCCTCTGACGAAGCCCACAAGTCGTTCTTAACCCTCACCTCCGGATCCGACCTTTTCCATCTTTCGCAACTTTCATCCTTTCCAGCTCCACAACGTAGCCCTGGGGAAGGCGCCAATGCCTGGCGCCTCCGACGATGAGCCGCTTGTACTCCGCATTAGGGAGAGGCGGGTTTTCCTCTACCTCCGGGAAGTAGAGCGAGACAAGAAAAGTTTTTCCCTCATCGCCGTCTGCGTAGACGGTGCACTCCCGTCTCGTATAACTATTCTTCCCTCTTCCCGGGACGAAGTCCTCGGCCGCATCCAGCGGGCCAAAGTCTTTCGCATCGATCTCGTAGACGATACCCCAAACGTTTGCTCCGGCCTGGGGCAGGACCCCCGCTGATCCGCAGCCGCGACTGTGCGAGGTACGGGCGATGGCGAAACGGTAGTCCTTGAGCTTGGCAATCGAGACAAACTTTGCAGACGGACAACGCTGTCTCATCTGCTCCCAGTCCATATTCGAACCGTAGGCAAAGTAAAGCACTTCGGTTTTTCCCCTCCATCGTTAATGATCTTTTTCCGTCCAAATTCGTGCGGATTTTAGGCAATGAGAACAAAAACGGCAAGAGGGAGTTGCGTCGGCCAGGGCATGCCCCCTCCGCTCTGTGAGGTTGCGTCCCTCTGGTTGAATGTGCTTATCATCCACAAGAGAAACAGAGAAAGGAAAGGCGGAACGATGAAAATTCTCATTACCGGCACGGGGTTGGTTGGATGTCACAGCGCGAGCGAGCTTATCTCTCAGGGACACAGCGTTTGGCTCTTCGATGCAAGTCCGAATCCGAAATACATCGAAGCGATTGCGGGCAAAAAGCGGATCAAGGTTTTGCGCGGCGACCTGCGGGACCTTCCCACTCTGTTGCGAGCGCTCAAGGAGACAAAACCTCCGGTCGTGGTCCACACGGCGGGATTCATCGGCGGCGAGGTGGCGAACCCCCCTTACCGGGGAGTCCAGACAAACACGCTGGGCTCGGCCAATGTCTTTGAAGCCTGCCAGATCGCCGGGGTGAAGCGCGTGGTCCATGTGAGCACCTTCGGTGTCTACGACTGGGAGAACATCCGGCGCGGGCCGGTCAAGGAAAACTTTCCTCTCGGGGGACACACTTTCTACCACGCCACAAAGATCGCCAACGAGCTCCTTCTCGACGCCTATGCCCGATACTACGGCTTCGAGGCCGTGGTGATCCGCCCCGCCGGCGCCTACGGTCCGGGCCACTACCGCGGGGGATCGACCGGCGGAATGAACATGAACGAGCTGGTGCGCGCGTGTCTGAACGGGGGGCCGATCGTGATCCATGAGCAGCGGATCGGCAAAAACGACTTCGTCTATGCGAAAGATGTCGCAAGGGGCATCGCTCTCGCCTGCACGGTTAAGGGAGCGGCCGGGAAGACTTTCAATATCGGAACCGGTGAAGTCTACGGTCCGGAGGACTTTCAGCGCGTGCTGAAGCGGCTCTTCCCAAAGCGCGAGATTACGATCGTCCGAGGCAGCGCCGGCGACAGAGCGGGCCTCAGTAGGGTCCGCCTCGATCTCTCCCAATCCAAAAGAGTGCTCGGCTATCTCCCCCACTTTCCGCTGGAGAAAGGATTCAGAGACTACATCGATCGCTCCCGGCAGATGGGGTTCTGGGCCTGACCATGATTCGCAAGGCTGCTTTTTTACGCCACCAGATTCAACCTCTCTTCAACGAGGACAAGATCTCCCTCTCCCAGCCTCAATACGGGATCCCCATCCTCATCGTGCCACATTCCAAGCTCGTCTTTGTCAAACCTGACCAGGAAACGGTTTCCGATCCGGTTCTCCACCTGCTTGATGGTCCCGTATCGCTCCGGCATCCACTTATGGATGACAACCACTCTAACCCGGTCTCCACTTTTAAGGTCGCGTTGCATTTCGCTCCCCCTTTTTCGCATCGAAGCAACGGAGCAAGGAGGCCGGGGGTAGCTTAGTCTGTCGCTACCCCCTCACAGAAAACCTGATCCGCCCGGTACTACTTCTTCTCGGCTTTGGGCTGCTCCTTCTTCTCGGCCTTCTTGACCATTTCAGTCTTAGGCCTGGCCTCGGTTATGGAGCGAGCGATGAGCTTTCCCTCCTTCTCTCCATAGGAAACCCTCACCTTATCTCCCACCTTGACCTTCCCAAGTGCCCCCTTGGTCTCTGCGGCAAAACTCATCTCCTTGTCTTTAACCTTCACCGTCAGCATACCCGCCTTGGCGTCGACTGAGATAACTTCTCCCAGGACGCGGGTTGCCCTCGGTTTCTCCTCTTTCTTGACCACCTTCTTTGCCGGAGTGGCCGGAGTTGCAGGAGTGGCCTGGGCAAAGCCGACTCCAGCGAAGGTGAGCGTAACAAGGGAGACAAGCAGCAATCTTAGAACGCTCTTCATAAATTCACCCTCCTTTTGCCTGTTTAGACGTGCCGGTTCAAGATCCCTTCAGAGGAACAATCTGCGCCTATGAGTGAAGGGTTCTACAGAAAGGACGTCTAACAACTTACTAGATATTTTTTACGCTTGTCTGGAAGCGCGATCTTCCGGACTTTGTAAAGAGTGAAAGGAAACGGACTCGACATCGAGGGCCGCAGCGGCCGAAGCACCGTCTACTTCCGCGACCTGACCGAAGTTTCGGGATTAGCTTTGTGCCGATTCGGTTTGTCTTTGTCGGTGGGCTTCGGCATGTCGATCTCTCTTCATGCTGCTACCCAAGCTATCCGCCTTAGGCGGAGCGGGACTTCTCTCGCCGACAAGTGAGAGTCACCCTGTGGATCACGACAGCGATTCATCTGGATACGCAGATCCAAGACCTAACGCTCAGACCTCTCAGACCTACGTCAGTCCTGATCCCGTTCGGATCTATCTCAGAATCTCCTTGAGTCTATCCACCAATGGGGGCTCCAGCCTGAACACTGCCTTGACGTTCCGGTCAAACTCCTCGCCATCCAATGGGTTGAGATCGAGGTTCGCTTTGTTAGCCTCTGCCAGGAAGTCCGGGTCCTTCATGGCGTCCATGAAGGCTTTGCGCAGCACGTTAACCCGCTCCTTCGGCGTGCCAGGAGGTAGCACATAGGGCCGGTTTGTGACTCCATGGACCCGAGTGATCACTTGGATCAATTTCCTTGCCTCTTCAGTCTTCGCCAAATCATATGCAACAGGGACATTGGGGACCTCCGGATGGGGCTTAACGGTAGCCTGGAGCACGATTACAACCTCCCCTGTTTCCATCTCCCGGCGCCAAGTCGCTTTGAATGAGTCCCAAGAGTTACAAAGGCCCTGGATTTCACCGGAATGGAACGCGAGCCGTATGGGACCGGTGCCTTTGTAGCCTGAGACCAGCTGGACGGGGAGTCCTAAAGTCGCCTTCAAGACTCTGGGAATATCATCCGTACTTGTACCAGGGCCGACTCCACCAAGTTTGAGTACGGTCCCGGAGGCCATCCATTGCGAAACGCTTGTGATCCCTGTGGCCTTCGACAAGCCTACCATGAACTCACCCTGAGCGGGGGCCCCGAGGTACTCAAACTTGGCACCGTCAAATTCGATGCCCGGCTTGCCGAGCAGCTGTTGCAAGAAAAGGCCGCCGCTAATGTTGCCTATAGAGAGCCCATCGGGCTTGACCGCCTTGTAGACGTAGTTGGCGGAAATCAGACTGCTAGCACCGGGCATGTTTTCCACGATTATAGTGGGATTCCCCAGGATGTATTTCCACATGTGTCGGGCAATGAGGCGCGAATGTACGTCGTAACCGCCTCCGGCAGCAAATCCCACAATAACCCGGATCGTTTTTCCTTTGTAAAATGGTTCTTGGCCGGAGCTGGGTCTCGCAACTGCGCTCAGACAAAGCGCCGCGCTTATTGCCAGCGTCAGATACCGTGGTCTTTGGATCATAATCACCTCCCGCCTCGGGGCGAAAATCGCACGGGGTTGATCGGCAGCGATAGGACAGACAAGAAAAGGGGAAATTAGACCACATTAGGAAATAGTAGTCAAAGGAAAGTGGCATGGCCCGAAATTCTACAGAGTGTTGAAAAACCCTGTTTTCAGGCCGGTCAAAAAGGTCCCATATGCGAGCCGCGCAAGAAACCGACGAGCGAAGGCGTACCTAGGCGGTACGTTGGAGCGAGGCGGTCGAGCGCAACGAACCAGATGGGCCTTTTTTAACGGTCTGTTCTACCTTTGACAACGCCGACCGGTTGCGGGATAAGAACCGGTGAGATTAGGCTGTTGCGGAGGAAGAAAATGCCTTACAGCCGAGCTAACGGAGTAAAGATCCACTACGAAATCTCCGGCGAGGGAGTCCCTTTCGTGTTCGTTCACGCCACGCCTTTTGACCACAATCTCTTCCTCTATCAAGTCAGCCATTTTTCGACTTACTTCAAGGTCATCGCCGTCGACATGCGGGGCTTTGGACGCTCGGAGAAGCCGACGGGCGAGTTCAGCCTCGGAGAAATGGCAAAGGACATACTGGGTGTATGCCGGGACGAGGAGGTCAAACGAGCCATCCTCCTGGGCGCCAGCGTAGGATCTGGCATCGCGTTGTGGCTCGCGTTGAATCACCCGGAATTGTTCCAGGCGCTGATCCTCGTAGGCGGCAACAGTGGCCCAGGCGCGCACATTCCGGAATTGATCCGCGGCTATACGGAGGTCGGGGTCGAAACCTACCGCCTCGAGCAAATGAAGAATCTGCTGACGCCCGACTTCATGCAGTCCAGAATCGGAAACTACCTAGTCCGCTGCGCGTTGGAAACCAACCCGTGGCTATCCGGCGAATCGCTCGGGCAGGTCTTTCGTGCGCGCGGGGGCACCGATCTCACTCCGCGTCTCCACGAGATCAAAATCCCCACGCTCGTCATCAACGGCGAGCACGACGGCTCGCTGGCAGCGGGTCGGAGGACCGCTGAAACAATACCGGGCGCAGTGCATAAAATCTTACCTAAGACCAGCCATGCCTGCTGTGTCGAGGACCCGGCCGGCTTCGATGCTCTGGTTGGCGATTTTTTACGAGCGCATGACCTGATGCCCGGCGCCGCCGGCTGACGGAGACGGGCCGCCGAGGGCGGCCGCGGGAGAGAAAAGAGAAAATCAGGCGGGAGGACAAGCGGTGTGTTAGTCAAGAAACTGCCGGTTTGAGATTCCTACAACACCACTTTTTCTAGCCGAAGACTCGCCCGCATTAGGAATATTTTCTCATTTTCGGAATTGCGGAAACGTCAAAAGACAGCCTGGGGCCGGCCACACCGACGTCAAAAGCAAAGGCCCCACCCTCGGCAAGATTGTCTAGATTCGAAAGCCCGACCCCTGGCTCCCCCTCGGGCACTGCAAGCCCCGTAGAGCCCTCTTAGTAGAGCCGATCCATCTCTTGCTTTCACTTTGAAAGCAAACTACCATTGATGAATGCAAAGAGGGGCCACTTTTGATAGCTCCTTTTGGGTTCATGCGGTTTATCTGGATCTTGTCGAGTTCCTGCTTTCAGATTTTGAGTTGATCTGTACTAAGGCAGTGGAAAAGGAGTTAGGGCGCGATAACCCAACGAGCCTCCGACTCAAAGCGTTACTGGCTGAGAGAAACATCAAACAAGCTGCGCCAAGATCCGAGAAGATCAAATTGTATGGAGATGGGGAAAGAGCTGCCATTAACCTGGCTCTGGAGCGAAAGCTCCTGTTGCTCATCGATGACTGGAGACCTTATGAGGCGGCGCAAGCAGCCGGTGTTGAGGTCGTCAACTCTCTAGCGTACCTGGTCGGGCTTTATGAACAGAGACGGCTCACGCTGGAGCGGGTGCTAAATGCCTTGGTTAGGATAACGCGCCGCGGAACTCTGAGGCCCGAATGGATACAGTCTGCGGTGAGGATCGTATCGGAGATCCGACGGAAAGGGGGAAATTGATGAAAAAGGAAAAACACGAGAAAACTACCGTTACCGTAAGATTAACGGACGAGGAAGATCAGGTCTTGAGGCGTCTCTGCATGCTTAAAAAGACCACCAAAACTGGATACCTTGCTCGCCTTGCTAAAGACCAGGCCAAGAGAGAGCTCCTCAATTACGCCGCAGGAGAATACCTGGAAGGAAAGGCGTCCTTAAGCGAGCTTGCGAAGAAGACCGGCCTGGATGTGCCTACGATTATGGATGAGGTTGCCAGAATCAAGGGGGGCGAGAAGCGGGCAGTGGAAGCCTTTTTGTCCGCCGTGGAGACGCTCTCGAAGCTAAATAAAGATCCAGAGTTCTACGATCTAGCTGTCAAGGCCGTCAGAGAATAAACCCCGGCCTCGCCAGCGGCGGTACTCGCCTCCCACCGTCTCCGATTCAAGTGGTCTGCGGTTCAGGCACTTTTTCCCTCATCCCCATGGCACGCAGCTACTTCCTGGGAAAGCCGAGATCGGACTGGTGTCCCGAGATCAGATCCAGGGGCCATATTCTATCCCTCAATTGCGGTAAACTGTCCCCGGAAATCCACCACCGGTGGCAGGTTCATTGGGATCTCTGAAGTCCCAAAAGGCCACGACATGAGCCAAGAGCAGACTTGACCTCTCCGTCCCACGGTTGGTTATTCCCATCCTGCGATCATGCCAAGCAAATCGCAGACGCGA
>Ga0209640_10005290_pt1 | contig 11282 bp, 10 predicted proteins | sample RifCSP10_1_FD_184018 | JGI IMG/M metagenome (GOLD analysis project Ga0209640, IMG submission 184018) | Soil microbial communities from Rifle, Colorado - Rifle CSP2_sed 10_1 (SPAdes) (version 2) | ecosystem: Environmental > Terrestrial > Deep subsurface > Rock core/Sediment | place: Rifle...
CTGGTTTCTGCATGCGCACACGTAGCGCGCGAATCCTGACCGCACACGCGGATCCTGACCGCGCACGCTAAAGCGTGCGCTCTACAGCGTGCGCCGTCGCAGGTCGCGCGTCGTACGTAGCGCGCAGGCTTCAGCCTGCGCGGATCGCTCACGACGATCCCGAGTCGTGGCCGGCGTCAATTCGTGAATGCGTCAGGTCGTGAATTCCTGCTCGCGCTGATCGGCGTCACGACGAATTCGTCAAGGATGTCGAAGAGAAGACGACGATGACCTCGCCGCTCCTCGCTCACATCCGGTGACGATGTGGTGACCATCACGAGCTCGAGCTCGGGCATGACGAAGATGTACTGGCCGCCGTATCCCCACGCAAAACAGGTCTCGTAGCCGCGGATCTCGTGCACCCACCAGGCATAGCCATATTCGCGATCGCGCAAGGGATCGGATTCTCGATTCGAATCGAAGCCCGGGCCGCCCGGACGACGGTTGCGCGCACGTCCGTCGCACGACCGCTCCACCCAATCCGTAGAAACGAGCTGGTGGCCGTTGGCGCGTCCCTCGTTCAAATAGAGCTCGCCGAACGCGAGCATCTGCCGCGGCGTGAGCAGCATATCGTTGCCGCCGAAGTAGATCCCCTGCGGATCGCGCGGCCACTGGGCGAGCGCGAACCCGAGCGGTTTGGCGAGCACCTCGCTCGCAAACTGCCACGTGCTCTTCCCCGAGGCCTTGGTGAGAATGGCCGACAGCAGGTGCGTGTTCCCAGTGCTGTACTCCATCTCCTCACCGGGTGATGCGAACATGGGACGCGCCAGCGCATGCCGCACCCAGTTCCGGCTGGTCACCCACGCCCCGTAGTTGCGATTGCTGGTACCTTCGAGCCCTGGCCGCATCGTCAGGAGATGCTCGACGGTAATTTCGCGCTTGCGCGAATCCGAATCGCTGGCGAGCTCGGGGAAATACTTGACGATGGGAGTTGCGACATCCGGAATCAGCCGGCGATCGATCGCAATGCCGACGAGCGCTGAGATGATGCTCTTGGATGCCGACTTCACGTTGGCGGGACGATCGCGGCGCATGCCGTTGTAATAGCGCTCGAACACGATCTCGCCGTCGCGGCTGACGAGCAGGCTGTGCAGCCGCGGCAAGTCGCGGGCCGCCGCGTCCAGGCCATCAGGACTCCAGGCGGGCGCCATGCCGGCAGGCAGCGTCACCGGAGTCGTCGCCGTGTGAGCGATCGGTTGCGTCGCCTGGTCACCTTCGGCGCCGCCGCGTGTGGCTGCCACGACGCCCATCAATGCCACGACGGCGGCAACGAGCCACGCGCCGCGCATCAGGACGATACGTCGCATACCTCTTCGTCCGCCGTGTTCATGCAAGACCGTCAAGATATCAGATGTAGCCGGAGACCTTAAGGTCTCCGGGGAACCGGATCAGTGGCGCCTGCCCCGCGCGCGTTTGGCTGGAGCAGGCACCGGAATCCACCGTTCGGCCCACCTCGCGATGGCGCCGACGGCCGATTCGAGCGCCCGCCCCTTTTCGGTCAGCTTGTACTCGACGCCGACCGGCGGCTCGGGAATGACCGTCCGCACGAGGACCCCTTCCGCCTCGAGCTCCTTGAGGCGCTCGGCAAGCATGCGGTCGCTGATGTCCGGGATTTCCGCGCGGATCTCGTTATAGCGAGCCGGTCCCCTGAGCAGGATGCTGACGATGGCGCCGGCCCAGCGGCGGCCCAACAGTTCGACCGCCTGGTGATAGCGGGGACACAGGCGGCTTTCGGCCATGTCTGCATTCTACCGCACGTGACTTACTTGACGTAATATACTTACTAATATATAGTTACTTCTGACTAGTAACCATAGGAGGAACGATATGAGCACTGTTGCAGCAGCCGTCGCCACCGCATGGCAGGTCGACCCGGCGCATTCACACGTCGAATTTGCGGTTCGTCACTTGATGATTTCCACGGTGAAGGGCCGGTTCGGCGGCGTCAGCGGAACGCTCACGGGCGATGAAGCCGACCCGGAGAACGCGTCGTTCGCTCTCACCATTCCGGTGGCCACCGTTGACACGCATCAGAGTCAGCGTGACGAGCACTTGCGCTCGGCCGACTTCTTCGACGCCGAGCAACATCCCGCCATCACATTTCGAAGCACGCGGATTGAACGTGCAGGCCGCGATAGCTTCGCCGTCGCCGGCGACCTCACCATTCGTGGTGTCAGCAAGCCGATCACGTTGACCGTGCACGCCGGCGGCCGGGTACGGGATCCATGGGGCGGCGAACGCGTCGGATACAACGCCGCAACCCGTATCAACCGCAAGGATTTCGGGCTGAACTGGAACCAGGCACTCGAGACGGGCGGCGTCGTCGTTGGCGATCAGGTCAACGTCGCCATCGAGCTCGAGCTCGTTCACACGCCGTGATTCTCCGGAGCTGGTCCTGCGATGGCCCTGATGTGGTGAAGCGGCGCCTCTCCAACGAGACGCACCGCCCACCCCTCGATAGACAGGGTTCCCCAGCAGTGACAGAATGCGCCTGTCACGGCTGGAGGAATCATGTACAACCGAATCATAGCCCTTGCATCAGTTCTGGTCGTTCTGCTGATCGGCAGCGGTATCGGCATCGCTAATGGTCAGACGACGACGCCCGTGAGTGCCCCGCCAGAGGGACCACGGATCGTGGTCACGTACGTGGACGTGATGCCGACATCCGAAACGCAGGCGGTCGCGCTCCTGAAAATGTACCGCGACGCGACTCGGCGCGACCAGGGCAACCGCAGCGCCGAAATCTGGCAGCAGAACGGGCCGCGCGGCCGCTTCGTCCTTGTCGAGGAATGGCGGGACGAGAGCGCGTGGAAGACGCATCGCGCCTCGGCACACGTGATGCAGTTTCACGAGAAGCTCACGCCGCTCCGCATTACGTCGTACGACGAGCGTGTCCATACGGTGTACGCCGTTGGCTCACCGTCGACCGCGTCTGCCGACGCCATTCTCGTGGTGACGCACGTCGATGTCGTCCCGACCGGGCTTCCAAAAGCACGGGAGTTCCTGAGCGCGCAGGTCGAAGTCAGCCGCAAGGACATGGGCAACCTGCGGTTCGACGTCCTGCAGGGCGCCCGAATGAACCACTTCACGGTGCTCGAGGCATGGAGAGATGAGCGTGTGCGGGAGGCGCACGTATCGGCTGCCCACAGCAGGACCTATCGCGAAGGTCTACGCGAGACGGCTATTGACGGCGCACCCTATGACGAGCGGCTCTATCGTGTCCTGCCGTAGAGCGCACGCTTTAGCGTGCGCGGTCAGGTCGGCGGAAGAAACGCCGATGGTCGTCCTTGTGGGAGTCAGCGGGTCGCGAGCGCCCGGGCAATCGCGGCACGCAGCTTCGGATCTTCGGGCGTGACGTCGCTCGGAAAGAATGCGACCACGCGCCCTTCCTTATCCACCACGTACTTGCTGAAATTCCACGCGGGCAGGTGACCCGACCGGCCGAGAAACGCGTACGCAGGCGACTGACCAGGCCCGCTTTTCGTCACGACTTTTTCGAACATCGGAAACGTCACGTCGTACGTCAGCCTGCAGAACTCCGCAATCTGCTGGGCCGTGCCGGGCTCCTGTTCCCCGAAATCGTTGCTCGGGAATCCGAGGACGTTGAACCCCTTTCCCTTCATCTCACGGTTCAGTTTTTCAAGACCGGAGTACTGGGGTGTGTAACCACAATAGCTGGCGACATTGACGACAAGGCTCACGGTGCCGCGGTACTGCGAGAGGTCCGCAGGCTTTCCGTCGAGTGTTTTGGTCTTCAGGTCGTAGAACGATGCCACCACCGCCGTCCCCGAAGCACTGGACGGCTGCTGGCCCGATAACGGCCACCCGAACAGCGCGACCGCCGTCAGCGCCAAAACGAGACCGTCCAAGCGTCGTTTCATGTGAGCTACGAGTTTACGGTAATTTGACCCGTCTCTGATCCGCTCTGTAGGATTGGCCCGGACATCCAACACATGTGGCCTCAAATCTACGACCCGCTGGGCAACGCGACACTCTCGACGCTGTGCGCGGCGCTCCCCGTCATCGTGCTCCTCGGCTCGCTGGGCATCTTTCGCGTCAAGGCGCACAACGCAGCCCTGCTTGGACTGGCCACCTCCCTCGCCGTTGCCATGTTCGTCTTTGGCATGCCGGCAGGCATGGCCGGCGGTGCCGCAGCCTACGGTGCTGCGTATGGGCTGTTTCCCATCGGCTGGATCGTGCTCAACGTCATTTTTCTGTACCAGCTGACGAACGATCGAGGTCTGTTCGCGATCCTTCGCACGAGCATCACAACGGTGACGGCGGACCGCCGACTGCAGCTTCTGCTGGTGGCGTTCTGCTTCGGTGCGTTCTTCGAGGGGGCCGCAGGCTTCGGCACGCCGGTCGCTGTGACCGCGGCCATTCTGATTGGATTGGGCTTCAGCCCGCTGGCGGCTTCAGGATTGTCGCTCATCGCCAACACGGCGCCGGTTGCATACGGTGCGCTGGGGACGCCGATCATCGCGCTCGAGAGCGTGACGAAGCTCGACCTGCAGGACCTCAGCTCGATGGTCGGACGGCAATTGCCGTTCTTCTCGGTGATCGTCCCCTTCTGGCTCATCTGGGCGTTTGCTGGATTCCGCGGGACGATCGCAGTCTGGCCCGCCGTACTCGTGGCGGGTGTTGCGTTTGCGGTGCCGCAGTTTCTCGTCTCCAACTACCACGGGCCATGGCTGGTCGATGTCGTCTCCGCGCTGGTGTCGATGGGTGCGCTGGCGCTGCTGTTGCGTGTCTGGCAGCCACGTGATCCGGGCTACGTAACGGCTGAAATCGGCAATGGCCCTGCGCCGATGACGAAAGCGCCGGACGCTCCGTCGGCCCGGGTGATTCAAGCGTGGACGCCGTGGATCATCCTGAGCGTGGTGGTGTTCATGTGGGGACTGCCGCAGGTGAAGGCGGTGCTCGACGGGATTTCGATCGTCCGGGTCCCCGTGGCGGGACTGCACAATCTCGTGCTACGCGTCCCACCCGTTGTCGAAGCTGCGACACCCGAAGCCGCGGTGTTTGCGCTGAACTGGCTGTCAGCCACTGGGTCGGGCATTTTCATCGCCGCGGTCATTGCCGGCCTCACGATGGGGTATTCGATGCGCGAGCTGCTGGTGATGTACTGGCGCACGCTGCAGCTGGTGCGCTTCTCCCTGCTGACGATCGCCGCGATGCTTGCGCTGGGATATACCACCCGTTACTCGGGCGTCGACGCGACGATGGGCTTGGCGTTTGCGCAGACGGGCGTCCTGTATCCGCTGTTCGGGACGATGCTCGGGTGGCTTGGCGTCGCGTTGACCGGATCGGATACCTCGTCCAACGTCCTGTTTGGGAGCCTGCAGCGCATCACAGCCGAACAGCTTGACTTGAGCCCGACCTTGATGGCGGCGGCCAACAGCTCGGGCGGCGTCATGGGCAAAATGATCGACGCGCAGTCGATTGTCGTGGCAAGCACCGCGACGCGCTGGTACGGGCACGAGGGCACGATTCTGCGATACGTGTTCTTCCACAGCGTCGCGCTCGCGGTGCTGGTCGGCCTACTCGTACTCCTGCAGGCGTATGTGTGGCCGTTTACATCGATGGTCGTGAAGTAGGTCGCGACCGCCCGGTCCGCCTGAAGGCGGACACTACGTTACGTCAGTGACCAAGGCGTACGCAGTCGGTGACCAAGGCGTACGTAGTGTCCGGCTTTAGCCGGACTGGAGTGTTCAGAGATCAGGCGTATCCGACGCGCCACTGACCGACGCAGTCGTGCGCAGCACTCCTGACGCGCAGAAGTCGTCCACAATCTTCAGCACGAGAGGCCACGCGGCAGGCACGGCGGATTGAACGGGCGCCATACGGCGCAGCACCTGCTCGCGTTCCACGTCGTGTTCGCGCCAGCTCCCGCCCTGCGCACAGGCGTTCTGCAGAAGCGGCTGCAGGCGATCCATCGCGTTGGCGAACCGCGCGTCCGGCGTCTCGTGGGCTTCGAACTCTTCCCACAGCGATCGCACACGTGACGCTTGATCCGGCGGAAGCAGCGCAAAGACGCGCTCGGCGGCAGCCAGCTCGCGCTCGGCCTTTGTCACGAGATCTTGCACGTCGTAGGCGAACGTGTCACCGGCATCGATTTCGACCAGGTCGTGCACGGCGAGCATCTCGAGCACGCGCAGGAGATCGATCTCGCCGGCCGAGTGCTCGCGCAGGACAATAGCGGCGACTACCAGGTGCCAGGAATGCTCCGCCGAGTTTTCCCGTCGCGACGAATCGACGAGCGGAGTGCGGCGGACGACCTGCTTGAGCTTGTCGGCTTCGATGAGAAACGCAATCTGCTGCGCGAGGCGATCGTCTGACATGGCGCGAACGGCATTATAAGGGGGAGCCTCAGGTCACGGCCTCGAAGAGCGCCAGCAGAAACCGCGCGTCGTCATCGATCCACTGCGAGCGCAACTCGAGACCGTCGGATTCCACCAGCGCCCGAACGCCGTCGGGCTCGTACTTGTACGAGCTCTCGGTCCAGATCGACTCACCCTGCTCGAGAGTGAACGCCAACGGGCCGTTGGGACCGGGAACGACGACGTCGTGGCGCCGCCGGCTCACGAGGTGCATCTCAATCCTCGACGCGTGCCGATTCCAGCGAACCTCGTGCCCGAAGCCGTCCAGATCGAAGTTGGCGCCGGCCTCTGTGTTGAGACGCAACAACAGATTCTTGTTGAAGGCGGCTGTCACACGGAGCGGATCGTCATACGCCAGGGTCAGGTCGCGCTCGGGCTTCACAAGATCGACGCCGAGCAGCAGCCAGTCTCGCCGGCGCAGCGCTCTTCGCGTGAGATGCATGAAAGCCGATGCCGCGGGCGGGTCGAAGTTACCGATGTTCGACCCGAGAAACAGGATGAGACGGCGCCCGTGCCGCGGCGCAGCCGGCAGCTGCATGAGTCCGTCCTCGTATGTGGCCTGAACCGCGGTAATGCGCATGGCGCCTGCGGCACGGAGCACCTGCGTCGTTCGGTCGAGCGCCTCCCGCGACACGTCGATCAGGTGCACGTCCGGCCTGGTCGGCCTAACCGCGCGCATCAGCGCCTCGAGCTTCTGGCCGTTGCCGCATCCAAGTTCCACGATCTCGGTGGCCGATGTCCGACGACCGATAGCCGCGCCCTGTGTGACGAGGAGACGCATTTCCGCGCGTGTGATGCGGTACCACGGCAGCAGACAGATGGCGTCAAAGAGGCTCGACCCGAGGACGTCGTAGAGCAGGCGCGACGGAAGCTGCCGCGGAGACTGGGCCAGGTAATAGTGAATCTCTTCGACGTCTCGACTCGTGATTCCGAGGGCAGCCGCCGATCCCGCCTCAGCGCTCATGCACGTTCCGATACGCAGCGGAACGCCGCATACACGTACGGATAATGCGGCCGGAACCAGTTGCGAAAGCTCGGGCGCAGCAGGTCGCGTGCGGTGGCCGATGATGCGCCTTTCATGACGTAGTGCTGGCCGTCGAAGAAGTCCGCAGAGTATTCGGGATACGACGGCAACGGCGTGAAGCCGGGCAACGGCGCAAACACCGTCGATGTCCACTCCCACCCGTTCCCGAGCAGGTCGTCGACGCCCCACGCGCTCTGCCCTGCGGGATAGTGGCCCGTTGGCTGCGGATCCCATCCCGCGAAATCGAAATGCCCCCGGGCGGCATCAGGCGGGTCGTCACCCCATGGATACGAGCGCTCCACTCCGGCTGGTGTGCCGAACGCCGCCCGGCAGTACTCGGCCTCGGTCGGCAGGCGCCGGCCGCGCCAGCGCGCGTACGCGGAGGCCTCGCTATGACTGACATACACCGGCCATGAGGCTGGAAGCGGGAGCATCTGAAACATCCCGCGCCACCACCATCGTCCCTCGTGCTCGGTCCAGAACCGCGGGTACTCGATGCCCTCAGCACGAAGCCATGCAAAGCCGTCCGGCGTCCACCATCGCGAATCGCGGTACCCGCCGGCTTCGACGAACTCGAGAAACGCGGCATTCGTGACGTCATACCGATCGATCGCAAACGCCGGCACATCCACTTCCACTGCCTCGAACTCGTTATCCCATCCGAACGCGATCTCTCCGCTCCTCGCTCCAATCGTCGCACGGCCGGCAGGCACGTCGGTGGTCTCGGGCTGTCGAGGCGATCCCCCGGTGTTCACCAGGATGCCTGCGGGGGGCCGCTTCTGGTCGTAGGGCAACTGATGCCACATGTACAACAGCGTTTCCTGGTGCATCGCCTCGTGCTCGAGAATGGCGTGCACCGCCTGCCCGCGATCGAGGAGCGGATGACCCGGCCGCTCGATCGACGCAGTGAGGAGCGCATCGAGCACGCGTCGATCCGCCTCGTCCACAAACGCGAGCACTTCGTCGCGCGCCGGCCATTGCGGGTGTCCAGACGATTCAGTAGCCTGCTCGGGATCGATGCCGCGCGCGAACAGACGCTCGAGGCCGGCATCGATTCCTGGCTCGCCGAGTGCTCGCTTGTTCAACGTGTTGAAGCTGAACGCCGAGAGATGTCCCTCGTAAAAGACGATGGGATGCCGCAATGGAATCGGCTGCGAATAGTAGGCGTCCGGAGCGAGCAGATCGAACAACCGGCGTGAGCGCCCGCGCGTCCTGATGAATCGGTTCGCCGCTTCCGCGCGATCAATGGACAAACTGGATGCTGCAGACATCCCCTCTATCCTCCTCTGATCGCCACCGCCGCCACCAGTGCGCTGCCAACGGCCAGCCCAGCCGCAGTCAACATCGCCAACCGGAACCCGGCGACGAACGATTCGTTGATCGCCGTCCGCAATTCGCGCGCTTCCTCAGGCGTGGCTGACGCCGGAGGTCTGGTAGCCGCGAGATTGACTCCCTGTTGCACAAGCTGCTCCACAACAGCGGGCCGCACCTGGGAGGAAGCGAGACGACGGTCGAGCTCGCGATTGAAGACCGCAAGGACGAGCACGCCCATCACGGCGAGCGCCAGCAGTCCTGCGGCGCGGGACACGGCGTTGTTGATCCCAGACGCGATCCCTGCGCGGTGTGATTCAACTGAGCCCATGACAACCGTCACCAATGGAGCGACAGCCACGGACATTCCCAGTCCCATGACGACAAACGCCGGAAAGAACGTCGTCCAGTAGCCACCGTCCGTGCCTGGCAGGGCCGCCAGTGCAAATCCCGCAGCCGTGATCAGCGGTCCGGCCACCAGAAGCACTCTTGCACCAACGACAGGGACGAGCGCTCCCGCCCAGCGCGACAACAATGCAATCGTGAGGATGAAAGGAAGCCATGCTGCCCCTGCCTCGGCTGGCGTGTACCCGTGGACCTGAATCAAATTGAAAGGCAGAAAGAAAAGGGCGCCGCCGAGCGCCCCGTACAACAGAAGCGTCAACAGGTTCGCGCCGGTGAAATTTCTGGACGTGAACAGACCAAGCGGCATCATCGGAGTGCCGACGGACCGTTCGACGATGATGAACGCTCCGAGAAGCACCACGCCACCGGCAATCGTCGCGAGCACGAGTGGGTGTGCAAGTCCGAGGTTTGCCGACTCGATCAGGCCGTACACGAGCAGCCCCAACGCCGCGATGCTCACGCCGGCGCCTGCCCAGTCGAGTCGGCCCGTGGCGGATGCGTCGCGCGACTCGGGAAGCCTTGTGGCTGCAATCAGCACCACCGCAAGCGCGAATGGAATATTGAGCAGGAACACCCAGCGCCACGACAGGTGGGCGGCCAGCCAGCCGCCAGCAACGGGGCCCGCAGCCATGGTCATCGCCGTTACGCCGGACCATGTGCCTATGGCCGCGCCCCTCGAGGCCTCATCGAACGACGCGCTGATGATGGCCAGACTGCCCGGTACGAGCAGTGCGCCGCCTACGCCCTGCACCGCGCGCGCGGCGATGAGCTGCGCCGGGTCAGGCGCAAGGCCGCACCAGAACGAGGCCAGCGCAAAGATGCCCACGCCCCAGATGAACACGCGTCGTCGTCCCAGACGGTCGCCCAGCGCACCGCCAACCAGGATCAGTGCAGCAAGAAAGAGCATGTACACCTCGATGACCCACTGGACTTCTGTCACCGAGGCATCGAGGCTGTTCTGCAGCACCGGCAGCGCCACGTTCACGGCGGAGCTGTCGATGAACACCATGCTGCTCGCCAGGATCGTCGCGGCAAGGACCCAGCGGCTCGTCGGCGGTGAACACGGCGCTGCAACCGATCCACCCAGGACCGCTCCGGCGTCGCATGGCGGCCTCGCGATCATCGTCGTCATGACGGCGCCTCGTCTCCACGAAGTCGGACGCGACTAGTGGACCGTCTCAACAAAATGGGTACTACTCAGGGGGGATCGGCGCAACCCGGCGTGGCTGGGCCCTGCCTGTGAACGAGGCGCTCCAGGCGATAACCGCGGCAATAAGCCACATCGATCCCGGCAGGTGGCGGCTCATCATCTGTTTCTGGCCAATTTGCGTCCAATTCGACGCGCTAGGGCGCGCAGCCCCGGTAACAGAGGCTGGAGAGCCTAACATGACCGACCGATAGCCGTGTCAGGGGAATCAGGGGTTATAGGCAACTCTTGGGGGTTATCATTGTCGCTCTCGCGAGGTAGTCAGGCATGTCGCAAGTAGTCGGGCAGGTCGTGGAAGGGCTCAAAGCATCGGTCAACGATGGGTCGACCATTTCTATCAACGGCAGACCGGTTCGCCTGCTGAACGTCTCAGAATCGAGAGCCCGGCTCGAGCTCGGATGGCGAGTATCGCCCAGCACGACGGTCCACCTGAAGGTGGAGCCGCCAGGGGGCGAGCCGTTTGTGCTGAAGAGCCGCGTCGTGTCCGCACGAGTGGCGACGGTCAAGGACGGCACGATCACCTACAGCGCGGAAGTGACGTTCGAGAGTCTCCCGTCGCAGAGCACGCGAGCGTCCGCCGAGGTCGACACCGCTGCGGCCGGCACCGCAGACACCGTTGCGGCCGGCACCGCAGACACTGAGGCCGCCGGCCGCCCTGCTGCCTCCGGCCCGGCGTCGGCTGAAGACCAGAGACAGCGAGAGCCGATCGCGAGAGACGGGCAGGACGTCGCAGAGATGCGCGCGTTGCAGGAGGAGCTTGCTGCGGCTCGCGCCGAGCTGGTCGAAGAGCGTGAACGTCGGCACCGGAGCGAGGAAATGCTCCAGGAGTCCGAACGCCGGTGTACGCAGTACACAGAGGCCCGCGAGAGCGATCAGCGCCAGTGGGACGGCGAGCGCACCGCGTTGCTCTCGCAGT
>Ga0209640_10005291_pt1 | contig 11282 bp, 11 predicted proteins | sample RifCSP10_1_FD_184018 | JGI IMG/M metagenome (GOLD analysis project Ga0209640, IMG submission 184018) | Soil microbial communities from Rifle, Colorado - Rifle CSP2_sed 10_1 (SPAdes) (version 2) | ecosystem: Environmental > Terrestrial > Deep subsurface > Rock core/Sediment | place: Rifle...
ACCGGCCCCCGCCTGTCGACGGGGCCCCGGGCCTGAGCGGACAGATCACGTGTCAAAACCCAGCGGACAGTTCACTTGTCAGCAACAGGGGTGGTGAGCAGCCGGCGGCCCTCGACGCGCGCCTGCTCGAGCACCTCCCGGACCGGGAGGCCTTTGTCTCGCGCGATGCGGCGAACTTCCTCGAATTCCGGCGTGACCGTGACCACCCGTCCCTCGAGCCGGGAGACCTTGAACGTCACCGGTCCGTAGGCGGTGTCCAGCCGGACCATCTCGCGCTCGAGGCGGCTGCGCTGGTACGCGGTCCAGCGCACGCCGATGGTGGAGGACTCCTCGAAGAGCAGCCGGGAGAGGTCGGCGACCCGTCCCGGCTCGCAGAGGGCGGTCAGGACCACTCCCGGCCGGCTGCGCTTCATGATCACCGGCGTGAGCCAGACGTCGAGCGCGCCGGCCTCGAGCAGCCGCTCGAGCAGGGGCTCGTAGAGCTGGGGCGACATGTCGTCCACGGTGGTCTCGACCTGGACGATGGTCTCCGCCGGGGCGACGACTCGATCCGATGGGGCCTCGCCCACGAAGAGCCGCAGCACGTTGGGGGTGTCCAGCTCCATGGTGCCGGCCCCGTAGCCGACCGCGGTGACCCGCATAGCCGGCATCGCCCCCGCCCCCGCCGCCAGGGTCGTGAGGATGGCCGCGCCGGTGGGGGTCACCAGCTCCCGGCGGATGCCGGGGTCCAGCGTCGGGAAGCCCTTGAGCAGCTCGGCAGTGGCCGGACCGGGCACCGGCATGCGGCCGTGCGGGCCCTCCACGAAGCCGCCGCCCACCGGCAGCGGCCCCACGTGCACGGCGTCTACCCCGAGCAGGTGGAGGCCGATGCACGCTCCGGTGACGTCCACGATGGCGTCCACCGCACCCACGTCGTGGAAGTGCACGCGCTCGGGGGTGGTGCCGTGCACCCGCGCCTCCGCCTCGGCCAGCCGTCGAAAGACACGCGCGGCCATGTCCCGGACCGCGGGAGCCAGACGGCTGCCCTCGAGGATGTCGAGGATCTCGCGGAGCCCGCGGTGCCCCGCTTCGTGGCGAGAGAGCGCCACGTCCACCTTGGTGGCCCGGAAGCCCGCCTTGATGACCTCGCGGCGCTCGAGCCGGTAGCCGTCCACGCCGAGGCCGGCCAGCTCGCGCGTGAGGGCCTCGAACGGCGCGCCCGCGTCGACCAGGGCGCCCAGGATCATGTCCCCCGAGGCCCCGCTCGGGCAGTCGAAGTAGGCCAGGCGCATGAGGCTAGCCCGAGCTATTCCTGAACGGGCTCGCCCAGGATCGGACGGGTGGCGCCGCGGGCGGCCCCTGCGCGGCCGCGCGGAGTGGGCCCCCCGAGTCCGGTGCGCCGCTCGAAGAGCGGCGAGTCCGGCGAGCGGGTGACGGAGGCGGCCGCGCAGGGGCCGCCCGCGGCGACAGGACCCGTCCGCCTCACGTTTTGTCCGTTCATGAGTAGCTCGGGCTAGCGGAGCTTGGAGGCGAGCTTGTTGATCTGGTTGGCCTGGGCGGCCGCGCCGTAGCCGTTGTCGATGTTGACCACCGAGACGCCGGGCGCGCAGGAGTTCAGCATGGCCAGGAGCGCGGCCACGCCCCCGAACGAGGCGCCGTAGCCCACGCTGGTCGGCACCGCGATGACCGGGCGGTCCACCAGCCCCCCCAGGACGCTGGGAAGCGCGCCCTCCATGCCGGCCACCGCGATGATCGCATTCGCCTCGTTGAGGCGGTCCAGATGCGGCACCAGCCGATGCAGGCCGGCCACGCCGCAGTCGAACACGCGCTCGACATGGTTGCCCATCGCCTCCGCGGTGATGGCGGCCTCCTCGGCCACCGGCAGATCGGAGGTGCCCGCGCTGACCACCACGATGAGCCCGACGCCCGCGCTCGCCACCGGCTTCACCACGACCAGCCGGGCGGCCTCGTGCACCCGGCACGGCAGGCCGCTCGCCTGGAGCGCGGCGGCCACCGCGGGCTCGGCGCGCGTGGCCAGCACGTTGTCGTGCGCCTCCGCCAGCCGCCGCACGATCGCCACCACCTGCTCCGGCGTCTTGCCCTGGCAGAAGACGGCCTCGGGCACACCGTGGCGGAGCGACCGGTGCAGATCCACACGCGCGAAGCGCAGGTCCTCGACAGGCAGCGCGCGGAGGCGGGAGAGCGCCTGCTCGGGAGCCAGCGCCCCGGCCGCGACGGCCTCCAGCAGCTCCCTTACCTTTTCCCGATCCACTTGAGCGCCTCGTTGGCGCTGCCGCTGCGGAAGCCCTGCAGGTCGAGCGTCACGTAGAGGTAGCCCAGCTCGCGGAAGCGCCGGACGATCGCCCCGTGCCGGTCCTCGTGCCAGAGACGCGTCATCTCCTCCGGGGCCAGCTCGAGGCGCGCCAGGCGGTCGTGATGCCGCACCCGGAACTGGCGGAAGCCCAGGCTCCGCACGAAGGCCTCGGCGTCGTCCACGCGCCGGAGCTTCTCCGCGGTGATCGGGTCGCCGTACTGGAAGCGGGACGACAGGCACGCGAAGGACGGCTTGTCCCAGGTGGGCAGCCCGAGCTCCTTCGAGAGCGCCCGGATCTCGTCTTTCCAGAGCGCGGCTTCGATCAGGGGGGCGCGCACGCCGCGCGCCTCCGCCGCCTTCATGCCCGGCCGGTGATCGCCCAGGTCGTCCATGTTGGCGCCGTAGACGACCTGCGCGGTGCCCGCGGCCCGGGCGATCGGCTCGAGCCGCGTGAAGAGCTCCTCCTTGCAGTGGAAGCACCGGTCGGGGGAGTTCCGCGCGTACTCCGGCCGGTGGAGCTCGCGGGTACGGATGATCTCCTGGCGCATGCCGAGCAGAGCGGCCAGCCGGCGCGTCTCCTCGAGCTCGGAGGCCGGGTAGGTCTCCGAATCGGCGGTGACCAGCGTCGCGCCGTCCCCGAGCGCGTCCTTCGCGGCCCGCGCGAGGAACGTGGAGTCCACCCCGCCCGAGAACGCCACGATCACGCGGGTCATCCGGCGCAGGAGATCCAGCAGCCGGTCGTACTTGGCGTCGAGCGCGCCGTCATCCGACATCGTCCGCCCCTACCCCAGGATCGCGTTCGCCAGCTGGGCGAGCGGGACCATCGGCCGGGCGCCCACGTGGGCGATGACCTCGGCGGCGGCCAGCGAGCCGAGCCGCCCGCAGGTCGGCAAATCGAGGCCCTGGCTGAGCCCGTAGAGCACGCCGGCCGCGTAGAGATCACCCGCCCCCGTCGTGTCCACCACCGCCTCCACCGGCTGCGCGGCCACGGCGTGCGCCCGCCCGCCGTTCACGATCACCGAGCCCTTGGCGCTCCGGGTGAGCGCGGCGATCTCACAGTGCCCGCGCACGCGGGCCAGGGCGGCGTCGAAGTTCTCGACCTCGTACAGCGCGCAGATCTCCGCTTCGTTGGCGAAGAGGATGTCCACGTGATGCTCCACCAGGTCGAGGAAGGCCTTGCGATGCCGGCCCACGCAGAACGGGTCCGACAAGGTCAGCGAGACCTTGCGGCCGGCGGCGTGAGCTATGGCCGCGGCCGCCCGGAAGGCCTCCTGGGCCTCGGGCGGATCGAAGAGATAGCCCTCGAGGTAGAGGATCTTGCCGCGGGTGACGAGGCCTCGGTCGATGTCGCGGGAGCCGAGCCGCACCGAGGCGCCCAGGAAGGTGCTCATGGTGCGCTGCGCGTCGGGCGTGACCAGGATGAGGCAGCGCCCGGTGGGCGGCCCGTCGGTGGCGCGAGGCGTGTCGTAGCCCACGCCGGTGGCGCGCAGGTCGTGGCCGAAGACCTCGCCGAGCTGGTCGTCGCGCACCTTGCCGACGTAGTGGGCCCGCCCGCCGAAGGAGGCGACGCCGACCACCGTGTTGGCGGCCGAGCCGCCGGACATCTCGACCCCGGGGCCCATCGCGGCGTAGAGCTCGCGGGCGCGCGGCTCGTCCACCAGGTGCATGGTCCCCTTGACCAGCCTCTGGCGCGCGAGGAAGCCCTCCTCGGCGTGGGTCAGCACGTCCACCAGCGCGTTGCCGATGCCGACGACGTCGAGCTCGCCCGTCTCAGCCACGGCGGCGGCCCGGGCCCTTCGGCGGGAAGTAGCGATCGAGCAGCAGGCCGAGCCGCTTGCGGGTGCGCGGGGGGAACGCCTTCGGATTCGTGATCACCGCGCTCGCCAGCGCGTCGCCGCAGCCGGCGCCGCACGGCTTGCCCACGCGCGGGATCACCCGTCCGAGAACGGCCTTCGCGGTGGCCACGTTCTTCATCAGGTTGGCCACGACCGCCTCCACCGTCACCGCCGCGTGGCTCTCGTGCCACACGTCGTAGTCGGTGGCCAGCGCCAGCGTCGCGTAGCAGAGCTCCGCCTCGCGCGCCAGCTTGGCCTCGGGCATGTTCGTCATCCCGATGACCGACACACCCCAGCGGCGGTAGATCTGCGACTCGCCCTTGGTGGAGAACTGCGGGCCCTCGATGCAGATGTAGGTGCCGCCGCGGTGGACCCGGGTCCCCGCCTCCCGGCCCCCGGCCTCGAGCAGGTCGCCGAGGACGGGGCAGACCGGCTCGGCCATGCCGACGTGGCCCACGATCCCGTCGCCGAAGAAGCTCGAGACCCGGCGCTTGGTCTGGTCGTAGAACTGGTCGGGGATGACCAGATCCAGCGGGTGGATCTCCTCCTTCATGCTGCCCACCGCGCTCACCGAGATGACCCAGCGGGCGCCCAGGGCCTTGAGCCCGTAGATGTTGGCGCGGTAGTTGATCTCGGAGGGGGTGAAGCGGTGGCCGCGGCCGTGGCGCGGCAGGAAGATCACCCGGCGGTCGCCGAGCCGGCCCGTGCAGTAGGCGTCCGAGGGATCGCCGAAGGGCGTGCGCACGCGCACCCAGCGCAGCTCCTCGATGCCCTCCATCTCGTAGAGACCGCTGCCCCCGATCACGCCCAGCGCGGGCTCGCCGCCCGCCCCGGCCCTGGCCGCGCTCATGCGCCGATCTCCTCGAGCTCGGCGTGGGTCCGGTCCGCGCGGGCCTCCGTGATCGTGAGCGGCACGACCCGCCGGCCGAGCGTGTCGGGGCCCTCGAAGAGCACCTCGACGTAGTTGTCGGTGAGACCGGCGAGCAGCCCCGTCCGCCGGTCGCGCGCTTCCAGCACCACCGCCTCGCGCCGGCCGCCGACCAGCCCGCGCCGGAAGGCCAGGCTCTTCTCCGCGCCCAGCTGGCGCAGCCGGCGGCTCCGCTCCCGGATCGCAACCGCCGGCACGTGATCGGGCCGGCGCGCGGCCTCCGTCCCCTTGCGGTCGGAGTAGGAGAAGACGTGCAGCGAGGAGAACGGCAGCGCCTCGACGAGGCGGAGGGTCGCCTCGAAGTCCTCCGGGCCCTCCCCCGGATGCCCGACGATGACGTCGGCGCCCAGCCCCAGGCCCGGGATCGCCGCGGCCAGCCGGTCCACGAGGGCGCGGTACATGCCGGTATGGTACGGCCGCCGCATCAGGCGCAGCACGCGGTCGCTGCCGCTCTGCAGCGGCAGGTGGAGATGCGGCGCCATCACCGGCAGCGTGGTGACGGCCTCGACCAGCTCCGGCGTGAAGTAGGACGGCAGCACCGAGGAGAGGCGCAGCCACCGCAGCCCCCCCACCTCCGCGAGCGTCCGGAGGAGTGCGGCGAGCGTGGTGCGCGGGTAGAGATCCCAGCCGTAGTGGCCGATGTCCACGCCGGTGAGCGTGATGTCGAGGTAGCCGGCGGCCGCGAGCGCGCGCACCTGGTCGAGGACCACCTTTGGCTCCTGGCTCCGGCTCCGCCCGCGCGCCGCCGGCACGATGCAGAAGGCGCAGCGGTGCTGGCAGCCGTCCTGGATCTTCACGAACGCGCGCGAGCGCCCGGCCACGCGGGCGAAGGGCGCGATGGGCACCGCGCGCGCGGCGCCGATGTCCCCCACCCGCACGGTCGGGCGCGCGCGCTTGACCAGCGAGTCGAGCAGCTCGGGGAGCCGGTACTTTTCCTGGTTGCCGACGACGAGATCCACGCCCGGCAGGGCGGCCACCGCTTCCGGATCGGTCTGGGCGTAGCAGCCGGTGACGACCAGGAAGGCCCCCGGCTGCTCGCGGGCGACGCGCCGGACGAGCTGGCGGTCCGAGAAGTCGGCGCGCCCGGTGACCGTGCACGTGTTGATCACGTGCACCTGGGCGGCCTCGCCGGCGGGCACCACCCGGAAGCCGTGGCCTTCCAGCAGCGCCCCGATCTCCTGGGACTCGACCTGGTTGAGGCGGCAGCCGAGGGTGGACAGCGCCACCGTCACCGGGGCGCTCACGCGGTGACCTCCTCGCGGAGCTGGCCGCAGGCCGCGCCGATGTCCTCCCCCTTGCTCCAGCGGATCGTCGCGGTGATCCCGTGCTCGAGCAGGACGGCCTGGAAGGCGAGGATGCGCGCCAGCGGTGGCCGCGCGAAGCCCGAGCCCTCCCAGTCGTTGAACGGGATCAGGTTGATCTTGCCGCGGATGCCCTTGAGCAGCTTGACGAGGCGCCGGGCGTCCTCCACCGAGTCGTTGACCCCGTCGAGCAGGACGTACTCGAAGGTCATCCGCTGGCGGAACGGCAGCGGGAAGCGGCGGCAGGCGGCGAGCAGCTCCTCGATCGCGAAGCCGCGGTTGACCGGCATGATCCGGTCGCGGATCTCGTTGCTGGTGGCGTGGAGCGAGATGGCCAGGTTGACCCGGAGGTTCTCCTTGGCGAGCCGCTCGATGCCGCTCACCAGCCCCACCGTGGAGACCGTGATGCGCCGGGGCGAGAAGCCGAAGGCCTGCGGGTCGGTCAGCAGGCGCAGCGACTTCACGGTGGCCGAGTAGTTCGCGAGGGGCTCGCCCATGCCCATGTAGACCACGTGGGTGATCCGCTCGCCCGTGCCGAGCCCGCGGCGCGCCACCATCACCTGGGCGACGATCTCCCCCGCGCTCAGGTTGCGCTCGAGCCCCATGGTCCCGGTGTAGCAGAAGGCGCAGCCGAAGCCGCAGCCCACCTGGGTGGAGACGCAGAGCGTGAGCCGATCGCCGTCCGGCATCAGCACCGCCTGCACCCGCGCGCCGTCCCCGTAGCGGAGCACGAGCTTCTGGCTGCCGTCCTGGGCCGGGGTGCGCCGCTCGATCTCGGGCAGCTCGACCGTGGCCTGCGCGGCGAGGGCCGCGCGAAAGTCCCTCGGCAGGTCGGTCATGGCGTCCAGGTCGGTGACGCCCTTGACGTAGATCCACTGCGCCAGCTGGCGGCCCCGGTAGCGGGGGGCCCCGAGGCTCTCGGCCAGGGCTTCCATCTCGGCGGGAGACAGATCGAGTAGGTTAGTCGAAGACATACGCACCGTCGGATATTAACACAGGGGTCACCCCCCGATCCGGCGGGGAACCGCTCGCTTCTCTCAGCGGGCTACTTGGCCCGCTGCTTCAGCCAGACGCGGTAGGGCCGTTCCCTGTACTGCAGCCGTCGAAGGCATTTCAGTTCGCGAGACTGCCGCTCGTGCACAGCCCCGACAGGCGCCCCTCCGAATCGACGCTCACGACCTGACCGGGAGGTGGTTGTCTCATCCCCAGCTTTCGTGGGTCGGTGGTGGATAACCCGGTGGGTGGGGCCAGGGGCGCCACGGAATTTCGCGCACTAGGAGCGAATTGCCTCCGCGGTGAGCAGACCCCGCGGCGATCTGCCCTGCGGGCGGGTATCGGCTTTTGTGCGCGGGAACTTCCGCGCCGCGGTATGGTCTTACCGTGCGAGAGGCGGAGGCAGGCGACGCGCCGCGCTTCCTGGACCGGCTTCGCGCCGGCGATACCGCTGCCTTCGAGGATCTGGTGATGACATACCAGCATCGTGTCTTCGGGGTGGCCCTTCGCATGCTGGGCAATGCCGCCGAGGCGCAAGAAGTGGCGCAGGAGGCGTTCGTCCGCGCCCATCGCGGGCTCGGTGACTTCCGCGGCGACGCCAAGCTCTCGACCTGGCTCTACGCGATCACCTCGCGCCTGTGCCTGAACCGGCTCGCGTCGGGGGAGCGGCGGCTGCTGCGGCAGGGTGAGGACGCGTTGCTGCGGCTCGCGGACGGGGCGCCGCGTCCGGACGCGGCGCTCGAGCGCAGCGAGCTCGAGGCCGCGCTCCAGCGGGCGATCGCCGAGCTGCCCGAGGATCGGCGCATCGTGGTGGTGCTGCGCGACCTCGAAGGGCTGTCATACGAGGAGATCGCCCAGGTGCTGGAGCTCGAGCTCGGAACGGTCCGATCCCGCCTTCACCGCGCGCGGGCGGACCTGAAGGACAAGCTGGAGCGCTTCCTCCCATGACCTGTCACGAGGCCCGCGAAGGGCTCTCGGCCTACCTCGACGAGGCGCTCGCCCCGGAGGAGCGTGCCCGCGTGGAGGCGCATCTGGCGTCCTGCGCGGAATGTCAGCGCGAGCTCGCGCGCCTCCGCCAGACCGTCGCCTTGCTCCAGCGCGTGCAGCCCGTCCGGGCGCCCGTGGGTTTCGTGGATCGCGTGGTTGCTGCCGCGCGCCCCCGCCCCTGGTACCGACGCGTCGCGGATGCCGTGTTGCTGCCGCTGGCGGTCAAGCTGCCGCTGCAGCTGACCGCGGCGGTGATGGTCGGGCTGCTCGCGGTGTATCTCTTCGAGCGCACGCCCGAGCTGCAGCGGGCGGCGCGCCAGGAGGCACCGCGCCCCGAAGCGCCCGCGGAGTCGTTCGCGGACAAGGTCACGCGATCAGCGCCGGCCGTCCAGGCGCCACCCGAAGCCTCATCGCCGGCGCGTACCGGCGACGAGCGGGAGCGGCACGACACGCCCGGGCTACGGGACACCACGCCGCCCGCCGCGGCGCCGGCCCCCGCTCCACCGGCCGCGGCGCCCGCGCCGGTGCTCGCGCCTCGGCCGGAGACCGGGCCGGCGCCGGAGGCCAAGACGGAAGCGCCGAGCGAGAGCGTGGGCGCGACCGCCCGCCCGGAGACCGAGAGCCGCCCACGAGCCCTCGAGCGCGGCGCGGAGCCGGCGCGGCCGGCGCCGGCCTCGCCGAGGCTCGCCGCCAAGCGGGCCCCGCCCTCGGCCGACGTGGTGGCGCGCGTGGCGGTCAAGGACCGCGACGCCGCGGAGCGCGAGCTGGCCGCGCTGATCGCGCGCGTGGGCGGCAGCGTCGCCCAGCGCCGGAGCGAGGAGGACGCCACCGTGGTGGAGGCCCTGATTCCCCAGCCGCGCTACGCCGAGTTCTCCGAGAGCCTGACGCGCATCGGCTCCTGGCGGGTCGAGGCCGAGCGACCAGACCTCCCCGCCCAGATCCGCGTCATCCTCCGCCTCCAGTAGCCCTGGAACTTCTCGGTAGTTCCCGGGTCTAACCGGACAGCAACAGCCATCCGGACCCCGGAGGACGACGATGAGAACGCTTCCGAAACGCTTGATCGCTTTCACCCTCGCCGGCGCGCTGGGCTTCACCCACCCCGCCACGGCCGCGCCGGTCAAGATCACCGCCGGCGAGCAGCGCGACGTCATGATCACGGTCTACAACGGCGATCTCGGCCTGGTGAAGGAAGTGCGCGAGGTCCGGCTCGACCCCGGCCTCATCGAGACCCACTTCATGGACGTGGCCGCCCGGATCGATCCCACCTCGGTGCACCTGCGCTCGTTGACCGATCCGGCCGCCCTCAAGATCCTCGAGCAGAACTACGAATACGACCTGCTCTCGAGCGAGAAGCTCATGGAGAAGTACGTGGGGCGGAAGGTCCGGCTCTACCAGAGCAACGGCACCTTCCAGGAGGCGACCCTGCTCTCCACCCGCGGCCCGGTCTACGACATCAACGGCCAGATCCACATGGGGCACTTCGGCAGCGTGGTGCTGCCCGCGCTGCCCGAGAACCTCGTCTCCAAGCCGACGCTGGCCTGGCTGCTGCGCAACACGCGCCCGGCGGCCCAGCGCGTGGAGGCCTCCTATCTCACCGGCGGCATCAGCTGGAAGTCCGACTACGTGATGCTGATCAACGCGGCCGACTCCCGCACCGACCTCACCGGGTGGGTCACCATCAACAACCAGAGCGGCGCGACCTACCGCGACGCGGCGCTGAAGCTCGTGGCGGGCGACGTGAACCGGGCCGGGAGCCGGGACGACTCGCGCCGGGCGCTCGAGATGGTCGCGAAGGCGGCGTCCCCGGCCATGGCCGACCGCGACTTCAAGGCGGAGGGCTTCTTCGAGTACCACCTCTACACCCTGGACGGGCGCACCACGATCAAGGACAGCCAGACCAAGCAGCTCGCGCTGCTGTCGGCGGCCGACATCCCGGTGGACAAGCGCTTCATCTACTACGGGGCCGCGAGCTATCACCGCACCCAGTCCGGGGTGCCGATCTCGAACCAGAAGGTGGGCGTCTATCTCGACATCCGGAACACGAAGGAGAACCGCCTGGGCGTGCCCCTGCCCAAGGGCAAGGTGCGCGTGTACAAGGCGGACGCCTCGGGGAGCCAGCAGCTCATCGGCGAGGACTGGATCGACCACACCCCCAAGGACGAGCGCGTGCGGATCAAGATGGGCGAGGCCTTCGACGTGGTGGGTGAGCGCGTGCAGAAGGACTGGAGGCGCATCGCCGCGAATCTCTACGAGATCGAGTGGGAGATCACGCTGCGCAACCACAAGAAGGACGCCGTCACCGTCGAGGTGATCGAGCCCATGCCCGGCGACTGGGAGGTGCTCCGGGCCACCCACCCCCACCAGAAGCTCCAGGCCTTCACTGCCCGGTGGAGCCTCGCGGTGCCCAAGGAGGGGGCGAGCACGCTGGGCTACCGCATGCGCGTCCGCTTCTAGCCGGGACCGCCTTCGGCGGACAGGCCCTGCGGCTCGGCCGACCCTGAGCCGCAGAGGCCTCTCCACCGATGCCCCGCGCCGCGCGGCTGATGCTGCCGACGCTCCTCTCCGGCCGATACCTGGTCGACTACAGCTGCAGCGCATCCTGTTCCTGAGCGACCTGGCCGGAAATGCCCGGGAAGACGGCGCGATCGTCCTGGATCTCTCCGATTCCAAGCCCCCTCGAGAGGGCTTTCTCAGCGCCCTTCGATGAGGAGCAGGTAGAGGTCGAGCAGGTTGGTGTTCGTCGGGCCGGTGACCACGAGATCGCCGAGCGCGGCGAGCACCGGGTTCGAGTCGTTCTCGGCCAGGCGGGCCCGCGGATCCCGCCCCAGCTCCCGCGCCCGCCTGGCGCTGTCCCCGTCGGCCAGCGCGCCCGCGGCCAGGGTGGGCCCGTCGGTCCCATCGGTGCCCGCCGCCAGCGCCACGATGTCGTCCACGCCGTCGAGCTC
>Ga0209640_10005292_pt1 | contig 11281 bp, 8 predicted proteins | sample RifCSP10_1_FD_184018 | JGI IMG/M metagenome (GOLD analysis project Ga0209640, IMG submission 184018) | Soil microbial communities from Rifle, Colorado - Rifle CSP2_sed 10_1 (SPAdes) (version 2) | ecosystem: Environmental > Terrestrial > Deep subsurface > Rock core/Sediment | place: Rifle...
TGAAACGATGGATCACCAGCACCTTGGGGGGGAGCCGGTGCTCGGTTACCAGCTGACCCAGCTCTCCGATTGCCCGATTCACCTCCTCGGCGGTGATCGTTCCGACCTTCTTTCCGGGAGCGTGGCCGGCGCTCCGATAGTGCATGTAGAACTCAGGGTCAATCGCCAGGTGAACGTCCGGGAGGGCCAGCCAGGGAAGCAGCCGGGGCAGCTCGTGGGCGATGGTGCTGCGGCCGGCCTGAATATCCAGGAACAGGATCGCTCCCCGGTCCCGGGCCCAGCCATACACCTTACGGATCAGAGTGGTGTCCATGCGCAGCCGATAGAGGCCGTCCCGGCCGGGGCGTTCCTGGGCCACGACCGCTATGAGATGAAGGGCCGGTTGCACCGGGGTCGCGGGATCGGCGCGGCGCCACTCCGCCGCGATCGCCTCGAGCCGCGCCAGCATCCGGTCGGGAGGGATCTCGCCGAGGATCCCCATCCTGGTGGAGAGGGGATTGCCGTAGAACGCGACGATCCGGCGCGCCGGGAGCAGGGCGCCTGGCCCGGGAGCTGGCCCCGGCACCGGCCAGCCGGGATGGCGGAGCCCGCGGCTGATCGCGGCCGCGAGCGAGATGCTGTCGTGCCGGGTCCGCCCCTCGATCCGGGACGCAGCCACGAGAAAGCGGGCCGAGTCCGCGATCATGGTGAGACGGGCCGCGCCGGAATCGGCGGGCCCGCCTCCTTGGGCTCGAACGACGGCGGGGACCAGCCCGGCGAGCCACGAAACCGATACGAAAGCGGCCATGGTACGATTCATAGGGCGGGAAGATATCAGGTCGTCGACTTGGCTTGCCGGTCCCGGGCGGTGTTCATATGTTCACGCCGGCTTCCCGATTGGCGGTGCAATCTTGCGGTGGGTTCCGGTGTTCGTTGGGGCGCTCCTGACCGGGCTGCCGGCCTGCCGGATCGAGCAACGCCCCCCTCCAGCGGGAAGGGACGGCGCGTTTCGCACACCCGCCGAATCTGAGATTCCGTCTGGCCCCCTGGGGCTTTCCATCCGGCGCGGGCGGGCTCTGCTCCGCCACACCCCGGACAGCCTCCCGCAGCACGCCCCCAGCGCGCTCCGGTGCTTCAGCTGTCACATGCGCGAAGGAACCAAGGCCGGCGGCCTGCCGCTGGTCGGGGTCTACTCCCGGTTCCCGGAATACCGACCTCGCAACGGGCTCATTAATCTGCTCGAGGACCGGATCAACGATTGCTTCCGCCGGAGCCTCAATGGGTCGGCCTTGCCCCGCGACGGCCGCGACATGCGCGACCTGATCGCCTACTTCGCCTTCATTTCCCGGGGCATCGCCCCACCGGGTGAAGTCGCCGGCCAGGGGCTCCCCGTCCTCGAGCCCCTGCCGCCCGATACCGGGAGCGGTCGGGTGCTGTACCGGGAGGTCTGCGGCCGGTGTCACGGAGCCGACGGGGACGGAACCGGCCTGGCCCCTCCGCTGTGGGGCCCGCGATCTTTCAATGTCGGCGCCGGGATGGCCCGGCTCTACACCGCGGCCTCGTTTATTCGCCACAACATGCCGAACGACCAGGTTGTCGTGCTGACCGATCAGCAGGCCTTCGACGTGGCGGGGTACGTGCTGGCCCGGCCGCGGCCCGACTTTCCCGGCAAGGCCGATGACTGGCCCGGCGGCGACCCTCCCCCTGATGTGGCCTACCCGACCAGCGCGGCGCGCCAGAGAAAACCAGCGCCGTCGCCCCCACTACCATTGCCCCGGCCAAACCCTGGAGGTCTCCCATGAAACGTCGTGCCTTCATCACCCGTTCCGCCGGGGCCGCCGCGGCCCTGACCGCCGGGTCCGGGTTGTCCGCCGGCACCGCCCAGCAGACCCGGCCGGCGGCCTCGACCCACGACCGCTGGCTCGACGGAATGACCGCGAGACACCGTTGCCTCTTCGACTTCCCGCAACACGGCGACGGGACTCCCCTGATTCACATGTTCAACTACGTAGACACCTACCGTAAGGCATATGGTGAGCCAGCCAATACCGTGAACGCCATCGGCACCTTCTACGGCGCCCCCGGCCCGTTGGCCAGCATCCCGCTCGCCTGGAACGATGCGATCTGGGATAAGTACCGGATCGGCGAGCTGCTCAAGCTGAACGATCCGGCGACCAGGGCCCCCACTCGCCACAACATGTTCTATCGTCCGCGGGCGGCTGATCCGATCCTCTTCAACGGTGCCATGGCGATCGCCGGGATCGAGAACCTTCAGAGAATGGGCGCCACATTCCTGATGTGTAACAACGCCTTCATGGCCTGGATCGGCTTTCTCTCCGGGGCCGGCACCAGGGGGAATCCCGCGGAAATCGAACGCGACCTCCGGGCCAACCTCGTGCCCGGGGTCGTCACGGTTCCCGCTCTGGTGATCGCGATCGAGAAGGCCCAGGCCAAGGGGATCGCGTACAACCGGCAGTAGCCCTTAGCCTCGTCCTTTCAGGCGATCCAGCTCCCTTCGCTGCCGCTTGGTCGGGCGTCCGGTGGTGCGGGGCGATACGCGGGCCGCGGCCCGGTGCTGCTCGAGCACCCGTTCCCGGGCGGCCCGGCTTTCCGGATCCTCTCGGTACAGGCCGGCTGCTTCTTCCGGCGGACCCCGTCGGCGGGCCTCGGCCAGCACCTCTACCCGGTATTCCCGGGGCCCGGCCCGGACCCGAACCGTATCGCCGGGGCGCACCTGCTTCCCCCGCTTGATCCGCTGTCCATTGAGCTCGACCCGGCCTCCGTCCACAGCCGCAGCCGCGAGCGCCCGGGTCTTGTAGAAGCGGGCGGACCAGAGCCAGAAGTCGAGCCGATTCATGGGGGCTCAGGGTCGGGAGTGAAGGTTCCGATCCTAATGAGGTGGTCCGGAGCCTGCCACCTGCCAGCTACCCCCGCTCGCCTCGCACCCGCTTAATTTCGGCAATCGCCCCGTGCCAGACTTCCCGACCGCATTTCCCGACCAGACGATCCCGCCCCACGCGGGAGAGCGGCGGTTCGGGCCGCTCGAGCAGCGGAACTTCCTGCGCTGGGTCTACGTCGGGCGGGCGGTTCTCGCCTCGGTATTGCTGGTTCGGTTGTCGCTGCTTGGGGGCACCGTCGAGGCCAGCTATTACGGCCTCCTCGTCGTTATCCTCGCGTACGCGGTCACCGGGTACGGCCTCTACATCAGCTTCATCCGGAGACGGCGGGCCGGCTTGCTGTTCCTGTTCTGCCACGCCGCCACCGACCTGCTGCTGGTCACGATGCTGGTGCACTTCGCCGGGGCTCAGCAGAGCGGATGGGTCGCCCTCTTCGTGCCGGTCATCGCGGTTTACGCGCTGCTGATGCCGCTCCGGCTGGGGGCTCTCACGGCCGCGGTCGGGGCCGGACTTTTCCTCGCCGATTCGTTCTTGCTGCGGGAGCTTCCGGAGGGCAGCTGGGTCTGGGGCCAGGTCACCGTGTTTCTGCTGGTGTCGTTCGTGGTGGCCTATCTCGGGCAGCGGCTTCGCGCTGCGACGGTCGAGCACAGCGAGCTCCAGATCGAGCTCCGCCGGGTCCGGTTCGAGGCCGACGAGATCCTCCGGAACATCCGTTCCGGCGTGGTCACCCTGGATGCAGAGGGCCGGCTCGCCTTCATCAACCTCGCCGCCGAGCATCTGCTGGGGCTGCCGGCGGCCGAGTGGCTCGGCCTTCCCGTGCTGGAGGAGCTGGGGCGGCGGTCGCCCGAGCTTCTGGATGCGGTCACAACCGGGATTCGCAAGGGACGCCGAGTCGCCCGGGGTGAAGGCACCGCCCGGCGGGCCGATGGACACGAGGTGCCGATCGGACTCTCCACGACCACTTTCGTCCGGCCGACCGAGGACCGCCCCAGCGTAACGGCGATCTTCACTGACATCTCCGACCTCCAACAGATGCAGCTCCTGCAGCTCCGGGCCGAGCGGCTCGAAGCCGTCGCCGCCCTCTCCGCCTCTCTGGCCCACGAGATCCGGAACCCCCTCGCCTCGATCCGGAGCTCGGTCGAGCAGCTGGCCCGGGTCTCCCGCGAGGACCCCGACGACCGGATCCTCAGCGAGTTGATCGTCCGGGAGACCGACCGCCTCAGCCGGCTGCTCGGCGAGTTCCTGGACTTCTCCCGGGTCCGGGCCGGGAATTTCGCCCCGGTAGACCTTGCCGCCGTCATGCGGGGCGCGGCCCAGCTGATCAGGGAAGACCCCGACACCGGGCCCGGGGTCGAGATCCAGGTGCACGGGGAGGCGATCGAGCTCGAGGCGGACGAGGACCTGCTCCACCGGATCGGGACCAACCTGATGCTGAACGCCGCCCAGGCCATGGACGGCGCGGGCCGGATTGAGGTCCTGATTGACCAGCCCGATCGCCGCGAGCTGTCCGGGGTCAGTGCCGCCGAATTCGAGTATCCGGTCCGGCTGCGGGTCCGCGACAACGGGCCCGGCATTGACCCCGAGCTGATGCCGCGGCTGTTCGAGCCGTTCGTTTCGGGGCGCCCCGGCGGGAGTGGTCTGGGTCTGGCAATCGTGCAACGGGCGGTCGTGGCTCACCGCGGCGTGGTCATGGTTGAGTCTGCCCCGGGAGAGGGGACCACGTTTACCATTCTCCTCAACGGGAAGCGGCCCTTGGAGGGCGCATGAGTCAGCAGGCTTCGATCCTGATCGTGGACGACGAGTCGGGCATTCTGGATACCCTCCGAATCCTCCTCCGCAAGGAAGGCTTCGAAGTCGCCACCGCGCAGGGAGGCAAGGCGGGCCTCGAGCAAATCCGCTCGGGCAATCACGACATCGTCCTTACCGACGTCCGGATGCCGCAGGTCACGGGACTGGACATCCTCCAGGCGGCCCGGGACCAGGACCCGATGACCCCGGTCATCCTGATGACCGCTCAGGCCTCGCTCCAGACCGCGATCCAGGCGGTCAACCAGGGCGCCTTCTATTACATCCAGAAGCCGTTCTCCAACGATGAGCTGCTGGCAATTCTCAGGAGGGCCTGCGAGTACCGGCAGGTCCGGGTGGAGAACCGGCAGCTCAAGCAGGAAATCCGCCGGAAGGACCGGAGCACGGTGGTCCGCCCGATCGGGAAGTCCCGGCGATTCGCCGAAGTCCTCCGCTTGGCCGAGCAGGTCGCCCCGAACGATTCCACGGTGCTGATCCAGGGCGAAAGCGGCACTGGCAAGGAGGTGCTGGCCCGGTACCTCCACAACCTCTCCCGCCGGGCCGAAGGTCCCTTCCTCTCGATCAACTGCGGTGCGCTCCCCGAGAACCTGCTGGAGAGCGAATTGTTCGGGCACGTCAAGGGATCTTTCACCGGCGCGGTGCGGGACAAGCAGGGGTTGTTCGCGGCGGCGCGGGGAGGGACGTTTTTCCTGGACGAGGTCGGCGAGATGCCACCCTCGCTCCAGATCAAGCTCCTCCGGGTTCTCCAGGAGCGCGAAGTCATTCCGGTCGGAGCTACCGAGACCATTCCGGTGGACGTCCGGATCATCGCAGCCACCAACCGGGACCTGGAGGAGGAGGTCCGTCGGGGCCATTTCCGGTCAGACCTGTTCTATCGCCTCAACGTGATCGCGCTGGAACTGCCATCGCTCCGGGACCGGCGCGACGACCTGGTCCTGCTGATTGATTATTACCTCCAGGAGCTTGCCCAGGAACGGGACCACCCCCCCAAGGCGCTCTCCTCCGAGGCGCTCGACGCGGTCATGGTGTACGACTGGCCCGGCAACGTGCGGGAGCTGCAGAATGCTCTCGAGCACGCGGTGGTCCTCAGCAAGGGACCCTTGATCGAGCCGACCTCCCTGCCGGAACGAATCACCCGCCGCCGCCGGGAGCCGTTGGTGGCGGAACGCTCCTCGCCCAACCCGTCGCTCGACGTGATCGAGCGGGCCTACATCATGTGGGTCCTGCAGGCCGAGGGGGGCAACAAGACCAGGGCGGCCGAGATTCTGGGGATCGACCCGTCGACGCTTTACCGGAAGCTCAGCCGGTACGAGGAGCAGCCGGCGGCCGGGTGATCGCGGCCCTCTCGCTACTCTTTGCGCTTTCGGGGGCAGCCGGCCTCTTCTACGAGGCGGTGTGGAGCCGGTACCTGAGCCTGTTCGTGGGCGCCGATGCCTACGCCCAGGTGCTCACCCTCGTGATCTTCCTCGGAGGAATGGGTGCCGGGGCGCTGGCAGTGAGCCGCCGCTCCGCCCGGATCCGCGATCCCCTGTTCACCTATGCCATCGTGGAGCTGGTGATCGGGGTGCTGGGGCTCCTCTTCCACGACACGATCTATCAGCCGGCAACCGGCTGGGCCTACAGTCACCTGTTCCCGGCCCTCGGGGGCGGGGTTCCGCTCCTGGTCGGGAAGTGGCTGATGGCGGGTTTCATGATCCTGCCCCAGTCGTTCCTGCTCGGCGCCACCTTCCCGCTCATGTCGGCCGGGGTGCTGCGGCGGATCCCCAGGGAGCCCGGCCGCACCCTTTCGATTCTCTATTTCACCAACAGCCTCGGCGCGGCCGCCGGAGTGCTGGTCGCCGGGTTCGTGCTCTACCGAATGGCCGGCCTGCCGGGAACCCTTGCGGCAGCCGCGATTCTCAACCTGGTCGTGGCCCTGGGGGCGTTGGTGGTCTGCCGGATCAGCCGCACCGGCGGCGCGCCGACTCAGCCGGCCGAGGCGGCGGCGGCTCCCCGGCCTCCGAGCGGCCATCTCCCGGACCGCACCCTGGCCACGCTGCTCCTGGTGGCCGCAGCCGGTACGGCCGTCGCCTCCTTTATCTACGAAGTCGGGTGGATCCGGATGCTCTCGCTGGTGCTGGGGAGCTCCACCCACTCGTTCGAGCTGATGCTGTCGGCTTTCATTCTCGGGCTCGCGTTGGGGGCCTGGTGGATGCGGCGTCGGGCCGATCGATTCCCCGATCCGGTGCAAGCCCTGGCGGTGATTCAGCTCGCTATGGGGGCGCTCGCCCTTCTCAGCCTGCCGCTCTACCTGGAGTCCTTCCAGTGGACCGCCGCCCTGATCCAGGCCACCGCGCGGAGCGAGCCGGGGTACCTCATCTTCACCGTGGCCCGCTACTTCCTCTGCCTGGCAATCATGCTGCCGGCCACGTTCTGCGCCGGCATGACCCTCCCGCTGATCACCCGCATCCTCATGGGCCAGAGCCAGGACGGGGGGCCGGGGGGGGGGAGCGGGCTATCGGTCGGGTGTATGGCGTGAACACCCTCGGGTCAATCGCCGGCGTCGCTGCAAGCGGCCTCGTCCTGCTTCCAGCTCTAGGCCTCAAGGGGACCCTGATCCTGGGCGGTGGCCTGGACATGGCGCTCGGGGTCGGCCTTCTCATCGCCTGGCACCGATCCCGCCGCCCGGCACTGGTCCTGGGAGGCGTCCTGGGGACCGCAGCCCTGATCGTCGTGATCCTGGGTGGAGTGCGGTTCGACCCGGCCCTGCTCTCGAGCGGGGTGTTCCGGGTCGGCCGGGTGATTGACGAGGGACAGCGGGATATCCTGTTCCACGCCGATGGGAGAACCGCGACCGTCCATGCGACCCGGTTTCGCTCCAACGGGATCCGGGTCCTCCTTACCAACGGGAAACCCGACGGCTCGCTGAGCCCGGCGTGGTTCGAGCGCTGCGATTCCCGCGCGCCCCGCCTCGCCTTCGCCTCCGACGACGGGACCCAGGTCCTGCTCGCCCTGATCCTCCTGGCCCATGCGCCCCGCGCGGAAGTGGGAGCGGTGATCGGACACGGCACCGGGATCTCCTCCCACTTCCTGCTCGCCAGCCCAGCCCTGACCCGACTCAGCACCATCGAGATCGAGCCGGCCATGATCGCCGGGTCCCGGGTCTTCTATCCGGCCAACCGCAGGGTGTTCGACGACCCCCGCTCCCGGCATGTGATCGGAGACGCCCGGGCTTTCTTCGCCGCCTCTCCGGCCCGGTTCGACCTGATTCTCTCCGAGCCCTCCAATCCCTGGGTCAGCGGGGCCAGCGGGCTCTTCACTACCGAGTTCTACGCCCGGGTCCGGGGGGCGCTCGGTCCCGGCGGAGTGTTCGGCCAGTGGCTCCACACTTACGAGCTCTCCGACGGGTTGGTACTCAGCGTTCTGGCCGGGCTGCACGAGAACTTCGCCGACTACCGGATCTTCCTGATGAGCGGAGGAGACTTGCTCGTGGTCGCTACGGCGGAGCCTCGGCTTCCGGTTCCCGACTGGACGGTCACCAGGATCGAGGCCGTGACCCGCGATCTCTGCCGGTTCCTGCCGATGACCGATCCCGCCCTGGACCGGATCGCAGTCGCCGATCGGGCCGGCCTGGCGCCGCTCTTCGGGAGGGGCCTGCGGCCGAACTCCGACTTCTATCCGGTGCTGGATCTCGGAGCCGAAGCGGCCCGTTTCATTCAGCGGTCCGCGGTCGGAGTGGCCAGCCTGGGCGGCGGGGTGGTGGACTACTTCGGTGATTCCCAGCCGACGGCCGCCGGCTTCGACACCGCCACCACCAGCCTGCTGCTGCCGGCGCCTCGGGTCAAGGCAATGCTCCTGGCCGCCCAGGTGCGCCGGTCCGGCGTGGATTCCGGATGGAGCGAGCTGCCCGGGGCCGCCGAGCGGTACCTGCTGCGGGTGTGGATCGGCCAGACCGCCGGCGGTGCTCCCCCGGGGAACTGGCGGGGCTGGACCACCGACTTCTGGGCGGCCCGCCGAGCCCTTCACGGGGGGAGCGCGCCGCCGGACACCGGGTTCTTCAAGTTGGCGCGGGCGTTCGTGGATCGTACCCGATCTCCTGAAGGGGTCCGGGCGGCGGTGGCCTTCGGTGAGAGGTTGGCGCACCGGGACCTGATCGGCGCCGCGCCCCCGGCCCGGGTCCTGCTCCAGGAGGCCATGGCGGGCCGGTTCTGGGTTCCCCCGGACGATCTCCTGGACGGCGGCGTTCGGGCGCTCCTCGCCGCGGGACAGCCGGAGCGAGCCCGGGAAGCCTACGACCGGGTTCGGCCCTACTCGACCCGGGCCCCGGGAGACTTCCGGCTCCTGGTCCTGAACGCCTCGATCGAGCAGGCCCGGGGGGAGACCCAGCCCTGATGGAGATTCCCCGGCTCTCGGTGATCGTCCCGGTCTTCAACGAGCGTAACACGCTCGATGCGATCGTGGAGCGGCTGCACTCGGTTCCCCTGCCGATGGAGATCATCGCGGTGAACGACTGCTCCCGCGACGGGAGCGGAGAAATCCTGGACCGGCTCAAGGGCCAGGGGGCCATCGACGTGGTGGTCCACCACGAGGTCAACCGGGGCAAGGGCGCCTCACTCCGCAGCGGGATCGCTCATGCGACGGGCGAGGTCATCGTGGTACAGGACGCCGACCTGGAGTACGATCCCCACGAGTTCGGCCGTCTTCTCTCCCCGATCATGGAAGGAAAGGCCGACGCGGTCTTCGGTTCCCGGTTCCTGGGGGGTGGCGGGCGGGTGCTGTATTACTGGCACTCGGTGGGCAACAAGGTGCTCACGACCTTGTCCAACATGCTCACCGACCTCAACCTCACCGACATGGAGACCTGCTACAAGATGGTGAAGGCCCCGCTGATGAAATCGCTGGTCCTCACGAGCAATCGGTTCGGCTTCGAGCCGGAGGTGGTGGCTCGGCTGGCCCAGGCCCGGGCCCGGATCTGGGAGCTGCCGATCACCTACAGCGGCCGCACCTACGAGGAAGGGAAGAAGATCGGGTGGCGCGACGGAATGGCTGCACTCTGGCACATCCTGCGGTTCAACCTCATCCCGCCCCGGAGAAAGCGCTGACCCGCGGCGGGTTCGACCGGCCGCTTACCGCCCTGGTGGCGGCATTCCTCCTGGTTTTCGGCCTCCTCCCCCTGGCCAACTGGATTCCCGGAGGCCACTCGGCGCCGTGGTTCGGCGTCGTCGCGGCCGACCTGCTCACCGGTCTGAGCGTAGCCCTCGGGGCCGGCATCGTCGTCGGCATCCTCGCGGGGAAGATCCGGTCCGGAGCCGTCGGGGCCCGGCTCGACCTCTCCGCGGCGATCGAACGCCGATGGGCGGTGGGGGTCGGCGGCCTCGTCCTCGGGGCCTTCGGCCTCTACCTACTGGTCTCCATCGCCGCTTTCAGCGCCCGGCCGCTGCTCATCGACGAGATCATCCAGGTGGTTCAGGCCAGGATCCTCGCCGCCGGCAAACTCTGGGTCCCCGCCGAACCGCACCAGTTCTTCTTCAGCAGCATGCATCTGGTCGAGCAGGAAGGGCGGGTTTACGGACAGTTCCCGATCGGCGGTCCCGCGATGCTGGCGCTGGGCAGCCTGGTCCGGGGCGAGTGGCTGGTGAATCCGGTTTTCGGCGCCCTGAGCGTGGGACTGTTTGGGGCCCTGGTTCGTCGCGTCGAGCCCCGGGCCGGCACCGTGCTGCTTGCGACCGGGCTCTTTGCCCTCGCCCCGTTTGCGGTGTTCATGTCCGCGTCACACATGAACCACGTTCCCACCCTGCTGTGGCTTCTCATCGGCATGGTAGGCCTGGTCCGGTCGGTTTCTCCGTCGGGGCGGTGGCTGGATGGACTGGTTTGCGGGCTCGGGTTCGGCCTCGCGGCGACGATCCGCCCGGCCGACGCGATGGCGTTCGCCGCCCCGGCCGGAGTGTGGCTGCTGGCTCGTGCCGGCAGCCGGACCGAGCGTCGGGTCGGGCCCCTCCTCGGCGCCGGCCTGGGGGTCGCCCTTCCGCTCCTCGCTCTCGCCTGGGTCAACCTCGAGACCACCGGGGCTCCGTTGCGCTTCGGCTATACGGTGCTATGGGGTCGGGCCCACGACCTCGGGTTCCATGGCACGCCCTGGGGCCCCACCCACACCCCGGCCCGGGGAGTCGAGCTGATCAACGTCTATTTCCTGCGGCTCCAGAGCTACCTGTTCGAGGCGGCGGGACCCTCGCTCCTCCCCGCCACCGCGACGCTTGCCCTGGCCCGCCGGCTCACCCCGTTCGATCGTTACCTGCTGGTGGGGAGTGTGTTGCTGGTGGGGTTCTACTTCGCATACTGGCACGATGGCTTCTATCTGGGTCCGCGCTTCATGTACCCGCTGCTGCCGGTGCTGGTGCTCTGGACCGCGCGGCTCCCTGCGGTCCTCGAGGCCCGGCATACCCTGACTGGGCGCGGGGAACCGCCAACCGGGGAGTCCCGGCCCGGCTCCGCCCTCTGGCCGGCGGTTCGCCGAGTGGTCCTCGCCACCATGGTTATCGGGGCTGTTTTGGGGCTGGCGACCTCGGTTCCGTTGCGGCTCAGTCAATACCGGGGCGGGCTGATCTCGCTGCGGTGGAATG
>Ga0209640_10005293_pt1 | contig 11281 bp, 10 predicted proteins | sample RifCSP10_1_FD_184018 | JGI IMG/M metagenome (GOLD analysis project Ga0209640, IMG submission 184018) | Soil microbial communities from Rifle, Colorado - Rifle CSP2_sed 10_1 (SPAdes) (version 2) | ecosystem: Environmental > Terrestrial > Deep subsurface > Rock core/Sediment | place: Rifle...
GCGGTTGTCGAGCAATCCTCGCGCGATGCCCGCGACCACCGCGGCACAGGCGCCGGTGCCGCACGCCAGGGTCTCGCCCGCGCCGCGCTCGTACACGCGCAGCCGGATATGGGCGCGGTCGACGACCTGCATGTAGCCCGCATTCACGCGCCCGGGAAAGCGCGGATGGCGCTCGATCAGCGGCCCTTCGCTGGCGACCGGCGCATCATCGATATCGGGCACGATCTGCACCGCGTGCGGGTTGCCCATCGAGAGCGCGCTGATCGGCAGCCGCCGGCCGGCCACTTCCAGCTCGTAGGTCAGCGCCCGGCGCGGGGCCTCGAACGGGATGCGCGCCGGCTCGAACTCGGGCACGCCCATGTCCACCGTCACTTCTCCGTTTGGCTCCACGCGCGGCACGATCACGCCGGCACGGGTGCCGACCCGTATCTCGGTCTTGGTGGTAAGCCCCCGGTCCCGCACGTAGCGCACGAAGCAGCGCGCCCCGTTGCCGCACTGCTCGACCTCGCTCCCGTCGGCGTTGAAGATCCGGTAGTAGAAATCGGTATCCGGCTGCCGGGGCGGCTCGATCAGCAGCACCTGGTCGCAGCCGACCCCGAAGTGCCGGTCCGCGATGCGGCGTAACGGCTCCGGGGACAGGCTGATCGGCTGGGCGAGGGCGTCGAGGACGACGAAGTCGTTGCCTAGACCCTGCATCTTAGTGAATTTTAGCCTCATTTAGCTACAAATCGCCTAAAATCACGGTAGATACAGCGATCCATTACCACCGTCATGCCCGCTTCCCGCGCCCGCCGCGCGGCGGGCTCGTTCACGATACCCTCTTGAATCCAAATAGCTTTTAGCCAGAGCCCCAAGCACTCGTCCACGACCTGGTCTATGAATTCAGGCCGGCGGAAGACATTGACCAGGTCTATCGGCACCGGGACGTCTGCGAGGCAGCGGTAGACCTTGGCGCCCAGCACCTCGGCGGCAATGGGGTGCACCGGGATGATCGTGTAGCCGTAGCCCTGCATGGCCTGCGCCACCCCGTAGCTCGGCCGGGAGGGGTTGGGCGAGAGGCCCACGACCGCGATGGTCTTCACTCGCTTGAGCAGCGCGCAGCGTTCTTCCACGCCCGGATTCTCAAACATGGCCCCACGCCAGCCAATGGCGATCGCTTACCGCCCCGACCTCGAAATGCGCCATAGCGCATGCGCGCAACTGCGCTGCGACCTCATCCGGCCGGTAAGCGGCGAGCAAAGAGTTGTAAAAGTCGCGCTGCAGCACCGGCGGCGCGTCCGGGGCATGCTGGTTGACCAGCGCCTGCGCCGCCGCCGCGGATTCCGGCCGCAGCAGATCCATCACGAGCACCGGCGCCGCGCGTTTCGCGGCAGCCGCGACAGTCTGCCACAGCACCCGCGGGTCGGCCAGGTGATGGAGCAGGCTGTTGCTGATGATCGCGTCATAGCCGCGCAAGACGAGCTTCGTATCGGGCAGGCGCAGCCACGTCAGCGTGACCCGGCCCTCCAGCCCGGCGCGCGTGACGGCCTCGCGCCCGAGCCGAAGCATGGGCTCCGCGCCGTCGATCCCCTCGACCGCAGCATGCGGGTAAGCCCGGGCGAACCGGATCGTCACGTCGGCGGGCCCACAACCGAGATCGAGAACGCGCCCGCCGCGGAAATCGGGAAAGAGCCGGGCAAAGTGCGCGACGAAGGACTGGTGCGGCTCGCTGAAATCGGCTTCGGCGTAGGCTTGCGCCTGCGTCGCATCCTCCATCAATTCGGGTTCCGGTATGCGATCCATGTCCTCAGGCGGTTTTGCTTTCAGCAGCCTGTCGGAGCGCCAAGCCCGACAGGCTGCTAGGCATGCACCTCGTTCGCGGCGGCGGTCAGCGCTTCGCACACGCGGCGAATCGCATCCGGGGTGAGCTGCGGATAGATCGGCAGCGACAGCACCTCGCGCGCGGCCTGCTCGGCCGCGGGCAGCGACAGGCCCCGGCATCGGGCTTCGTATACCGGCTGGCGGTGCAGCGGGATGGGGTAGTAGATGCCGCTTGCCACCCCACGCGCAGCGAGCCGGTCCCGCACCGCCTCGCGCGCCCCCGTGCGAATGGTGAACTGGTGATAGACATGGGCGCCTCGGCCGTGCTCCGCAGGGAGCCCGAAGCCGGAGCCGGCAAGTAGCCGGCGATAGAGCCCTGCATGTGCGCGCCGCTGCTCGTTCCACCGCGTAAGGTGCCTGAGCTTCACCCGCAAGATCGCCGCCTGCAGTTCGTCGAGCCGGCTGTTGTAGCCGATCACCTCGTGCCGGTAGGCCACGCTGGCGCCGTGATGGCGCAGCATCCGCACGTGTTCCGCAAACGCGCCGTCGTTCGTGGTGACCATCCCGCCGTCGCCGTAGGCGCCCAGGTTTTTCGTCGGGTAAAAGGAAAAGCAGCCGGCGAGTCCCCAGCCGCCCGCACGCCGGCCGTCGAAATCCGCGCCGAACGCCTGCGCGCAGTCCTCGATCAGCACGAGGCCCCGCCGCTCGCAAATCTCCGCCAGCGAGGCAAGGTCGGCGGTCTGGCCGAAAAGGTGCACGACGATCACCGCGCGCGTCGCCGGCGTGATCGCCGCCTCGAGACTTGCCGGATCGAGGTTGTAGGTCGCCGGATCGATGTCCGCGAACACCGGCCGGGCGCCGACGTAGGAAACCGCCTCGGCAGTCGCGATGAAGGTGAACGCGGGTGTCACCACCTCGTCGCCCGGACCGATGCCGGCGGCCCGCAGCGCGAGATGCAGCGCGTCCGTCCCGGAGGCCACGGCCACCGCGTGCGCGACGCCGAGACGCGCGGCAATCTCGCGCTCGAGCGTGGCGCCCTGCGGGCCGAGGATGAACACGCCGGCCGTCAGCACTTCGCGCATGGCGGCCGTCAACTCGCCCTCCAGCTCGCGGTACTCGGTCACGAGATCGAGCATGGGCACGTTCACTTCGATGCTCCCCCTGCGCCCATTGACAGGCGCGCCCGCCGCTCATCGACGAGGCGGCGCACCTCAAGCGCCAGCGCGAGCGCTCGACGGCCGTCCACGCCCGAGACGGCCGGCGCCCGGTTCTCGCGCACCGCCGCGACGAATGACTCCACCACGGTGCGTAACGCGTCCCGGTCCTGAAATGTCTGCTCTTCCTGCACCACTTCCCCGTCGTCCGCCCGGCGCACGACCCGCAATTGCGCGTTCTGCAGGTCCGCGGAGACATAGCGGTCGAAGCCGAAAGCCCGCAGTTTCCTCACCGGCGTCTGACTCACCCGGCTCGCCGACAAATTGGCGACCATGCCGTCGGCGAACTCGATGCGCGCGTTGGCAATGTCCACCGAGTCGGTCAGCACGTTGAAGCCGCAGGCGGACACCGAAGCGACCTCGGCCCGCGCCAGCGCGAGCACGAGGTCGATGTCGTGAATCATCAGGTCGAGCACGACATCGGCATCGGCACCGCGCGTCTTGAAGGCAGACAGGCGTTCGGACTCCAGGTACAGCGGGCGCGGCAGCATCGCGCAGAGCGCCGCGAAGGCGGGATTGAATCGCTCCAGGTGCCCGACCGCGAGGCATGACCCGCGTGAACGGGCGAGCGCGACGAGCCTGTCCGCTTCCTCGAGCGTGCGCGTGATGGGCTTTTCCACCAGCACGTGCACGCCGGCGGCGAGGCACTCGCGCGCCACCGCGTAATGCGCTGCGGTCGGGACGGCGACCGATACGAGATCGACGGCGGGCAAGAGTTCGCGGAAGTCGGTGACCGCCCTGCAGCGGTGCCGCGCCGCGATCTCGCGAGCGCGTGCGCCATCGATGTCGGCGACCCCGACGAGCTCCAGGCCCTCGCATGCCGCGTACTTCTCGGCATGGTACTGCCCCAGGTAGCCGACCCCGATGACGGCTGCGCGCAGTTTCTTCATCCGCAGGATTTTCGCGCGATCGGGCGTTCTCACCAAGTCAATAAAAGCGCGCCGCCCCCGGCGGCCGGGTCTTGAAGCGCTTGTGAAGCCAGAAGTATTGCTCCGGCATTTCCAGCACCCGCTCCTCGATGAACGCGTTCATGCGGCGCGCGTCGCGCGCGTCGTCGTTGCTTGGGAAATCGCTCCAGGCAGGATAGAAGGTGAGCACGTAGCCGCCTGCGCCCGGCAGCTGGCGCGTGACCGCCGGCACGACCACCGCGTCGGCCAGGCGCGCGATGCGCGCAAGCCCGGTGATGGTCGCCGCCGGCACGCCGAAGAAGGGCACGAAGATCGAGTCGCGGGCGCCGAAATCCATGTCCGGCAGATAGTAAAACGGCAGGCCCTTCCGCATCGCCTTCACGACCGGCCGTATGCCCTGCTGCCGTGAATAGAGCTCGGGCACGATGAAACGCGTGCGGCCGTGGAACAGGATCGCATCGACGGCGGGGTCTTTCTGGTGGCTGTAGACCGACGCCACCGGGTACTCCGTGGTGAGCCGGACGCCGCCCATGTCCAGTCCTATGAAGTGGGGCGCGAGCCAGATCACCGGGCGATCCGCGACCGCCCGCCAATGCTCGAGCCCCTCGATGCGCACCAGCCGCTGCACGCGTTCCTTCGACGACCACCACAGGACGCCATGCTCGAGGAAACCGCGGCCGAAGGCCTGGAAGTGGCGTCGCGCGACGCGCCGCCGCTCCGCTTCGCTCCAATCCGGAAAACAGAGCCTCAGGTTCGTGAGCGTGACATTGCGCCGCTCGCGCGAGAGCCCGTAGAAACCGAGCCCCAGCGCCCGTCCGATCGGCGCGAGCGCCGCGAGCGGCAGGAAATGCAGCAACCAGATGACGGCGAGCCCCAGGCGCGTCAGCATAACCACGAGGGATGAGGGATGAGGGATGAGGGATGAGGAAGGAAGCCGCGGTCAAGCGAAAATTCGAGGATAACCATCGCGTCCTTCCCGCCGTTCCCCTTCCAGACTGTTTCCGCCATCACCCCTTGCCCATTTTTCCTGATTAATAAAGTTCCGGCGGAGGGCTTGCCCCTGCCGGAACTTTATAGCGGTTGTAGCTCCACAGGTATTGCGCCGGACAGCGCCGCACCTGCGCCTCGATCGCGCGGTTGAGCGCCGCCTCGTCGAGATCATCGGCCGGCAGCTCCTCCAGGTGCAGGCGGTAGCCGCGGCCCTCGGGCAGGCGCTCGGCGAACGCCATGATCACCGCCGCGCCGCTCGACTGCTGCAGCCGCCGCGCGAGCGTCATGGTGTAGGCGGGCCGGCCGAAGAACTCCGCCCATACGCCTTCGCCCGCGCCCGGCGCCTGGTCGGGCAGGAGCCCCACCGCTTGGCCACGCGAGAGCGCCTTGTAGAGCATGCGCACACCGCTGAGATTCGCGGGCGCCACGCGGGCCTGCCAGCGGCTGCGCCCAGCCACCATCAGCGGCTCGAGCCAGCTCTGCTTCGGCGGCCGGTAGAGCACGGTGAGCGGCAGGCGCTGCGCGCCGTAGAGCGCGGAGATCTCGAAGCAGCCGAGGTGCGGCGTGAGGAAGATGATGCCCTTGCCGCGCGCACGCGCCGCTTCCACGATACCCCAGCGCTCGCACTCGACCACGAGCCGCGCGACCTTCTCGTCTTTCCCGAACCAGATCGCGATCAGCTCGGTCACGCCCTTGCCGGTCTCGGCGATCGCTTCCCTCAACAGCGCGCGGCACCGAGGCTCGTCTTTGCATATGCCGCTCGCATAGAGGTTTTCCTTGAGCCTTCGGGCGTAGGTCGGCGAGGCCCAGTAGGCGAGCCAGCCGAGCGCCGCGCCAGCGCGGTGCAGCCAGGCGAGGGGCAGGCGCGCGCACAGCCGGAGCACCGCGACAAGCATGATTTTGGTTTTATAAATCGAGGCTTATCTGCTATTCTATGCGTCTTTTTCCGTTCACGAAATACCAGAAATGAGCGATTTTCTCTTCACCTCCGAATCGGTTTCCGAAGGGCATCCCGACAAGATCGCGGACCAGATCTCCGACGCGGTTCTCGACGCGGTCCTCGTAAAAGACAAGTTCGGCCGCGTCGCCGCCGAGACGCTGGTCGCGACCGGCCTCGTCGTGATGGCGGGCCAGATCACCACGCGCGCGAGTGTCGATTACGCCGAGATCGCGCGCGATATCGTGAAGCGCATCGGCTACGACAGTTCCGAAATCGGCTTCGACTACCGCACCTGCGCGGTGCTCACCGCTTTCGACAAGCAGTCGCCCGACATTGCGCAGGGCGTGGACGAAGGCAAGGGGCTCGACCTCGAGCAGGGCGCGGGCGACCAGGGCCTGATGTACGGCTTCGCCTGCGACGAGACGCCGCAGTTGATGCCCATGCCGATCTACTACGCGCACCGCCTGATGGAGCGCCACGCCGAGCTGCGCAAGGACGGGCGGCTGCCGTGGCTGCGGCCGGACGCGAAGTCCCAGGTCTCCGTGCGCTATGTGGACGGAAGACCGCACCACGTCGAGACCGTGGTGATCTCGACCCAGCATGCGCCCGACATCTCGCACGAGCCGCTCTCGGAGGCGGTGATCGAGGAGATCGTGAAGCCGGTGTTCCCGAAGAACATGCTCACCCAGGACACGCGCTACCTCATCAATCCGACCGGGCGCTTCGTGATCGGCGGGCCGATGGGCGACACGGGGCTGACGGGGCGCAAGATCATCGTGGACACCTACGGCGGCTATTCGCGCCACGGCGGCGGTGCGTTTTCGGGCAAGGATCCGTCCAAGGTGGACCGCTCGGCGGCGTATGCCGCGCGCCACGTGGCGAAGAACATCGTCGCGGCCGGGCTTGCGAAGAAGTGCGAAGTCCAGATCGCCTACGCTATCGGGGTCGCCCGGCCGGTGAGCATCATGGTCGAGACTTTCGGCACCGGGAAGATTCCCGACGAGAGAATCGAGCAGCTGGTCGAGAAGCACTTCGACCTGCGCCCGAAGGGCATCATCCGTGCGCTCGACCTGCTGCGACCGATCTACACCAAGACCGCCGCCTACGGGCACTTCGGGCGCGACGAGCCGGAATTTTCGTGGGAGGCGACCGACAAAGCCGCGGTACTCAAGGCCGAGGCCGGGGTCAAGTAAGTTTTTCTTGCCGCTGCCCCGAGGGGCGCTGCGACGAAGCCCGTGAGGCTTTGCCAGGCTCGGGGCGGGAGCGAAGAGTAGCAACGGCGCCCATTCATTTCACTTGAATGGAGAGCTGACATGACTGCAGCAGTGCAAACCAGGGCTGACCGCACGGACTATCACGTCGCCGACATCTCGCTCGCCGATTTCGGGCGCAAGGAGATCGCGATTGCCGAGACCGAGATGCCCGGTCTCATGGCGCTGCGCGAGGAGTACAAGGGCCGGCAGCCGCTCAAGGGCGCGCGCGTCGCCGGGTCGCTGCACATGACGATCCAGACCGCGGTGTTGATCGACACCCTGGCGAAGCTCGGCGCGGAAGTGCGCTGGGCCTCGTGCAACATTTTCTCGACGCAGGACCATGCCGCCGCGGCAGTCGCCGCCGCGGGCGTGCCGGTGTTCGCCTACAAGGGCGAGAGCCTGACGGAATACTGGGAGTTCACGCACCGCATCTTCGAGTGGGCGGACGGCGGCACCCCCAACATGATCCTCGACGACGGCGGCGATGCCACGCTCCTCGCCACGCTCGGCGCGCGGGCCGAGCAGGATCCTTCGCTCGTCGCGCGGCCGACCAACGAGGAAGAGACGGTCCTCTTCAACGCGATCCGCAAGCGCCTCGAGGCGAAGCCCGGTTGGTACGCGAAGGTGCTCGCCGGCATCCGCGGCGTGACCGAAGAGACCACGACCGGCGTGCACCGGCTCTACCAGATGGAAAAGGAGGGGCGGCTGCCCTTTCCCGCGTTCAACGTCAACGACTCGGTCACCAAGTCGAAGTTCGACAACCTCTACGGCTGCCGCGAGTCGCTGGTGGATGGCATCAAGCGCGCGACCGACGTCATGATCGCGGGCAAGGTCGTGGTGGTCGCCGGCTACGGCGACGTCGGCAAGGGTTGCGCGCAGTCGCTGCGCGGGCTGGGCGCGACGGTCTGGGTCACCGAGATCGACCCGATCTGCGCGCTGCAGGCGGCGATGGAAGGCTACCGCGTGGTGACCATGGACTACGCCTGCGACAAGGCGGACATCTTCGTCACCGCCACCGGCAACGTGCGCGTCGTCACCCACGAGCACCTGAAGCGCATGAAGCACAATGCGATCGTCGCCAACATCGGGCACTTCGACTCCGAGATCGACATCGCGAGCCTCAAGCAGTACCCGTGGGAGAACATCAAGCCGCAGGTCGATCACGTGATCCTTCCCGGCGGCAAGCGCTTGATCGTGCTCGCCGAGGGCCGGCTGGTGAACCTCGGCTGCGCCACGGGGCACCCGAGCTTCGTGATGTCCAATTCGTTCACCAACCAGGTGCTGGCGCAGCTCGAACTCTACAACCACGCGGCCCGGTACGAGAAGAAGGTCTACGTGCTCCCCAAGCAGCTCGACGAGAGGGTGGCGCGGCTGCATCTGAAGAAACTCGGCGCCGAGCTCACGCTGCTCACCGAGGAGCAGTGCCGCTACATCGGCGTCAACGTCGACGGGCCGTACAAGCCCGACTACTACCGTTACTAACGCGGAACGATTGATGCAGTCGCAACGAAAATTTCCGCGCACCCTCAGTTTCGAGTTCTTCCCGCCGAAGACGCCGGCGGGCAAGGCCAAGCTGCGCGAGACATGGAAGCAGCTCGGGCAGTTGAAGCCCAAGTTCTTCTCTTGCACCTACGGGGCGGGCGGCTCCACGCGCGAAGGCACGCTCGACACCGTGCTCGAAATCCGCGCCGCCGGCCACGAGGCCGCGCCGCATATCTCCTGCGTGGCGTCCTCGCGCGCCGACCTGAAAGCCCAGCTCGATCGCTATCAGGCGCATGGTATCCGGCACATCGTCGCGCTGCGCGGCGACCTGCCCTCGGGGCTCGTCTCGCTCGGTGAATTGCGCTACGCGAACGAGCTGATCGGCTTCATTCGCGAGACGACGGGCGACTGGTTCTGGATCGAAGTCGCCTGCTACCCCGAGTACCACCCCGAGACGCGCTCGGCCGCCGACGAGATCCGGAACTTCAAGCGCAAGATCGAGGCCGGCGCGAATTCCGCGATCACCCAGTATTTTTACAACGCGGACGCCTACTTCCGCTTCGTTGACGAATGCGAGGCCGCTGGCATCGACATTCCGATCGTTCCCGGCATCATGCCGATCGGCAACTTCGCGCAGCTCGCGCGCTTCTCCGACGCCTGCGGCGCGGAGATCCCGCGCTGGCTGCGCATTCGGCTGGAAAGCTTCCGTGACGACACGGCCTCGATCCGCGCCCTGGGCCTCGACGTCGTGACCCGGCTCTGCGACGACCTGCTGCGCGCGGGCGCACCGGGGCTGCACTTCTACACCCTCAACCAGGCCGGCCTCACCACCACGATCTGGCAACGCCTCAGCCTTTAGAAACCGTGAGATCGTAAAGTCGGGAGGTCGGGAGGGCGAAAAGCCGGGAGATCGTGATTTCGGAAAACCAGGGATCGAAAAAACGCCGTTTCCCCCTCACGCTCTGACGCTCTCCCGCTCTCACGTCAATCTTCCCTCATCCCTCCTCCCGCGCCGCTTTCTGCGGCACAATGAGCGGTTAAAGCGGACAGCGCTGCTGCCGCTTTAACTGCGCCGGTTCGAACGGACACCCGCGTGCCGTTCAACCGGCGCCACTTACGAAACACCGTAACAAAAGGGGGCAAAGGTGCAATCCAGTCTGTCGGAATCGCAGCAGCACGTGCAGGAACAACAGAGGAAGATGCTCACGCCGGAAGTGAAGGCGCGCTCGCCGCAGGAGGCGGCGGCGCTGCTCGCCGAGTACCCCGCAAACGTGATCGCCGGCGTGCTTCAGGACCTCAACCCCGCGCTCACGCAGGACATCCTGCAGGAACTCCCGGGTGGCCTCGTGGACAGCGTGTTGCACGTGCTGCCGCAGGAGATCGCGCAGCAGTGGCGCCGCAACCAGGGCTACCCCGAGGGCAGCATCGGCAGGCTCATGGAGCCCGCGCTCGCGGTGTTCCGCCCGGAGCAGACGGTCGGCCAGACCATCGAGCAGCTGAGGCCGCTCGTGAAGACCGCGTTCATCACCTACGGCTACGTCACCGACGCCGCGGGCAGGCTGACCGGGATCATCACCATGCGCGATCTGCTGTTCGCGGAGGACTCGACGCGGCTCGACGCGATCATGCTGCGCGAAGCCTTCTTCCTCAAGCCCGACCTGCCGTTGAGCGAAGCGATGAAGCTCGTGCTCGACCGACATTTCCCGGTGTATCCCGTGTGCGACGAGAACGGCGTTCTCATCGGGCTGGTGCGCGGGCAGGCCATGTTCGAGGAGCAGGCGATCGAGATCACCGCGCAGGTCGGCACGATGGTGGGCGTGGAAAAGGAGGAGCGGCTCGCCACGCCCATGACGCAGAGCTTCAAGTTCCGCCATCCCTGGTTGCAGTTGAATCTCCTGACGGCCTTCGTCGCGGGCGCCGTGGTGGCCATCTTCCAGGACACAGTGGACCGGCTCGTGATACTCGCCCTTTTTCTTCCGGTGCTCGCGGGCCAATCGGGCAACACCGGCTGCCAGGCGCTCGCCGTCACCCTGCGCGGCATCACGCTCGGCGAGCTCAAGGCGGGGAAGGAGAAAGCGCTCGTCGCAAAGGAGGCCTGGCTGGGCTTCTACAACGGCTCCCTCACCGGACTGATTGCGGGGCTCGGCATGCTGGCGGTGGCGCTGTACCAAGGCAACTCTCATGCGGTCTGGTTGAGCGTCGTGGTCTGGCTCGCGCTGGTGGGCAGTTGCGTGACGAGCGGCCTGTGCGGCGCCATGATTCCGCTCACGCTCAAGCGCTTCGGCCTCGATCCCGCGACCGCGTCCAGTATCTTCCTTACCACCGCGACCGACGTGGTGAGCATGGGATTGCTGTTGGGTTTGGCCACCCTATTGATCCGCTAAAGCGGCGCCTCCGCGCCGCGGCCGGGGGGCGGCCCCGGGTGCCGGTGACTTTCTTTTTGCGCGGCCAAAAAGAAAGTTAGGGAGTCTATAACACCGTAAAACACGCGTGCGTTGCCGCCAGAATGGGTGATGACGCGAAGCGAGGTGCAGCCAATATGTCGATATTGGCAAGCCGAGCGACAAAGTCAGCGCCGGTTCTGGCTGCAACCCTTCGGGCTGGCACGAGTTTTGGCCCATGGCTTTGTCGCAAGTCCCTTGCTTAGTCGGTCTAAGCGGCGGGCCTTGCTTCGCGCCCTGAGCCAAAATCGTG
>Ga0209640_10005294_pt1 | contig 11279 bp, 10 predicted proteins | sample RifCSP10_1_FD_184018 | JGI IMG/M metagenome (GOLD analysis project Ga0209640, IMG submission 184018) | Soil microbial communities from Rifle, Colorado - Rifle CSP2_sed 10_1 (SPAdes) (version 2) | ecosystem: Environmental > Terrestrial > Deep subsurface > Rock core/Sediment | place: Rifle...
TAAGCGTCATCATCCCTGCCTACAACTGCGAACGCTATATCCGGGAGACAATTGACAGCGTGCTGGGACAGACATACCGAGATTTCGAGCTGATTGTTGTGGACGACGGCTCCACCGACGATACAGCAGAGAGAATAAAGCCGTTCGGGGATAAACTGATCTATCTCTACCAACCCAACTCCGGACAGGCCAGGGCTAGAAATTTGGGCTATGCCAACTCTGGGGGAGAGTATCTGGCTTTTTTAGATTCTGACGATCGGTGGTATCCAGAAATGCTCGAGACCGAAGTTCAAGCCCTCGACCAAAATCCACAGGTGGGCGTGGTCTATAGCGATGTGGACACCATTGATGAAGAAGGCAAGCTGATACAGCGACAATTTTTCGCCCACAGGGCACAGAGGAAAAAGCCTATTGACTCAATTATAGGATACCATTGGATTCCCTATTCCTCCGCGTCGCTGAAGCACCGGTCAATCTTCGAAAAGGCCGGTTGTTATGATGTCGATTTTTATCAAGGCGGAGAAGACCTGGTCTTATGGGCGAAGATGTATCGCTTGGCCGGTTTCCTAAGACTCCCTGAATCCCTTGCGCAACGGCGGGTTCACCGGCATCAGGTAAGCCAAATAAGCGAAAGACGCCTTGAAGCCGACCTCATGGCCTTCAATAAACTTTGGCTTCTTTTCGCCGATGAACCGGATCGCCAAACAGATCTTCTTGCAACTTACGCGCGAATCTGGTCCCGACAGGGACAGCGTCTCGTTAGAGAAGGAGATTTCCAGGGGGGAAGAAAATGCCTTCACCGTTCCTTCCGCTACTATCCGTTCTATTTTCGGAATTACGTCAGACTCATAAGCGCGTATTTCAAATTCTCATTCCCCACCAAGATGGGACCGAAAGCCTGAAATCGGAGGGGCGTTAGCGTTTCTGTCTCGCAGGGCTATTTTCAAGAGACAGAAGACACCCTTTTTTGCAAAAGCGCCAACATAACATCGCCGAGTCTGAATCGATCCATCAACAAGAAAAAGGGCTTTAACGCTCGACGGATCAGCTTATTGCTGGGCCAGTTGATTCCGTGCACCCATCGAGGCCATTGCTTCCCTTGTTCCTCCAAGTGGTACCTTACGCTCCTCACAAAATTAAAGGCACCGGACTGATAGCGGACCTTCAGGATCTCAAATCCTGTAGCTTGGCAGAGAAATGCGAGCGATTTCGGGCAGTAGGAAATAACATGACGTGGGGCATCCAAGGCATACCAGTTTGCCCCAAAGAGCCAGAAATTGAAACTTTGTGTATTTGGGACCGTCACATAAACAAGACCGTCCGGTTTGAGGATCCTGGCAATCTCACGAAGTGTTGCTTGGGGCGCTGTGAGGTGCTCCAAAACATGATGCAGCCGGATGACATCGAAAAAACCATCCGGGAATCTCGCATCTTCAATGTATCCATGACACACATTGATTCCCAAGCTCCGTGCCTGGGCCGTTCCCGCGGCACTGGGTTCTACTCCATACACATTCCAACCGCGCTGTTTCAGCCGATGGAGATACGATCCGCCACCACAACCCACATCCAAAAAATATCCGCTACCACGATAGGGAATAGTCCCTTTGGCAGTTACATAAGAGAGTAAAAAGGCGATCCGCGCCTTCAGTAGTGAACGGCTGCGACTTTGAACCAATGGATAGCCATAAAAATGTTCTAGGACGAATCGCTTTAGTCCCACACAATTTTGTTTCTCTAGCGATCTAGAGTGCCGATAGGGACCATAATGTTCCGGATAATACGCAGCTAATTCCTCATTGCTCGGCCACGGTCCGATAAAAATCGCCCGGCATTGTTGACATCGAAAAATGGTAAAAATTCCGGCAAGATGGTGCACGCGATCTCTACTTTGGAAGAGACGGATGGCGCTATTCTGGCGGCAGAGAGGGCAAGAGCCCATCACCAACCCCGATCGCTGTACATATTTGCATACCGGCAGACTTGATGTCGGTCTCTAGGCGGAGCCATAAACCTCCCGATAGTAAGCCCAGAAGGTCTCGTCTTTGAGCCGTTTCCACCAGGCCGGGTGCTTTTGGTACCAGCGGATTGTGGATTCCATTCCATGAAAAAAGGAGCGCTCGGCTTTCCAGCCAAGAGCGGTTTGAATCTTGGTCGCATCAAGGGCATAACGACGATCGTGTCCTAACCGATCCGCAACGCGAAAAATGAGATCCGAGCTCTTACCCAGGCTTCGGACTATGAGCTCCGCTATTTCCCGGTTGGCGTGCTCCTCATGTGCCCCGATGTTATAGATTTCTCCCACCTGGCCGCGCTCAAGAATCCCGAGAAGCGCGCTACCGTGATCCGCGACATGAATCCAGTCCCGTACCTGCTGACCGTCCCCATACAAAGGCAATCGCCGATCCTCGAGTGCATTGGTGATAAACAGGGGAATAAACTTCTCTGGGTGCTGATAGGGACCATAGTTGTTGCCGCAGCGGGTAATGATCGCCGGAAAATGGTAGGTATGATTGTAGGCCATCACCGCTAGGTCCGCCGCGGCCTTGCTGGCGGCGTAGGGGCTATTGGGCTTGAGGGGGCTACCTTCTCGAAACGGAGAATCCTGGGGACTCAAGGAGCCATAGACCTCATCCGTCGAGACCTGAATAAATCGATGGGGACCCTGGCCTAACGCAGCGCCCTTGGCTCCCCAGTATCGGCGAGCGGTCTCTACAAGCATCCTCGTCCCTTCGACATTGGTTCGAAAGAAGGCAGAGGCATCACGGATGCTTCTGTCCACGTGGGATTCAGCCGCAAAGTGCACCACGGCATCTATGGGGCACCTCTCGGACCGCGAGGGCGTGAGATCTGTGATCTGATGAAACAGGGGATGCGCGCCGCTAAACAGATCTTCCACCAGGCCTGCCTCGCAGACGTCTCCCTGAACGAAGACGTACCGCTTCCCCTCCTCACGCTCGGCAACGTCCCTCAGGCTATCGAGATTACCGGAATAGGTGAGCTTATCGAGATTGATGACGCGGTAGGAAGCGCGCTGCTCCAGAACCAGACGGATGAAATGGGAACCAATAAAACCGGCTCCTCCAGTGATAAGAAGAATCATGACGTGGCTAGACGAAACGGGCTATTAGGATTGTCCTCATGACGGATCTCATCCACCGGCCCTTTTCGCCCCGCTCCAGCATAGAGCCTGTTAGGGCAATTAATAACCCACCCGGGTTGCTTACCGATATTCCGATAGGCATGGACCACCCCCTCGGGCACTATCACAACGCAAGGGTTATCCTCTCCAGCCACAATCACCTGCCGGCTCCAGTAGCTAGGAGAATTGGGACGATTATCCCAAAGCGTCACCTCAAACATAGAGGGACCCATAAGAAAAAAATAGTCGGTTTGGTCCACGTGCTCGTGAGGACCCCGGATCATACCCGGAAGGGTCTCGGAGACATAGCCCATAACGGGCTGGACCAAAGGATCTAATTCGTCCTTGCGGAAAATCTCTATCAACCAACCTCGCCGATCAGAGTTCCGCCTTAAAGGCTTCACCTCTACCCCTAGAATGGGCCCTTCTGTAAACTCGCGACTCTGAGCATCCATGATCCCGCTCTTCCACTTTATTAAAGCTCGACGACGGAGTCATCCCCGAGCAAAAGCCGATAGGCCTGCCTGGTAGCCTGATCCTTAAAAATCTTTGCTCCATTCCCAATAAGGCTATCCTCTAAACGGTCTACATTCTCAATCAGCACACCCTCCAGGATCACCGAGTGCTCAATGACGGAGTGGACGATTTGGCTCCCATTTCCGATCGTGGTGAAAGGGCCGATGAAGGAATCCCGAATGACCACCCTTTCTCCGATAACCACTGGCCCCCTCACCGTACTCGCCTGAACACGGCTCTCCTTCCCTATCACCACTCTGCCCATGACCTGGCTTGCGCTGTCTATGTCCCCATCGATCTGCCGTGCAATCCACTCATCCAGCACCAAGGTATTTGCGGCCAAAAGGTCGTCCTTCTTTCCCGTGTCGATCCACCATTCTTTAAGGATATACCCCGCAACCTCACCGTGGTTCTCCACGAGCCGCTGGATGGCATCGGTAATCTCCAGCTCTCCCCGCCAGGAAGGCCGAATCTCCTCGATGGCCCTGTGCACCTTAGGCGAAAAGAAGTAAATCCCCACCAATGCGAGATCAGACTTGGGATGCTTGGGTTTTTCAACCAAGCTTAAAACACGGCCATTCCCGTCGAGTTCCACAACCCCAAAGCTCGTAGGATCCTCGACTTGCTTGAGGAGAATCAGGGCATCAGTTTTGGCCGCCCTAAAAGCCTCGCAATACTCCCGTATCCCCGAACCGATGAGATTATCTCCCAAATACATGACAAAAGGACTTTCCCCCAAAAAAACGCGCGCCACCTTAACCGCATGGGCTAAACCCAAAGGCTCCTCTTGAAACAGGTACTCGGCCCTAAAACCCCAGCGACCGCCGTCCCCCACGGCTTCTCGGATGGCCTTTTGCGTCTCAGGAGAGACGATGATGCCCACCTCTTTGATGCCCGCCTGGGCAAGATTATCCAGGACGTAAAAGAGAATCGGCCGATTGGCCACGGGGACCAATTGCTTCGCTGCGGTGTGGGTTAGGGGCCGAAGCCTCGTTCCCCTCCCCCCCGCCAGAACCAAAGCTTTCATGACTCCCGCCTTGTTATCCATTCTCTCCGTTCCCTGTCAAGCCACCTGCGACCCGCCACCAGCCGAAAACAATTAACCCGGAAGCGTTGGAGCCGCCTTGAGCACAAACTGGTACGCCAAGAGGGTTTTCCAGAAGCGCACAACGGCATAGTGAGCCTCATGGAGCGGGGCAAAAATCTTTTTTTCCGTTATCGGAAACACCAACTGGACCGGCAGAGGAGCGGGAACCAATTCAAGGATGCGCAAGGAAGCCTCTACCATCATCTGTTTCAGAGTCGCTAATGTGAAGAAGCGAAGATGGGTTCGATCCAGGATGCCCCGGTCAGTGTAGTCAAATCTTCCGAAAAGCAGGTTCCATCGAATGACCAAGTTGGCGACGTTCGGAACCGAGACAATGATCTTTCCTGATTCTTTAAGGCAAGGCAACGACCGCCGAAGGACGGCCGTCGGTTCACGGAGATGTTCCAAGACATCAGCAAACAAGACATAGTCGAACTCGGCCCTGTATGGAAACTCAAACTCTTCAATGTCTCCGACATGAAACGCGTCATAATGCTGTCTGGCCTTCTCAGCCCACTTCCCATCTTTTTCCACCCCGACCACAAAATGGCCCTCTTCTCGCAGCCTGATCCCAAGATCACCATTGGATGTCCCTACATCTAATATCCTGAGCGGGCCCTTCTCGGCGGACAAAAAGTTCAACACCCAGTAGTGGCTACTGTACTTAAAAGACTTGAGACTGTAGCCGTCTTGCACCATGGGTGATTGCTTACTCGACTCGCTTGTACCTGGCAGTGAAGGATTGAAACTGCTTGAGGTTCACTAGAGAGATGCGGTGCAGCAAATAACGTCCCAAAAGCAGAAGGATGCTCAGGCCATAAATCGTGCTCGCGATAAACCCGGCACTGGAGGCCTCGGGAAAATATTTCGTTGGGACGGGAACCTCCTTGATCCCGAAGCCCATATGAACCGCTTGCACCAGCATTTCCTGATCGAAGACAAACTTGTCAGAATTCAGCAAGAAGGGGACTTTTTCTAAGACGCTGCGGCTGTAGGCGCGGTAGCCGGTATGGTACTCTGACAAATCCAACCCCAGTACCAGGTTTTCCACCCACGTTAGGAATCGGTTGCCGAGATACTTCCACCAAGGCATGCCCTGCTGCAACACATCTCCTTGCAAAAATCGCGAACCCAGAACCACGTCGGCCTCAGAGGAGGCCATGGGGGCCACCAGGGTGGGGAGTAGGGTCGGATCGTACTGATAATCAGGATGCAGCATGACCACAATATCCGCGCCCGCCTTGAGTGCCTCTGTGTAACAGGTTTTCTGGTTGGCTCCATAGCCGAAATTCCGTGTGTGGACGAAAACCTCCAGTTTCAGCTCGTTGGCTATCTTCAGGGTCTCATCGGTGCTCCCGTCGTCCACCAGGATGACGTGATCCACCTCCTCCTTTGGGATCGCATTGTACGTGATCCTAAGCGTCTTGGCCGCATTATATGCAGGCATCACCACCACCACCTTCGGCCGCCCGGCACTCCTATCCTGCATGGCCGTCTCTTCCCCTTTGGTTGACCCTGAAGACTACCAGCCCGCTTCTTACCGATCCTCTGAATTCTCTTTGTAGAACCAAGCCGTAGAGTTCCGGATCATCCGCAACGGCAGGGAACCGTTCCTTCCACGAGCCGACTTCCGTAACAAGGTAATCAGCCTCTCCGTCCTCCAAGTAACCGAGCAACTCTTGCTCCCCCAACTCGCTCAAAAGTATGGGCCTCGCGTTTGCGTAAAAGGCGATTCGATCATCGAAAACCAACAGATTCAAATTCCCTGAGCCTTTGATCTCCTTTAGATACCACCCCGCCTCGCGAACGTAGGCCTTCTCACTGGAGATAGGCTTTAGCCCCTTGAGCAGGGTCCCGGCAAGGAAGAGCGCAGCCAGAGCAGAAGACACAACTCGGAAAGCCCTGAGAGATAAAAATTCCTTCAAATAGGCCCAACACCAGATCATTCCCCAGGCAGTCCATCCAAGGGAGACGGGCAAAAGTTGCACGGCGTACCGGCGGTTCACATAGACCAAGGCAAAACCAACCAGGTAGAAGAGGAGAAAGACAAAGAGGAAAAGATCCTCCCGCTGCCAGAACCTCTGCCGAATAAACAGAAACAGCCCCACAAAGAGAAAAGGTATGTAAGAATAATGGAGGGCCTCAAGATACACGCCGACAGAGGGGATAAGATCCAAGAGAACCTTCTTCATATAGAGGAAAGGGTGGTGCGTGGCAAACTGGGTGATATCTAGCGATCCAGGACCTGAAATATCCGTTAACTCCTCGTTTCCGATGAGACCCGATTCGGTCAAACTCACCCCAAGGGTCACGCCGGCCTTGCGGCTTATCGTTCCCCATTGTCCCGTATCCACGCTGAGATAAAAGATATAGGGAAAGGTCAACAGAAAGAATCCGAGCAAAAGAAAGAGACAGGCCCCGGCGGACCACCGGAGCCCGCGGTTCTTCTGAATCCAGCACCGAACGCCGAGCGTTAGGGGCACGACAACCAGAAACCCGATCGCCTCTGGCCGCACAAGGTAGGCGAGACCCGCAACCAAGCCGCCGTAAAAAAAACGGCCCCATAACCGCCTAGCCATCCCCTGATCGAAAAGGACTAACGCTATCGTGGAGAGTAAAAGAAAGGGGCTTTCTGTCCTCACATGAACGGAGTACCTGCCCAGGTAAGGAGCTATCGCAGCAAGGAAGCAGGCTGCCAGAGCGACGTTCTCCCCGTAAATCCTTCTGAAGAGCACGTAAAGAGGAATCAAGAGGAGCACTCCGGAGAGAATGGACCAGATTTGACCCGAGAGCTCCCAGTCACCGATTAAGGGATAAATAGAGGCGATGAGAATCGGATATACGGGGGGGTAGACAGAGGAGAGACCGACTGCGAGCCGGCCAGCGAAAAAATCCCTGGCCGCGTCGATGTAATGGACCCCATCGGAACTGATGCAGTAGTACTGCCAGAGAAGGTACAGACGAAACGCAAGGGCCAGCACGATCGCCCAACCCAATAGGCGATACCTTCCACCGCGGGGCAGAATCCACGTTTCAGAATCCATGCACTCCCTTTCTCTCACTGTGGATCCGCAGCGCCTTCATCGAAGAGCGCCGATCCTCCCGCACACTCATTTTCTGAACCTCACTGATCCACATTCTCCTTTCTCCTCGAGAGAAAAAAACATCACTCAGGTACGCTTTGAGCCAGTAGAGCTTCTCGGTGCGTCGTAAGAGCCTTCCCATCGTTCGATTCAACTGAACTAGATTCTTAATCCGACGCCGCCTGTCCAGGTAACGATAGCTACGAATCCCTTCCAAGTCCAGGAGATAAAAGCGCTCTTCTCGATGCTGGTTGCTATGGCTGACGAGGATATTGGCATCCTTGAGATCATTGTGATAAATATTCTCCGCGTGGAGAGAGCGAAAAAGCCAGGCCAGATCCCTTAAAAAATTCCGCCGCCGGAGAAACCCCTCACGCCCTCCCAGAGGGGTGAGCTCCTCTCTCCAGTAGGTATCCGCGGTCCTGCCTCCCTGAATTTCCTCTGAGAGATAAAAACTCTTTGTGAGCATCCCCCAAGAGCGAAACTCCACCGCAGCTATAGGTCGACCCGTTTGGAAACCCGAACGCATTAGAATCCCAGCGCCAATCCAAGAACGCGACGCTCCGGACGGAAAGAAGAGAGAAGCCAACCGATAGCGCCATGAGAAGGCATTGTACCGCTTTAAGTAGATCCCCTTGGGTTTGCCATCGATCTCGAGCCGAGCCCGGCCAACCTTGATCTTTCTTTGGTCCTTAACGATCTTACACCCGGGCAGGGAAAAGAGCAGATCTGGGTCGGCCAGAAGGTCGAGCTGCGGATTTCTTTGAAAATCCCGGTCGACCCAGAGGAAATTAGAATTTCTCTTTAGGCACATGGAATCAGTAAAAGGCGCCACGACGAACCTGTTCGGCCACCTCGAGAAGACAACTCTCAAAATCACGGAAGTGATTTTTCCACGAGTACCTCTCTCCCAATCTCCGCGCCAGTCCCGAGAGAAATTCTCGACGGCCTGGCTCTAACATCCAAAGGATCTTCGCTTCCATTTCAGAACGCTCATCCGGCCAGGCCAAAATTCCATCCCTCAGCTCGCCTTCGAGGATTTCCGCCGCGCCCACGGCGCCTGTCACAAGCACCGGCAAACCCGACGCTAGCGCTTCTAGAACCACGTTGCCAAACGCTTCTTGTCGCGCCGGTAGGGCAAGGAGATCTGCGGTTCCATAAAAGCCTTCGATCGCGTCCTGCCGACCGGCGAAAACAACCCTTCCCTGAGCTTCTCTTTCGGCCCAGGAACGGTAACGGCCACGCTGCCCATCCTCCCCTGCGACCAACAGGTAGAATCCTGCAAGCCGAGGCGACCCCCACACTCGCAGCAGGCGATCCAATCCCTTTCGCTTAAAACCACTTCCGACAAAAAGAACTAACGGCGCCTCCGGAGGAATTCCCCACTGCTTTCTTATGCTCCCTCGCGCCCCATCTCTATTGCGCGGGTGAAAACGCTCCTGGTCCACTCCGTTGTAGATCACGACAATCTTGTCTGCGGGAACATGGTAGGTGTCGATGATCTCACGCCTCACCTCGCTAGAGACGGCCAAAATTTTTTTGTAGCCCTGCGGACGATACTGTAGCCTTTCAATGGCCAAAACGCTCCGGTGGTAGAGGCTCACCTTGTGCCAGACGCGGCGCAGGGCCCCTTCTCCCTCAGCCATCTTCTGCAGGAAAACTCGATGCGACCCGCCGCCGCTGCGCAGGATGTCTTGTTGCACCATTCTCCCAAAACCCACGACGACATCACAACGGTAAGATTGAATGATCTTTGGGGCAAGAAAAGCAAAGCTTAAGACACGAGCTGTCCTTCCCACGGGCAACAGCGGAACCCTGTGCGCCTGAACCCCCTCGGGAGGAGAAACGCCAAACTCAGCGCAAAAGAGGTGGACATCATGCCCGAGATCTCGGAGACCTTCCGTAGTCCGATAAAAATCCCTCTCCGTCCCCCCTGCCAGATCAAGTTTTTTATGAGCCAAAGCGACTTTCATGAACAGCCTTTTTTCTCGCCTTCACAACGATATTATCTGAAAAGAGGAGCGCGGGATGGAACAAATATTTGAGAATTTGCCAATTGATCCGCCTCTGGACTGGATCCTTCTCGCTACGGATGACAGCCTCCATGCTGAAAAGCCACATGAACGGATAAAGAAAAATGCCGAAGAAAACGGGGGCAAACTTGACTTTGGTCTGCCTCAGTTCTTCCACTTCGAAGCCGTAGTGGAAGAAGAGGTAATAGAGTTCGTAAAAGTGAATCAGATAGATGTTGGGAGCCTGCCCCGGCTTACGCGTGTAGTGGGCTGGACGGACCCGCCCTCGAAGGAAGCCCGTGAAAAGGAACCGTACCCGGGAGAATACGTTCAGGACGTTAGGGGTGCTGATCACGACCACCCCCCCGTCGTTAAGCACGCGCGCAAACTCCCGGATCAGTTGAGCTTGATGTTCGATGTGCTCGATGACCTCAATTAAATTGACTCCGTCGAAGGAGGCGTTCTTGAAAGGTAGATTTTCATTCAAGTCGACTCCACCCACCCGTGCGATGCCTTCACCCACAAAGGCGGGCATAACATAGTCGGTCGCCACCACCGAAAACCCGTGCTGGGCCAGCATGCGGGAGGTGTCGCCTCCGCCACAGCTGAGGTCGGCGACCCGTTGAACCCTTCCCAGTTCATTGGACCAGGCGGCCTTGACGGATTGTAGGATAAACGGATTGGGCATGCGCACCTCGAAACTCAGCGGCGCTTACACGATGTCGAACTTCTCGACCCTCCGGGGTCCCTTCTGATGGAGGACGTATTGTGCCATAGTGGCCTAAACATCCGCCCGCCATTGCCTCCGAAGTCGTTTGAGGGCCTCCTCGAGAGGCATGGATTGGATTCCCAGGAGCTGGCTCAGCTTTTCGGTCTTGAGCCCGCCCCGCAGCGGGCGCTGTGCTCGTTGCTGCAACGCGCTTGTCGCAACCGGCTGGACCAGCGCGGGATCGAGGCCAAATACTTTCGCCAACGCCTTGCCAAAATCCGCGCGGGAAAGCAGGTCCTTGCCCACCACGTTCACGACACCGTGCGTCCCCTGTTGAAAGAGACGCACGCTCGCCTCGGCCAAGTAATCAACCAGCGTCGGGTTTCCGAACTGATCTTCGGGCACGCGCATGGGTTTTCCGGCCTGCAGCTCGTGATAGACCTGCATGGCGAAATTCTTCGAGCTTCGGTCCCAACCGAAAACGACCGTGGTGCGCAGGATCAAAGCGTCTTTTAATATCGTTTGAACTGTCTTCTCGGCTTCCAGCTTGCTCTTCCCATACACGCTCACCGGGCTGGGCTGAGCGCCCTCGTCATAAGGGCCATCGGAACCATCAAATACATAATCGGTCGAATAGAAAACCAACTTGGAGCCGTACCGGGCCGCCTCGGTGGCCACGCTTTTTGCCCCCTCAGCGTTGATTCGAAAGGCTTCCTCAGGATGACCCTCG
>Ga0209640_10005295_pt1 | contig 11279 bp, 9 predicted proteins | sample RifCSP10_1_FD_184018 | JGI IMG/M metagenome (GOLD analysis project Ga0209640, IMG submission 184018) | Soil microbial communities from Rifle, Colorado - Rifle CSP2_sed 10_1 (SPAdes) (version 2) | ecosystem: Environmental > Terrestrial > Deep subsurface > Rock core/Sediment | place: Rifle...
AGACGAGCGCCTCGGTTGTCAGCAGGAGCGACGCAATGGACGACGCGTTCTGCAACGCGCTGCGCACGACCTTGGCCGGGTCGATCACGCCGGCCTTGACGAGATCCTCGTAGCTGTCGTTTGCGGCGTTGAAGCCTTCATCCTGCTTCATGTCACGCACCTTCGAGACCACGATGGACCCTTCGTTGCCGGCGTTCTGCGCGATCCAGCGCATCGGCTCCTCGAGAGCGCGACGGATGATCTGAAGCCCGACCGCCTGATCGCCCTCGAGCTTCAGCCCCTCGAGCCCCTTGGCGGCGCGAAGCAGCGCGACGCCACCGCCGGGGACGATGCCCTCTTCGACAGCCGCTTTCGTGGCATGCATGGCGTCTTCGACGCGCGCCTTCTTCTCTTTCATCTCGGTCTCGGTGGCGGCGCCAACCTTGATCACCGCCACGCCGCCCACGAGCTTGGCCAGCCGTTCTTGCAGCTTCTCGCGGTCGTAGTCCGAGGTCGTGTCCTCGACCTGCGTACGGATCTGTCTCACGCGTCCCTCGATAGCGGCCTGGGTGCCCGCGCCTTCGACGATTGTGGTGTTGTCCTTGTCGATGGTGACCTTCTTGGCCTTGCCGAGATCCTCGAGCTTGATGTTCTCGAGCTTGATGCCAAGGTCCTCGGTAATCGCTTTCCCGCCAGTCAGGGTGGCGATGTCCTCGAGCATCGCCTTGCGGCGATCGCCGAAGCCGGGTGCCTTTACGGCGGCCGCGTGCAGCGTGCCGCGCAGCTTGTTGACGACGAGCGTGGCCAGCGCCTCGCCCTCGACGTCCTCTGCGATGATGAGCAGGGGGCGGCCGAGACGGGCCACCTGCTCGAGGACCGGCAGCAGGTCCTTCATCGAGCTGATCTTCTTCTCGTGGATGAGGATGACGGGGTTCTCGAGCACCGCCTCCATGCGCTCGGCGTCGGTGACGAAGTATGGTGACAGGTAGCCGCGGTCGAACTGCATGCCTTCCACGACATCGAGGGACGTTTCGAGCGTCTTGGCCTCCTCGACGGTGATCACGCCGTCCTTGCCGACCTTGTCCATCGCCTCGGCGATGATCTTGCCGATCGTCGCGTCGCTGTTTGCGGAGATGGTACCGACCTGCGCGACCATGTTGCCCGAGACCGGCCGGGCCATCGTCTTGATCTGATCGACGACCGCCTCGACGGCTTTTTCGATGCCGCGTTTCAGCTCCATCGGGTTGGCGCCGGCGACCACGTTTTTCGCGCCTTCGCGATAGATGGCCTGTGCGAGGACGGTGGCGGTCGTCGTGCCGTCGCCGGCCGTGTCGGATGTTTTGCTCGCGACCTCACGCACCATCTGTGCGCCCATGTTCTCGAGCGGATCCTTCAGGTCGATTTCCTTGGCCACCGTCACGCCGTCCTTTGTAATCGTGGGGGAGCCGAACTTCTTGTCGAGGACGACGTTGCGCCCTTTGGGGCCGAGCGTCACCTTTACCGCGTCGGCCAGCTGGTTGACGCCGCGCAGAATCGCCTGACGCGACTGCTCGCCGTAAATAATCTGTTTTGCCATTGTTAGATGCTCCGTTTATTTGGAATCCAGGACCGCGAGCACCTCGTCCTCGCGCATGATCAGGTATTCCTCACCGTCGATCTTGATTTCCTGGCCTGAATACTTGCCGAAGAGGATGGTGTCGCCGTCCTTCACATCGAGCGGCTGGCGTTTGCCATCATCCTTCACCTTGCCCTGGCCGGCCGCGAACACCTTGCCCTGCTGCGGCTTTTCCTTGGCGCTGTCCGGGATGATGATTCCCCCGACTTTCTGCTCGCCTTCCTCGATGCGCTTGACGATGATGCGGTCGTGTAGCGGTCTGACTTTCATGTGCGTCGACTCCAAACTGGGTGTCGTGGACTCTCGGGGCACGCCCCGTTGAATGAAAACTTGAGAGCCGGGTTCGTGGTGCGACCCGGCGCCCGGTGACGTGCTGTTTCTTGCTTAGCAGTCAGCCCGGGCAACTGCCAATTCTATCGACCGCAAAAATTTGGTGTCAAGTCCTGTCATGCGGAGCGGCGGAGACGGTACTCGGTGAGTTTTCGGCTCAAGGTGTTCCGGTGCATGCCCAAGAGGACGGCCGCTTTGCAGAGGTTGCCGTCGGCTTTGGCGAGAACGTGCGCGATGTATCGCTTCTCGAACTCCCGCTGGGCGTCCTCGTAGCGGACACCGCGCGACACCATGTCGTTGATCAGGTGTTCGAGTTGTTCGCGAAGAAGCGTCAATCGAGTTCTCTCCCGACGAGCCGGCGATACGCCTCGCGATATTTTTCGCGCGTCCGTGCCACGACGTCGTCCGGCAACGACGGCACGGGTGGTTGCTTGTTCCAGTGGATGAGCTCGAGGTAGTCGCGGACGAACTGTTTGTCGAAACTGGCCTGTGCCCGTCCGGGGCTGTACCGATCCTTCGGCCAGTAGCGGGAAGAATCGGGTGTCATGACTTCGTCTATGAGCAGGATGTCACCTTCGGGTGTCAGTCCGAACTCGAACTTCGTGTCGGCGAGCAAAATGCCGCAGCGTTCGGCGTGCGCCGCGCCGAAGCCATAGAGCGCCATCGTGAGCGTCCGAAGCTTCTCTATGAGCTCCGGGCCGACGAGCTTCGCCGCTTCCGCATCGCTGATGTTGATGTCGTGGCCGCTCGTTGCCTTGGTTGCCGGCGTGAATATCGGTTCAGGCAGACGATCCGATTCGCGCAATCCCGGCGGCAGTTGGAGACCACACACCGCGCCCGTCGCCACGTAGTCCTTCCAGCCGGAGCCGGAGAGGTATCCGCGAGCGACGCACTCGACGGGCACCGGGTTGGTTTTGCGCACGAGCATGGACCGGCCGTCCAGGAACGCGGCGTGCCGCCGCAGATCGGACGGATATCGCCGCACGTCTGTCTCGAGCACCTGGTTCGGCACGATGTGACGGGTCCGCTCGAACCAGAACGCCGACAGTTGTGTGAGGACCTTGCCCTTGTCCGGGATGCCCGTGCCGAGCACGTAATCGAAGGCCGAGATGCGGTCCGTCGCGATGAGCAGCAGGGCGTCGCCGAGGTCATAGATGTCCCGTACCTTGCCCTTGCGATGCGGGGGCAGACCGTTGAGGCGTGTTTCGAGAAGGGGATCTGCGACGGGCACGTCGTGCGTCCGGGGGAAGCGGGCATATTACAGGGACGGTCCACTGCTCGCAACCGTACGCAACAGTACCGGCCGTCTGTTCGAGTGGGCCTGATATATTGTGGTACCCCGTTACATTGGACCGCTATGCAGCTCGTTGCGTGAATTTTGGACTCGTTAGTCCCGCATAGCGGTCCTAGGCGCGCGGAGCGCGCCAAAGAGATACTGCCAACCAGCTAAGGGCATTCTCATCGGGATATCAAGGGCGAGCCCTTGGCTGGTCAGGCAGGGTTCAAGACGTCTACAGGTAAAGGGTTCAGATGCGGGTGCGTACGGTCCTCGTGTCAGTGCTGGCGATTGCCCTCTTCGCGTGGTTCATGAGCCACGCGAATCTCGCCAGCGTCTGGATGCAGGTGCGGCGCGCCCGCATCGACCTGCTGGCGGCGGGTTTCGTGGCCGTCGTCCTGACGTATGTGATTCGGGCGTGGCGGTGGCAGTACTTGCTCAACCCGATTGGACCCACACGGTTTCGAACGGCGTTTCGGACGACCGTCATCGGCTTTGCCGCGCTCGGCGTGTTGCCCGCTCGCGCTGGTGACGTGCTGCGCCCGTATCTCCTTGCGCGACAGGAGGGCCTGACGGTGTCGGCAACGCTTGCAACCATCGTCATGGAGCGGGTGCTCGACCTGATCGCGGTGCTCGCCCTGCTGGCGCTCTATGTGTGGGGGATCGCCGAGCCAACGACCCTGCCGCCGGCCCTGCTGCGCGGGATCGAGATCTCCTCGGCGCTGGCAGGCCTCGCGGCGATCGTGCTGATGATAGTGATGTGGATTCTCGCGACGCACCCCGAGCGCATTGGGGGGCTGGTGTTCACGGCGGCGCGCGTACTCCCGCATCCGGTGGCCGATCGGCTTGCGGCGCTGGCGCGCACCTTCAGCGGCGGCTTTGCCGTGGCCCGCGAGCCGCGTGCCCTGGCGGCCGCCTTCGCGTGGTCGTTCCCGCTGTGGCTGACGATCGCCGCTGAAGCGTGGCTCGTGACGATTGCATTCGGCATTGCGATGCCGTTTCCCGGCACGTTTCTCTTGCAGGCGCTTCTCGTGATTGGCGTGGCGGTTCCAACGCCAGGCGCTGTCGGGAGCTATCACGAGGCGTACCGCATCGGTGTCACGACGTTTTTCGGCGCGCCGGAGGATACGGCGGTTGCCGCCGCGATCGTCACGCACGCCGTATCGTATTTTCCGGTGGTCCTGACCGGGATTGTCTTCATGATTCAGGACGGTCTCAGCTTTGGACGGATCAAGGCGCTGGCCGGCACCAAGGAAGTGCCGGATCTCCCATGAAGTGTCCGTTCTGCGGCCATCTGGGCGACAAGGTCGTCGACTCGCGCGAGAGCAAGGAGGGCGAAGTCATCCGCCGACGGCGCGAGTGTCTCGGCTGCGGACGCCGGTTCACCAGCTATGAGCGGATCGACGAGATCCCGTATATGGTGATCAAGAAAGACGGCAGCCGCGAGCGATTCGAGCGCCAGAAGCTGATTGCCGGTTTGCTGAAAGCGTGCGAGAAGCGGCCCGTCAGCGTGGGGGCCGTCGAGGGGGTCGCCGACCGGGTCGAAGCGACGCTCCAGGAACGTCCCGAAAAGGAGATGAGCACGGAAGAGATCGGGACCGTGGTGATGGACGAGCTCAAGCGGCTCGACAAGGTGGCGTACGTCCGATTTGCCTCGGTCTACCGCCACTTCCGCGACATCGGCGAGTTCATGACGGAGCTCAAGGATCTGTTGAACACGAAGGATTGACCTCCGCGGAACGATGGCATTAACGCTCAGAGACACCCGGCCGCGTCCCCAGCCGGCGGCTCCGCCGCCGAGGCGGAGCGCCGCGCCTTCTCCTCGCCGGCCATTCCGCGACAACACGAAGCTGATTCTGACGGGCATCGCCGTTCTCGTGGCGGCGCTCGCGAGCCTGCTGGCGTTGGCGAGCCGCTCGGCAACGCTCGCGCCCGATTTCCTGACCGACTTCGTGCTCTACGCGCTCTCGGCGACGAACCTGACCATCCTGGTCGCGCTCGTCTTCGTGCTCGCGCGCAACATCATCAAGTTGTTCGTCGAGAAACGCCGTTCCTTGCCGTTCGCGCACTTCCGCGCAAAGCTCGTGGCGGTGCTGCTCGGGATGACGCTGATTCCGGCCGTCCTCGTCCTGCTGGTCGGCAGCGAGCTGATTCGTAACAGCGTCGACCGATGGTTCAACGCCCCGATGGACGACGTGTTGTCGTCGGCGAACGCGATTGCAGGAGACTACTACCAGGAGCGGCGGCGGCTGGTGGCTGCGGAAGCGCAACGACTCGCCCGTGCAATCGGCGAGATCGATCTCGCCTCGGCGCCCGCCGCGGTCGTACGTGCGCTCGTCGAGCCCGACGTGCAGCAAGGGCGTGTCGCCCACGTGGAGGTCTATAGCTTCGAGTCGGCTGGAGCGGACGATCGTCCCCTCCTCATTCCTGTCGTCGATATCGGGACGTCCTCATTGCCGCGCGAATTCACGCGCGAATCCGCCACACGCCTGGCGGAACGTGTCGCGGCCGACGCTCGATTGACCTCGGTCATCGAGCGGCTGCCCGACGGCGGCGATCTGATTCGAAGCGCTGTCGAGATCCGTTCCGGGCCCGGCGAATCCCCCCAGGGTGTCGTCATTGCGAGCGAATACATCACCGCCGAGTTCGCAGCGCGCGCCCGGGGAATGACGGCGGCCTACGAAGACTACCAGCAGCTTCGCGTGCTCAAGCAGCCGCTTGCGGGGGTGTACCTCTCGTTCTTCCTGATGCTGACGCTGATGATTCTGGTCGCCGCGACCTGGATGGGACTGTATCTCGCCAAGCGCATCACGCGTCCGGTGCAGATGCTGGCCGCGGCCGCGAACGAAATCGGCGCCGGGCACCTGGACCACCGAGTGGAGCCCGAGACCAGGGACGAGTTCGGGTCGCTCATCGAAGCGTTCAACCGCATGGCGTCGGACTTGTCGACGAGCCGCCGGCGGCTGGAACGTTCCTCGATCGAGCTCGAGCGGAAACACCAGGACGTCGAGGCGCGGCGGCGCTACGTCGAGACGATTCTGGAACGCATCGCGACGGGTGTCATTTCCGTCGATACGGGCGGCCACGTGCGCACGTTCAACGCCGCTGCGTCGCGGCTGCTGGGCCTCGATTCAAGCGTCTCCGGACTTCCCGTTGCGACCGTCTTCGGGACGCCCGAACTGAAGCCGCTCGGCATGCTCATAGACGAGGCGACTCGAAGCCGCGAGGAGGCGCTGCCTCAGGAAGTGACCATCGCGCGCGATGGACGCGAGCTCCATCTGGCGGTCATGACGACACCCCTTCGGCGCGAGGACGGCGTCTCGGACGGGATCGTGCTCGTGTTCGACGACGTGACGCCGCTCATCAGGGCGCAGAAGGTGGCGGCGTGGCGAGAGGTGGCGCGCCGCCTGGCGCACGAGATCAAGAACCCTCTGACGCCCATTCAGTTGAGTGCGGAGCGGATGCGCCGCCACTTTGCAAGCGCACCGGGGCAGACGCAGGGGCTCGTCGAGGAGTGCACCAGCACGATCGTCGGGGAGGTCGAGTCGCTCAAGGGACTGGTCGACGAGTTCTCGCAGTTTGCGCGCATGCCGGCGCCGCGCGCGGTGTCGACAGACCTTCACGCCCTCCTGTCCGACGTGCTGACGCTCTATCAGGGCATCTTCTCGGAGGTGCAGTTGCGGCTGCGTTTCGCCGACACGCTGCCGCGCGTGTCCGTCGATCCCGAGCAGATTCGACGCGTCATGATCAACCTCATCGACAACGCCGTGGAAGCCATGGACCGGCGAGGTGTGATCGACGTCGACGCGCATCACATCAGGGCCGAGAGCCTCGTGCGAATTGTCGTCGCCGACGACGGTCCCGGGATTCCTTCGACCGAACGCGACAAGTTGTTCCTGCCGTACTACTCCACGAAGCGGCGCGGCAGCGGCCTGGGCCTGGCAATCGTCCGCCGTATCGTCGCCGAGCATGGCGGCAGCATCGACGCGGCGGACAACGTGCCGCGTGGAACGCGCTTTACGGTGGAGTTGCCTTGTTGAATTTACGAATTTACGAATTTACGAATTGACGGATTTGATTGGACAATTGGCTCGAGCCGTAATTCACACAATTCGTCAATCCGTAAATTCGTCAATCCGTCAATGCCATCCATCCTCATCGTAGACGACGAGCCGGGCGTTCGCAGCGCGCTTGGCGGAGTGCTGCGCGATGAGGGCTACGACGTGGACGCCGTGGAGAGCGGAGAAACGTGTCTCGATCGTCTGTCCCGTCAGGCCTACGACGTTGTCGTCCTCGACATCTGGCTGCCGGGGATGGACGGACTGCAGACGCTGGCGCGGATGCGCGAGCGGCAGGTCGACACGCAGGTGGTGATCATCTCGGGGCACGGCAACATAGAGTCGGCGGTGCGCGCCATCAAGATGGGCGCCTTCGATTTCGTCGAGAAGCCGCTGTCGCTCGAGAAGACCGTTCTCGTGGTCCGCAACGCGCTGCGCCAGCGGGACCTGGAGGCGGAAAACCGCGCGCTTCGCGCCCGCGTCGACGCGCAGCACACCATGGTCGGCGAGAGCTACGCCATGGTGAAGCTTCGTGAGCAGGTCGCAATGGCCGCCCCCACCAACGGCCGCGTGCTCATTTTCGGCGAGAACGGCACGGGCAAGGAGCTCGTGGCGCGGAACATCCATCAGATGAGCCGCCGCCGAGCCGGACCGTTCGTCGAGGTCAATTGTGCGGCGATCCCAGAGGACTTGATCGAGAGCGAGCTGTTCGGCCACGTGCGCGGGGCCTTCACGGGCGCGGTGGCCGATCGTCGCGGGAAGTTCGAGCTGGCTCACGGCGGCACCATCTTCCTGGACGAGATCGCGGACATGAGCCTGAAGACGCAGGCCAAGGTGCTCCGCGTCCTGCAGGAGCAGGTGATGGAGCCGGTCGGCGGCTCGAACCGCATCAAGGTTGACGCTCGCGTGCTGGCGGCGACGAACAAGGATCTGACCGGCGAGATCCGGGCTGGCCGGTTCCGCGAAGACCTGTATTTTCGACTCAATGTCGTGCCGATCTTCGTGCCGCCGCTCCGCGACCGGCAGGAAGACATTGCGCTGTTTGCCGATCACTTCATGGCGATGCTGGCGCGCGAGTACGGCCGTCGTCCGAAGACCTTCGAGAGCGACGCGCTCGTCGCGCTGCGGCAGTATCCGTGGCCGGGCAACGTGCGCGAGCTGCGCAACGTCATCGAGCGGCTGATGATCATGGTGCCAGGCGACCGCATTTCGTCGCGTGACGTGACTTTCCTCGATCAGAGCGTCACGGTCGACAGCAACGGCTCGGCGCAGACCACGTCGTCGGCGCCGCTCCACGAGGCACGGGACCAGTTCGAGCGAGATTACATCGTCCGCGCTCTGGCCGCGCAGCAGGGGAACATCTCGCGCACGGCCGAGGTGCTCGGCATCGAGCGCAGCAATCTGTACCGCAAGATGCGCAGCTTCGGCATCGCACCGTCGCGCCGAGGAGAGGACGAGGAGATTGCGTGACGCGCCAGACCGGGTAGCCGAGATTCCCACCCCTGCGCTCGTCGTCGACGTCCCTGCGATGGAGCGCAATATCCGGCGCATGGCTGGTTTCTTTGCGTCCGGTCCATGCCGCCTGCGACCTCATTTCAAGGCGCACAAGACGCCCGAGATTGCGCGGCGCCAGCTCGAGGCCGGCTCGTGCACGGGCCTGACATGCGCGACGGTGTCGGAAGCCGAGATCGCCGCGGAATTCTGCCACGACATTCTCATTGCCAACGAGCCGGTCGGCCCGGACAAGGCCAATCGTGTGGCGGCACTGGCTCGGCGCGCTGACATCACCATCGCAGTCGATTCGATTGCGGGGCTCCAGGACATCGACGCTGCCGCGCTTCGCGTCGAGACGCGGATTGGCGTTCTCGTGGACGTAAACGTGGGGCAGAACCGATGCGGTGTCACGCCCGGAGAGGCCGCGGTAGGCCTGGCACGTCGCGCGGCGTCGGCAAAGGGCGCGGTTCTTCGCGGGGTGATGGGATACGAAGGCCATCTCGTCAACGTCAGCGACCGCACCGAGCGCGAAGCACGCACTCGCCAGGCGATGGCGGAGCTCGTTGCAACCGCCAGCCTGCTTCGGGACGCCGGCCTTCCATGCGGCATCGTCTCGGCCGGAGGCACCGGCACCTACGACATCAGCGGTCGCCTCGACGGCATCACCGAAATCCAGGCTGGGTCGTACGTGCTGATGGATAGCGATTACGGGCGGCTGGACGTGCCGTTCGAACAGGCCTTCTGGGTGCTTGGCACCGTGATCAGTCGGCCTACGCCCACCCGCTGCGTTGCCGACTGCGGCCACAAATCAACGACCAAAGACCACGGGCACCCGAGAGTTCGGGACATCGAGAACGCCGAGGTTGTAGCGCTCAACGACGAGCACGCGACGATCAGTGTGCCGGCCGATTCCCGACTGCAGGTCGGCGATCGCATTTACCTCCGGCCGTCGCACATCGACCCGACGATCAACCTGCACGACGTGTTCTATGCCATCGACGGCGAATGTGTCGTGGACATCTGGCCGATTGCCGCGCGTGGGTATCCGGAGCACCGGCGGGTCCGCTGAGCGGGACCCGCCCTACGTACGTAGGCCGGGTTCCGCGGTGCGCGAAGGCACCGCACCGCGGACCCGGCTAGAACATGACCCAACAGAGGGCAGCACCGATCACCGTCATCGACAGCCCCCATGCGAGCAGCTTGTTGTAGGTGGGCCGCACATCCTCGGGATTGGTAATCCCCGCCAGGCACATCGCTCCCAATGTTGAAAGCGGCGACATGTCGACGAGATGTGCGCCCACATTCATCGATGCCGCGATGGCCACGGGATCGCCCCCGCCGAGCCGTGCAATCAACCCTGGAATGGTAGGGAGAAACGCTGGAAGAACGACGCCCGACGTGCTGCTGTAGACCGAAATGACGGCGGTGACGAACGCGACCGCCGCCGTGGCCGTGACGGGAGTCGCTATCCGCGCAAGGAATGCCGAAAATAGCTCGAGTCCACCGGTTTTCTCGAGCAGGGCGATCAGAACGGTCACGCCGCTGACCATCATGATCGGGTACCACGGCATCCTGCGGATGGCCTGCTCGTGGTCGGCGACGCGGACCGCGGCCAGCGTCACGGCGCCGGCGAATGCTGCCATTCCGATGTTCGCGTCGGCGAACAGGACAACACCGAGAACACCGAGAATGACGGCAAGCGTGACCCAGTTGTGTCGTGTGAATCCCGCAGCCTCGGACGCAGAGTCGAGACCGCCGGAGAACTCAGACCGGAACAGCCGCCACCCGCCGAAGAGGAGATAGCCTCCGAACGCGACCACGGCGTGGGCGACGAGATTCGTCCAGTACGTGCGCCACTCGAATCCGCTCAGTTCGATCCGGTCCATCAGGCCGTTGACGATGATGCCTGTGGGCGCGAATGGGGAGAGTGCGCCCGATCCTGCACCGTTGCCGACCATGATGGCCATGAGGAACGGGGGAATGCGTGCGCGGCCGGCCACGGCCATGGCCATGGGCGCCAGCATCGCCGCTGTCGAAATGTTTCCCGGACCAAGCGAGGCAATTCCGCAGCCGAGGAAGAAGAACGACACCGGGATCAGCCCTGTGTTGCCACGGCACATCCGAAGCGCTTGGTGTGCGAGCTTGTCGAGCGTGCCGTTCAGTTGCGCCTGGGTAAACAGGAGCGTGACGCCCGTCAGAGTCAGGAACAGCTGGATCGGAAACCCTCCGACCACGTCATTCAGCGACATTCCTCCGAAGTAGACGCCGACGATCCAGGCAAAGGCGACAGCGAGCACCCCGACGTTCAGACGCGAGAAGCAGCTGACGACGATAGCGGTGAGGAGGGCGCCGAGGGAGAGCCACGCGAGGTTCATGAGGCGGCATGGTACCGGAACAAGTAGACAAGTGGAAGAAGTGGAAAAGTGGAAAAGTAAGTTTGAAGTAGCGCGCAGGCTTCAGCCTGCGCGGCTACGTTGGCATCGCGGTGCTCTCGGGGGACCCGCCGCTCCCGCGACGTGCCATGAAG
>Ga0209640_10005296_pt1 | contig 11279 bp, 11 predicted proteins | sample RifCSP10_1_FD_184018 | JGI IMG/M metagenome (GOLD analysis project Ga0209640, IMG submission 184018) | Soil microbial communities from Rifle, Colorado - Rifle CSP2_sed 10_1 (SPAdes) (version 2) | ecosystem: Environmental > Terrestrial > Deep subsurface > Rock core/Sediment | place: Rifle...
GGCGCGGGGGCTATCTCAAGGACACGCCGGAGCAGGTGGCCGAACGCAAAGGCGCCTTCCGCGATTACCACGAGGCGTGGCTCGAGGACTGCGGCCACATGATGCACCACGACCAGCCGCAGGGGCTGGCGCGCCTGGTCGAAGATTTCCTGGCGTGCCCTTGAAACAAGAACGGCGGCGCAATCGCGCCGCCGTTCCCGAGGCGATGTGCGGGACTTGTCAGTCGGAAAGGATGTTGGGGAAAGCAAAACCGAAAGTCAGCAGGAAGAGGATGACCTTCCCGATGTGCTTCATCTTCTCCACGCCCGTCATCTTGGAGAAAGGCTTGGCCGTCACCGCATTGACGTCGTGCGCCTTGTCGTTCGGCTTCATGAATGGCTCCTCGTTAAATGGACGATTCCACGCCACCCGGTGATCCGAACGACTGGAAATCCAGAAGGTATTATACTCGCGCCGCCTTACGTTAGGCTTACGGGGCGGTACCGAGCCAGGTGTCTGATCTCGTTCACTTCTTGTCCTCGACGCGGCCGATTTTTTGCAGCACCTATGATGACATGATACCGCGCGTCATCGCTGATCGTTCCTCATTCATCGTTCATCATTCCTCATTCATCGTTCATCAGAGCCCCGCTCTTTGGGCGATGTACTCGCCGAGCGCGGCCCAGTCCTTGTCCCCGAAACCGCGCGCGATCGCGGCGAGGTGCTGGTTGCGGATCAGGTCCGCTGTGGGCAGCGGCACCCGGGTGTCGGCCCCGGCCTCGAGCGCGAGCTCGACGTCCTTCAACCCGAGCTTCAGGGCGAACGTGGGCTCGAAATCCTTTTCCACCATCCGGCGGCCGTAGCTCTTGTAGGACGGCGCGTTGAACGATGTGCTCGTGATGATCTTGAAGAACGTCGCGGGATCGACGCCGGACTTCCGCACCAGCGCGAACGCCTCGCCCAGGCTCTCGATCACCGCGGCGAGCAGGAAATTGCGCGCGATCTTCACGATGTTGGCCAGGTAAGGCTCGGCGCCGACGGTGAACCATTGGCCGCCGAGCGCGCCGAACAGCGGCTCGCAGCGCTCGATCGCGGCCGCGTGGCCGGCGACGACGATGTCGAGCTGGCCCCGGGCCGCCGCATGCGGCCGACCGAACACCGGGGCGGAAACGTAACGCGTCCCGGCCGCCTCATGGAGCGCCGCCAGCCGCTTTCCCATCTTCAGGCTGACCGTCGCCATGTTGAGATGGACGCAGGAAGCAGGCAGCTTCTCAACGAGGCCGGAAGCGATCCAGACCACCTCGGCTGCGGCGTCGTCGGCGAGCATCGTGATAACGACGTCCCCGTCCAATGTTCCGCGCGGATCCTCGGCGACCCGCGCGCCTCGCGACCTGAGCGGCTCCGCGGCGGCGCGGCTGCGGTTGTAGACGGTGAGCTCGTGTCCCGCTTCGAGCAGCCTTCCCGCCATCGCCCGGCCCATCTGTCCTAACCCAATGAATCCGACCCTCATCGACTGCGCCTCCGACTAGGAGCTTGTCGGACTTTTGTCCGACAAGCTCCTTTGGCAAAACCGCCTCCACACAATGCTAAAGGTTACCATCGCGCCGGAAGAGAGGTGGGCAGGGGCCGGTGGCGGGTCACCACGCGCTCAGCGCGCCGGGCCGCCGTAACGAGGCCGCGTCAGCCTGTCGGGGCGCAGGATTTCGTCGAGCTGCTCCCGGCTGAGCAGTCCCTTCTCCAGCACCAGCGCGTATACGCTCTTCCCGGTCGCGAGCGCCTCCTGCGCGAGCCGCGTCGCATTTTCGTAGCCGATCACCGGATTGAGCGCGGTGACGATGCCGATCGAGTTCTCGACGAGCCGCCTCAGGTGCTCCCGGTTGGCCGTGATGCCCCTGACGCAGCGCTCCGCGAGCGTCAGACAGCCGTTGCGCAGATGGATGAGGCTCTTGAACAGGCTGTGCGCGATGATCGGCTCGAAGGCGTTGAGCTGCAGTTGCCCGGCTTCCGCTGCGAAGCTCACGGTCACGTCGTTCCCGATCACTTCGAACGCGATCTGGTTCACCACCTCCGGAATCACCGGGTTCACCTTCCCGGGCATGATGGACGAGCCCGCCTGCACGGCCGGTAGATTGATCTCGCCCAGACCCGCGCGCGGACCGGACGAGAGCAGCCGCAGGTCGTTGCAGGGCTTGGAGAGCTTGACCGCCACGCGCTTCAGCACCCCGGAGAGCTGCACGAACGCGCCCGCGTCCTGCGTCGCCTCGACCAGGTTGCCGGCGGTGATCAGCTCGATGCCGGTGATGTCGGAAAGCTTGCCGCGCACCAGCGGCGCGTAGTCCGGATGGGCGTTGATCCCGGTGCCGATCGCGGTCGCGCCGAGATTGATTTCGTGGATGAGCAGGCGCGCCTCGCGCAGCCGCTGGATGTCTTCGTCGAGCATCACGGCGTAGGTCGAGAACTCCTGCCCGAGCGTCATCGGCACGGCATCCTGCAACTGGGTGCGGCCCATCTTGATCACGTCGGCGAACTCCCGCGCCTTCTCCTCATACGCGGTTTTCAGCATCGCCATCGCCTCGGTGAGGCGCTCGATCCCGAAGTGAAGCGCGAGCTTGACCGCGGTCGGATAGACGTCGTTCGTGCTCTGGCTCAGGTTGACGTGCTCGAGCGGATGCAGGAACTGGTACTCGCCCTTGCGGTGCCCCATGAGCTCGAGCCCACGATTGGCGACCACCTCGTTCGCGTTCATGTTGGTCGAAGTGCCCGCGCCGCCCTGGATGACGTCCACCACGAACTCGTCCAGCAGGCCACCCTCGCGGATTTCCTCGCACGCCTTGACGATCGCTTGCGTCCTCTCGTCGTCGAGCAGCTTCAGCTCGTTGTTGGCGAGCGCCGCCGCCTGCTTCACGCACGCGAGCGCGTTCACGAGGTCCGGGTAGATCGAGATCGGGGTGCCGGTGATCGGGAAGTTCTCGAGCGCGCGCAGCGTGTGCACGCCGTAGTAGGCCGTGCCGGGCACGGCCCGCGCGCCGAGCAGGTCGTGTTCGTGTCGCACCGCAGGGGTAGACATGGCTGGCTCCTTCCGTCGCGTCTGGCAGGCGTTCGCCTCCGGCCCGTATCATAAGGAATTTCGGTGACGTTTCGCTCACCGGCGCGCAAGGTGTCGGCGCCGCGGTGCGCGGCCTCGCTGCCTGCGAGCGCTCGACTCTCCGTCCGCACGGGCCGCCGCGCGCTGGACAAGGTGTGACCGTTAGGCTAGATTCAAATGCGGCTGCGGCAGCAGCACTTCTCGCAGATCGGTCAATCAAGCCATAGGGGGGCCAACCATGAAACGCTTTTCAAGACTGCTCGCCGCGCTGTTCGCCGCCGGGGCGATCTCCGGTGTGGCGGGCGCGCAGGAACTGACGGGCACGCTCAAGAAGATCAAGGACACGGGCACGATCACGCTCGGCCACCGCGAGGCCTCGATCCCCTTCTCTTACTTCGATGACAAGCAGCAGGTCATCGGCTACGCGATGGACCTGTGCTCCCGGATAGTGGACGCGATCAAATCCGAGCTCAAGATGCCGAAGATCACCGTGAAGCTCAACCCGGTCACCTCGGCGACCCGCATCCCGCTGATGGCGAACGGCACCATCGACCTCGAGTGCGGCTCCACCACCAACAACCTCGAGCGCCAGAAGCAGGTGGGGTTCACCATCACCCATTTCGTCACCGCCAACCGCTACGTCGCCAAGAAGGCTTCGAACGTGAAGGCGCTGGCGGACCTCAAGGGCAAGACCGTGGTTTCCACCTCCGGCACCACCAACATCAAGTGGGCGACCGAGGAGAACGCCAAGCAGAAGCTGGGGATGAACATCATCGCCGCCAAGGACCACCCCGAGGCCTTCCTGACGGTCGAGACCGGCCGGGCGCTCGCGTTCTTCATGGACGACATCCTGCTCTACACCATGGTCGCGAGCTCCAAGAACCCGGGCGAGTGGATGATCGGAGCCGAAGCGTACACCATCGAGCCCTACGGCATCATGCTGCGCCGCGAGGACGCGCCGTTCAAGAAGGTGGTGGACAACGCGATGATCGGCCTCTACAAGAGCGGCGAGGTCAACAAGATCTACGAGAAGTGGTTCCTCAAGCCGGTCCCGCCCAAGGGCGTCAACTACAACGTGCCGATGAGCGCGCAGTTCAAGGCCGTCATCGCCAAGCCCACCGACTCGGGCGACCCGAACGCGTACAAATAAGGCGAACGCGGCGCCGAAGTGATTGACGGACGGGGCGCGCGGCGCCCCGTTTCCGTTCCGGGCTATCGGAGCGGCTGCGATACGCGGGAACAAGCATGCAGTACAACTGGAACTGGGGCATCCTCTGGCAACCGGCCCCGGACGGCACGGGCGCCTATTTTGGCTGGCTGATCTCCGGGCTCGGCTGGACCATCGCCACCGCGCTCTCGGCGTGGGTCATCGCGCTCGCACTGGGCGCGGTGGTCGGCACGCTGCGCACGACACCCCTGTCCTGGGTCGTGCGGCTCGGTAACGCCTACGTCGAGTTCTTCCGCAACATTCCGCTGCTGGTGCAGATGTTCCTGTGGTACTTCGTGCTCCCGGAGCTGTTGCCCAAGGGCCTGGGCGATGCGATGAAGCAGATGACGCCGCCGTGGGGCTCCTTCGTGCCGGCCCTCCTGTGCCTGGGTTTCTACACCTCGGCCCGGATCGCCGAGCAGGTGCGCGCCGGCATCCAGTCGCTGCCGCGCGGGCAGCAACTGGCGGGAACTGCGCTCGGGCTGACGCTCACGCAGACGTACCGGTACGTGCTCCTGCCGATGGCCTTTCGCATCGTGCTGCCGCCGCTCACCTCCGAATTCATGAACATCATCAAGAACTCGGCGGTGGCGCTCACCATCGGGCTGATGGAGCTCACGGCACGGGCGCGCTCGATGCAGGAGTTCAGCTTCCAGGTGTTCGAGGCGTTCACCGCCGCGACGATCCTCTACATCCTGGTCAACATCGTCGTGGTCCTGGCGATGCGCGTCCTCGAGAAGAGGGTCGCGGTGCCGGGCTTCATCGGCACCGCCGCCGGCGCGCCGCAGCCCGGGCACTGATGCGGCGTGACTGATGGGGCGTGACTGATGGGGCGTGACTGATGGGGCGTGACTGATGAAGCGTGACTGATGAAGCGTGTCTAAGGACGAATTTTCCCTGAATCCTGGATCCTGAATCCTGAATCCTGATGTTTGCGGGTTTTGACTTCGACGTCATCCAGCGCTCGCTGCCGTACCTTTTCAAGGAGGGCATGACATTTACCGTCACGCTCACGCTGATGGCGATGACCGGCGGCATCGTCTTCGGCACGCTGCTCGCGATGATGCGGCTCTCCAGCATCGCCGTCTTCAATGTGCCGGCGGCGACGTACGTGAACCTCATGCGCTCGATCCCGCTGGTGCTGGTGATCTTCTGGTTCTACTTCCTGGTCCCCTGGCTGGGGGGCTGGCTGATCGGGGCAAAAGAGCCGATCAGGGTCGGGGCCTTCATGTCCTCGCTCGTCACCTTCACCCTGTTCGAGGCCGCCTATTACTGCGAAATCATGCGCGCCGGCATCCAGTCCATCCCGCGCGGCCAGGTGTCGGCTGGTTACGCGCTCGGCCTCAACTACTGGCAGACCATGGCGCAAGTCGTGCTGCCGCAGGCGTTCCGCAACATGACGCCGGTGCTGCTCACCCAGACCATCATCCTGTTCCAGGACACCTCGCTCGTCTACGTCCTGTCCATCACCGACTTTCTCGGCGCGGCGGCCAGGGTCGCGCACCGCGACGGCCGGCTGGTGGAGATGTACCTGTTCGTCGCCGTGATCTACTTCATCATCAGCTTCGCTACGTCGTACTGGGTCCGGCGGCTGCAGGCGCGCATCGCCGTGCCGCGATAATGCAACCGCCGATGAACGCCGATGAACGCAAATAACGTCGAAACACAAGGGCCTTAGCCACAGAGATCACCGAGAACACAGAGAATGAGATTTCACGATTCAGGATTCGGGATTCAGACATGGCCATGATTGAGATGAAGAACGTGAGCAAGTGGTACGGCAGTTTCCAGGTGCTCAAGAACTGCACGACGCGCGTCGAGAAGGGCGAGGTCGTCGTCGTCTGTGGCCCGTCGGGTTCAGGGAAGAGCACGCTCATCAAGTGCGTGAACGCGCTCGAGCCGTTCCAGGAGGGCGACATCATCGTCAACGGCGAGTCGGTCCGGGCGAAGGAAACGGACCTGCCGCGCCTGCGCTCGAAGATCGGGATGGTGTTCCAGCATTTCGAGCTGTTCCCCCACATGACGGCGATCGAAAATCTCAACCTTGCCCAGGTCAAGGTGCTCGGGCGCAGCAAGGAGGAAGCCACCAACAAGTCGGTCACGCTGCTCAGGCGCGTCGAGCTGGAAGCACACGCCCGTAAGTACCCGGGAGAGCTCTCCGGCGGTCAGCAGCAGCGCGTGGCCATTGCACGTGCGCTCGCCATGGACCCGATCGCCATGCTGTTCGACGAGCCGACCTCCGCGCTCGATCCCGAGATGATCAACGAGGTGCTCGACGTGATGGTCGGGCTCGCGCACGAAGGCATGACGATGATGGTGGTGAGCCACGAGATGGGGTTCGCCCGCAAGGTTGCCCACCGCGTGATCTTCATGGACGAGGGCGAGATCGTGGAGGACGCGCCGACGGAGGAATTTTTCGGCAAGCCGCGCTCGGAGCGGGCGCAGCATTTCCTGTCGAAAATCCTGCACCATTGATTTGAACCGCGGAGACGCCGAGACGCAGAGATAAACAATCGAGACCTTTTGAACCGCCAAGACGCCAAGGCGCCAGGAAAACCTAAATCTTGAACCACGAAGGACACGAAGGACACGAAGGAAAGACAAGACCAAGAATTGAACCGCCAAGGCGCCAAGGACGCCAAGAAAAGCAAAGCTGAACCGCGGAGGACGCGGAGGACGCGGAGGAAAAACAAGAACACTAATTTAACCGCAGAGACGCGGAGAGAATCGGGAAATAGATTGAACCGCCAAGACGCCAGGAAAACCTAAATCTTGAACCACGAAGGACACAAAGGACACGAAGGAAAGACAAGAACAAGAATTGAACCGCCGAGGCGCCGAGACGCGGAGCGAACCGGGAAATGGAAAATAGGGAATGAGAAATCCGAGGCGCGGTGGCGCCTCTTTCTCCGATTCACGATGGCATAGAAGTGTTCGATGGTACTCCATCGCCTTAGCGACTCGCCTGGGCGAACCGAAGTTAAGGCCGTGCGCAAGCGCTACTCCGTGGCGGGGGGTCAGGCTTGGCTAATTGCATAACGAGGGTGAACTCCGGGTCAGGTCTTTACTTTATAGCGTTCCGCTCGAAATATGGTTATAAGGTAAAGACCTGACCCCGGACTCGGGAATTGCGCCGCATCGAGGTTAAGAAAAACCCGGCCCCTTCTTGGTCAAGTCATTTCATCGGGCGAGTTCGTCGCCTCGCTGTAGCCAGCGCGGATTGGCGGCGCTACTCCGCGCGGACGCCAACTTCGCGGATTATCTTGCTCCAGCGCTCGATGTCGGTGTGTATTTGACGCGCAAAAGCCTCCGGCGTGCTGGCGGCCGGTTCCAGGGCACGCGACAGTAACTGATTCTTCATCTCCGGCTCGGCGATCACGCTGTGGATATCGCGGTTTATCCGTTGAATCAAGGCGCGCGGCGTACTCACTGGCGCCACGATCCCCACCCATGTCGACGCCTCGAAATCCGCTAAGCCGGACTCCGCAATCGTTGGCGTTTCCGGCAGCGCCATTGCACGCTTTGCGCTCGTGACCGCAATGCCCCTCACTTTTCCCGCCTTGACCTGCGGGAGCGCGACCGAGAGATTGCTGAAGCCCATCTGCACTTCGCCGGTAACCACCGCGACGAGCGCCGGCCCGCCACCTTTGTACGGCACATGCACGATGTCGATTTTCGCCATGGACTTAAACATCTCGCCCATTAGATGCGCCGAACTTCCGTCACCGAAGGAAGAAAAATTCAGCCGCTTCGGAGTGGCCTTGGCCAACTGGATCAGCTCCTGCACTGACGCTGCGGCAACCGACGGATTCACGACCAAGATGCTGGGCACTGTAGCAATCAACGTGATGGGCGCCAAGTCACGCCGTGGATCGAAGGGGAGCTTGGGATAGAGGCCGACGTTACTTGCGAGCGTACTGACTGATCCAACGAGCAGCGTATAACCGTCGGGCGCTGCCTTGACGCCGAGCTCGGTGCCGATATTCCCGCCGGCGCCTCCCCGATTGTCGACGACCACAGGCCGCCCCCACCGCTCGTTAAGCCGGTGGGCCACAAGCCGCGCGACGATATCGTTGGCGCCACCAGGCGGAAAAGGCACGATCATCCGCACGGGTCGTTGAGGATAGTTCGACTCCGACTCCGCCGCTAGTGTGCCACTGATACCAGCGCCGAGCAAAACCGTGAATGATGCAACAACGCAATTGGGCAGTCGCTTCATTCTCGCCCCCGGCTTGTCGCAGTATAGAGATCGAAGTCCATCGCTATCTTTATCTCGCTGGCGCGTTACCAAACAAGAATGGCTTTAACGCGGCCCAAATAAAATCGTTCGCTGGCGTAGGTATGGCGTGTTCCCTTCCAAGCTCCCTGACGCGCCCACCCAGCCACGGCAGCTCCAGACGATTGCCCGCCATCAGATCAACAGCCATCGAGGGTATCACCGTCGGTGGCATTGCTCGCGCGAAAGCGAGCCGCGCCTCTACCTTCTGGGGGGGTATCGAAATACCTGCCGCTCGCCCCACCGTTACAGCCTCAGTAAATACGGTGGTGTATAGCGACCAGCAATCCTCGTCTTTTTGTATCACACCCATTGGCGATCGAAGCAGTGCGGTCAGTGAGCTGTTCGCGACCAGTAGAATGAACTTATCCCACAGCAAAGCGGGGCCATCGCTACCGACTTCGATCGAAATGCCGGCAGTCCCAAACGCTTCCTTAACCTTAAGCAGTCTGTCGGACTTCTGGCCTTGCGCCTCAGCCACCATGATCACTTGCTGGGAACTTCTTTGCCGGATTACTCCGGGCTCCTCGATAGCGGCGTTCAGTGATGCGGTTCCGTAGACTACGTGGTCCCATCCGAGAGTTTTGGCGAGCATCCCTGGTGCATCAATCCCATTTTGGACTGGGATTACAATGGTGTTTTCTCCCAATAGTGGCTGGAGCGTGGGTGCAAGCGCTTCGATAGCCCACATCTTGGTGGTCACAATAACGACGTCACAGGGGCCAATCGCACGCGGATCGAGTTCGGCTTCAAGTTGAACACTAAATCGACCGCTTGGGGCAATCAAAGCCAGGCCATTGCTCTTGATCGCCTTCAAGTGTCGTTCGGTTACCAACAGACTGACATCCACTCCCACCCGCCGCAACACTGCGGCAAGCATGCCTCCTACTCCACCGGCACCCACCACACAAACCTTCATTGAAAGCCTTTTGGGCATAGGGGAGCCGGGGTCAGGCTCGCATAGTTGCATATTGTCACGAACCGGGGGGTCCTTTTTCCGGGGCGTCCGCAGTGACCATCTTCACGTTTTGCTTCCTCAGCTTCTTCGCTCGCTTGGCTACCCCCGCGAGGTCCTTCCTGGTTCTTTGCTTCTTTCGCCTGGCCTTCAGCATCTGAGAGTGACTCAATGGAGCCTCCGGTCGATGAGCTGTTGAATTGCACGTTAGCTTGATCCGTTTTTGCGTTCTTGGCTAACCCATATCCGTATTCTCGTCTCGTTTTTCTTGGCGGCTTAGCGGTTCAAGAATCCGTGAATCGTGAATCGTAAATCGTGAATCGGAAAAAGCGGCGCGTCCGCGCCCCCGATTTCCCATTCCCTATTTCCCATTTCCCGGTTCCCTCCGCGTCTCGGCGCCTCGGCGGTTCAATTCTTGTTGCTTCTCTTGGCGGCCTTGGCGGTTCAATTCTTGTTCTTGTTTTTCCTTTGTGTCCTTCGTGTCCTTCGTGGTTCAGCTTTGTCCTGATCGGCGTTCATCTGCGGTTTCATTATTGTTCTCCTTGGCGCCTTGGCGTCTTGGCGGCTAATTTTTACTTGCAGATGCGGTCCATCAGCCGGCGCAGGAACGCCTCGCACTTCGCGACCTGTTCCAGCGTCACGTACTCGTTGGGCTTGTGCGCCTGCTCGACCGAGCCGGGGCCGCACACCACGGTCGGAATGCCCGCGCGATGGAACTGCGAGGCCTCGGTGCCGAACGACACCTTGCCGAACTCGCGCTCGCCTGACAGTTCCTGGGCGAGCGCCACCACCTCGTTCTCCGGGCCGGTGTCGAGCAGAGGTATCTCGGAGAGCGGCTCGATGACGAAGCCCGAGGCGGCGTGCACAGCGCGCATTTCGGGCTCGAGCCTGGTCCGCACGAACTCCTTGAACTCGCGCAGCAGCGTCTCGGGATCATCGCCGGGAAGATGGCGGAACTCGAAATCGAACGTGCACTCGTGCGGGATCACGTTGAGCACGACGCCGCCGTGGATCACGCCCGTGTGCACCGTGGTGTAGGCGACGTCGAAGCCGCGGTCGTACGGGCCGCGGTCGCGGTGCCTGCGCGCCATGTTCCTGAGGAAGGCCACCGCCTCCGCCGCGTACTCAACGGCATTGACCCCGTGCGGCGCGTACGCCGAGTGGCCCGCGAGCCCGCGCACCGTGCAGCGGTAGCTCTTCTTGCCCTTGTGCGCGATGACCGCGCGCATCTCCGTCGGCTCGCCCACGATGCACGCGCCCGGGCGCACGCCCGCGCGCATAAGGTCGGTAATCATTCGCCCAACGCCAAGACAGCCCACTTCCTCATCGTACGACAGCGCCAAGTGGAGCGGCGTCTTCAGCCCGCGCCTCACGAATTCCGGCGCGAGCGCGAGCGCGCACGCGATGAAGCTCTTCATGTCGGCGGTGCCGCGGCCGTAGAGGCGGCCGTCCTTTTCCACCACGTTGAACGGGTCCGTGTCCCACGGCTGGCCTTCGACCGGCACCACATCGGTATGCCCCGAGAGCACGATGCCAGGCTCGCCGCGCGGCCCGAGCGTGGCGAAGAGATTCGCCTTGCGCCCGGCCTCGTCGTGCGTAAGCCGCACCTCTGCATCGAACGGTTTCAGATAGTCGCGCACGAAGCCGATGAGCTCGAGATTGGAATCGCGGCTCACCGTCGGAAATCCGACCAGCTTGCGGATCATCCCGACGCTGGCGGAACCGGCCGTAACAGCAGCGCCCATGATTGACATCCGGGTCGGCAAAAGACCAGCAT